>Ga0102944_1000518_pt1 | contig 29473 bp, 22 predicted proteins | sample SalPonD_shore_MG_FD_78172 | JGI IMG/M metagenome (GOLD analysis project Ga0102944, IMG submission 78172) | Salt pond soil microbial communities from South San Francisco under conditions of wetland restoration - Salt Pond MetaG... | ecosystem: Environmental > Aquatic > Marine > Intertidal zone >...
CATTCCCACCGCCGTTTTGGACCGGAAACAATTCAAAACGGAAGAAGCTTTTACTGAACAGCTTCTCGAACAATTGAGTCGCTGGGAGGCCGATCTTATCGTACTGGCAGGTTATCTTAAAAAAATTCCTACACCGGTAATTGAAAAGTACCGAAATCGCATCATCAACATACATCCTTCTCTCCTTCCCAAATACGGAGGGAAAGGATTTTATGGCGATAGAGTACACCGTGCCGTGATCGAAAACGAAGAAGAGTATTCGGGCTGTACGGTACATATTGTCACGGAGGAATATGACAAGGGACCGATCCTGGCTCAAAATAAAGTGCCCGTATACGCCAAAGATGATCCCGCAACCCTGGCCAGCCGGATACTCAAAGAGGAACATCAGCTCTTGCCTGCCGTCATTCAAAAACTCATAAAATCTAACCCATAAAAACGAAATAATTCACGTGGCTATCCAACCTTTAAAAGAATTACCTGAAACTCCTTTAAAGATTAAACGCGCACTGCTTTCCGTATCCGATAAATCTCAACTCATTCCCCTGGCAAAAGCTCTTCACGAAGCCGGGGTTGAATTAATCTCGACCGGCGGCACTGCCCGCTCCATCTCGGAAGCCGGTTTGGATGTTACCCCTGTAAATGAACTCACACAATTCCCCGAATGCCTGGATGGTCGTGTTAAGACATTACATCCCAAAGTTCATGCCGGACTTCTGGCGCGTACCAGTCATCAGCCGGATGTTGATGAACTCGATAAACTGGATGTTGAACCCATCGAGCTGGTCGTCGTTAACCTGTACCCATTCCGCGAGACTATTGCAAAGCCCGACTGCACACTGGCCGAAGCTACGGAAAATATTGACATCGGTGGCCCTACGATGATCCGTGCCGCCGCTAAGAATTTTGCGCACGTCTGTGTATTGACCCATCCTTCACAATATGAAACCTTCATTGATGAACTGAAACAGGAAGGTTCCGTGAGCTATGACTTGAGACAGAAATTCGCAAAAAATGCTTTCAATCACACGGCCGAATACGACAGCTACATTGCCAATTATTTCAACGACTTAACGAAACAAGACAACCCGGATCAGTTTAATGTCTCTATTCCAAAATCGCAGGAATTGCGCTATGGCGAAAATCCACACCAAAAAGCGGCCGTCTACGGCAATCAAAATGAGTACATCGATTGTTTCCATGGCAAACAGTTGAGTTATAATAATTATATGGACATTGATGCGGCGCTCAACCTGATGGCGGATTTCGAAGTTGACGAGCCAGTCTGTTCCATTTTTAAACACACTATTCCCTGTGGCGTGGCCACAGCACCCACGCTGGTGAAAGCTTATAAAGAAGCCTTTTCCACCGATACGATTTCGCCTTTTGGCGGTATTATCATTGTTAACCGGGAAATGGATTTGGATACGGCCAAAGAAATTGATAAAATCTTTACGGAAATCATTATGGCCCCGTCATATCACGACGATGCCCTCGAATTGCTGAAGCAAAAGAAAAACCGCCGCCTGATTAGCCTGAAGAAGTCGGTTCGAACCACATTGGGCCGGAGCTATCGCTCCATTTTTGGCGGTGCCCTGAATCAGGAAGCAGACCTTGCAACTATTGATGATAAAGAGTTTAAGGTGGTTTCCAAACGTCAGCCAACCGAAAAGGAACGGCGGGATCTTTTATTTGCCTGGAAAGTTGTAAAGCATGTAAAATCGAATGCCATCGTTTATGCGGGTAACGGGAAAACAGTAGGTATTGGCTCCGGACAAACGAGCCGGGTTGATTCTTCAGAAATTGCCATACAAAAAGCAAAAAAAGAAGGATTATCGCTGGAAAATACCGTTATTGCTTCGGATGCCTTTTTCCCTTTTGCCGACGGCGTTGAAGCTGCGGCCAAAGCCGGTGCTACGGCGGTTATACAACCGGGCGGCAGTATCCGTGATAAGGAAGTGATCGAAATGGCGGATCAATATGATATGGCCATGATCTTTACGGGAAAACGTCATTTCAGGCATTAACCCAAATGCACCCTTCGGGTATTTGAAAAAAAGGCTTCTTAAAGCTAAAAAAGTAATTGTAACATAGATTAAGATAGCTTTTTTAAAATCTTGCGAAGCAGAGCTTCGACGAAGGGGCATTCCCAGGCAGAGCCTGGGAACGAGATTAATTGGTCACATTTATACATTTGTAAAAATAAATATACTTTTGCCGAGAAAATCGGGATTATTATGCCCTGTAGATTCGCAAATAGGTGCACAATATTGTATTTTCACTGATCAAAATATTTAAAGTAACTTTAATATTCTTATAGTAACACGTCTATGTCTCAATCCACCCAAACAAAATCAAAAGAGACTAATCGCGAGCAGCAAAAAAAAGGACTGTTTGATTGGTTATATACCGACATAGCGATTGACCTTGGTACGGCCAATACGCTCATCTATGCCCGGGGAGAGGGTATCGTTTTAAATGAACCATCTATCGTAGCGTTGAATAATCAAAATCAGCCGGTAGCCAACGGACATGAAGCCCGGTTGATGCACGAAAAAACGCACAAAAATATTCGCACGGTACGTCCCCTGCGCGACGGCGTCATCGCCGACTTTGAAGTGGCGGAACAGATGATTCGCGGAATGATCAAAAAAGTAAAAATGAAATGGTACTCTACGACCCGTCAAATGGTGGTTTGTGTCCCCAGCGGTATCACCGAAGTGGAGCGCCGTGCCGTTCGCGACAGTGCAGAACACGCCGGCGCCAAGGAAGTATACCTGGTGGATGAACCGATGGCCGCTGCCATCGGTATCGGGTTGAATGTGCACGAACCCGTCGGTAACATGATTGTGGATGTGGGGGGTGGAACCACGGAAATTGCCGTTATCGCCTTGTCGGGTATCGTTTATTCGCAATCGGTCCGTTTGGGGGGGGATGAATTGAATGAAGACATTATCAATTACTTCCGTCGTAATCATAACCTTTTGATTGGTGAGCGTACGGCTGAAGAGATTAAATGTAAAATCGGTTCAGCGGCGCCCCTTGATGAAGAAATTGAAATGATTACCAAAGGTCGCGACCTGGTTAACGGTATTCCTCGTACTCGAAAGGTATCCTCCAAAGACGTTCGGGAGGCGATCTCTGAATCGGTGAATACCATTGTGGAATCTATCACCAAATCCCTGGAGCAAACCCCTCCCGAATTATCAGCTGATATCCTGGATCGTGGTATTATGCTCACCGGCGGCGGAGCCTTGTTGAAGAACCTGGACAAATTGATCATGGAAACCACGGATTTACCGGTTCACATCGCAGAAGATCCCCTGACGGCCGTTGTTCGCGGAACTGGAGCGATTCTGGAAAACCTGGAATACTACCGTAGCGTAGTATCTTAATACTGGTCTTGATGAATGCGATTTAGATTTCCCCGTATAGCCGATGTTAAAGATCATATACTTACGGCAACATTTATGGTTCTGTCACTGGCCCTGATGGTGGGCCGGCACCAGGATGGTATCAATAATTTGCGTAAAATTTCGATTACCTTATTCAGCTACCTGGAAGAACCCTTGTCGAATATCCGGATATACCGGGAAGCATTGAGAACCAATAAATACCTGCGCCGGCAGAATGTGATGCTCCTGGATAAACTCAGCCGACTGCGATCTGCCCAGGAACAAAACCGGCGACTGAAAAAACTGCTGGGACTTACGAATGAACAAAACTGGGACCTGGAACCGGTGGCTATTGTGGGTAAGGAACTAAACGGCATCCACAATTCTCTTACGATTAATGCCGGCTCCCGGAAAGGTATAAAAACGAATATGCCGGTTATTAATGAAAATGGTTTGATTGGCAAAGTCATTTTAACTTCCGCCAACTATTCACAAGTTATGCCTTTTTATAACACTTCATTCCGGGTCAGTGCCCGCATCCAGGAAACACGGGCGTATGGAATTGTCACCTGGAATGGAGAAAGTTTGAATGAGTTGACAATGAATTACGTACCACAGACGATTCGTGTAGACTCCGGGCAAGTTGTAGAAACCTCGGGCTATAGTAACCAGTTTCCACCGTCCATCCCCATTGGCCGTGTAATCCGAACGGAACCGGTGAAAGGGAAGGATACACAAAAAATATTTTTGGAACCCTATGTGTCGCTATATGAAATTGCCGAAGGTTTTGTCGTGAAATTTGAACCTGATACATCCATTAAAAGGCTGGACCAAAATTACCAGGAGCAATTTCAATGAAATTGGAAAGTTTAAAGGAAATTGCGATTGGTCTGGGTTTTGTGGCGGTTCAGATCGTTTTATTCCGTCACTTGAAATTTTATGGTACTCAACCCGACATTGTCCTCGTTTATGTACTGTGGATAATGGCCCGACGCGACCGGACCACGGCTATACTTTTTGCTTTTGGTCTTGGATTTGTACAGGACGCCCTGCTCGATACGTGGGGATTGAATATGTTTGCTAAAACGGCGATCGCCTTTTTTGCTTTCAGCTTCATCCCCAAATTATCTGAAATACGTCTTCTCGTATGGCAGGTATTCTTAACTATACTCGGGGTTTCACTAGTGCATAATCTGCTTTATCTTGCATTGAGCAGCATCACCGGGGCCTATGCCACTGATTTATTTTTCTGGAGGCTTTGGCTGGGTAACAGTTTATACACCGCTGTGGTCGGAAGCTTCATTTATTTATTCAACAACGATTAACACCTGAACTCGATCCTATCATTTTATGAGACCGGGAACCAACGATAGAGTCAGAACATCCATTCGCGTTTTGCAGTTCGTGATGCTCGGACTTTGTCTCATTGTCCTTGGACGAGTATTTCAACTGCAAATACTGGATTTTGACACCTACGAGCCCATCAGTAAAAGCAATGCCCTGCGCCAGGAATTTGTTAGCCCAGCGCGCGGATTAATTTTCGACCGCAACGGAACCCTTTTAGTCGATAATGAACCCATCTATTCCATTACGATTAAACCGGCTAAATTTGATATGGATAAAATCCCGTTATTGGCAAGTATTGTGGGGGTTCCGGACTCTGTAGTCCAACGAAAAGTAAAAGAAGCCCAGCACTTTTCATGGTATCGATCCTCCCGTCTATTTACAGAAGTGAATTTTGATGTGTTTTCGAAAATACAGGAAAATATTTGGCGGCTCCCCGGTATCGGGCATCAAATTGAGAGTAAAAGACATTATCCCACCCCGACCAATATTTCTCATATCTTAGGATACCTTCGGGAAGCCTCCGAAAAGGATTATGAAAAGTATCCCGATTTGCGGCTGGGAGATAAAATCGGAAAAAGTGGTCTGGAACAAGTTTACCAAGAATATCTGCGTGGCAAGTTGGGCACGGAATATATACGGGTCAATGCCCTGGGTCAATCCATGGGCTCCTACAATAATGGCGAGCTCGATACCCCGCCCGAGAAGGGCAACGACATCATGACGACCCTGGATACCGACCTGCAGATTACGGCCGAAAAGTTGATGAAAGGTAAACGGGGCAGCGTGGTCGCCATGGATCCCAATGACGGATCGATCCTGGCCATGGTCAGTTCCCCTCAATACGATATTCGAAAACTATCCGGTCGCATTGACTCTGATTACTGGAAATCAATTAATGCAGATACCACGAACCCACTCTATAACCGGGCCATCTCCAGTCAGAAGCCCCCGGGTTCCACCTTTAAACCGTTAATGGCTTTAATTGGCCTGCACCTGGGCATCATAACGCCTGAAACGGTGATCAATAACCCAGGTTATTTCTACCTGGGCCGGCGTTATCACGATCACGCCCCGGCGGGAAAATATAAACTCAGAAAAGCGATCGAGCTATCCAGTAATACCTATTTTTTTACGGTGATGTACCGGCTTATCCGGAACGGTGATTTCAATAAATGGCACAATTTGGCGCAGGATTTTGGATTGGGTCGACAAAATTACATTGATCTGCCATCAGAAACGAGGGGTATTATACCCGACAGTTCCTATATGAACAATGCCTTCGGAAAAGGAAAATGGGGATACGGTGACCTCATGAGCATGGGGATTGGACAAGGCATGGTTTCGGTTTCTCCTCTGCAAATGGCGCTGGTAACCTCAGAGATTGGAAACGGCGGGTATTGGGTTCAGCCGCATGTAGTAAAAGCAATTCGAAAAAACGATGGTTCGATCGTACAAACCAAAGCATCCAAGCATAAAATTGACTGGGTAGATTCTAATGATGTGCAGGTGGTAAAAGATGGAATGAGACGGGTTATTACCGAAGGGACCGGGCGTTGGTACGCTAAAATCAAGGATGTAACAATCTGCGGGAAAACCGGGACAGCACAAAATCCACATGGCGAAGACCACTCCTGGTTCATCGCTTTTGCCCCGATGGATCACCCCAAAATTGCAGTTGCCGCACTGGTTGAAAATGCCGGGTATGGTTCTTTAACCGCTGCACCAATCGCTTCGCTGGTGATTGAAAAATATTTGAAAGGCAAAATTGAACGTCAGCGTATTTATGATATGATGCTCAATTTCACCTATAAAGACAAAAAGAAGGAAGAAAGCTCCGAAGATGAATAGTTTGCGCAACATGAGCTGGTCATTGATTTTGACCTGGGCGGGCTTGACCGTCATTGGTCTTGTGGGCATCTACAGCGCCACACAGGGGCCCGTATCTCAATTCTTACCGACTTATATACAGGAGAATTTCTTCAAGCAATTTGTCTGGATCGGCCTGTCGCTGATTATCATGTTTGGCATTCAGTTCGTCGCTCCCCGGACTTTTCAGGAGGCCTCCTACCTATTGTACATTCTGGGGCTACTAATTATGATTTTCACCCTGTTGTTTGGAGTAGAAGTGAATGGAGCACGCAGCTGGATCAGTATCGGACCGGTTCGCTTCCAGGTCAGTGAGTTAATGAAAGTAGCCACCATTCTGGCCGTTGCCAATTACCTGACGAGCCGGCGAGATATTACGGCCGAAAATCTGAAATCTGCCACTATTGCCATTGTCCTGATTCTCATCCCAACCGGGCTTGTGATCATGCAGAATGACATGGGGACGGCTATCGTATTTTTGGCGCTTATACCCGTTATGCTCTTTTGGTCGGGGTTACCCTATGGTATTTCCCTTTTCATGATCTCTCCGGCCATTATCGGCTATCTGAGCGTGATTAACTGGTACTGGGGACTTATTTCTACCATCTTAATTACGATAATCATTTTCTTTATCCAGAAAAGAAGCTGGCTGAGTTTTGCTACTTTTATGCTGGGTATCCTGATAATAATAGGCGTACAGGTAGCTCTGTTTCAGGTCTTGCAGCCTCACCAGCGGGCTCGTATCGAAGCTTTTACCAATCCATCTTTTGATCCCAGGGGAGCCGGCTGGAATGTCATTCAAGCCAAAACAGCCATAGGATCGGGCGGACTTTATGGAAAGGGATTTTTACAAGGTACCCAAACCCAGCTTAGATTTCTCCCAGAACAGTGGACTGATTTTATCTTTTGTGTGATCGGAGAAGAATTTGGTTTCATCGGCAGTGCCACCGTGATCATCCTGTTTATATTTTTGATCCTGAAACTGCTTAATGCAGCCGGCAGCCATAAACACCCCTTTGCCCAATTGGTGATTGTGGGCGTTACGGCTGTACTGTTTATTCATTTCTTTATTAATGTCGGCAGTGCATCGGCCCTGCTGCCAGTTATCGGCCTGCCCCTGCCCTTTGTCAGTTACGGGGGGTCCGCATTCCTGACCGATACGCTAATGCTGGCGATCTGTCTGAATCTGGATTTCTATAAGCGGCAGTTTAGCATTTATGTTTAGGTCTTGAGGAGGCTAACTCCTTTTTGCTATGAACAACCCTGACAGGGTTCCGAACCTGTCAGGGTTTGGCTTGGTTCCTTTTACTGCTTAGAATCAGGATTTTCAAGATTAAGAGATTAGCAGGATTTTACTAATTCACTTTAATCCGGATTATTCACGAGTAGACGAGAATTAACGCATTAAATTATTGAAATTATTTTATTTGTTTGAAATTATATATAGCCCAGATTTGGATATAGGTGAATACGCCGCGAAATTTGCTGCTGGACTGCGTTAAATACTCTCCCTTCCTTATACCTGGCTCTACCTTAAATTAGTACAATTAAATGAAGATTACGATGGGTTCCAACATTGTTTTGGGTGGGGTCCTCTTTATAAAAGGCCATTAACACGAATCACAGGATGTAATCTGCTTACTGATTACTGATTACTGATTACTGTTTAGTTTACTGTTCTCAACTTTTTATCTGTTCTTAATTTAAAACTTTTCCGATGCAACGGACTATAACCAAACTCCATTAACCCTTCATAGTGTTTTTTAGTCGGATAGCCCACATTGGTGTTCCAACCGTAATAGGGATATTCTTCATGCCGCTCATGCATCAGGTTATCGCGGTAGACTTTGGCTAAAATGGAAGCTGCTCCGATGCTCTCCGAACGGTCATCGCCTTTGGTTAGGCAGGTATACGGAATCAGACTGTCATTAAACCGGTTTCCATCCACCAGCAGGTAATCAGGGTTCGCATCCTGGTAATCCACACATTTCTGCATAGCTTTCAGGGAGGCCCACAAAATATTCAGTTCGTCAATCTCCTCCGGACTGCATTGCCGGACGACCCAAAAAGCAGCTTCCCGTTTGATGATATCGACGAACTCCTCCCTTTCTTTCAGCGAGAGCGCCTTACTATCCCTCACTCCGGGAATATTAGAATTGGGTTTTAAGATTACTCCAGCGGCCACGACCGGTCCGGCCAGGCAACCCCGCCCAACCTCATCCAATCCCAACACTCGCTCGTAACCCTGTGACCAGAGTTGCGTTTCAAATTTTAGGCGATTTATCTTGGCTTCACCCATGCTTCGTTATTCCCATATTTCGTTATATCCTGCATCTAACATTACGACCCAAAATATGAAAGGTAAAAACCAAATTCCTGCAAAATCCGCAATTAAAAATTTTACCTGTCCCAAGTCTCCTGACCATTAAATGTTATTTCACATTCATCCTATCGCCAGACTCCAGTCTGGTGATGACAATTTGCGAGTCTCCAGACTCGCTTTGTGCAGCTAAGGTTTACAAGGCAGCACCATGTTTTATAAAATTTAATTCAATAATTATTAGAGGTCATTGCAAAACGGTTTTTTGATCAATATCTGCATTTTCCGTCTTCAAAGCCCTCTATTAACACCTTGATTCTACCAGTCGAGTCTGGAGACTCTAGATCAGCTTGTCACCAGACTGGAGTCTGGCGACAGGCCATATTCTTATATATGATGGATATCCATAAAAAATTTTAATTGTTATATTTTTGATTTGACAACACAAAAAATATTTAATTATCCTGTACGTGATATCAGTGTAAACCATTATTTTTAAAGCTTTCTCGATGAATTTTCTGGCAAGAATGTTTGTTAGATGAATGGTTTTTCAATTTGTCCTCGTGAATAGCAGCTCGCTATACCATTCCGGGGTTATGTAATGATCGTTAATTTTTCATTCAAATCACTTCCCTATGCATTTCAGATATTTAAAATGGGATGAACGTTTTGCCCGCAACAAGGGAAAAACATCTTTCGACCAGTTATGGGACATGTTCCAACAGCTTCTGATGATCAGCAGTGGCGACGTTTCGCAGGCCCTGCAATGGCTTACCCAGCTGGATGAAGAATATGGACTCTCCGATGAAATGGACGATTATGGCATTGGTGATTTTATAGAAGAATTGGAAGAACGGGGCTATATTAAATATGATGACGATAAAGCCCAGGTTATTATCACCCGTAAAACCGAACGCAGCCTTCGGGAAAGTTCACTTGAAGAAATTTTCCGAAACCTGAATAAGGGCGGAGAAGGCTATCATAAAACCGATTATATTGGTAAAGGGTTGGAACGCAAACCGGAAAGCCGTAAATGGCATTACGGCGATGATATCGGCAACCTGGACAGTTCCGGAACGATGATGAACATGCTAAAGCACAGTTCCATCGATCATTTTAACCTGCAGGAAGATGATCTCCGGGTTTATGAAACCGATCATTATACTTCGGTTGCTACCGTACTGCTTATTGATTTAAGTCACTCGATGGTGCTCTATGGTGAAGATCGTATTACTCCGGCTAAAAAAGTAGCCATGGCGCTCTCCGAATTGATTATGAATAATTATGCCAAGGATTCCCTGGATATCGTGGCATTCGGGAATGAAGCCTGGAAGGTCACCATCGAAGATCTCCCCTACCTGAAAGTGGGTCCGTACCATACCAACACCCAGGCGGCTCTTCAACTGGCGCGACATATTTTGCAGCGTAAGAAGTTTGCCAACAAACAGATTTTTATGATTACCGATGGAAAGCCTTCCTGCATTATTGAACATGGGAAAATGTATAAAAATAGTTTCGGGCTGGATCGTAAAATCGTCAACAAGGTGCTCGATGAAGCGGTAAAATGCAAAAGGGATAAAATTGACATCACGACCTTTATGATTGCGCGCGACCCCTATCTCCAAAACTTTGTTCGAGAGCTCACTGAAGCCAACCAGGGCCGGGCTTATTTCGCTTCACTGGATAACCTGGGCGGTTATATTTTTGAAGATTATATCCGGAATCGGAAGAGAAGAGTTAAATAAGAATATTCTACTCTTATAAATTTCAAATCATAAATCCCAAATTACAAACAAAGCATCTGCCTTTTCAAATTAGTTGACTTATATATGCATTGATTTTATGGTGTAAAATCCTGTCCCGAAGTCAGAGTGACCGTATGGTTGCATTTAGAAGAGACAATACGTAGCCCTACCCACGTCATCCTAAAAGAGCGCCATGGAACAACTGTAAAGGAGCGATACGAAATCGAAGAATTTGTGATCCTACCAGTTGGAGTAGATTACAAAAAGAGGACTTTGCAAAACCGTGCTTTTGGTCAAATTCTCAGGCTTTGACTTTGACCAAAATCCCTGGTTTTGCAAAGCCCTCCAAAAAGTATAACGGATGGCTACTACTCCTGTCGCCCGTCTCCAGATTGGTGACAACCTCATTGAGAGTCTCCAGACTCGACCGGCCGGAAACGAGAACCAAGGTTAAGAGCGGTCCCTATTGTCAGAATACTCAAAACAATGAAATAACCCGGATATTTCACACTATTTAAAATAAAATTATCATAACTTTTTGGTATATATTGAGAACCATTTATTTTCGGGGTTTAAAAATTATAACAGGGCGTTAAACGCTGCGAAATTTTTCCCTCAGCTGCGTTGAAGGTAAAATGGTTTACTCAACGTATATGTATACGATTCCGTCACCATTTTAGCCCTTGTCTCGAATGCCTTCGGGGTTGCTGAGAAAAAAATTTCTTGGTAAAATATCCGGGCTAATTGCTAATAGTAAAATTGCATGAGTATACTTTTGTTGCTTTTGGGTGCCTCAACTTCGGACCGTAAAAGTTCGGTCTTGTACCCATGACAATTAATGGGTTTTAAGAAAACACAAAAGGGCAACAGATCGTTGAATCTGTTGCCCTTTTGCTGCTTCTTCAATCAAAACTAAACTTCTACAAAATACCTTAGATCCCCAATTGTCGCATTACGGGGTCGGTGATATCGTACTTTTGCTGGGCTTCATCAGAAGCGTACAAAATAATAACATCGCCATTACTTGTGGTTGTGTTTATAACATACGTAAGATTTTGCTTATTTGCCACTGAATCTATGGCATCTTCAATCTGTTTAAACAACGGTCCCATCAGTTCCTGCTGCTTCTTCTGCATTTCCTGTTGTATCTGCGATTGATACTGCTGCAACTGTGAATTCAGTTTACCCAGGCGTTCCTGTTCTTTCTTCTTGGCTTCGTCAGATATTACCGTCGCTTTTTGTTGATAAGCCTGAACCTGTTGCTGAAAATCTTGTTGCTTATCGCTGAGTTCCTGTCTCTTTCGATCTGCAAAATTCTTCAGCCGTTGTTGGATGGCCTTCATTTCGGGCATCTTCATCAATATAGCTTGTGGATCTACATAACCGATTTTAAGATCCTGGGCCTGTGTTTGTTGTTGAGGAACAACCGCGCACAACATAAAAAGGCCGGCTGCTAATAAAATTGCTCGCTTCATCATAGCTAAGTAACTGTTTTTCTGTTAATTTTAATTATTCAATAATTTTTTAGCGACGTCGTCTGTAATATCCAGATTTTTACTTGAAGCATAGAAGATAATATTATCTCCCATACTGGTGGACTTGTTGAGTACGAAATCCAGATTCTTTTCTTTAGCCACCGCTTTAATGGCCTGATCTATCCGATTATAAATCGGTTGCAGTAATTTTGATCGCTGCTGTTGAATATCCTGCTGAATACCTGCGCGTAATTCCTGTAATTGTTGTTGTAAATTACCAAGACTATCTTCAACGGCCTGTTTCTGCGGATCCGACATCTGGTCGGCTTTTTGCTGGTAAGCTGTAACCCGTTGTTGAAAATCGGCCGTTTGCTCCTGAAGCTGCTGTCTTTTTTGCTCAATATAGTCGTTCAATTGCTTTTCAATCTGATCTTTCTGGGGCAACGTATCGAGTACGGCCTGCGGATCCATATAGCCTATTGCCAAATTCTGGCTCATCGCCATCGAAGATGTTAATAACAATACACTAACGGTAAATAGTAATTTTCTAACCATAAAAATTATGCTAGTTGTGAATTAAATTGCCTGCTAGGGTTAAAACTCTGAGTATAGCAACTATTTTAATTAATTGCTTGCCTGATCGGGATCAATACCCAACTCTATTAAAACGTCATCGCTTATGTTCCATTGTTGCCGTGCGTACATAAATTTGAAATCGCCGGCACGATCAAACACATAGTCAAAACCATTTCGCTCCGCTACGGTATTCACGGCATTCATGATTTTTCGCTGTATCGGCTCCAGCAATTCTTTTTGACGTTGGAAATATTCGCCATCCGAGCCGAATTTATCCTGTAGATATTGTTCCCGCTGTTTTTTCTCGGCCTCTATTTCCTGTTTCTTTTGTTTACGAACTTCATCGGTATATAGTATTTCCTTGGCATCAAATTCTTTATTTAATTGCTCAATTTCTGAATCCATTTCATCAATCTTGTCCTTCCAGCCCTGGCTCAACCGCTTCAGTGTTTGCTGAACGCCGTCGTATTCGGGCATTTTGGATAAAATGTAATCAGAATCTATATAACCGATTTTTTGTTCTTGTGCTGTGGCCGTTTGAACAAAAGTCAGCAACAGGAACGGTAGTGATAATATCAGGAACTTATGATTACGCATTAAAACGGTGATCCGATATTAAACAGGAATTCCCATTGACCCGCATTCACAGAACTTCCGGGCAGGTCGAGACCGTCAAGTCGGTAGCCGTAACTGAGGTCAACCAACCCGAGTATAGGCATAAAGATTCTCGCTCCGACGCCCGTAGACCGTTTTACGTCAAAGGGTGAAAAATCAGCGAAATCAAGATAAGAATTACCAGCATCAAAGAAAACATAGGGAATCAGGCGTACCTGGTCGCTGTTAACCGCCGGATAGCGCATCTCCAGGCTGTACTTGCTGTACAAGCGACCGCCAACCTGTTGCCCATCAACGACCGGAGAAATAACTCCGCCCGAACCCCCCGGGAAACCGCGCAGGTCAATATTGTCATTAATGAAGCTTTGACGTTGCTGCAAAGGGGTACCGCCAAGATAGAATCGCTGGAATTTACTTTTCCGGTTGGAACCGAGATAGCCGATATATCCATATTCAGCGCTATTGGTAAACACCAGGTCACCAAACAATGGGGTGTGATGCTGATACTGCGACTTGATTTTATAAAACTGAGAGAAATTGGGCAACGGGGGAGCAACCTCGGCCGAAACCTGGAATTTGGAACCCTGCGTGGGCGAAATGGGATTATCCGTAGAATTACGTTGTAAAATCTCCTTAACACTCATGATGTTGGAGGTCCCGGTCGCCAGGTATGAAGTACCAGCCACATTATATAACTGGTAATTGAGCACTGTCTGAAGCTGGAAGTAGTCATCCGGCCACTTGAGACGTTTACCCAGTGAAATACTACCCGAAAACAATTCATTTTTCTGGGGAGAACCACGGTAATTCAGAATATCATAAGACAGATTCACCCCGAAGGATGTGGGTTTACCCATCAGCCACGGCTCCTGGAACCCAAAACTGTAGCTCTGATATCCGCGCCCGGTAACCTGAACACCCAGCGAGAGTTTCTGCCCGTCTCCGGAGGGCAGCGGATGCCAGGCACTTCTATCAAAAATATTCTGAATAGAAAAGTTATTAAAATTCACACGGGCCGAAAGAATCAAACCGATATTCCGCCCACCGAAACCGCCTGAAAATTCAAAGTTGTCGGTACTGTTCGATTCATCCAGGCTATAGCTGATGTCCACCGTCCGGTCATCATAATTGGGATGAGGTTGCGGGTTGATTTTATCCTGCTTGAAATAACCCAGTTGACCAAGCTCCCTTACCGTACGAATAATGGCCGAACGACTGTATTTCTGCCCGGGAATAGTTCTCAGCGTACGACGGACGACATCATCATGGGTCTTGGTATTGCCGCTAAAGGTAACCTGCTGTATAGTGGCAATTTCGTTTTCAGTAATTTCGAAGTGAATATCCAGTGAATCCCCACGCACCACTTTTATATTTGGCTGAATATTGAAAAACAGGTAGCCCCGGTTCTGATAGAGGCTGGTGATATCTGAGTTATCCTTGGTAAACTGAATATTCTGTTGAAATTTCTTTTCATCAAACACGTCTCCTTTTTGGAATCCAAGCGACTGACTCAGTTGTTCATCCGTATACACCGTATTGCCGTCCCAGGTGATATTTCGGACATGATATTGCGGTCCTTCATTAACATCAATTGTAACGCGAATGCCTTTTTTGTCATCTTTGTAATTGTAGACATAGACTGAATCATCTGCTATCCGCACATCCCGAAAACCGTGCTCCCGATAAAACGACAGCAGGTTGTCTTTGGCTTCATCGTAATCTTTTTGTTTGAAAACGTGCTTGGTAAAGAATTTCCACCATTTATCTTCCTTAATTTTATCCAGGGATTTTCGAAGCGTTTTATTATCAAAATGCTCATTCCCTTTAAATGAGATATCCTTGATCTCCAATCGTTTCCCGGGATCAATATGAAAGATCAGGGTGACCCGGTTTCTGAGCGTATCGGTATCGGTAGTTTCAATATTGACTTTGGTATTCCAATATCCCTTTTCGGAATAAAATCGCTTTATGGTATTAACGGCTTGAGCTTTGGAAGCATCCTTCACCGCAAAACCGGACAAAAGGGAAAGGCGTTCTTTCAAATCGTTTCGCTGCGAGCGTTTAATGCCTTCCAGCTTGTAGGTTTCAAGGCGGGGTTGTTCTTTAACCTGTATTTCAAGATAAACACCGTCTATCGTTTTCTTGGTTTGAATAATTTTTATATCCGAAAACAGGCCCGATCGATATAATCTTTTAATTGCTTCGGTGATATCATCGCCGGGGATGGTAATTTTGCTGCCAACCGTTAATCCCGCGGTAGAAGGTATAAAATCTTCACGTACTGTTTTTGCACCGGTCACTTCAACTCCCAGTATTTCGTATTGCTGAGGAACGGTTTCCAGCGGGTTGGTTAATTGAAATGTGGTTGTATCGGTGCTCGTATCCTGTGCACGACCTACGGCCGTTAATGCAAGAACCCCGATTAGCAGAATAAATATTCCTTTGACTTTATGTCCGTTGACTTGCACAGCTGTTATATACCTGATATTAATTAATGTATTAAATATGATCTTTTTAATTATGATAAGGCTTTCTCTGCAACAGAATTCCGGGATTGATTCTCTGAGGACTGATCTGAAATTTTTCCAAAACGACGATCCCGCTCCTGGAACGATTCTATGGCCTTGTAAAGCTCATTCCGGCGGAAATCGGGCCAAAACGTTTTGGTGATATACATTTCAGAATAAGCCAGCTGCCATAATAAAAAATTACTGATTCTGAACTCACCACTGGTTCTGATCATAAGGTCGGGATCAGGAACGTCAGCGGTTGATAAATGGCTGCTGATGATTTGCTCATCAATCTCATCCGGACTAAGCTCCCCGGATTTTACTTTTTCTGCCATACTCCTAAAAGCATTGGTGATATCCCATCGGCCTGAATAGCTGAGCGCCAGGCAGAGTTGAAGCCGGTCGTTATCTTTGGTCAATTCAATAGCTTCTTCCAATTCATTTCTGCAACTTTTGGGAAACCGGGAAACATCGCCGATGGCCGTTAATTTTATATTATTCTCATTCAGATTTTCCGCTTCTTTGCGGAGTGTACGAACCAGCAATTTCATCAAGGCGTTCACCTCGGTAAAGGGACGCTTCCAGTTTTCGGTGGAAAAAGCATACAATGTTAGATATTGTATACCTATTTGAGCGCTGGCTTCGGTAATATCGCGTACCGAATCTACACCCACTTTATGTCCATACGCACGGATATTACCACGTTGTTTGGCCCAGCGGCCATTGCCATCCATGATAATACCGATATGGGCAGGAATTTGACCCGATTTTTGTAGCCGGGCTTGCCTGTCCTTATCGTCCTGGGTCTGCTTTTTATTCGTTATTGATAACGGCTTCAAATGAATTCGCTCTAACTTTAAATTTCAAGCTTGACATATTACAGGATTATACCTGCTATTTCAAGTGTAATTGAACCTTAACCCGGATTATTCATCAAGAAATTTTGTCGTACTCAATCCTGAACACTTTTCGGGATAAATACGCATGAAAAGTATCTTATTACATTGAATAAGTACCTTCATCATCAACGCAGTACAATTTAAAATTTCGTAGCCTATCCAAACCACCTCAATATGGAGGTCAGTTTTTTTATAGGTATCATTAAACAAATAATTGCGTATCATTTTAACGTAAATAATACGGGTTATAATGCATCGATCTGCTCAATGAGGGACAACATTTCTAACAAAGCCAACGCAGCATCAGCGCCTTTATTTCCTGCCTTTGTCCCAGCCCGTTCAATAGCCTGTTCAATCGTGTCGGTTGTCAGCACTCCAAAGGTTACCGGCTTATCCGATTTCATATTCAGTTCAGAGACACCACGGTTTACGGCATTACACACATAATCAAAATGCGGGGTGGCTCCACGGATGACGGCACCCAACGTCAAAACACCATCCACTTTGCCGGAATCGAGTAATTTTCGGGCTGTCATCGGAATTTCATATGCACCGGGGCAATAGGCAGCTATTATACGATCTTCGTCCACTCCATGGCGTTTTAACACATCAACGGCGCCATCCAGCAGCTTCTCCGTTATAAAAGCGTTCCATCGGGATACCACAATGCCAATGGTTACGTCACTTTTGGTAAACTGACCTTCAATTTTTTTGATCCCCATAATATGCGTCTATCGTTAATATTTTTTAGAATTTCTGTTGAAGATGTTCAATATCATCCGGAAGTCAATATTTTTTTCCGCTGCCGGGTCATTCTCATCAGATTATCCACCCGGCTCTTGCTGATCGTTATAATACCAAAATTTTGCAACTGTTGGTTACTATTTCCATGAAAATCACTCCCGCCCGTAGCTAATAATTGATGCTGTTCCGCAAATTGCTCATAATGTTTTTGCAACTCATAATTATGACTGGGATGCATATACTCTATTCCATCCAGCCCGGCCTTTATAAAATGTTGAATTTCTTCCTCCGTATACATCAGACCGGGATGCGCCAGAACGGACGCCCCGCCGGCTTTTCTTATGGCCTGTAATACTTCCTTGTAATCGTAATATTCACTCTTAATGTTACCCAGCACCTGATCGCTCAGGTATCGCATGAATGCTTCACGGAATCCCGCCACATATCCTTTCTCGATCAACACCGCTGCGATATGCGGGCGTCCCACATTGGCATTTCGGGCTTCTGCTTTCACTTCATCGATATCGATTTCCAGACCTTTGGATCTCAATTGCTTGATAATCCACTTCGCCCGTTTGATGCGTGAAATCTTATGATGACGAATCATTTCGCGGAATCCGGGATCTTTCACATCGAAGTCATAAGCGAGGATATGACATTCTCTCCCGTTATAGAGACTCGTAATTTCTGCACCGGGAATCACGGTAATCCCCTGTTCCTCGCCCGTCTGTCGAGCTTCAAAATATCCTTTAAAGGTATCGTGATCGGTCAGGGCGATAATCTCCAGCCCTTTTTCTTTGGCCAGAGAAACGATTTTGGATGGGCTGTATTTACCGTCGGAGGCTGTCGAATGAATATGTAAATCGACTTTACCCAATATTACTCCTTACCGGATAGAATTGCGTGATAACGACCGGGATGATGCAGCAATTGCTCCGCCGACTGTATGTAGGAATCAAATCGGCTGGAAGCCCTGATTTGCCCGCTACGCCCCTTGTATCGCGATACCAGCTCTAAATAAAGCAGTTTCTTAATTTCGTCAGACTGCTTTTTAAACTCCCGCTCTTTTTCCTGCTCAATCATTTGCTGCAGTCCGTTAATATACTGATTACCGCTGTTTTTCATTTTGGTACTTGCCAGGTGAATTTTCAGTTGATCCAGGTCTTGTTCCGTGCGGGTTTCGTATGAAAAATGCTGGCTATTCAAATATTGTTTAAAATCGTTAAACAGCGTATCATCTACCTGATTAATAGTGAGAGAATCGTGCTGTGCCGTATATTTGTTGGCGTAAAAGAAGTAATAGCTGTTCTGCAACAGTGCTATCTGGAGCAAACTGTGCTCACGTTCCTTAATATCAATATCCGGGTTGATGCCCTGACTGTCATAAACCGTTCGCCCGTCACGCGTTTTATAAGCTTTTTTTACTGAATCGGGCTTATTATAATGGCTGCTGTTGGCATCGTGGGTATAGGTTACCGACTGAATACTTCTGCCGCTGGGAATATAATATTTTGAAGTCGTGATCTTTAACGCCGTATTGTAGGAAAGCGGCCGAATAACCTGAACCAACCCTTTTCCAAAGCTCTGCTCTCCAATTATAACGGCACGGTCAAGGTCTTGCAGTGAACCGGCAACCACTTCTGAAGCCGAAGCACTCCCGCTATTTTGCAATACTACAAGCGGTGTATTCACTAACAGCGGTGGTTCTTCGGATTTGAATACACTGTTGTTTTCTGAGTTCCGGCCCCGGGTTTCCACCACTTTAATTCCCGGTTCAATGAATTTATCCACCGTTTTCACGGCTTCGTTCAACAATCCACCAGGATTGTTACGAAGATCCAGGATCAGTCCCCGGAGTTTGGTTTGGGATTTGAATCTGAGAATGGCATTCCGAATCTCTTCACTGGTATTTTGAGAAAACCGGGTCAGAACAATATATCCGATATCATGCTCTTTGCCGATTAACCCCGCAAAAGCCACATTCTTGACTTCAATATACTCGCGCTTCAGCTCGAAAGTCAGCTCCTGATCCAGGCCGTATCTTTTGATCGTTATTTTGACGGTGGTACCAGGCTCTCCGTGCAACAGGCTCTGCACATCTTCGGGGGTCAATTCATCCACGGAAATACCGTTTACCGAGGTAATGACATCCCCTGCTTTTACGCCTTTTTTCTGTGCTGAATATCCTTCTATCGGAGCGATAACCACTATTTTCCCACCACGAGAACCGGCTTCAATGCCCACGCCGCCATATTTGCCGGTGGTCAGGATATCGATCTGCTGATTTTCCGATTCATCAATGAGTACCGTATAAGGATCCAGGGTCTCCAGCATCGAATTGATGCCCTTCCGCATCAGCTTTTCCGGATCCACCTTGTCTACATAACGCAGGGTCACCTGACGATATACTTCGCTGAAAATCGTGAAGTTCTTCTTGATCTGGAACAGAACATCCGAATACTGCGTGGCTCCGACGGCAAATACACCAACAAACAATGCCGCCGAAATAGCAATTATCTTAAATTTCTTTCTCATAAGAAGTACGAGCTAACTTTGATTATTCGGGCGCTTTAATGGTCAATTTCTGCCCGACATAAATTCGAGAACCGTTAAGGTTATTAATTCTCTTGATGGCTCCAACGCTTACGTTAAAAGAGTTGGCGATATCTATTAACGTGTCATTGCGGCGAACCGTATAAGTCAGCGTTTTGGAATCATCATTTGAGGCGAAACGCTGCAGGGTCACTTTCTTGCCCTGGCGCTGCTCTTTTTCGATTTGCTGCTTTTCAGAAAAAGCGAGCTTGTTGATCTGAGAATAATAACTAACCTTCGATTTGGGTACATAAACGGTTAGGTGTTGTCCCACATGAATAAGATTTCCAATTCCATTCCAGGAACGTATCCGCCAGGCTTCCGTGTCATACCATTCGGCAATATGACCGATCGTGTCGCCGCTTTTAACGGTATAGCTCAGTTTCGCGGAATTAGCTGGTGCTTTCGGCTTGGAACGGCTACGGCGCGACGAAACGTGGGCACGAGGCTGTTTGGACGGACGATGTGCCGCAATATCCGTATTACCACCCGAAGGTAGGGGAACTACAATTTTCTGGCCGGGATAAATCATGCTTGAAAGATTTTTGTTGGCTTCAAAAAGTCCACGGACGGAGGTCCCGAAACGGTGGGCAATGCCTCCCAGGGTTTCACCACGTTTCACGACGTGAATGGCCAGATTATTGCTACGTTTGTCTTTAGGAATTTTTTCATAAGCAGCAATAAACTGTTGCTTGTCACCTTTTGGAATTTTTAAGGGATATTCACTGCCCGGAGGGGTTGCCCAGCGCAACAGTTCAGGGTTCAATTCTTTCAATTTCTTTGTGGAAATACCGGCTGCCTGTGCAAGTTTATCCAGGGGCATCAATCCGGCCACCTTGGCGACATCATAACGGTATGGTTGGATGCCATAATCCTTCTTAAATCCGAAAGCTTCCGGATGCATGGATATAATGGTTGTAGCGATGAAACTGGGGACATATCCACGCGTTTCGCGGGGTAAGTAGGGGTATGCCGACCAATAATTCTTCTCTCCGCCGCCCAAACGGATAGCTCGTTTCAGGCGCCAGGAGCTTACGTTATATTTAGCCATAACCAAGTGCCAATCGCCCCAGATGTTATATAAATCCTTAAGGTGCCGGGCGGCAGCACGCGTGGCCTTCTCGGGATCACGTCGTTCATCAATCCACCAGTTCACTTCCAGCCCGTACATGGAGCCCGTGGCGCGTATAAATTGCCACATTCCAACAGCAGCTGCCCGACTTCGTGCATAAGGAACCAGTCCACTCTCAATCATCGCCATATGAATCAACTCTTCCGGGACCCCCACTTCGTCAAATATCTTGCGCATCATGGGGAAATACTTTTCCGAGCGTTTCAACCACTGCTCCATGATATCAGGATGTTTCATGGCCATGTATATAAGATGACGGTTTACCTGCCGGTTCCGAATTAGGGGAACATCCGTTTTGGTCGTGGTAATATTGGAAGGCAGATTGTAATTGCTGACGTTCAGATCATCGTCTTCCGAAAAGATCTCGTCACGAATTGCAAAAATATCACCTTTAACCTTATCGGTGGGTTCATCAATGCCATAAAACTCGCGATATTCCGTCATCACTGTTCGATAAAGCTCGGTGAAACGGCTTTTATTCTGAATCTCTGGATAATCATCCATCAATTTTTGTATCGACTCCAGGGCCTTGTTGATGTAATTTTCAGCACTCAGGGGGTCGTTGTTGACCTGCGCATCAAGCGCTAATACGTGAATACGATAAATATCGGCAATGCGATGCAGAATTTCTTTTTGAATATTATCCAGTTCCACCGTTTTAAAATCCCGGGTCACCGGTAAATCAATTTCAGTGGTATCGATATCCATGGGATTATTATATGGAAGCAATTGCTTAGACATGGGTTGCTCTTGGAGAACATCCCCATCCTCTTTCGATTGCTGAGCCCAGGTTTTGGATATGCCCAAAAATGTCATTACCAGAGAGAGGATCAGTATCTTTTTAATCATTGCCGATATGTTTTATGGCTTATTAAGTTATACGTTCAGTTTTACTAATATACTAAAAATTATGGTAGGCAGTCATAAAAACCTGTTAAATCAGGCTTATATGCCTATAATGTCAAAAAGTGATTGATCTGACATTTACCTTATCAGAAGTCTTTCGAAACCCGTCTTTTTCTCGACATCCGTACTTTCCAATAAATATTCTGATTCATCAAAGACTTCTTTTCATCAAAATTCAGGATTCATTCGATATGGACCACGCAATCGTTGCATTTTCACTGAAGTTTGGATAAAAAGTACTGAAACCGAATTGTACCTTACAGCTATCTCCTAACTGTACCGGGTTAGCAGAGGACTTTGCGAAACCGTGCTTTTTTACAAATTCTCACTCAGGCTTTGACTTTGACCAAAATCCCTGGTTTTGCAAAGCCCTCTTAGCAATAAAAACGATATCCAAAAAATGGGCGAATGATTCAAATATCCTGAATTGAATCTGACGATTAAACGTATTGAAAATAGAAATAATTATCCAATAATCAGAACCCATTTTTTAAGAAAATGGGCCATAATTACTCGGTTTAACGTATTATTAGCCCGTGATTAAATGCTTTAAAGAACTTTACCCGGATTATTCAACAAGAAATTTGGTGGTGGGCAATCCCGCCCCGAAAATTTTCGGGATCGGGACAAGGGCTGGAACAGCAAATGAAACGTATTCAGATACGTTAAATGCGCTATTTTCAACTTTAACGCCGCCCATCATCAAATTTCGCAGCTCTTCAAACTATACCCAAATTTGAGCTATACATAAATTTATACAACTAACCCGGATAATTCACCAAGAGATTTTTTTCTCAGCAACCCCGAAGGCATTCGGGACAAGGGCTAAAATGGGGACGGAATCGTATAATTATACATTGAGTAAGCCCTTTTAACTTCAACGCAGCGGAGGGAAAAATTTCGCAGCGTTCTACACCGTGTAATTAATTTTTTAACCTTAAAAAAGATATAAGTTTATTTGCATCAATAAGATAGATCATTATAAGAGGACTTTGCAAAACCGTGCTTTTGTCCAAATTCTGCATTTTCGTAATTTCAAAATCCTCACGTATTACTAATACGCTGCGGTTTTGAAATCACTCAGGCTTTGACTTTGGCCAAAATCCCTGGTTTTGCAAAGCCCTCTATAATATAACTTTCTGTGAATTATCCGGGCTAAAAAAATACCAAGCACATAACTGATGATTTTGTATCCACTCGTGAATAATCCGGGTTTACAAAGCCGTCTTTATCAGGGATTTGCAAATCTGTTCCCATTAACCCGGGTTATTTTCATCCTTTGCATACACACAACTCCCGGACACCCAGGTTTGGATTACCTGAACTTTCCATATATCACGGGCGGGTATTTCAAATATATCGCGGTCAACCAGGATAAAATCGGCCCACTTACCAGGCTCCAGGCTTCCCAGTACATTTTCCTGATGAGCGGCATACGCAGCATCCCGCGTAAACGCACGGAAGGCTTCGACGCGGTTCATGGCCTGCTCCGGGTACCATCCGCCATCGGGCCACCCTTGATGATCCTGGCGCGTAACGGCTGAGTATATGCCAAAAAAGGGATTGGGTAATTCAACGGGGAAATCCGATCCGCCGGGAATGATCGTCCCCTGATCCAGAAACGTTCGCCATGCATATGCACCTATCATGCGCTCGTGGCCAATCCGGTCTTCCGCCATATTCATATCACTGGTGGCATGGGTGGGCTGCATGGAAGCCAAAATATGGAAATCTTTAAACCGGGTTATATCGCTGACCTGAACCACCTGCGCATGTTCTATCCGGTTCCGGAGTCCTTGATCCCCGAGCTGTTCTTCTACATTTTCAAAAGCATTAACTACTATATGATTGGCCCGGTCGCCAATAGCATGGATGTTTACCTGATACCCGTGAGCTTCGGCCTTTTTCACCATCGCAGTAAGTTCATCTTCGCTGTGAAACAATAAACCTTTATTACCGGGATCATCTGAATAGGGCTCCATCATAGCTGCTCCCCTGCTGCCCAGCGCACCATCTTCATAAAGTTTTACACTTCGCAGGGCCAGTAAATCACGGTGATATGATGTTATTGGGCCATTTTGGGAAAGTTTATCAAAATTCTCACCGGTTCCTCCAATCATTGCATAAATTCGGGTGGTCAGCTTACCCTGATCCGCGAAATCCTTATAAAGTTCCCAGATATGGGCTTCAATGCCGGCATCGTGAACTTCAGTCAACCCCACGGACGTTAACTTTTGCAGTGATTTTTCCAGGGCCAATGCATTTTCAGCCCTCGTTTTGGGTGGAATGTTCTGCACGATCAACTCCATGGCATCATCAATAAATACCCCGGTGGGATTTCCATCGGCATCCCGGATAATTTTACCATCTTCCGGGTCAGGCGTTTCACTTGTAACTCCCGCCAGCTTCATGGCTTGGGAATTGGCCCAGCCGGCATGACCGTCTACCCGACTTAACCAAACGGGGCGATCCGATATAACTGCATCAAGATCGGAAGCTTCCGGGAAACGATTCTCTTTCCAGTGCGTTTGATTCCATCCACGCCCTTCAATCCATTTTAAATCGGGGTGGGATTGTGCATACTGCTGAACATTTTTTACGGCTTGTTCTAATGATTCAGTTTCTGCCAGGTCAACGTTCAATTCTGAATACCCCAGGCCCATCACGTGGCCGTGAGCATCGATCAGGCCGGGAAGCATTACATTTTGTTGACCATCCACCTGCTGCGCATCGGGATAATTGGCTTCCAGATCTTCTGATTCACCAATTTCAAGCACTTTACCATCCCGGAAGGCCATGGATGAAAAAGTTACCAGCGAATCGTCTTTCAGGGTATAACCTTTTACATTTTTGATCAACGTAACACGCTTCTTATCGGTATCCGTACAAGCCATTAACAAGCCCAGTATTAATATTAAGGATAAAATTTTCATTTGATATTAATGATAATTAAAGTCAACAAAGTAAACCCGGATTATTCACCAAGAAATTTGGTGGTGGGCAACCCCGAAAACGTTCGGAGCCCCTTCAATTTTCGCAGCACTTTAGGCTGTACTCAAAATTGAGCTACCGTTCGATTCATTCAACATCTATAATTACGCGTTTTGCAGTTGAATTATAGGATTAAATAGCAGTCTAAAGCTCATAATGGAATTTGTTTTCTGATAATCCCCTCTTGAGAGGGGTGGTTTTGAGTGAAGCGAAAAAGCGGGGTGTGTCTAACAGGGCGAAATAAAGCAAATTCATCAGGTGTAAGTTTCAAAACGCTGTGTCAGACACACCCCGAGGGGGATTTTTATAAAGATTTTGCTTTCAACTCAACATTTGAGCTTTTGTTAGTTGATTGAACTTAATTTAACAAATTGTTCGAATTTTATATGAGCTTTATTATGAATGTACAACTGGGTTCTTAAATTAAGATTTTAACCGCATAACGCGTTTATAATATCGATTACTTAACATATAAGTTTATAAATATTCGTGAATAATTCGGGTAAAGAAGATCTGTATCGTGTCAAACAGAAAGATCTATAGTTCCTGAACATATTCAAGGCTTACTTGTCATCTTCATAAAATACTGAATACCGGTTATCTAATCGGCCTAAGATACGAGTTAAGGAGGTAGACGGGAAACCGTGAGAATGATTTCGTATCAATCTCCTAACCCGGATATTTCACCAAGAAATTTTTTTCTCAGCAACCCCGAAGGCATTCGGGACAAGGGCTAAAATAGTGGTGGAAACGTGCAATAGGTACGTTGAGCAAGCTATTTTACCTTCAACGCAGCTGAGGGGAAAATTTCGCAGCGCTCTACACACTGTTAAAATTTTATTCACTCTGAATTAGATATAATACATTGAATACCTTGATAACACAGTAATTTTACAAATATTAGTGTGAAATATCCGGGCTAAAGGTTTATCTAACATTGATGAAACCCAGTTTCCATGAGCAACTTTTCGAGCGAAGCGAGGCCAGGAGTCCCGGGGACGGCCTCATAATAGCCCCGGGTTTCAACCCGGGGAACAAAAAGCAACATTAGGAAACAAGTCCTGTAAGGACGACACACCAGACACCGATGAGCTCATAAGCGTATACTACAGGGCTGAATACCCATTATGTCGTTCTTATCATAACAATTAGTAACATGAATTTTGTGTTCAAAGTGCGACATATTCGTCTTGACATGACACTAGTGTTGTTACCACTTAATTTATTTAGTTTTTCTAAACCATAAAACCATCATATGAAATGAGATAAGATATTGAAATATTTAAAGTTAAAACTTTTATCATTGAACAACGAACCTTAACGTCATGCTGCAGATCGCAGCTACTACTGAAAAAAGCCTGTCCCGAACCCTTTCGGGAAGGATTAAAGTCGAAACACGCCTTGGGGCTGTAAATGTAAAAAAAGCAAGAACCCACCATTTAATTATTTGCAATTTATCACCGCAGGAGGTTTCACCAATCCTTCGCCTTCAGCCACCTGAAAAGCGGTGGGTTTGCGCTCTGGAAAACGTATCAGATTCAATACTTAGAGGGCTTTGCAAAACCAGGGATTTTGGTCAAAGTCAAAGCCTGAGTGATTTCAAAACCTCCCGAAAACTTTCGGGAAGAATTTGGACAAAAGCACGGTTTTGCAAAGTTCTCTACTTAACGAATGAACTGATCATTACACTAGCCTTCAGAAGAGACAAATTGAGTACCACAAAATTCATGGCCAAAATCCTGCACAAACTTATCCTTGATAAAAGGAGGTGCAATATTGTAATGAACAAATTGCTCAAAAGGAATGAATTTGAGTTCCAGCAACATCTGTTCCCCATCCTGCAACTCAGGGTCAGAACCCAGTTGTCGGGTACCTCCTGTTTCCCGGCAATCAAAGTAAAACTCTACGGCGTGATAAGGAGGCTCTACAAATTCACTGACGTATCGCAGGTTCTCCACGGCAACCGTTAGACCTGTTTCTTCTTCCATTTCCCGGACCAGACATGCTTCCATGGTCTCGCCAAATTCGAGCCCTCCACCGGGTGGCATCCACAAGGGCTCCTCCCGGGTCGGGGCATTGATTTTTACCAGCAGCAGGGCATCATCCCTGACCAGCAGACCGTTGACCCGAACCCGGAGTTTATGTTCGTACGGAGAACCCGACATGCATCAATTCACAACCGCTTCTTTGTTTTCCACCGGAACATCCAGACTGTTTTCTCTGGCGAATTTTAAACTCATCTTCACAAAATCGACAAACAGTGGGTGTGGATTATTAACCGTGCTACGCAACTCGGGGTGGAATTGTACCCCGACAAACCACGGGTGATCTTTCAATTCCACAATTTCCACAAGATCGCGTTCCGGGTTAAAGCCCACCAACTTCATCCCGTTTTCTGTCAGCTTGTAGCGCAGGTTGTTATTCACCTCATACCGGTGCCGGTGCCGCTCATGAATAAGCTCGCGTCCATAAGCTTTATAGGCATTTGTATCTTTGGCCAGTTCGCAGGCATACTGCCCGAGGCGCATTGTCCCCCCCATATCTTCCAGGTCGCGCTGATCGTGCATCAAGTCGATAATGGGATGTTCGGTATCGGCATCAAACTCTGTGCTGTTGGCGTCTTTCCAGCCACAGACATTGCGTGAAAATTCAATCACGGCACATTGCATCCCCAGGCAAATTCCAAAGAAGGGAATCTTATTGGTTCGGGCATAGGTTACTGCGGCCAGCTTTCCATCAATTCCACGCCCGCCAAAACCAGGGGCCACCAAAATGCCTGAAACATCCTTCAGTTTTTTGTGAACATTTTCTTCATTCAGATCATCCGACTGAATCCACTCGATGTTTACCTTGCAATCATTCACGGCTCCCCCGTGAATAAAAGCTTCCACAATGGATTTATAAGCATCGTGATGTTCCACATATTTACCGACCAGCGCAATTTTAATTTCGGTGGAAGGATTTTTTACCGCTTCTACAAACCCAATCCATTTATCCAGTTCGGGGTCATCAGCTTCAAGATTTAATTTCTGAATAACCCGTTTGTCGAGCCCTTCTTCGAGCATGAGCATCGGTACTTCATAGATGCTTTCGGCATCCAGTGAAGCGATCACATCTTCATATTCCACATTACAAAACTGGGCTATTTTGTCGCGTATGGTCTTATCAAGTGGAATCTCAGCCCGGCAAACAATGATATCCGGCTGCAACCCACTTTCCGAAATGGTCTTTACGGAGTGCTGGGTAGGCTTCGTTTTCAATTCCCGCGCAGCTTTCAGGTACGGTACCAGGGTCAGGTGAATGGAGAGGGTATTCTTCCGGCCAATATCGTGGCGCAACTGGCGAACCGCTTCAATGTAGGGCAAACTTTCAATATCACCCACAGTACCACCGATTTCCACGATTACCACATCATAATCACCCGATTCTTCCAGAGAACGTACTTTGGCTTTGATCTCATCCGTGATATGCGGAATCACCTGTACGGTTTTGCCGAGATAGGCTCCCTGGCGTTCCTTGGTGATCACATCATTATAGACCCGCCCGGTGGTTACGTTGTTCTCCTGTGAGGTGGTGATATCCAGGAAGCGCTCGTAATGCCCCAGATCAAGGTCGGTTTCGGCACCATCATCAGTTACATACACTTCGCCGTGTTCGTACGGATTCATCGTGCCCGGATCCACATTAATATACGGATCCAGTTTCTGAACGGTGACTTTTAACCCACGGGCGACTAATAGTCGTCCCAATGAAGCACAAATAATACCCTTGCCGAGTGAAGATGTAACACCGCCGGTTACAAAAACGTATTTAGTTGCCATGAAAGCAGTATGATTGGAATTGAAAAATTATATGATGTTTATTTTGATAACCTGAATTACCAAATTTGACGCTAACAAATTACAAATCGTAATCAAATAACCCGTTCTGTCTTGATAATTTTATAATACGGGGTACCGGATAAACTTAAATTCTAAAATTTTATTAAACCCGGACATTACGCAGCGATCTACACGCTTTAAAAAATTTTTAATTTTAAAATAGCCATAAACTATTGAACGCCAATATAATAACAGAGGACTTTGCAAAACCGTGCTTTTGTACAAATTCTTCCCGAAAGTTTTCGGGAGATTTCAAAATACTCACATATTACTTTTAAGCTGCGGTTTTGAAATCACTCAGACTTTGACTTTGACCAAAATCCCTGGTTTTGCAAAGCCCTCTAACACTATATTTTTATGTGAAATAACTGGGTTAAAAAGTATCATTACCCATCCCACATCCGTCCGCCGGGTATCTGATACGGTTTTATCAAAACCAGTAATTTCACTAAATATCGTAAAAATTATTCAACGCTTAA
>Ga0102944_1000519_pt1 | contig 29457 bp, 25 predicted proteins | sample SalPonD_shore_MG_FD_78172 | JGI IMG/M metagenome (GOLD analysis project Ga0102944, IMG submission 78172) | Salt pond soil microbial communities from South San Francisco under conditions of wetland restoration - Salt Pond MetaG... | ecosystem: Environmental > Aquatic > Marine > Intertidal zone >...
CGGCCCGGCGGGACCGGGCGGCCCGGCGGGACCGGAGCTCCCCGGGGGCGCCCCGGGCCTCCTGTTCCCGATCTTCCAGGGGGCCTCGTACGAGGACCTCCGCCTCGAGGCCCTGGAGCGGACCCTGGAGCTGGGGCCGTGGCCGGGGGTCGGGATCGGCGGGCTGTCGGTGGGTGAGCCCAAGGAGGTCACGATGGCCATCCTGGAGGCGTGCGAGCCCGCCCTCCCCGAGGGTCTCCCGCGGTATCTCATGGGCGTCGGCTACCCGGAGGACCTCGTGGAGGCCATCCGGCGTGGGGTGGACATGTTCGACTGCGTGGCCCCCACCCGGAACGGCCGCAACGGCACGGCGTTCACGTCGCTCGGGAAGGTGAACGTGAAGGTCGCCCGCTTCGCCGAGGATCCGCGGCCGCTGGACCCGAGCTGCTCGTGCGAAGCGTGCCGCGACTACTCGCGGGCCTACATCCGGCACCTCTTCGTGTGCGACGAGCTCCTGGGCCTCCGGCTCCTCTCGCTCCACAACGTGCAGTTCCTGCTGGATTTGACTTCACAGGCGCGTGACGCGATCCTCCGGGGCGAGTACGGCGCGTGGGCCGAGGGCTGGCTGGCGCGCTACCGCGAGGGCGCGATCTAGGAGGCCGTCGACGGCCTTCGAAGCGGCGGCTTCCCCGTTCTGACGGGAACATCCCCGCATCGCCCAGGTATCCGAATCCGGCGACACGAGCCAAGGAAGGACAGACGTGATTCCCCACATCCTGCCCGCTCTGATGGCGGGTCCCCAGGGAGGCGGCGCGAGCCCCTGGGGCACGCTGATCATGTTCGCCGCCATCTTCGCGATCTTCTACTTCCTGCTCATCCGCCCGCAGCGGAAGCAGCAGAAGGAGCACGAGGAGATGGTCGAGAACCTCCAGAAGGGCGACGAGGTCGTCACGGTGGGGGGGATCATCGGGAAGATCATCCACCTCGAGGACGACCGGCTCGTGGTCAAGACGAGCGACGACACCCGGATCGAAGTCGAGCGGGGCAAGGTGGGGAGGAAGATCAGCCGGGAGTGACGCGCGCCCGGAAGCCGCAGAGGTAGCATGAGCGTGCTCGACATCCGCATCCTGGGCGACCCGATCCTCCGCGAGGCGTGCGAGCCCGTCGAGACCTTCGACGAGGAGCTCCGGACGCTCGTGCGGGACATGCGGGAGACCATGTACGAGGCCGACGGGATCGGCCTGGCCGCGCCCCAGGTGGGCGTGCCGCTCCGCGTGTTCGTCTACGACGTCCGCGTGGGCGAGGTCGCGCAGGGCGTCCTGGTGAACCCGGTCATCGAGGCCCGCTCGGGCACGATGAAGAGCGAGGAGGGCTGCCTCAGCATCCCGGGGATCTCGGAGGTTCTCGAGCGCGCCGAGCGCGTGGTGGTCACGGGGCTGGACGTCGACGGCGAGCCGGTGCGGATCGAGGCCGAGGGCCGCCTGGGCGTGTGCCTGCAGCACGAGACCGACCACCTGGACGGCGTCCTCTTCCTGGACCGCCTGAGCCCGCTCAAGCGGAAGATGGCCCTGAATCGCTGGTCCAAGAGCCAGGCGGAGGACGCCGTCTCCTCGGGCGCGCTCTAGCGCCCGCGATCGAAGCGGGGCGAGCCGCCGTGCGCGTCCTGTTCTGGGGCACCTCCGACTTCGCCCTCCCCACCCTCCGGGCCCTCCTCGACGCGTCCGACCACGAGGTGGTGGGGGTGGTCACCCAGCCCGACCGCCCGGCCGGCCGCGGCCGCTCCGTGCGCGCCACCCCGGTCGCACGCGCCGGCGCGGAGTCGGGCCTCCGCCTCCTCCAGCCCGAGAAGCCCCGCGGCGACGCCTTCATGGAGGCGCTGGCCGGGCTCGACCCCGACGTGTCGGTGGTGGCGGCCTACGGAGAGATCCTCACCGAGCACGTGCTCGAGGCGCCCCGCCTCGGGACCCTCAACGTCCACGCCTCGCTCCTCCCCGCCCTCCGCGGCGCCGCGCCGATCAACTGGGCCATCATCCGCGGCCACCGGGAGAGCGGGGTGACGATCATCCGCCTGGTGCGGGAGCTGGACGCGGGGCCGATCCTCCGGCAGGAGGCCGTGGGGATCGGGCCGCGCACGACCGCGGGGGAGCTGTTCGAGGAGCTCTCGGGGCTCGGGGGCCGGCTCCTCCTCGAGACGCTGGAGGGGCTCGGGGCGGGCACGATCGAGCCGCGCGAGCAGGACCACGATGCGGCCACCTACGCCCCCAAGCTCGGCCGCGACGCGGCCCGGCTGGACTGGTCGCACTCCGCCGCCGAGGTCGACCGCTGGATCCGCGGCTGCGATCCGTGGCCGGCGGCGTGGAGCGTCCTCGGGGCGGAGGACGACGGGGCCTCCGGCGGCCGGCGGCCCTCCGGCGGCGGCGGACGCTCCGGCGGGGACCTCTCCGTGCAGCTGTTCGATCCGCGGTCCGTGGGGAGTGCCGAGGCCGCGCGCGCCGTGGCCGCGGCGGCGGAGAGCGGGCGGGGCTCCGTGCACGACCGTCCGGGCGCCGCGCCGGGGACCGTCCTCGTGGCGGACCCGCGCGAGGGGCTGCTCGCGGCGGCCGGGCAGGGCGCCGTGTGGATCGGGGAGGTCAAGCCCGCCGGGAGCCGGCGCATGGCCTCGGCCGCCTGGATCCGGGGCCGGGGGGCGCGGGCCGGCCAGCGCCTCCGGTGAGCCGGGCCCGGCTCCCGCGCCTCCACGTGGTGGTGACCGACGAGGTCGCCGCGCGTCCGGACTTCCGGGAGACCGCCGCCGCCCTCCAGCGCCGGTGCGGGGACGGTCTGGCCCTCCACCTCCGGCTCCGGGACGCGAGCGGCCGGACGATCTTCGACCTCGCCCGGGAGCTGCTGGCCGGCGCGGAGCGGCACGGAGGCCGGGTCGCGGTCAACGAGCGCCTGGACGTCGCGCTCGCCGCCGGGGCGCACGCGGCGCAGCTCGGGCGGCGTGCGCTCCCCGTCCGGGCCGCCCGCCACGTGGCCGGCGGGCGCCTCCTCCTGGGTGCGTCGGTGCACGGCCGCGAGGAGGCCGCGGCGGCGGCCGCGGACGGAGCAGATTTCCTGATCCTGGGTACGATCTTCGCGACCCCCTCCCACCCCGGGACGGAGCCGGGCGGGATGGCGCTCCTGGAGGCCTGCCGCGACGTGGGTCCGCCCGTCCTGGCCATCGGCGGCGTCGACGCCGGCCGCGCGTCCGAGGTGCTCGCGGCCGGAGCGTCGGGGGCCGCGGTGGTGCGGTCCGTGTGGGAGGCCGCGGTCCCGGAGGTGGCGGCCGCGGAGCTCCTGGCGGCCCTGGGAGGGAGCCCTCGGGAGGAGGGATGATGAGCACGGAGACCATCCGGATCGAGGTCAACGGGGAGTCGCGCGAGGTCGGCGGCGGCTCGTCCGTGGCGGACCTCCTCGAGCAGCTCGAGGTGGACGGGCGGACCGTGGTCGTCGAGCTGAACCGGCAGATCGTCCGCCGGGGCGAGCGGGACGGCGTCGAGCTCGAGGCGGGCGACCGCGTCGAGCTCGTCCGCTTCGTGGGCGGGGGATGATCGGCGGCGCGCCCTGACGCGCGTCGCGTGGAAGCGAGCACCTGGCGAGGAGGGGGATAGATGAGCACGGTCCTGGAGAAGGGCGCGGACAGGGAAGAGCCGGCCCGCGTGGACGAGCCGCTGGCGCTGCGAGGCCGGAGCTTCCGCTCCCGCCTCATCGCCGGCACGGGAAAGTACTCGGACGCCGATACGATGGTGGCCGCCCTGCGCGCGGCGGGCGCCGAGATCGTCACCGTGGCGGTGCGACGCGTGGACCTGGACGCTTCGAAGGAGGAGAGCCTCCTCCACCACCTGGACCCGGAGGAGTTCTTCCTCCTCCCCAACACGGCCGGCTGCTACACGGCCGAGGACGCCGTCCGCTACGCGCGCCTGGGCCGCGAGGCCGGCCTCCACGACTGGGTGAAGCTCGAGGTCATCGGGGACGAGGAGACGCTCTACCCGGACGTCGAGGAGATGCTGGACGCCGCCCGGACGCTGGTCGACGAGGGCTTCACGGTCCTGGCGTACACGAACGACGACCTGGTCACCGCGCTCAAGCTGCAGGACGCCGGGGTGGCCGCGGTGATGCCGCTCGCCTCCCCCATCGGGAGCGGGCTGGGCCTCCTGGACCCGGTCGGCATCCGGATCCTCAAGCGCCGGCTGGACGTCCCGGTCATCGTGGACGCCGGCGTCGGGACGGCCTCGGACGCGTGCCTCACCATGGAGCAGGGCGTGGACGGGGTCCTGATGAACACGGCGCTGGCCGAGGCGGAGGACCCGGTGGCGATGGCCGCGGCCATGCGGCGTGCCGTGGAGGCGGGTCGGCTGGCGTACCTTGCGGGGCGCATGCCGCGCCGGGAGTGGGCCGTGCCCTCGAGCCCCTCGGCGGGCCGGCTGACCTGAGCGGCCGTGCACCCGGCCGGGGGGCGAGCGACGCCCGCCTGGCCGCCTTCCACGTCCTGGCCGACGTGCGTAAGGGCGCCTTCGCGGACCGCTCGGTCGCGGAGCGCCTGCCCTCCCTCCCCGAGAGGGACCGGCGTCTGGCCATGGAGCTGGCCTACGGGTGCCTGCGCCTGCGGGACCGGCTGGACCACGAGCTGTCCGCACTGAGCGACCGCCCCGCGAGGCGGATCGAGCCGGCGGTCCTGGACTGGCTCCGGATCGGGCTCTACCAGCTCCGCGAGATGCGCGTCCCGGCTCACGCGGCGGTCCACGAGGCCGTGGAGGGCGTGCGCGCGACGGTGGGCCGCCGCGCCACCGGGTTCGTCAACGGCGTCCTGCGCGCCGCGGGACGCGTGGAGGACCGGGAGGCGCTCTTCCCCCGGCTCGAGGACGATCCGGAGGGACACCTCTCCACCTGGGGATCACACCCGGCCTGGCTGGTGCGGCGGTGGCTGGGGCGCTGGAGCGTCGAGGAGGTGGCCCGCCTCGTGGAGCTGGACAACACGCCCCCGCAGGTGACGGCTCGCCTCCTGGACCGGAGAGAGGCGGCCGCGCCGGCGCGCGCTTCCGGGACCGACGTCGTGACCGAGCCGCTGGAGGGGTGGCCCCGGATGGTGCGCCTGGTCCGGGGCGACCCGGCGTCCTTCCTCCGGGCCGTTCCCGCCGTGGTGCAGGATCCTGCGGCCTCCGCCGTGGTAGACTACGTTGGCCCCCCGGGCCCCGGCACGTTCGTGGACCTGTGCTCGGCGCCCGGAGGGAAAGGCGTCGCCCTCGCGCACGCGCGACCGGGGGGCGCCGGCCTTTCGGTGGCCGCCGACGTCGACCCCGGCCGGCTCGGGTCGGTGCGGGAGGCCGCGCGCCGCACCGGGACGGAGCTGGCCCCGGTCGTGATGGACGGCCGCCGGCCCGCGATCCGCGGGGCCTCGACCGTGCTGGCCGACGTCCCGTGTACGGGGACGGGAACGCTGCGCCGCCGTCCCGACGCCCGCTGGCGCATCGACGAGCGGCGGCTGGCCGCGATGACGGCCCTCCAGGAGGAGCTCGTGGAGGCCTGCGCGGGCCTCGTGGAGCCGGGAGGGCTCCTGGTGTACGCCACCTGTTCGCTGGAACCCGAGGAGAACGAGGATCGAGTGAGAGAGTTCCTGGACCGCCACGCCGACTTCGCCCGCGAGGCGGCCCCCGCCGGGCCGGGCCTGCCCGGGGGCGTGCTGGACGCCGAGGGGCAGCTCCGGGTGCTGCCGTGGCGCACGGGGACCGACGGCTCGTTCGCCGCCCGGCTCCGGCGGAGGGCGGCGTGAAGTTCCGGAGGCGGCGCGGCCTGGGCGGCTTCAGGTGGCCGTGGAGCGGGCGCTCCTCCGGGGAGAGCGGAGGGCCGGAGGCCGGCGGGCCGGACGACGCCCGGACGGGGGGAGAGGAAGGCCCGGGGGGCGGAGGCGGGCCGGGAGGCCGCGGTGGCCGGCGCCGCCGGAGTCGCGGCCGGGGACGCGGCGGCGGGCCGTGGTGGCGCAACCGCTGGATCCAGGCGGCGGCGCTGACGCTCGTGCTCTTCGTGGCGGGCTACGTCGTGGCGGCCAACCTGATCTTCCCCGGCGGCCAGCGGGCCGAGGCCGGGGAGGTGGTTCAGGTCCCCGACCTGGTCGGGCTCGGCCGGAGCGGTGCCGATCGCTCGCTGACCGAGGCCGGCCTCACGCTGGCGGTGTCCTCCAGCGTCGCGCACCCGGAGGCTCCGGCCGGCGCGATCGTGGCGCAGACACCCCTGCCCGGCCAGTACGCGCGTCCGGGCGCCCCGGTGGAGGTCACGCTGAGCTCGGGGCCGGATCGGCGCCGGGTGCCGGACCTCCGCGGCCTCTCCGCCCGACAGGGCCAGATCGTCCTCGAGCGACTCGGATTCCGGACGGCCGTGGACAGCTCGCGGTCCCCGGCCCGGCGAGGCCAGATCGTCGGCACGCGGCCCGACGCGGGCACCGAGCTGGGCCTGCCGGCCCAGGTCACCCTCCTGGTGAGCGAGGGGCCGCGCACGGCCGAGGTCCCCGACCTCTCGGGCCGGCACGTGGAGGACGTGCCCACGATCCTGCGGGACGCCGGCCTCGACCTGGGCGACGTGACCTACGAGCCGGACGCGTTCCAGGCGGCCGGGCGGGTCATCGCGCAGTCCCCGCCTCCGGGCTACGCGCTTCGTCGGGGCGGGACGGTCTCCATCCGGGTGGCGGGGCCGGCGCCGCGGGAGGGACGCGGCGCCATCGACTCGGCGGGCACCGGAGGCGCGGATTCCGCCGGCGCCGGGGGAGCGCCCCCGGGCCGTAGCCCGGACGGCGTCGTGGACCCGGCCTCGCCCGCGGGCACCGCGGGTCCGGGAGGGAGGCGGTAGACGGTGGACTGGCGCGGCATGCTGCTCGAGAACTGGCCGTACAAGCTGGCGGCGCTCGTGCTGGCCATCCTCCTCTGGTTCAACGTCGCGGCCGAGAAGCGCCAGGAGCAGACGGTCCCCACGCGCCTGGACCTCGAGGTCCAGGACACCGCGTGGGTGATCGCCAGCGCGCCGTCCCGGGTGCAGACCACCTTCCAGGGTCGGGTGGGGGACATCGTCTCGATGGTCACCAGCCCTCCGGCGATCCGGCGCGTGATCGACTCGGTGACCGGCCCCACCATGACGCTCGACCTCGCCCCGGACATGGTGAGCTACAACCGTGACCTGAAGGCGACGCCGGTCGCCGTCCACCCGTCCCAGGTCGAGGCGCACCTGGAGCGGAAGGTGGAGCGGAAGGTGCCGGTGGCGCCGCGCCTGGAGCTGTCGGCGGCGGACGGCTTCGCGCTCGTCCGCCCGGTGCGCCTCGAGCCCGACAGCGTGACCGTGCGCGGGGCGCGGTCGGTCGTCGAGACCATCGACTCCCTGCCCACCGAGTCGGCGACGCTGAGCGACCTGGCGCGCTCGGTGAGCCGGGAGCTGCAGGTGCGGCCTCCCCGGGGCGCCTCGGGGATCACGATCGAGCCGGGGACCGTCCTGGTCACCGTGGGCGTGGACAGCCTGGTCGAGGCCACGCTCACGGTACCGCTCGAGCTGCGCGGCGACGCCGCCGGAGGGGCCGCGCCCCCGCGTGACTCGGTGGCCGTGTCGCTCCGGGGAGCCCGTCCCGCGGTCCGGGCCCTGGACGCCGCGAGCGTCCGCGCCTTCGTGACGCTGGACAGCCTGCCGGAGGGCGGGGCGACCCTCCCCGTCCGGGTCGAGCTCCCGCCGCAGGTCGAGGTCACGGCGACGCCGTCGCCCGCGGAGGTCACGGTGCGGCCGGCGGGGGCCGGGTCGTGAGGGGAGGTGCCGTCGAGGGGCCGGTCCTCGGGATCGAGACGTCCTGCGACGAGTGCTCGGCCGGGGTGCTGGGCGCCGACGGCCGTCTCCTCGGGCACGTGATCGCCACCCAGGACGCGCACGCGGCGTTCGGGGGCGTGGTGCCCGAGATCGCCGCCCGGGCGCATCTGAGGCAGCTGGACCGGGTCGTCGAGGCGGCGCTCGACCGGGCCGGCGTGGACGCCGCGGGGCTGGCCGGTGTGGGCGTGACGGCGGGACCGGGCCTGGTGGGATCCCTGCTCATCGGGGTGAGCTGGGCCAAGGCGTTCGCCTACGGCCGGGGGCTCCCGCTCCTGGGCGTCCACCACATGGAGGCGCACCTGTTCGCCAACTCGGTGGAGCGGCCCGAGGCGGCGCCGCCGTTCGTGGCGCTCCTGGTGTCGGGCGGCCACACGCTCCTCCTGCACGCGCCGGAGTGGGGGCGCTACGAGCTCCTGGGCGAGACGCGGGACGATGCGGCCGGGGAGGCGTTCGACAAGGTGGCCCGCCGGCTCCGTCTGGGCTGGCCCGGCGGCCCCGCCATCGAGCGGGCGGCCCGCCGGGGCACCCCGGGCCGCTTCGAGCTGCCGCGCCCGATGCTCTCCGGGACGGACGCCCCCGGCGACCCGGCCTGGCTGGACTTCTCCTTCAGCGGCCTCAAGACGGCGGCGTCCCTGCTGGCGGGCCGGATCGAGGAGGAGGGCGCGCCCGGGGCGCTCGAGGCGGCCGTCCCCGACCTGGCGGCGGAGTTCCAGGCGGCCGTGCTCGACGTCCTGGTGCACAAGACCCTGCGGGCCGTCGAGCTGGTCGGGTGCCGGCGCGTGCTCCTCGGCGGCGGGGTGGCGCGCAACGGCGCCCTGTCCGAGCGCATGACGGCCGCCCTTGGCCCGGACGGCGAGCTGTTCGTGCCTCCGCCCCGGCTGGCCACCGACAACGGGGCCATGGTGGCCAGGGTCGCCGCGTGGCGCCTGGCGCGCGGGGAGCGCAGCGGGCTCGACCTCAACGCCGATCCGTCCCTTCCGTTCCCGGGCCTGGAGCGCGAGCCCGGCGCGGCCGCCCCGGAGAGCGTTCCCGCCGCCGCCCGGGCCCGCCGGGCCGATCTCCCCGTCTCGTAGGAGGCAGCGTGTATCCCGACCTCGTCACCCTCCACCTCCCCGGACTCGGCGAGGTGACGATCACCACGTTCGGCGTCATGATGGCGGCCGCGTTCCTGACCGCCTGGTACGTCATGAGGATCCGCCTCGAGGAGCTCGCGGAGGACCGGGAGCTGGCCGGGGACATCATGATCGCGGCCCTGGTCGGCGGCATCGTGGGAGCCAAGCTCTACTACCTTGCCCTCCACTGGCGCCTCGTGGCGGCGGCGCCCGGCGCCATGCTCACCTCGCGGGCGGGGCTGGTGTGGTACGGGGGGTTCATCGGGGGATCGCTGGCGGTCCTCTGGCTCCTCCGCAGGCGGTCCCTCCCGATCCCCCGGGGGGCCGACCTCGTGGCGCCGGCGCTCGCGCTCGGGTACGGAATCGGCAGGATCGGATGCTTCCTCGTGGGAGACGACTACGGGCGGCCCACCAGCTCGTGGATCGGGGTGGCCTTCCCGAAGGGCTCCCCTCCCACCACGGCGGGGAACCTGAGGACGGACTTCGGGGCGCACGTCCCGCCGGGGATCCCGGACTCGACGGTGCTGAAGGTGATCCCCACCCAGCCCTTCGAGACGGCCGCGGCGCTCGTGATCTTCGCCCTCCTGTGGCGGTGGAGGAAGAAGCCGTGGAAGGCGGGGCGGCTGTTCGCGGCCTACCTGGTGCTCTCCGGGGTCGAGCGCTTCGTGGTCGAGATCTTCCGGGCCAAGGACGACCGGTTCCTGGGCCCCCTCACCACGGCCCAGGTGATCGCCATCGCCCTCGTCGTCCTGGGCGCGGTGCTCTGGTCACGGCTCCGCGGCGACCGCGAGGTCGGGGAGCCGGCGTCCGGGGCGGCGGACGGCCCGGCCCCCGCCGGACCGGGCGGCCGCCCGGGATCGGCCCCCGGCAGCCGGGCCGCGGATGCCTGAGATCCTCCATGTCTCGGACCTGCACTTCGGGCCCCCCTTCCTCCCGGACCGGGCGGAGGCCGTCCGGCGGCTGGCCGAGCGGAGCGCGCCCGACGTGGTGGTGGTGAGCGGAGACTTCACGCAGAGGGCCAGGGCGACGCAGTTCGAGGCGGCCGCCGCCTGGCTCGAGCGGCTGGAGGCGCCGGTGGTGGTCACGCCCGGCAACCACGACGTGCCGCTCTACAGGGTGCACGAGCGCTTCTTCGCGCCCTATCGGCTCTACCGGCGCTACATCGACGAGCGGCTGGACTCCGTGCACCACCTGCCCGGCCTCACGATCGTCTCGCTGAACTCCACGCGGCGCTTCACCTTCTCCAACGGGAGGCTGGCCCGGGGCCAGCTCGAGTTCGCGGCCGAGGCGCTCGAGGCCTCCCCCCGCGCCGACCTGCGGGTGGTGGTCACCCATCACCACCTGGCGCCGCCGCCCGACTTCGCGCGGGACCGGGTGATGCCGGGGGCCCGCACGGCGCTCGCCCTGTTCGACCGCCTGGACGTCCATCTCATTCTGGCCGGACACATGCATCGGGCCTACGTGGGGGACTCGCTGGACTTCTTCCCCGGGAAGAGCCGGGAGAAGGGGATCGTGGTCGTCCAGTGCGGGACCACGACCTCGGCTCGGGGCCGCGGCCGGGAGCGCCTCGGGAACAGCCTCAACCTCATTCGTGCCGACCGGGAGGAGATCCACGTGACCCACTACCTGTGGCGCGATGGCGAGCAAGGATTCTGGCCCCACAGCGAGCACCGGTTCGCGACCCGGCCGGACATCTGGCTCGACGAGACGACCTCGCCGGTGGCGGGGCGGCCGTGACCCGCTACCGGCGGGGCCCGCTGTCGCTCGAGGAAGAGCTCCTGGCCGCCGCGGCGGGCGCGGCCGCCGGGCTGGCGGCCGCCTACGTGGCGCGGCGGCTGCTGGGTCGGGAGCCGCTGCCCGAGGATGCCGTGCCCGGCCCGCGCCGGTCCGCCCGGACCGGGCGCGCCGCCGGACCCGGCGCCCCGGGCGCGCCCGAGCCCCCCGTGGGGCCCGGCGCCGTCGGCGCGCCCGAGCGCTCCGCGGACGACCGTCCCGACCGGGACGGACGCCCGGAGGTGGACGGCCGGCGTGGAGGGACGGCGGACGGCCCGCGGTGAGCGCCGCCCCTCCGCCCTGCCGCCGCGCGGGCCGGACCGCCCTCCTGGCCGCGGCCCTCCTGGCCTGCGCCGCGGGCTCTCTGCCGGCGCAGCAGGTCCTCCCCGGGGACCGGGAGGTCGTCTCCCTCACCTTCACCGGGAACCACGCCTTCTCGAGCGACGAGCTGGCCTCGGCGATCGCCACGCGGGCCACCCACTGCCGCTCCGTCGTCTTCCAGGTCCTCCTCCTCTGTCCGCTCACCGACTGGGGGCTCGTGGAGGACCGCGCGTACCTGGACGAGTCCGTGCTCCCGCAGGACCTGCTGCGTCTGCGGCTCTTCTACCGTGCCCGGGGCTACCGGGACGTGCAGGTGGACACCGCCGTGGACCGGCTGGACGGCGAGGTCGGGATCCGCTTCGACGTCCGGGAGGGCGAGCCGACCAGGATCCGGTCGCTGGCCATCCAGGGGCTGCCCGACGCGGTGGACTCCGCGGAGGTCCGGCGGGAGTTCCCGCTCGCGCCGGGGGATCCCCTGAGCCTCGTGGCCCTCGACCAGGGGAAGCAGGCGATCACGACGCGCCTTCGGAACCTCGGCTTCACGGAGGCCGCGGCACTGGACGAGTACTTCATCCCGGCGGGGAGCCACGAGGCGGACCTCACGCTGCACGTGCAGCCGGGGCCCAGGAAGCGGATCGCCGCGATCCGGATCCAGGGAGCCGGGACGATCGGCGAGGGGGTGATCCGGCAGTTCCTCACCTTCGGCGAGGGCGCCTACTACAGCCAGCAGCGTGCGCTCGAGAGCCAGCGGGACCTGTACGACCTGCCGGCCGTGCGGTTCGCGAACATCCAGGTCGAGCCCGTGGCCGGCTCGGACACGCTCCTGGATGTGAGGGTGGACGTGACGCCGGCCCCGCCCCGCTCGGTGCGGGCCGGGGTGGGCGTGACCACGCTGGACTGCTTCCAGACCGAGGCCCGATTCACGCACCGCGACTTCCTGGGGGGCGCCCGCCAGCTCACGGTGGACGGACGCGTCTCCAACCTCCTCTCGCAGCAGATCGGGGGGACGTTCCCGTGCTCCTCGGTGGACACCGTGCCGGCCTTCCAGAAGCTGAACTACCACCTGGAGACCCGGGTCCGGCAGCCCTATTTCCTCTCGGGACGGAACAGCCTGTCGGCCTCGCTCTTCCTGGAGCGCGAGACCGTCCCGGGGGTCTACGTGCGGAAGAGCGAGGGAGGCGAGCTGGCGCTGACCCGCAGGCTCCGGCGTCGCATGCCGCTCACCCTGAGCTACCGGCCGGAGCTCACGAGCTTCGCCGAGCGCTCGGCCGACGTGTACTTCTGCATCAACTTCGGCTTCTGCCAGCCCCGGGACATCGACGTGCTGGCGGAGTCCAGGTGGCTGGCCCCGGTCACGCTCTCGTGGAACTACGACCGGCGGAACAACCCGTTCTCCCCCACGGCGGGCTACTACGTCACGCTGGACCTGGAGGGGGCGGGGGCGTTCACCGCCTCCGACTACAACTACGTGCGCTTCAGCGTGAACGGCGCCGACTTCGAGCGGATGGGTCCGAGGTTCGTCCTGGCGGCGCGCATTCGGGCCGGCTGGGTGAACGCCACGGGTGGCAGGGTCTTCCAGGGGGGACGGGGCGGGGAGCCGGTCGTCCATCCGCGTAAGCGCTTCTTCGGCGGCGGGGCCCAGAGCGTCCGGGGGTTCGGGCAGAACCTCCTGGGCCCGACGGTGCTCGTGGTGGACTCGGCGGCAAGCTGCGACGGCGTCGCGCTCGAGACGTGCGTGCAGGGTCTCCCGACGCGGGCCTTCGACCAGCGGCCCACGGGCGGGGACGCCACGTTCGAGGCGAGCCTCGAGCTGAGGGCCCGCCTCAGCCCGACCTGGTCGGTCGTGGGCTTCCTGGACGCGGGCCAGGTGTGGAAGGACCTCTCCCGCCTCAAGGCGCCCGTGGCCACGCCGGGCCTCGGCATCCGCTTCGCGAGCCCCGTGGGGCCCCTGCGGCTCGACCTGGCGTACAACCCCACAGGGGTCCAGGACCTGCCGGTGGTGGCGGAGGTGGGTCCGGGCGGCAGCGGTCTGAGGGAGCTGGACCAGCACGTGATGTACGATCCGTACAACGAGGGCGACCCGAGCTCGCTGCGCGAGTTCCTCCGCAGGCTGCAGCTCCACCTGGCCATCGGGCAGGCGTTCTGACGATGGCCGGAGAGGAGCGGAGCGGCGGTCTCGGGCGATGGGCGGCGGGGGCGGCCCGCGTGCTCGTCGCCCTCGTCGGCCTCGCGTGCCTGGCGGCGGCCGGCGGCATAGTGGTCTTCACCCAGACCGCCACCGGACGGGACGTCATCCGGGGAATGCTGGAGCGCGCGCTGACGGGGACGGTGCACGGCCGGGTCCGCGTCGGGGCCATCACCGGGGGGAACGTCGTCACCCGGGCCAGCCTGGCCTCCTTCCGGATCGAGGAGGCCGACGGGAGCCCCTTCCTGGCCCTGGACAGCGTCCGGGTCGAGTACAGCCCCCTCGGCTTCCTGACGGGCGAGTATCACTTCCGGAGGCTCCGCGCCGGGAGGGTGGAGCTCACCCTGGCGCAGGACACCTCGGGGGCCTGGAACTACCAGCGCATCTTCGCCGGGGAGCCCGACACGACGGCCGCGCCGCGGCCGGACACGGCCACCGGCGGCGGCACGCGGATCGTGGTCACCGACGCGCACGTGGACGGCGGCCGGATCGAGGTCCGCCAGCCGTGGACCACGGACCTGCGGGGCGCGGCGCGCGACAGCGCCGTGCGCGATGCGCTGGCCGGCGGGTCGATCTGGAATGTGCAGCGCGGCCCCGACGGCCGGCCCGTGAAGGCCTTCGTGCTCGATTCGGTGAGCGGGAGCTTCCCGAGCCTGCGGCTGGCCGACCCGGACCGGCCGTTCCGACTGGCCTTCGCCGACCTGGCCACCCGACTCGAGGCCGTCCGGCAGCCGCTGGACGTCCGGACGCTGACCGGATCGGCGGTGTTCGGCGACACCATCGAGGTCCGTCTGGACGAGATCCGGACCCCGTCCTCGAGCCTCACGGGGAGCGGTTGGGTGGTCCCCGACTCGGTGCCGATCTTCCGCTTCGACCTGGACGCCGATCCGCTGGACTTCGCGGACCTCGGCTGGCTCCCGATCCCCGTGCCCGACAGGGGCGGCGGGCCGGTCGGGATCGTCCTCCGCTCCTCGGGACCGACCACGGTCGTCGAGGCGCACGACGGGGAGATGCGATCGGGGGACTCGCGGCTGCGCGGCTCCTTCGAGCTCCATCTCACCGATCCGGCGCGCTTCGCCTCCTACGACGTGCGCGTGGACCCGCTCCGGCTCTCCCTCGTCGACCGGCTCCTGGACCGCCCGACCGACGTCGACGGCCTGGTGAGCGGCGAGCTGAAGGGCTCCGGGCCGATCGATCTCCTGGGCATGGAGGGGGAGCTCACGCTCCGCCGTCCCGGGCCGGCCGACAGCGCCGGCGCCTCCTCGCGCGTGGGCCTCCACGGGGCGATGAGCCTCACCACGCCCCGGCGGCTGGGGAGCCTGAAGCTGGACTTCCGGGGCTTCGAGCCGCGCTGGACCCGGGTGCTGGGGATCGACACGCGCCAGCCGGGCCGGATCTCGGGGACCGCGATGTTGGACGGCGTGATCGGTCGGAGGGTGACCTTCACCGAGGACCTCACCCAGCGCATCCCGGACGACACGACGTCGCACGTCACGGGCCGCGGAACCCTCGACATGACCGACACGGTCCGGGTGGACGTCAGCCTCCGCACCGACCCCCTCTCCCTGTCGGTCGTCGACCCGTATTTCCCGAACGTGGACATGGTGGGGGTCGTGCGGGGCCCGATCGAGGCGCGCGGCTGCCTGTGCGACCTGACGGCCTCGGCCGATCTGGCCACCCCGCGCGGGCACCTCTCCTTCGACGGGAGCTTCGACCTGACGGCCGAGCGTCGGCGCTACGACGCCCGCCTCACCGCGCGGGGCATCCAGCTCCGGCAGTGGCTCAAGGGAGGCCCCCGGACCCGACTGGACGTGCGCGGCCGGGTGCGGGGCGAGGGGACCGACCCCGCCGACCTGGAGGCGACCTTCGACCTGGAGGTGCTCCCGTCGATGTTCGCGGGGGCCCGGGTGGACTCGAGCCTGCTGCGCTTCAGCGTCAAGGAGGGGCTGGCGAAGGCCGACACCTTCGCCATCCGCACGGACGTGGGGCGGGTACGGGGCCGCGGCGCCTTCGGCCTGGCGTCCGACAGGAGCGGGTCGCTGGTCCTGGACGTGGACGCCCCGGACCTGTCGGCCTGGAACCGGTGGCTCGTCCCGGGCAGGAACCCGGCGGAGCCGGACTCGTCGGCCGCCGGGCTCCTGGCGCAGTTCCCGGGGGCCGGGGACGAGGGGGCAGGGGAGCAGGAGCCCGCCTCGCTCCCCGACACCCTGGCCGGGTCCCTGGCCGCGCGGGGCGTCGTGTACGGGAACCTGGACTCGTACGCCTTCGGTGGCAGCCTGACGGCGCGGTCGCCGCGGTACGGCCCGGTGGCGGCCGACTCGGCGCGGCTGACGCTGGACGTGACGAGCGAGGCCTCGCTCGACTCCCTCGTCCTGCGGGGCGACGCGTGGGGACTGGAGCGGGGACCCGTCGGGGCCGACTCGGTGGCCCTGCGGATCGCCAGGCGGGGTCCGAGGGAGGCGGAGGTCTCGATCCAGGCCCGGCGGGACACGACGGCGGCCCTGGACGCCGCCGGCTCCGTGGCTTTGGGGGAGGGCCGAAGCCGCGTCGACCTGCGGTCGCTCTCCGTCGGCTTCGGCGTGCAGCGGATCACGCTCCGGCAGCCGGCCACGGTGACGTGGGGCGACTCCGGCGTCGCGGTGGACAGCCTCCTCCTCTCCGGGAGCCGCGGCGGCCTGATCCGGGCCGAGGGCGAGGTGCCCCGGCGCGGGGAGGCCCGCTTCGACCTGGCCGTGGAGAGGGTGCAGCTGGCCAACGTGGCCAGCTTCGTGGCGATGGATCCGGCGCCCTCGGGCCGCCTCGACGCCTCGTTCAGGGTGCGCGGCACCGGGAGCTCGCCGGTCATGGATGCGTCGGTCCGGGTCGACTCGCCCTCCCTGGGCTCGCACGCCTACACGCGCCTCGAGTCCACCCTGCACTACGCCGACCGGGAGACCCGTGTCCACGGGCAGCTCTCCGGAGCGGAGGGGCCGCTGGTCACGGTCTCCGGGAGCGTGGACGGCGACCTCGCTCCGGCCACCAGGGGGGAGCGCTTCCCGGACCGGCCGCTCGACCTGCGGGTGGAGGCCGACAGCCTGCCGCTGGAGCTGGCGGCCGCGCCGTTCGGGCAGCTCCGGGCGGTCGAGGGGACGGCCGCGGGCACGGTGACGGTCCGGGGGAGCCCGAAGGCCCCGGAGCTGGGCGGGAGCCTGACCCTGGCGGGAGGAGCGGCCACGGTCCCCTCGCTCGGCGTGCGGTTCGCGAACGTCGGCGGGCCCGTGCGCTTCGAGGGGACGGAGGCCACGCTCGACTCCCTGGGCTTCGTCTCGCAGGCGGGAGGCGGGGGGACCGTGACCGGGAGCGTGGACCTCGCGCACCCGACCGACCCCGGCTTGGACCTGGACCTGGCCGCCAGGAAGCTGAAGGCCATCGAGCGCCGCCGGGCCACGGCCACCCTGGACGGGAAGGTCCACCTGGCGGGCAGCTACACGCGCCCCACCGTGACCGGGAACGTCCGGATCTCGGACGGGACGATCCGCTTCCGGGAGTTCCTCCGCCAGCAGGACGTCGTCGACCTCACGGACCCCGAGCTGTATGCGCTCCTGGACACGACGAGCGTGGCCGAGCGGCGCCTGGTCGCGGCGGCGCAGAACCCCTTCATGCAGAACCTCAAGATGGACGTCAGCGTCACCGTGGGCCCGGACCTGTGGATGCGCTCGCAGCAGATGGCGGTCGAGCTCTCGGGCGACATCCAGGTGCGGATGGACCGGAGCCGGGGAGACCTGACCGTGTTCGGGCCCGTCCAGCTCGTCCGGGGCACCTACACGTGGACCCCGTCGGGACTGGGCGGGGTGGGCGAGCTGGTCTCCCGCCAGCTGCGCATCACGGACGGTACCATCGCCTTCGTCGGGACGCCCGGCGTCGACCCGAACCTGGACATCACGGCCGAGCACCGGATCCAGACGTCCCAGGGCCCCATCATGGTGACGGCCCACGTGGGTGGGACGATGCTCCAGCCCCAGCTCTCGCTCTCCAGCGAGCCGACCCTGAGCCAGTCCGACCAGGTGTGCGTGCTCCTGTTCAACCGGCCGTGCGCGGCCACGGGCACCTACGCCGAGGGCTCGACCTCGGCCAGCCAGCTGGCCGGGGAGCAGCTCCTGGGCCGGTTCGGGTCGGAGCTGTCGTCCCTGCTGGTGGGCCAGTCGCCCATCGAGTACCTGAACGTGAGGCAGGGACCGACGACCTCCCAGACCGGCGGGCCCGGCGGGGAGAGCTCCCTGTTCGGGGACACGGAGGTCGAGGCGGGCGTGTACCTGGGGCCCGACATCTTCCTCACCGTGACCTACCCGGTGGGCATGCCGCTCCCGGAGGGCACGCTGAGCTGGCGGTTCCGCCGGAGCTGGACCCTGGAGGCGCGCATGCAGTACCGCTTCAACCAGCAGTTCGCCCGGGTCGTGAGCTCGAACCTGGACCTGGACCGCCTCTACGGGTTGTTCCTGTTCCGGGACTGGAGCTTCTGAGAAATCGGAGCCTCGCCCGGGGACGCGGGTAGCAGGGAGCGGCGGATAGAACCCTCCCGACAGCCGAACGGAGCGTGAGGAGAGAGATGGGCAACTACATGAAGATCTTCGGCCTGATGGCCGTGCTCACGGCCCTCCTGGCCGCCGTGGCCGGATACTTCGGGGGCACGAGCTGGATGATCGGCGCCCTGGGGTTCGCGGCCGTGTTCAACTTCGGGAGCTACTGGTTCAGCGACAAAGCGGTCCTGAGGATGTACCGGGCGCAGCCGATCGAGCGGCAGGACGCCCCCGAGCTGTGGGACATGGTCGACCGGCTCCGCCGGCGCGCGGGGCTCCCGATGCCGCGGCTGGCCGTGGTGCCGAGCGACCAGCCCAACGCGTTCGCGACCGGGCGCGACCCGGACCACGCCGTCGTGTGCGTGACGAAGGGCATCCGCGGCGTCCTGGACGACGAGCAGCTGGCGGGGGTCCTCTCCCACGAGCTGGCCCACGTGAAGCATCGGGACATGCTCACCGGAACCGTGGCGGCCACGATGGCGGCCGCGATCGTGATGCTGGCCCGGTTCGGCTTCTTCTTCGGCGGGAACCGGAACCGGGGCGGCGGGATCCTCATGCTCATCGTGGCGCCGATCGCGGCGTTCATGATCCAGAGGGCCGTGAGCCGCCAGAACGAGTTCCGGGCCGACGAGGGCGGGGCGGAGATCAGCGGCCGTCCACTGGACCTGGCCCGGGCGCTCGAGCGCATCGACCGCGCCGCCGAGCATCGGCCCATGCGGGTGAACCCCGCGGCGGCCCATCTGTGCATCGTGAACCCGCTCCGGGGCGGCGGCGCGGCGCTGGCCGGGCTGTTCCGGACCCACCCGCCCACCGACGAGCGGGTGCGGAGGCTCGAGCAGCTGGCGGGCCGCGTCTCCTGACGGACTCCGGGGCGGCAGGGCCCGGGGAAGGGACGTCCACGGCGGGGACGGCCGTGCGGCCGTCGGACTTCCCCTATCCGGTCGGCGAGCGCTTCCTCGTCCTGGTGAACCCGCGCGCCTCCGGCGCCGGGGGCGGCGCCGCCCTGCGCCGCCGGATCGCGGGCGCCTTCGCGGGGCACGGCGTGCCCTTCGACATCCTGGAGGTCGAGGACCCGGCGGGGATCCGCGAGGCGGCCCGGCGCGGGGCCGAGATGGGCTTCCGGGCCGTGGTGGCCGTGGGGGGCGACGGCACGGTGGCGCAGGCGCTTCGGGGGACGGCGGGCTCGGAGGTGCCGGTGGCCGTCCTCCCGTTCGGCACCGGGAACCAGCTGGCGCTCAACTTCGGGATCCCGACGTCGCTCGAGGGCTCGGTGCGGACGGCGGTGCAGGGGACGTGCGAGGCGATCGACCTCGGGCGCCTGGACGGCGAGCACTTCGCGCTCATCGCGGGCGCGGGGCTGGACGCCGACGTCATGGCGGACGCCACCTCGGAGCTCAAGAGCCGGCTCGGGTTCGCGGCCTACCTGGTGAGCGGCCTCAAGAACGTCATCACCCCCCGCGCCGCCGACTTCCGGATCGAGGCGGACGGCCGGGAGATCGAGGTGAAGGCCAGCATGGTCCTCCTGGCCAACGTCGGCCAGCTGGTCGCCGCCGGCCTCCCGGTCGAGGTCACGGTCGCGCCCCGCGCCTCGTTCAAGGATGGGCTCCTGGACGTGTGCATCTACGCGCCCCGGAACCTCCCCGAGATGGCCGGGATGCTGTGGCAGGTGGCCCGCGAGAAATACGCGGGGAACGAGCGGATGCTCTTCCTGCAGGCGCGGTCCGTGCGGGTGGAGTCCGATCCGGCGGTGGCCGTGCAGGTGGACGGGGAGCCGTTCGGCGAGACCCCCATCACGGCCGACGTGGAGCCGCTCGCCGGCCGCATCCTCGTCCCGTCCCGCTGACGGCGGCCGCAGCGGACGGAGGACGGCGTCGGCGGCGCGCGTGACGAGCCGCACACGGAGCGAGCGGTAGAGAGCGAGATCCCCGACAGGGAGACCATGCTGGAAGACGGAATGACCCCGGGCGCGAGCATCGTGGTCCGGGGCGCCAGGGAGCACAACCTCAAGGACGTCGACGTCTCGATCCCCCGCGACCGCCTCACGGTGGTGACGGGGCTCTCCGGCTCGGGGAAGTCGTCCCTGGCCTTCGACACGATCTACGCCGAGGGCCAGAGGCGGTACGTGGAGTCGCTCTCCGCGTACGCCCGCCAGTTCCTGGGCGTGATGGAGAAGCCCGACGTCGACCAGATCGAGGGGCTCTCCCCGTCGGTGGCCATCGAGCAGCGCACCACGAGCCGGAATCCGCGCTCGACGGTGGGAACGGTGACCGAGGTGTACGACTTCCTCCGCCTCCTGTGGGCCCGGGCCGGGACCCCGCACTGTCCCGAGTGCGGCCGGCCCGTCCGCCGCCAGACGGTGAGCCAGATGGCCGACGCGGTGCTCGAGTGGCCCGAGGAGACCTCGATCGAGGTCCTCGCCCCCCTCGTGCGCGGACGAAAGGGCGAGTTCCGGGAGCTGTTCGAGGAGGCGGTGCAGGAGGGCTTCGTGCGGGCGCGGGTGGACGGCCAGCTCGTGGAGCTCTCCGACCCGCCCTCCCTGGACAGGAACCGGAGCCACGAGATCGCCGTGGTGGTCGACCGCCTCAAGCTCCGGGAGGCCGCGCGGGACCGGCTGGCCGACTCGCTTCAGACGGCTCTCCGCATGACGGGCGGCACGGCCGAGGTGGATCGCCGGACCGCGCGAAGCGGTGGGGACGGCGGGCCCCCGGAGGAGGACGCCACCGCGGGGAACGGGACGTCACCGGGCGAGGAGGGATCCGCGTCGGCCGCGGCGGGCGGCGAGGACGGGACCGAGCGCCACCTGTTCAGCGAGCGCTACGCCTGCCCGGCGTGCGGGGTCAACATCCCCGAGCTCGAGCCGCGGCAGTTCAGCTTCAACTCGCCCTACGGCGCCTGTCCGGCGTGTGACGGCCTGGGGGTGCGCAAGGAGCCCGAGGCCGACCTGGTGGTGGGCGGCGACCGGATCTCGATCCTGGAGGGCGTCATCCTCCCGTGGGGCCCGCCCACCAAGAAGCTCCGGAACGGGATGCTCCCCGAGATCGCCGAGAAGTACGGCTTCGGGCTCAACGACCCGTGGGGGACCCTCCCCGGGGAGGTCCGCGCCGCGGTCCTGGAGGGCGACGAGGAGCTGGGCTGGGACGGCGTCCTGGCCCGGGTGCAGCGCCGCTACCAGGAGACCGACAGCGACAAGGTGCGGAAGTCCCTCGAGGACTACATGACCACGCGCACCTGCGGCGAGTGCGGAGGGACGCGTCTCAAGCCGGAGAGCCGCGCGGTCACGGTCGGCGGCCACCGCATCACCGAGGTCGTCGAGCGCTCGATCCGGGACGTCCGGGAGCTGTTCGACGAGATCCGGGAGGAGGCCGAGGCGGCCGGCGGGCAGGAGGCGGAGATCGCCGCGCCGATCCTGCGCGAGGTGTGCGACCGTCTACGGTTCATGGACCAGGTGGGGCTGGGCTACCTCACGCTGGCGCGCTCGGCCGGGACCCTCTCGGGCGGTGAGGCCCAACGCATCCGCCTGGCCACGCAGATCGGGAGCCGGCTGGTGGGCGTCCTCTACGTCCTGGACGAGCCCAGCATCGGGCTCCACCAGCGGGACAACCGGCGCCTCCTGGACACGCTGGAGGAGCTCCGGGACCTCGGGAACACCGTGATCATCGTCGAGCACGACGAGGAGACGATCCGCTCGGCCGACCACGTGGTGGACATGGGACCGGGGGCGGGCCGGCACGGGGGGCGCGTGCTCGTCTCGGGGCGCCTGGACGACCTCCTGGCCAGCGAGGACTCGCTCACGGCGGCCTACCTGCGGAGGGACCGCGAGATCCCCGTCCCCGGGGAGAGGCGGGCTCCGACCGAGGGCGAGGCGCTGGTGGTGCGCGGCGCGCGCCAGCACAACCTGGCCGACATCGACGTGGACTTCCCGCTCGGCACCTTCATCTGCGTGACCGGCGTGTCGGGCTCGGGGAAGTCGACCCTGGTCGAGGAGATTCTCTACCGCTCGCTGGCGCGCGACCTGTACCGCTCCAAGGACGAGCCGGGCGAGCACGACGCGATCGAGGGGACCGACCGCATCGACAAGGTCATCGACGTCGACCAGAGCCCGATCGGCCGGACCCCGCGCTCCAACCCGGCCACCTACACGGGCGTGTTCACGCCCATCCGCGAGCTGTACGCGGCGCTTCCCGAGTCCAGGATCCGGGGGTACGACAAGGGGCGCTTCAGCTTCAACGTGAAGGGCGGCCGCTGCGAGGCGTGCAAGGGCGACGGCCTGGTCAAGATCGAGATGCACTTCCTGCCCGACGTCTACGTCCCGTGCGACGTGTGCCGCGGGAAGCGCTACAACCGGGAGACGCTGGAGGTGCTCTACAAGGGGAAGAGCATCGCCGACGTCCTGGACATGACCGTGGAGGAGGCGCTGGAGTTCTTCGAGGCCGTCCCGCGCGTGAAGCGGAAGCTGCAGACGCTCTCGGACGTGGGGCTGGGCTACATCACGCTCGGCCAGTCGGCCACGACGCTGTCGGGCGGCGAGGCCCAGCGCGTGAAGCTGGCCAGCGAGCTGGCCAAGGTCGCCACCGGGGACACGCTCTACATCCTGGACGAGCCCACCACGGGCCTCCACTTCGAGGACATCCGGATCCTCCTGGACGTCCTCCACGAGCTGGTCGAGCGCGGCAACACGGTGGTCGTGATCGAGCACCAGCTGGACGTGATCAAGACGGCCGACTGGATCATCGATCTCGGACCGGAGGGCGGGGCGGAGGGCGGCCGGGTCGTGGCCGCGGGCCCGCCCGAGGAAGTTTCCGGCGTCGAGGCCAGCCACACGGGCCGCTACCTCCACGAGCTCCTGGACGTGGCGGGCGTCGCGGGCTGACCCCTGTGACCCCGGGGGAGGCGCCGACGGTCGCCGGCGCGTCGCACGACATCTTCGAACGAGGAGGGTCGCCCATGAAGAATCCCGCTCGCATCCTCGCTCTCGTACCGGCCGCTCTCGTGTGCCTGCCCTCGCCGGTCCTCGCCCAGGAGCCGGGCGGGGCCGGGGCGGCGGGCACGCGGGCGGGCGGACCCACCGTCACCGAGTACCGCATTCCCCGCGACGGGGCCTTCCCGCACGACCCGGCCGTCGCGCCCGACGGGAGGGTATGGTACACGGACCAGTCCAACAGCTACATCGGCCGGCTCGACCCGGAGACCGGCCAGTTCCGGGATTGGGCCACCCCGACGCCGGAATCGGGCCCGCACGGCATCGTGGTCGCGCCCGACGGCGGCGTGTGGTACACGGGGAACCGGGTCGGGAAGATCGGACGCCTGGACCCGGCCACCGGGGAGATCCGCGAGTACGACCTCCCGGCCGAGGCCCGCGATCCCCACACGCCCATCTGGGTGGACGGTCGCGTGTGGTTCACCGTGCAGGGCGCGAACATGTACGGGTGGCTGGACCCGGGCACGGGGAAGAGCGAGGTCCACCCGATCCCGGCCGAGCGGGCCCGACCCTACGGGATCGCGGAGGCGCCCGACGGAAGCCTGTGGGTGGCGCTCCTCGGGACGAACGCGCTCGGCCGCATCGACCGGAGCGACGCCTCGATGGACCTGGTGCGGCTCCCGCCCGACGGCGCCAGGCCCCGCCGCCTGGTCGCGGACGACGCGGGGCGGATCTGGTACACGGACTGGGCCCGGAGCCGGCTCGGGCGGTGGGACCCGTCGGACGATTCGTTCCGCGAGTGGCCGACGCCGCACGAGAACGGCCGGCCGTACGGGATCGAGATCGGGACGGACGGGCGCATCTGGTACGCCGAGACCTCGAGCGGCCTGATGGTGGGCGTGGACCCGGCCACCGGGGAGACCGTGGCCACCGCGCAGATCCCGACCTCCGGCGCGGTCGTCCGCAACATGGACACGAACCCGCGGACGGGGGACATCTGGCTGGCGCTGTCGGGGACCCGGGGCATCGGCGAGCTCACGCCCGGGACGGCGCGGGACCGCTGACCGGGGGCGCGGAGCGCGGCCTGGACCTGGCCACCCGCACCTGGCTCCGGGTGGGTCTCCGGAGCCGGGAGCCGGTGGACCGCGCCCCGCTCCGCCGTCCGCTGTCCGGGGCGCGCGTGGCGGTGCTCTCGACCGGCGGGGCCGTCCCGCCCGGCCGGGAGCCCTTCGACACGGGGAAGCTCGGAGACCCGAGCTACCGGACGCTCCCTTCGGACCTCGATCCCGCGCGCCTGTCCTGGACCCACCCCCACTACGACACCGGGATCGCCCGCCGCGACCCCGACGCGATCTTCCCCCTCCGGATCCTGGCCGGGCTGGCCGGGGAGGGCCGGATCGGGTCGGTGGCCCCCACCGCCTACTCGATGATGGGCTACGTGCCGCTCACGCGGACGCTGGTCCGCGAGACCGCCCCCGCCATCGGGGAGGCGATGCAGGGGGAGGAGGTCGACGCCGCGCTCCTGTGCCCGGCCTGACCCACCTGCAACCAGACCGTGGGTCTGGTGGCCCGGGAGCTCGAGTCGAGGGGGATCGCCACCGTGTGCCTCGTCCTCCTCCGCGAGGTGGCCGAGGCCGTGAAGCCGCCCCGGGCCCTCCTCGTGCCGTACGGGTGGGGGGAGCCCCTCGGGCCGGCCGGGAGCGCGGAGGTCCACCGCCGCGTGGCGCTCGCCGCCCTCGGGATGCTGGAGGAGGCGGGGGAGGGCCCTGCGCTCGAGGAGCTGGGAGGGGGGTGAGACGCGGGCGGGCCCGGGCCGCCTTCACCGCCCTCTCCGGTCTCGCCCCTCTCCGGGCGGCGGTAGCGCTCGAGCTCGGGCCGCCTCGCGAGGGCCTGCATCCTCCAGAAGTCGATCCCGCCCGGCTGCAGCCCCACCTCCACCGACGCCACCCGCTTCTTCTTCTCGAGGTCGAAGACGTCCACCGCGCCCGGCGTGGCCCCGACCGCCTCGTCGCTCACGAAGGCGAAGCGCGAGTCCGGGGTCGCGACCACCCCGTGGGGGAGAGGCCGGGAGGTGGCCATCCGGGCCGCCTCGACCCCGCGGTCCAGGTCCACGAGGCTGACCGCCCGGCCGCCCTTGTCGGTGGCCAGCAGCCAGCGTCCGTCGCGCGTCGCCTCCAGGTTGTAGGGGTGCCGCCCGACGGCGATTCTCCGCGTCACCGTGAGCCCTTCCGTCTCGAGCTCGACCACGGTCGAGTCCCCGTTGCACGCCACGTACACGTGGGCGCCGTCCGCCGAGGGCTCGGCCCACGTGGGCTGGCAGGCCCCGCCCGGGACGGTGACCCGGACCGAGCGGGCCACCCGGCTGCCGGGGACCGAGACCTCCACGAGGCTGTCGGTCGCGACGCACGTGAACCAGGCGCGGAGGCCGTCCGGCCCCACCCGGACCCCGTGCGGCCGGGGGCAGGCTCCGATCCGGCCCATCTCGGCCAGGACCGGCCCGGTGGCCACGGCCGAGACCGTCGAGGGCACCACGTCCCCGTGCAGGTCGAAGTTGGCCACGAGCGCCTCCCCGCCGTCGGGCGTGAGCCCGATGGTGGAGGGGAACAGGCCCAGCTGCACGCTGCCCGCCAGCGAATCGGTCCCCGTCCGGAACTTCCACAGCCGGCCCCACGGCGTCCCGTGCGCGGTGGTCACGTACCACCAGTGCCCGTCGGGCGAGACCGCGAGGCCGTGCGGCCCGTCCAGGTCGGCGGGCATGATCCCGACCGGTATGGTCTTCTCCACGACCGCGCCGTCCGGTCCGTAGCGCACGCGGCTCACCTGGTCGGAGGCCTCGTCCGCCACGTAGACCCAGTAGTGGAAGGTCCGGGGCGCCATGCCGGGCGTCCGGGCTCCTCCGTAGGGGCCCGCGGCCACGCAGGCGGAGAGCAGGAGCCCGGCCGCCAGGAACGTCCCGGCGGCCCCGGCGATCCCCGGTCGGCCGCCGGGGAGGCGGCCCGGTCCGCTCTCCGACGCTCGTCGCGACATGCAGCACCATCCTCGTGGAGAGTTCGTGGGGGCATCCCGGACGACGGGACACCACGCCAAATATAGGCCCCGCGCATTGCTACCGCCGGGACGCCCGGTTACCCTCAGATGGACACCCGCGGAGACCCCGCCGCCGGGCTCGTCGCCGCGACCGGTACCCACGCGCTGAAACCACTCGATGCGCGGCGACGTACGGAGGATCCCGGGGACGGGCACGGGGGTTGGAAGCGGAGAGATGGCTGTCACGGAGCTCATCGTACTGATCGCGTTCTTCGCCGTGCTCCTGCCCCTGGGGCGCGCGCTGGTCCGTCGCGTCGAGGACCCGGACGACCGCCGCATCGAGAGCGGGGACCGATCCTCGACGGCGGGGACGGCGCCGTCCGGCCAGGAGATCACCGAGCTGCGCCGCCAGGTGGCGCGGCTCTCCGAGCGGGTGGACAAGCTCGGGGAGGAGCAGGACTTCCTGGTGCGGCTTCTCGAGGAGCGCCCCAGGTTGGGGACGCCGGAACGGCACGAGACAAGGAGCTCGGGGTCATGATCAGCCGGGAAGACATCGAGAGCTATCTCATCCGCACCGATCTCGACTACGAAGAGATCGGGGAGGGGATGTGGCTGGTGCGGCCGGAGGGCGCCGACGAGGACACCGGACCGGCCATCGTGGCCAGCTACCTCCCACCGGTGCTCCTCCTCCGGACCGTCATCCGGACGGTGCCCGAGGGCGAGGACGCGCAGCTCCGGATCTTCCGGCTGCTGCTGGAGCTCAACGCCGCGGACCTGGTCCACGGCGCCTACGGACTCGAGGACGGAGAGATCGTGCTGGCCGACACGCTGGAGCTCGAGACGCTCGACTTCAACGAGTTCAGGGCCTCCCTGGAGAGCCTGGCGCTCGCCGTGACGAGTCACCTCAAGGACCTGTCGGCGGACTGATCATGGGCATCTTCGAGAGACTCTCCCGGCTTCTTCGCTCGAACATCAACGACCTGATCGCCCGGGCCGAGAACCCGGAGAAGATGCTGACGCAGATCCTGGAGGACATGCGTCGGCAGCTGGCCCAGGCCAAGCAGGAGGTCGCGGTGGCCATCGCCGACGAGCGGAAGCTCCGGGCCAGCTGGGAGGAGGAGCGCGAGCAGGCCGGCGAGTGGGAGCGGCGGGCCAGGCTGGCGGTCAAGGAGGGCCGGGACGACCTGGCTCGGCAGGCGCTCATGCGCGGCCAGGAGCACGCGGACCGGGCCCATCAGCTCGAGGACCAGTGGCGGCGCCACCGCCAGGAGACCGAGCGGCTCAAGGACTCCCTCCGTCAGCTCAACGCCAAGATCGAGGAGGCCAAGCGCAAAAAGAACCTCCTCCTCGCCAAGCAGAAGCGCGCGCAGGCGCAGAAGCGCATCCAGGACACGATCGCGGGCCTCGAGGACAAGAGCGCGTTCCGGGCCTTCGACCGCATGACCGAGGAGATCGAGGGCCAGGAGCGGCGGGCCATCGCGGCGGCCGAGGTCGACGAGGAGCTGTCGGGCGACCAGCTCGAGAGCCAGTTCGCCAGCCTGGAGGGCGGCGAGGACCGCGACGTAGAGCACCGGCTGGCCGCGCTCAAGAAGGAGATGGGGCTCCTGCCGGGCGGCGGGGAGGACGCGCCCAGGGCCCTGGGCGCGGGCAACTCGGCCGACGTGCGCGACGCCGAGATCATCGAGGAGGAGAGCGACGACCTCTCGGAGCCGGGAGGCGGCGGTAGCTGACCCGGACGCGGCCGGCGTGACCGGGCGGGAGGGGCGCACGCCCCTCCACCTCATCGTCACGGCGGTCGCGCTCGTCCTCCTCCTCGCCTTCGTCTACAGCATCGCCGACCTCCTCTTCCTCCTCTTCCTGGCGGTGCTGTTCTCGATCTTCCTGGGCACCCTCACCGACTGGTTCCAGCGGCGGCTCCGGGTGCCCCGTCCGCTGGGGATCGTCATCAGCGTGCTCACGGCCCTCGTCGTGCTCGTGGGCGTCGGGGCGCTCCTCATCCCCCGGCTCACGACGCAGACCGCCCAGCTCGTGACGGCCCTCCCGCAGCAGCTGATGCGGTGGGAGCAGTCGGTGGCGAGCTTCCTGGACAGGTACCCGCTCCTGCGGGACGTCGTGGGCCCGGTCCAGGAGGGCCAGGGCTACTTCGGAAGCCTGTTCCGGCAGATCGGCCAGTACGTGACAGGGGCGGTGCCGTACGTGTTCAACGGCATCTACTTCCTGGTCCACGTGGTGAGCCTCGTGGCCATCAGCATCTACCTGACCTCGCGTCCCGGCCTCTACCGGAGCGAGATCCTCCACCTCCTGCCGCCGCGCCACCGCGAGGCCGGGGCCGACATCCTGAACGAGCTGGGAAGCACGCTCCGGGCCTGGCTCGGCGGCCAGCTCCTGGCCATGGTCGTGCTCGGGGCGCTGACCTGGTTGGGCCTGGAGGCGCTGAGCGTGCCCTTCGCGCTTGCGTGGGGCGTGTTCGCCGGGGTCGTGGCCATCGTCCCGTTCTTCGGGACGCTGTTCTCGACCCTGCTCCCCGCCCTCTACGTCCTGCCCAGCTCGGGGCTCGTCTACGCCCTGGCCGTGGCCGGGATCGGGGCCGGGGTCCACCTGATCGAGGCCAACATCGTCTCCCCCCTCATCTTCGAGGAGCGCGTGGAGCTTCCGCCGGCGTGGACGCTCCTCACGCTGCTCATCATGATCAAGCTCCTGGGCGTCATCGGTCTCCTGGTGGCCGTCCCGGTCCTGGCCTGCGCGCGCGTTCTCATCCGGCGCATCTACATCGAACGGATCCTGGAGGGCGGACGCTTCCTGCCGGCCGAGGGTCGCGCCCAGGTCGTCCTCCGCGTCCCCTCGGGGGAGGACTTCATCGTGGCGGGTGCGGGACGCGGCCGGTCGACGCCCGAGCTGGTCGAGGCCCTGCAGGGCGCCCGCCCCGATGCCCGCGAAGAGGGAGGGTGAACCGGCCCACCTTCGCGGTCCTGGCGGAGGGCCGCTTCGGCCTCGAGGGGGCCAAGACCGCCGCCTCGGCCATCCGCTACATGCCCGGCCGGGTGACGGCGGTTCTCGACACGGAGCATGCCGGGGGCACGGCGGCCGACGTGCTCGGCTTCGGCGAGGGCGTGCCGGTCGTGGCCAGCCTCTCCGAGGCGCTCGACCTGACGCCGGAGCCGGACGCGCTCCTCATCGGGGTCGCGCCCCAGGGCGGCCGCCTCCCCGACGCCTGGCGGCCGACGCTGCGGGAGGCGGTCCGGGCCGGCCTCGACCTGTGGAGCGGGCTCCACCTCTTCCTGTCGGACGATCCGGAGCTCTCCGGGCTCGCGTCCGAGCACGGCGTGCGCCTGGTGGACCTCCGCCGCGCCCCGCCCGACCTCCCGGTCGCCACCGGGAAGGCCGGCGGGACGCGCTCGGTCCGGCTCCTCACGGTCGGCACCGACTGCAACGTGGGGAAGATGACCACGGCCCTGGAGCTCCGGCGCGAGCTGGCCGGCCGCGGCGTCTCCTCCTCCTTCGCGCCCACGGGCCAGACGGGGATCCTGCTCGAGGGGTGGGGCGTGGCGGTGGATGCCGTGAAGTCGGACTTCACGGCCGGGGCCGCCGAGTCCCTGGTCCTGGCGGCGGCCCGCGAGGCGGGCGCGCCCGTGCCGGTGCCGGGGGGATGGCGGGACGAGCCGGCGCCGATGGTGGGGGGCGTGGCGGCCGGGGGCGGTGAGGCCGGAGCGAGCGCCTCCGGAGCGCCCG
>Ga0102944_1000521_pt1 | contig 29432 bp, 26 predicted proteins | sample SalPonD_shore_MG_FD_78172 | JGI IMG/M metagenome (GOLD analysis project Ga0102944, IMG submission 78172) | Salt pond soil microbial communities from South San Francisco under conditions of wetland restoration - Salt Pond MetaG... | ecosystem: Environmental > Aquatic > Marine > Intertidal zone >...
AAGATCGTAAAAAAGCCATCAAAGATGTGCGAATGGATCACAGCGAGGACTGGGTTAGTCCGCTGCTCCGTGCAATCGAATACAATTACCGCAACAGCATTTATTACGATTTCTACGAGCCCGAAATCAACGCTGATTTCAGATCAGCCTACGATTATACTTTTTTACTGAATTTTGTGCTTTTCATTCAGGGACGACTATTTCGTTTTATGGATATTGGGGTAGATTACGAACTGGCCAGCAATGTGCCGGAATATACCTCGGATCCCGATTTATTGGCTCAACGGCTCCATTCGGAGAAATTATTGCAAGAATTCGACAGCCGACACTATCAGCGACAGGCCAAACACAAGAGGGATCTAAAACTCGAACATCCCCAATACCACCAGCATTTCGAGGGATTCGAACCCGAGTGCTCTATCCTGGATGTGTTATTCCAATTCGGCCCGGAAAGTTTTCGCATTATTGATCAGCTTAGCTCTTGAACGTTTTACAGGTAATATTACTTGTAAACAATGATACTTTAATATTAAATCAATCAGATAAACGGGATGGATTGTCAAAAACATTTATTCTCGCTTGATGAAAATCATCATTATCTCAACTGTTCCTATTTATCACCGTTATTAAAATCTGTCGAAGAAGCCGGAATCAAGGGCATTCGTCTAAAAAAACAGCCCTGGGAAATCAGCCCGGAAGATTTCTTTAAAGACAGCAATAAGCTGCGGTCTCTTTTTGCAGATGTAATTCATTCGGAAAACGCGAATAGCATTGGCATCATGCCGGCCGTTTCTTATGGACTGGCAACGGTGGCCAAAAACCTGGACCCCAAAAAGGGAAACACGATTGTCGTTACGGGCGAACAATTTCCCAGTAATGTCTATGCATGGAATAGATATTGCAAACAGCATCATTGTAATTTGAAGGTTGTCGACCCCCCAAAAGATTTCAAAAATCGGGGAGAAAAATGGAATCAACGTATTCTCGATGCTATTGACGAGCATACGTTGCTAGTGGCTCTTGGCAATGTTCACTGGACAGATGGCACACTTTTCGATGTGGAGGCAATCGGTGAGCAGGCCCGTAAATCGAATGCCTATTTTGCTATAGACGGCACACAATCGGTGGGTGCATTGCCGTTTGATGTGCAAAAAGTACAACCCGATGCCCTAATCTGTGCCGGATATAAGTGGCTGATGGGGCCATATGCTATGACTCTCGGCTATTTTGGCCCCCGATTGCGGGATGGGATCCCGCTGGAAGAGGGATGGATTACCCGGAAAGGCAGTGAAGATTTTAGTGCGCTTATCGATTACAGCGAAGGATATCAGCCCGGTGCCCAGCGTTTTGATGTGGGGGAGCGCAGCAATTTTATTCTTGTGCCTATGATGATTGAAGCGCTTAAACAAATCCGGAAATGGAAGCCCGAAAATATACAAGGGTACTGCAAAAACCTCACTACGGATTTAGTACAAAAACTACCGGAATATGGCTACCAAATCGAGGTTGAAAACTGGCGTGGACATCACATGTTTGGAATTCGCCTCCCGAGGCTTGTTACTAAAAAACAGCTGCAAAGTGAACTCAAAAAGCGAAATATTTACCTGTCGATCAGGGGATCGGCCATTAGAATATCACCCAACGTTTATAACGATAAACGAGATATTAACACTTTGCTTGATGTATTGAAGGATGTAAGTGACGCGTAATGCGTGTTGAGGGATATTAAAAGCTTGACTCTAGAAAATGCAACTATTATTTAAAAGAGGACTTGGCAAAATTCCTGATTTTGTCATTCTGAATTTGTTTCGGATAGGCATTTTATATTTGAAAAATCTGCCGAAAATGAAATTTTAAAATCGGTACCAATAAAAAACATTATGCATCACTCTTCACGCATTGCAACGTTATGACTGATAAACCTAAAGAAGAATCAAAACTGAATTATTGGCTTGTTTTGGGAATTGGTATTGCCTACATCGTCTTGCTCGGGCTGTTCACTTACTTCTTCAATTATCCCCTTTAACCTGAATTATGAATTGGATTGACTGGCTTGTAGTTATCGCATTCCTGGGATACACCGTATGGGATGGTACCCGGCACGGTAAGGAGAGCGACAACATCGAAGGCTTTTTCCTTGCCAACCGATCAATGCCGTGGTGGGCCATGGGACTGTCGGTAATGGCCACACAGGCCTCAGCTATCACTTTTATCGGCACAACGGGACAAGCCTACGTCAAGGACATGCGCTTTGTACAAACCTACCTGGCCATTCCTTTCGCAATGATTATCCTGTGCGTCACCCTGGTGCCTTTTTTCAACAAGATGAAAAACTATAGCGCCTATGAAGTGCTGGAAGAACGATTTGGCTTGTCCACCCGACTTTTTACCAGTTTCCTATTTCTGGTTTCTCGCGGTTTAGCGGATGGGGTTGTCATTGCCGCTCCGTCGTATGTTTTGGCTCTTTTGTTGGGACTGCCCCTAACGCCGACTATCCTTATTATCGGAATAACCGCCACTTTCTATACCATGATCGGCGGCATCAGCGGGGTTATTCGTACGGATGTCAAACAAATGATTATTTTGCTATTGGGATTGGCCTTTTCCTTCTTCTGGATCCAGCACCGAATGCCGCAAGGCGTGGACTTCACCGATTCGCTATACCTGGCCGGAACACTCGGGAAACTAAAAGCTATTGATCTGAACTTTGACATCAGTCAGAAATATAACATCTGGAGTGGCGTGTTTGCAGCAATTTTTCTGATGCTCTCGTATTTCGGAACCGATCAAACGCAAGTGCAACGCTACCTTACCGCACGATCGCTGAAAGATGCCCGAAAGTCACTGTTGCTCACGGCATACGCCAAAGTACCCATGCAATTTTTTGTACTCCTGTTGGGAGCGTTGCTTTATGTATTCTATATTTTCGGTCCGGCGCCTATAACATTTCGAGGAACCAAACCGACCTCCCAAAAAAGTCATACCCAAATTGCCGGCGAACTGCTGCAGCAGGAGTACAAAGCATCATATTTAAAGCGCAAAAAGGCAGCCTTTGCTCTTCTAAAGAACAAAACACAGCAGAATGCCAAACAACTGCAACAAGCTGATGACCACTTGGTAAAAGTCAGGCATTCAGAGCTTGATCGGGAAGAAGAAATCACTCATTCAAGTCTCAACGACACCAATTACATCCTGCCCTATTTTATTCTCCACGAGATGCCGCCCGGTGTTATCGGGCTTATCGTTGCCGGTATTTTTGCTGCAGCTTTATCCAGTATCGACAGTGAACTCAATGCCTTGGCTACCATCTCAATTATTGATTGGTATAAACGACTGGACACCAAAGATCGCGGCGAAGCCTGGTATCTGAAATCGTCACGCCTGGCAACGCTTTTCTGGGGAACTCTTGCAACACTTGCAGCCATTGCCTTCGGTGAGACAAGTTCGATAATCGAGCTTGTCAATAAAATAGGGAGCTACTTTTACGGCTCCATACTTGGCGTATTCATTCTACTGCTTTGGGTAAAAAGAGCAAATGGATTTGGTGCCCTGACAGGATTAATTACAGGTATGGGCTCAGTTTTCCTTTTGGATCGTATCTATGAACACGGTGATACTATCCGACTGATCATGCCCTGGCATACGGTGCCCGATGGTTTTACCAAAAGCGTGGAATATTTATGGTTGAATCCCGCCGGCACATTGGTGGTGCTCATTGTGGGCGTAACCGCCAGTGTTTTTTGGGATAAGGTTGTAAAGCGTAACATATAACCTGTTACTTCTTATTTATTTTACCAACTCTTCTATATCCAATCGCTTATTTTGGGATTTTGGTGATCAGCACCCCGCTGATATCCTAACTGAATTCAAAACCCATTGCAATCAAAAAAGCCCCGGCGATCAAATCACCGGGGCTCCGAAGATCAAGCTTAAAAAAAGAAATTATTCTTTATTGTTGTCGGGATGTAAGATGTTTTGAATGCGCACTTCGGCATCAGCCAAATGAACACGTGTGGCGCGGTCGTGAATACGATTCTTTGACTGTTTGATATCCCGAAGCAAAATCTCCAGTTCATTGCGGACAATGGGACGAATATCCGATTGACTCACATCCACATCCGTCCAGCCATAAAACTCTTTAAAACGGCTGGGAATATCCGGAAGTTCTTCGGTCATCAGGTATTTCATGCGTTCGATATAGGAACGCTGCAGGTTCCGTCGAAAGACATCAATCGGACTATTATCATCAAGCTCGCTCCAGATGCCGTTGCGAACATCATCCATCATCTCGAAGGCATTGTACGTCTCCTTCGAAGAACGAGAATTAAATTCTATGAGCCTGGCAATGCGTTGGGGATCCAACAAATCATTGAGCACGCGTTCCTGCGTACTTCGCATGTTGTCCACGGCCGTAGATTGATTGATACGACCCAAGATATCCTCATCCATAAGCCATGTAGGCGTTGTAAAAGCGTAATCCACAAGAAAATCCATGGCCCGCTGCTGCGTTTCTTTTGGCACAAACTTATAGACAGGTCCATCCTGATTATAGGTTTTATAAGTTTGATAAACACCGCCAATATTTTTGGTCACATGCCCCATATAACGGCTCCACTGAGCCACAACATTATTATAGAGCTCCTGCAATTCATCATAGTCAGCACCGTCGCGATCAGTCCAATCAACCAAATGTGCAATGATCCGTTTAAGATTGGCAATGCCAAGTTCGCCGGCTTTCATAGCATCATTTCCTAGATCTTCATTCTGCGATCGCGGATCAATCTTGCTAATCGATTGACGACCATAGAAATAAAGCGGGTTTCCGGCTCGCTTGCGCGTCCACTCGTTGAGTTTAGCTCGTCTTTCCGCTGTACTCATGCTATCCGGGAACCACGTATAACCCCATTTGATAGCCCACTTATCATACGCTCCGATAGCGGGATGAAAATCTTTAACCCCGTCGCCCGGCTGTGCAATGTAATTGAAACGGGCGTAGTCCATAATTGAGGGCGCCGTTCCGTGGGTTGAAGTAAATGTCGGGGAGCGAAGCGAATCCACAGGGAACGCATAACTTGAGCCCCAGTTATGTGGCAGCCCAAGAGTATGACCAATCTCGTGCGACGAGACAAAACGAATCAGGCGTCCTATCGTCTTGTCATCGAACTGAACATGGCGAGCGTCCGGATTGGCAGCGGCAGTCTGTACAAAATACCAATCGCGTAACAATTTCATCACATTGTGATACCACAGGACGTCGGCTTCCAAAATCTGACCGGTTCGCGGATCATGCACGTTGGGTCCCTGTGCATTTTCAATATCATTAGCTACGTACCTCACTACCGAGTAGCGAACATCTTCGGGACTAAACTCCGGATCTTCTTTTTTGGTGGGGGGATCTTTGGCGATGATCGCATTTTTAAATCCGGCCGCTTCAAAAGCCTTGTTCCAATCTTCGATCCCTTTTTCGATATACGGGCGCCACTTCTTGGGCATCGCCGGATCCATATAATAGACAATAGGATGAACAGGTTCTACCAATTCGCCGCGCATATAGGCTTCTTTATCTTTGGGGATCAATTTATAACGGGTAATAAACTGTTCCTTATCCGCCTCATTTAGTTTTCCGCCGTACTCGGTCTGCTGGATGCTAAAATAGCCTACCCGATTATCCACGGTTCGTTTTTGCATCTTTTCTTTGGGAAGTAAAATCATCGACTGATTCATTTCCAGGGAGATGGTTCCCGTCGCTTGATCAGAGGGCGGATTATTAGAATCGTAGGTTAAAATGTGATTTGTCTCAATATTTTTAGGATACGAATGGATGGTATCAATAAAACTGCGATCAGAATCCAGGCGCCGTACCTGAAAGTGTTTGCGCTGGCTGTTGCTTAAGCCGCTGATAAGAGGAACATCCGAGGTATAAAAGCGGGTTACATCAATGACTGTAGATGCCGAATCTTTGCCAAGAGCCTCGATATCAAAACTGTATACGACCGGCTCGAAATTATTTTCCTGTACCGATTTATAGATAGGATCATCGGGATCCGCAATATTCTCGTAGGATACATGGCGGAGCAAAATCTGATCACCCTTTTTCTGCCAGCGGACTACTTGTTGCGAATGTGCTTTCATCCCGGCTCCCCCAAAACTTAGATTCTCCTGCGTGCCGGCAATGCGGCTGACAAGCAGCATGGGTCGATCCAACATACTGTCAGGAATTTGATAATAATATTTCCCATCTACTTTATGTACATCAAACAGCCCCTTGTCCGTCTTGGCTTTAGCCGTGATAACCTTATCGTAAGGTTTATATTTACTTTCTTTTTTGTGAGGAGTAGCTGCACTCTTGTTTTTAGCCATCTTATGGGAAGTAGCGCAGCCGCCTAGCAACACTACAGCCAAGATAACTGCGCCCAGTCTCCTGAAACTCTTAAAAACAGTGTGATTCATAATGGATTTTTATGTTTATTTGTGTGTTTTAATTAGCCTAAATTTAGGTTCGTTCGTTAATGAGTCAAATTATTTTAGTTTTGACTTGTAAAAAGATATTTCAGAAACACAATATTTAGCCCTATAACTACGATTAAAGTAGTTAAAATTGATCTCAATGAAATATTAGACGGCTATAGAAAACAACGTTAGCCATATTCCGTCATCTTTATTACATTTTACGAATCATAATTACTGAAAACGGAGGACTATTGGAACATTTGCTTTATTTTTTGAAAGACCTAAAGCAAATAGGAGCAATTGCTCCCAGCTCAAAATTTCTAGCTAAAGATCTTGTTACCCAATTTAAAAAGCGACTTTCAAATCAACATTGCCCACCTCTCAAAATATTAGAAATTGGTGCCGGAACGGGTCCTCTTACCAAGCAGATCTCCAAGTATTTACGACCCCAGGATCATTTTGATATCGTAGAGATCCACAAGAAATTCTATCAGATTGTCAAAAAGAGGTATCAACGCTCTAACGTTCAGATTCACCACACTGACATTCTTAATTTTTACCCGAAACACCAATATGATTTTATCTTTTCCAGTTTACCTTACGAAAATATGCCGGAAGAAGTAAGCACAGAGATCTGGGAAAAAAAACTGAACCTTTGTGCCTCCAAAGCTTATATCAGTTATTTCAAATATGTGAAATTTCGTGATTTCAAAAGTGATTTTGAGGAAAAAGTAGTTGAAAAATATGGTCAGATGAAAAAGATAGTCTTCTTAAATTTGCCGCCGGCAAAAATTTATACTCTTGAAATCACACAATCTAATGGCAATGAAGGCATCATATCCGGAAATGCAAATGTCGCGTAATTAGAAGAAACCCAGATTCAGTATTGAGAGTAATAAGCTAAAAAGCAACGCCCATCCGAAGCTTCTAATTTTCATCCCCTCCACCAGCGCATCCACTAACATCAACATCAATGCATTGATAACCAGAATAAACAGACCAAAAGTTATGATGGTGAGTGGCAGGGATAAAATAACAATGAACGGCTTAATGAAGGTGTTCACAATCGCAAGTAAAATAGCTACTCCAAGAGCCGTAAAAAAGCTTTTAATTTCAACACCTTTCAAAATATAACCGATGATAAAAATACCCACACCGTTTAACAACAGCTTGAAAATCCAACTCATAGTCTACACTCGATTTTAATTTGGGTTTATCAAGTGTACGGACGAAAAAGAAAAATGTTTAGCAGTTTATTTCGATTTCAATTCTTCCAGCTTTTCATTCAATTCATTTGACGCCTGATTACAGAGCTGTATGAATTCTGAAATATCATTACCAAAATCCTCATCAATTTCTTCCGATTTTGCCTGTTGCTCTATATTCAGGATAAGCTTTTGTGCTCGTTTCATCCCCATATATGCCATATTAGGCTTGATTTTATGAGCCAGTTTGCCAATTTTCTCCCATTCCTGATTGGCAAAGTTCTCCCGCAAGCCTTTTAAATTCTGGGGCAATTCGTCCAGAAATACTTGAGTTGTTTCGATAATTATGTCATCATCTCCCATCGCAATCTCTCGCAAAAAAGAAAGGTCTGTTACCGCATTATCATTCATGGTAAATATAAATTTATGCTAATAGCGCCGCAGAATCCCCACATTTCTTATATGTAAAGAAGTCTACAAATTGAATGAATTTAATAAGCCATCTTTTTAACCTGTGAGCATCACAATACAGATCAACACCAGTACCGTGATTTTTAAAATCAATGCCTTCCAATTACTCATTGATATATCCCCAGAACTAAAATTAAATTTTTCAAAAAGAATATAAACACTTATAAGAAATACCTATCCAAAAATCAAGTTATCCACATTAAATCAACAGGTATTTTTTAAAATATCCTTTTCGTTTCTATGTTCATGAGGCACAGAGATAGGATTTGTTACAATTAATTTGTAATCGACACCCCAAAAGAAGTTATCCACATAATTATCCACACTGAATGTGAATAAAAATAGGTATTGTGGATAACTTCTTTTTGTAATCCACGGTTTTCAAAAATATATGAGAAAATTTCAGCATCTTTATTCTTCTACTGTGTATCCTAACTCTCCGATTTTCGACTCGATAGCACTCATAGTTTCGGCTGATCCGTTGTAATTAAATTCAACTTTTTCGGCCTCGCGATCTGCCTTTACATCAGAGACACTATCAATTTTTCCCAGCATCTTTTGGATGCGATTTTCACACCCTTCGCAATGCATTCCTGTAACTTTTAAAGAAGTCATGGTATTCCGTATTTATTTGTATTCGGGTTGAATATTAAATTTCTGTAGTCGTCGTGAATTGGTTACCACATTAATAGAGCTAAATGCCATAGCAATTTCTGCCAGTACGGGGTGCATCATCCCTAAAATAGCCAGTGGCACCATCACAACATTATAGAAGAAAGCCCAAAACAGATTTTGCTTTATTTTCTTAAAGGTAGCGCGACTTAATTTCACAGCTTTAACAACCGCGCTCAAATCCCCTTTCACCAGCACAATATCACCGGACTCGATGGCAACATCCGTACCTGTTCCAATGGCTATTCCGACATGGGCTTGTGTTAAAGCCGGGGCGTCATTGATACCGTCTCCGACCATAGCCACAATTTCTCCTTGTTCCTGCAAGCGTTTTATTTCGTTGGATTTGTCATCCGGCATTACATTGGCTATCACCCGATCAATGCCAACTTCAGCAGCAATAGCTTTGGCCGTGCGTTCATTGTCGCCGGTAATCATTACCGGCTGCAATCCGAATCTCTTAAGGGCTCCGATTGCCTTCTTACTATCTTCTTTCACTTTGTCTGCGACCGCAATAATGCCAACAAGTTTTTGATCGGCGGCAATCAGCATGGCTGTTTTGGCCTCTTTTTCCAACTTGACCATTTGTTCCATTGCCTCATCTTCTATGGAAACATTCTGCTCTTTCAATAATTCTTTGGTCCCGATGAATAATGACCTGCCGGCCACCTCTGCTTTTATACCACGTCCCGTTATTGCTTCGAATTTATCGGGCTTCTGTAACTCCCCGTCAACTTGGTGAGCATACTCCACTATCGCTTGTCCCAGCGGGTGTTCCGATGCACTTTCGGCTGCTGCCGATAAGTGAATCAATGAGTCCTCACTCATTCCGTTAAAGGTGATAACATCGGTTACACCGGGCTTTCCTTCCGTTATTGTCCCCGTTTTGTCGAGCACGATGGTAGTCACGTCTTTCATCATCTGTATCGCCGAACCTTTACGGATCAGCACTCCATTCTCGGCCCCCATACCGGAACCAACCATCAGTGCCGTGGGGGTAGCAAGTCCCAGTGCACACGGGCATGCGATGACGAGCACGGCGATAGCAGCATAAAAAGCCAGGGCTGTGGCCCCCATCCCGGGATTAATCCAAGGTAAATAAGTTGATGCCCATACGGCGATACTGCCAAAGAAATTGGGGAAAATCAGCCAGGATACCAGTGTCAGTGCCGCCACACCGATTACGACGGGTACAAATACGCCGGTAATGCGATCCGCAAATTCTTGTATCGGCACCTTTGAACCCTGTGCTTCCTCTACCATTTTAATAACCTGGCTCAAAAACGTTTCTTTACCGACCTTGGTAGCTTTTACCCTAAGAACCCCATTTTTGTTGATGGTGGCTCCAATGGCTTCATCCCCTTCTTTCTTTTTCACAGGCATCGATTCACCGGTTGCCAGCGACTCATCCACGCTACTTTCACCTCCGACGACTACTCCATCCGTTGGTATTTTCTCTCCCGGCTTTACAATCATAACATCGCCTTTCTGAAGTTCCCGAACCGGAATCTGAACTTCCTGGCCGTTCCGTTCAATCGTTGCTTCTTTTGCTTCCAGCGTCAGCAGTTTCTTAATTGCCTGCGAGGCTCGTCCTTTAGCTTTGGTCTCTACATAACGCCCCGTCAGGTGAAAGGCCATAATCATACCGGCAACACCGGCAAAACTGTGAAAAGCCGGACCAATACCAAACTGGTGAAAAAGCGATACAAATCCGGTTGCCAGAGAAGCGAGCGTTCCCATGGCTATCAACACATCCATGTTTGGGGCCAAATGACTTCCCGATTTCCAGGCACTTCTCATTGTTTCCCAACCCGGATAAAACAGGGCAATCGATGACAATGCAATCATCCCAATATCATAACCGGTTTTACCAAGAAAAGTATATCCGAAAATCATATCGGGAATCATCCACAGAATAATGGGGATTGTTACCGCCCACGACCACCACATCTTATTATAGGCTTTATCAATCTTCTGCTGATCCTTTTCCATTTCGGCGTCTCCACGGCTTCGGATTTCCTCGGATTCCTCTCGCACCACCTCATAGCCTACATTTTCGATGGCAGTCACAAAATCACTAAATCGTACTTTGCTCGGATCAAAAACTACTTGTGCGGTCTCGGTTGCCAGATTCACTGAGGCTTCATTGACCCCTTCCAAAGCTTTTAATGAGCTTTCTACAGAAGAAACACAACTCGCACAGTGCATCCCTTCGACCCTGATCGTGCGAGTCTCTGTATTTTCACGAAGCTCATATCCCTGGCTTTCAACCGCCTCTTTAAAATCTCGATCACTCACGACATCAGGATTATATTCCACCGAAGCCGATTCGGTAGCAAGATTTACGGATGCATCGTACACGCCGTCCAGCCTCTTGAGAGCATTTTCTACCGAAGCCACACAACTGGCACAATGCATACCCTCGATCTGCAACCTTTTCTTTTTTCTATTTTCACGGATACTGTATCCGACATTTTCAACCGCCTTTTTAAAATCGTCGTATTTTAATTTATCAGAATTAAAATCTACGGATGCCGACTCGGTGGTCAAATTTACGTTCGCCTCATTAACACCGTTCAGTTCCTCTAATGATTTCTCTACGGAAGAAACACAGCTGGCACAATGCATGCCTTCAATTTCAAGAGTCTTTCTCATGGCAAATAAGTTTTGTTCTTAATTCACTACAATAATAAGACTCGATACAGAACCGGCCGTTATAATTCCTTAAATAAGATGTGTAAAATTTTTGGGTGCTATTGGATCGTATCCAACGACTGGCGACTGCCGGAATTCATGTGCTTTCGAAATGAGCTGACCGTTTCTCCCGTCACTTTTTTAAATTGATTGGATAAATATTGAACGCTGCTATAATTAAGTTTCCAGGCAATCTCACTAAGCGTCATCTCTTCGTATGTCAGTAATTCTTTAACACGCTCAATTTTTAAAAGAATGAGATAATTTTCTATAGTCGATTCTTCGGCGCCGGAAAACCGATTACTCAGATAACTATAATTATGGTGCAACTTTTCCGACAGGTATTCCGAAAGTTTGGGAGGTTGATCTCCCGACTCAAGAAGCCTCACATATTCAATGAGCTGGCCTTTTATTTGCTCAATAAGTGCTTCTTTTTGCTCCCGGATGAGCTCAAACCCCTTCCCCCGGAGCTTTTTTGCTACTTTTGAAAGGTCTTCTTCATCAGGGTTTTCAGCAATACTTGCCTCTCCAAGACTTACAGATTCGACACGAAAACCCAGATCTTCCAAAACATCCCGTACCGACATGATACATCGGTCACAAACCATATTTTTGATCTTCAGCGTTGCCATAGTTAATCAAAACGCCCTTATCATAGATTTCGTTTGGCGAATAAACTTAATTTAAGCAGACTCCAAATTTGTAACTCTTTTTATTCTACCGTCACACTTTTAGCCAGATTTCGGGGCTGATCCACATTGCAACCACGATTAACTGCAATATAGTAGGAAAGCAGCTGCAATGGGATGGAAGTGAGCAGTGGAGACAGACAATCTTCGGTCTCGGGAATGGCACAAGCAAATTCAGAAAGATCGATTACCTCTTTATTTTGCTCTCCCGTTATAGAAATGATCCGTCCTTTCCTTGCTTTCACTTCCTCAATATTGCTGATCATCTTATCATTCGTATGATCCGTAGCGGCAATAACCACTACCGGCATCATTTCGTCAATCAGCGCAATGGGACCGTGCTTCATCTCTGCGGCCGGATACCCTTCGGCATGGATATAAGAAATCTCTTTTAGTTTCAATGCTCCTTCCAAAGCCACCGGGAAATTGTAGGTTCTTCCCAGGTACAGAAAGTTTGGCGCGTACGTAAACAACTTCGCCATTTCCTTAATATCTTCACTTTTATCCAAAATCCGCTCGACTTTTTTGGGGATATTATTCAGCTCCTCAATCAGTCGGTTGGCATATTCCGGCTCTATAGTGTTTCGCTTTTGACCAAGCAGTATCGCCATCATTGCCAGAACGGAAACCTGGGTAGTAAATGCTTTGGTGGATGCTACACCAATTTCGGGCCCCGCGTGAGTATAAACCCCGGCATCGGTGTCACGAGCAATAGTCGATCCCACCACATTACAAACGCCGAGCGTGAGGGCACCCCGTTCTTTAGCTGTTCGCAGGGCCGCCAGTGTGTCAGCCGTTTCGCCACTTTGGGAGATAACCAGCATCACATCTTCTTCGTTAATAAGCGCCTCACGATAACGGAATTCCGAAGCGTATTCGACCTCTACCGATAGTTTGGCAAGGTGTTCGAACAGATATTCGCCAACTAGTCCCGCATGCCAGCTGGTACCACAGGCTGCAATAATCAGCCGCTTGGCGTTAACAAGCTTATCAACCACATCCGCAATACCCCCGAGCTGCACGGTGTGATTTTCTACATCCAGCCGGCCACGAAGACAATCGGCAATGGCCCGCGGCTGTTCGAAAATCTCTTTAAGCATAAAATGAGGATAGCCACTTTTCTCAATCTCCTCGATACTCATGGCCAATTCATGCACTTTCTTGGTCAGAGAAACGTCTTCGATCGTCTTCACCTCGTAATCATCTTTTGAGACGATAGCCATTTCGCCGTCATCAAGGTAAATGACTTTGTTGGTATGTCCTACGATGGGTGAAGCGTCTGAGGCTACAAACATTTCCCCATCGCCAATCCCCAGCAGCAATGGCGAACCTTTACGCGCTACGATAATGCGATCGGGTTCTTCGATATTCAAGATAGCCAACCCATAGGTGCCGACAACTTGTTTCAACGCCAGCTGAACGGCCTGTTCAAAAGTGACTTTTTCCCCATTTTCATAAATTTCTTCGATTAGCTGAGCAATGACTTCGGTATCGGTCTCGGTTTGGAAAGTCCGTCCCTTGTTCTGCAGTTCTTTCTTCAGGGAACCGTAATTTTCAATAATACCATTATGGACCAGTGCAATTTTTCCGGATTCGCTTACATGGGGATGCGAATTCACATCATTAGGCGCACCGTGAGTGGCCCATCGTGTGTGCCCGATCCCGATAAACCCATCGGCATCTTCACGGGCAACTTTCTTCTTAAGATTACGCACCTTACCCTTGCCTTTTTTGATATCTAATTTCCCATTCATCAGGGCAATGCCGGCCGAATCATATCCACGATATTCTAACCTCTCTAATCCTTCAATGATGATGTCACTGGCCTTTTTAGTGCCTACATATCCTACTATTCCGCACATAAATCTATTCTCTAATTTGCATTCTGATTTTTATTATACTGTCTCTCTTAGCCAAACTATTATAAATCAATTTATCATTATCTATAATATTTTGAAACAATAATCACATAACGGGACACTATTTATCATGCAGTTATGTTTTTTTGAAGATACCGAGTTTACAAATTTTCATCCGCTTACCCTAACGCGACCGGTGGACGATCTGCGACTTGGTATCTTTACAATAGCCCAAAAATGGTTGCTCGCTTTGGAAACGTCGAATTTCAGTAGATTGTTGCGTCCAAACTTAAATAATGTTTTTGATGCGGGGACCATTGACGAGGCACAAACATGTATATGGATTAACAGCCGTTACCTGCCTACCAAGGATCTTGTAGAAAAGATAACTGATTTAAATGAAGGACAATGCCTGCGAACCGGAGATACTATCATTGCAGCTTCGGTAGACGGTGTCAACTCTGCAAAATGGCATCAAGACGGGTCTCCCAATTTTAACAATCTGTTCGTACTTGAAACATCAGATTACACCTGCGTTTCTCATCTTTGGGATTTATTTCTGTTTAACGGGGAACAAATTTCCAATGATCTACAATATCTTCAACCTGCTTCTCCTTCCGGAACCAATATTTCACAACATGCTTCACTCGTAAATTCCGACGACATTTATATCATGGACGGGGCAACGATTGAAGCCGGATGTATACTTAATGCTACAGAAGGGCCTATTTTTATTGGGGAAGATGCTACCGTTATGGCCGGATCCAACTTACGCGGTCCGGTAGCCGTTTGTAAGGGCTCTTATATAAAGATGGGGGCAAAGATCTACCATGATACTACCATTGGACCGATCTGCAAGGTAGGCGGCGAAGTCAGCAATACTATTTTTCACTCTTATTCCAACAAAGCTCATGACGGATATATTGGGAATTCGGTGATAGGACAATGGTGCAACTTCGGGGCCGGCACCACGGTTTCCAATTTAAAAACGAACTACAGTCCCATCCGCATCACCGATTGGCAAAGCGGAGACGAAATTGAGACCGGCCAACAGTTTTTTGGTGTCGTAATGGGCGACCATACCAAAACGGCTATCAATTGTGTGATCAATTCGGGTAGTATTTTTGGAGTCAACTGCAATATTCTTTCCCGGGATTTTCCTCCAAAGTTTGTCGACTCTTTCAGCTGGGTCGGGTCGAATGTGATCCAGCGTTACAAGCTGGACAAGGCCTATGAAGCTATGGAGAAAATGATGGCACGCCGCGATGTTACTTTCACCGATGCTTATGTAAATCTTATGAAAGAAATCTTTAAGCAGAGCCGGTAAGTGAGGAGTCTAATTCTCCACCTTAAATTTCTGATTTGGCACGGGCGGCTGCTTGGGGATCGTAATTACATTAAATTCATAGCCATTTTTCTGATGACACTCATTGCAGGTATTTGTCAATAGAGTGAAACTTTTTTTGAATTTTTCAACCTGCTTGGCTTTTATTGCGGCATCCAAGCTATCCAAAACCGGCTCAAGCATTGAAAGATCGGCTGTTCGTTTATCTTTGGGATATAATTCTTTAATCTGCTCTACATTTTCTTCGATCTCATGCATTTCAAAGTCGGACAGTTCCCAGTTCTTATTGACTCCGGCAAACCACAGCTTCGCGTGATGTGTTTGGATGCCCAGCATGACATCGCCAAAACCCGGTTTTATATGATCAATCTCTTTTTGCAACTTTTTGACCTGGGCGACGCTAGCTTCATCGGAATCCTTTTCGGACTCACTGCAGCTATAAATGGCCATTGCTGAAAAATTGAGGCATAATAGAAGAGAAAGCACTTTTTTATAATCCATAATATTGGAGTATTTATCTAGTTCCAGCCAATATAATGGAAATATCAGAGCTATTTAAAAGTGAATTCGATTGGCCCGCTAAAGTTACAATGATCTCAGAGAGTTCTCTGTCGTCAATGATTACCAACAAAATCCGACGGGTTATCAGAGTTATAATGTGAATTTTCCTGAAGGAATAGGTTATAAGATTATTTTTTATTGCTAACCCGAAAAATATAGAAGAGCCCTCTCCAATCCCTTAAATTAAAAGATGAGAGAATTTGGAAAAATCACTAAAATTTCATCTATTACTTGCTAACAGGAGCAAAGATTTTATCAAGCAGCAATTCGGCTTATAGCTCCTGCAATGCAATGTAGGTTATTCCCCGATTCCCTAGTTGCAATTCATTATGTACTTTAAAATAAATTATCATTAATTGCATTCGGTATAACTGTATCAGGATGGTGAACTAAGGGTGTATCATGGAACCTATATCCGTTCTTATCGCTGACGACCACGAGATTGTCAGATATGGTATTAGTACTTATCTGTCATCAGCGAAAGATATTGAAATCGTTGGAGAAGCATCCACCGGAGAAGAATGCATCCGACTTTTCAAGAAAGAAAACCCGGATATCTGCCTGCTGGACATTGGTATGCCCGACAAAAATGGCATCGAAACGGCCAAGACGATTCGGGATCTGGATCCTGATACTAAAATTCTGATCCTATCTATGCATATCGACAAACAGATTTTGAGCGATGTGCTGGAAGCGGGCATCAATGGTTATTTACTGAAGAATACCGACAAAGCCGACCTGCTGAATGGTATTCGGGCAATTATGAACGGTCAACAGGTATTCAGCGACCCGATATCGGATTTGATGACACAATCATTTCTCAACCAGTCAACGAATAAAAAACAAAATACAGGTAACGATATAACCGAGCGGGAACTGGAAATACTCCAGCTCATCGTAGATGGTCTTACGAGTAAAGAAATTGCACAAAAGCTTTTTATCAGTCCCCGGACGGTGGATACCCATCGTGCCAATCTCATGCAAAAACTTGAGCTCAATAATATTGCCGAGCTGGTTCGATATGCGATCGAACATAATCTCGTTGCCCATAAATAAGAGAAATACGTAATTTTACGTATATAAAATACCAACTAATAGCTATTGATGCTGATACCGCTGTACATTAGTTTATAATTGCAAATGGGGTAATAGCCGTCTGTAGATGATATTTAGCAGCCACTCTGTGACAGGATGGCTGCTAATTTTTTGTCTGGTTGTCAAATAATTCGGCCGGTCGATCGCGAAATTGAAGTTCATATAAATGTTTGTACAGCCCTTCTTCTTCAATCAATTCTGAATGCGTGCCATCCTGCACAATCCGTCCTTCATCCAGCACTAAAATTCGATCTGCATTTTGTACCGTTGACAACCGGTGGGCAATAATAAAGGTAGTACGATTTTTCATCAGTCGCTCGAGTGCTTCCTGAACCTGGGCCTCGGATTCCGAATCCAGCGAGGAGGTCGCTTCATCCAACAACAGTATCCTGGGATTTTTGAGCAACGCCCTTGCAATAGCCAGCCGCTGACGTTGACCCCCGCTAAGCTTGACTCCCTTTTCTCCAATCATGGCCTCCAGCCCCATGGGTTGCTCTTCAATAAATTCCCATGCATTGGCATCCCGTGCAGCCGCTTCGATCTCTTCGTCGGTGGCTTCCAGCTTGCCGTAACAGATATTCTCTTTTATGGAAGTCCCAAATAAATGCACATCCTGCGGCACAATCGCGATCTGTTCGCGAAGACTCCTTTTCTGCACACTTTTTATATCAATATTATCAATAGTGATTTGACCCGACTGGGGATCAAAAAACCGTGGAATCAAATTTACTAGTGTCGTCTTTCCTGCACCGCTGGGACCTACTATCGCCATCGTCTGCCCCGCATTAACTTTGAATGAGACGTCCTCAAGTACATTTCGACCTTCCTCATATGCAAAAGTTACATCTTCGAAATAAACGTCCCCTTTGACCGGAGGCAAGGGAAAAGCCTCCGGACGGTCTTCAATTTCCGGGACTTCAAGCAACAACTCAAAAATACGATCTGAGGCCCCCACTGCGGTATTGATAGATGTATATAATCGAGACATCTGGCTAATGGATCGTGCAATGGCAAAAGCATAAAAGATAAATGCCACCAGGTCACCGGGTGTGAGTCGCCCGGCCAGCACCTCGCGTCCACCGTACCAGAAAATGATTACCAACGTAGCCATAAACATCGACCCGATACCGGACCAAAACAGGCTGGAAAGTAAAATTTTTCTGCGGGATGTGGTGAAGAGACGTTCCACAGCCTCCGAGTAGCGACCTACTTCATATACTTCGCGGGCAAACGCTTTCACAATACGGATGGCTCCCAGCGCATCTTCAGCAATGGCTGTGGAATTGGCCAGTTCATCCTGAATACCCCTGGCCAATTTGCGAATCTTGTTTCCGAAATAGCGTGTGAGCAGGGTCACCACCGGAACCGTTAGAAAGACAATTAAACTCAAACGCCAGTTAAGAAGCATCATTAGTATAATGGAACCTATAAGCGAAAAGGTAACCGTAATTGAATCCGGCAAGGCATCGGTCAGGGCGGTGCGGACTGATGCCACGTCGTTGGTCAGGCGCGAGGTGATTTCTCCCAGTCGCTTGTTGGCAAAAAATCGGAATTCCAGCCTGTGCAAGTGCTCATACAGGCTTTTGCGTAGATCGGTCACTACGCGCTCCCCTACCCATTCAAGCCAATACGTACTGCCGAATGATAGAAAGGCCTGTAGGATGAACAATCCCATCAACACCAGCGCAATAATATTCAGCAGGTGCTCATTCCCGGATTGAAAGACGGCATCGAGCAGGGCTTTGAGTCCCAGCGGAACTGACAAACCGACGCCGGAGGCGATAAGCGCCAGCACCGTAGCCGTATAAAACTTGGCGCGATACGGTTTGCTCAGCCGGAAAATCCGTTTGAGTGACGCCCAAAGCGAGTCTTTAGATGGTTTGGCAGCTTCTTTATTCATTACTGTAGATTAATAAGTGTAAGAATAGGAAACTAATCTTTTTTGGAGTTAAATAGTTCAGTTTTGAGGTTTTAAGTGGATGATGAAACCAGCATATTTTATCGCGGAATCAGATTTAATGTGAGCAACTGTGATGTTAAGATTCTTCCAAAAGTTCAACCGATAGCCCGGTCGAGCTTTCCGTACGGCGGGTTTGGCAAAGGCTGCCATATCTGAATACATGCATGTGCCTTTAATGAATAATTTTGATCGAAGTTTCTGCGAAGGCAGTCAATTCTGGTATAGGAATGAAAACCTGTAAACTCCCACCCCAAGAATCATATGTCATACATTCCCGGCAGATTTTCTAGAGATCCTGAAATAAATTCAGGTTGATATAAAGATAGATCTGAATAAAAAATCCCTAAGATGTCATTAAACATCCTAGGGATTTTAGATGTACCGTGGGACGGAATCGAACCGTCGACCTCCGGGTTATGAATCCGACGCTCTCACCAACTGAGCTACCACGGCATTAAATCAGTATGAAAATATTTTAGTTCGATTCATTTGGAATCGAACCGTCACCCGCCAGCCGGCGGATAGGAATCCGATACTCTCAACCTAATCCAAATAATGGGATTGAGGATCGAATTCATCTTCAAATATCTCATGTTTTCAAAGAGTTGCCAAATATAAAGCAATTCTCATTAAATATTAAGACCCTTCTTACAATTTTTCCATAAAACAAAAGGAAATTGAACATCTTTTTTTGAGGCTCCTCGAAATCACCTTATTTTCAAGCTTATCAATTTTTAAACCATATATGAACTGAATTCCTTTATTTCTCATGGCAAAAAAGATCACGACCAAAGACGAAGATTTTTCCCAGTGGTATCAAGATGTAATTCGTGAAGGTAAACTTGCCGAACACTCTCCTGTGCGCGGCTGCATGGTTATTCGTCCCAACGGCTATGCGCTCTGGGAAAATATGCAGGATGCGCTTGACCAGATGTTTAAGGATACCGGCCATGAGAATGCCTACTTCCCGCTTTTTATCCCTAAATCTTTTTTGTCAAAAGAGGCCCAGCACGTCGAGGGTTTTGCCAAAGAATGTGCGGTGGTCACCCACAGCCGGCTCAAAAGTTCGGAAGACGGTGTCGAAGTAGATCCCGAATCACGCCTGGAAGAAGAACTTATTGTGCGGCCCACATCCGAGACCATCATCTGGGATTCATATCGCAACTGGATTCAGTCTTACCGTGATCTGCCGATCCTGATCAACCAGTGGGCCAATGTGGTTCGCTGGGAGATGCGCACACGTCTGTTCTTGCGCACGATGGAATTTCTCTGGCAGGAAGGTCATACCGCGCATGCCACCAAAGAGGAAGCCGTTGAAGAAACCCGGAAAATGCTGAATGTCTATAAAACCTTTGCCGAAGACTATATGGCCATGCCGGTGATCACGGGCGTCAAAACAGCATCCGAGCGATTTGCCGGAGCTGTCGACACCTACTGCATCGAAACATTATTGCAGGATAATAAAGCGCTGCAAGCCGGAACTTCTCACTTTTTGGGACAGAATTTTGCCAAGGCTTTCGACGTGCAATTTCAAAGTTCCGAAGGACAGCACGAATATGTCTGGGCCACCAGTTGGGGCGTTTCCACACGACTCATCGGTGGATTGATTATGACGCATTCCGATGACCAGGGCCTGGTGCTGCCTCCGAAACTGGCTCCCAACCAAGTCGTAATTGTGCCTATCTGGAAGAGTGATGAAGAAAGGGAGAAGGTTCTGGACTACTGCAATGAAATCTTGGATGAGCTCAAAGAGTTTGACATCCGTATAAAACTGGATGACCGCGAAAATATGAGTCCAGGTTGGAAATTCAACGAACACGAGGCCGCCGGAATCCCTCTCAGACTCACGATCGGTCCACGTGATCTGGAGAATAACAACGTGGAGTTGGCACGTCGCGACACGCTTGACAAGAATATTGTTAGCCGTGATGGCATCGGGCAACGAGCTGCCGACCTTCTCGAAACCATTCAGACTAAGCTTTACGAGTCGGCTCGTGAACGAATCGAGACGAATACCCATTCAGTAGATTCGTATGAAGAGTTTAAAGAAGTACTCGATAATAAAGGAGGTTTCATCTATGCACACTGGGACGGAACCGCCGAAACCGAAGAAAAAATTAAAGACGAAACCAAGGCGACTATCCGTTGTATCCCCTTGGAAGATGGCGAAGAAGGCAAATGCATGGTAACCGGCAAGCCTTCCAAACAAAAAGTACTCTTTGCGCGCGCCTATTAAAACAGATTATATTGGATCGGATATCAACACATAACAGTTTCAGTCTTATCAAACGACTGCAGCAGGATGGCCCGGCCCGTCTGGTATCAGATCTTATCAATCCGTTGATTTTGCCGCCGGCTGTCATCGGGCTTACATGCTGGCTTATGGGGTTGATGGCCGGCACTGTCGGCTGGATTATGGGAGTTTCGGTTTTCTTTTATACACTGGCTCCCTTTGCAGCTACATTTTACCTGCTGAGCAAAAATTATATCAGTTCGCTGGATCTGCCGGAACGCACATCACGCAACCGGCTTTTTGTCATCTCTATTGGCTGTGCCGCTATTGTTTTTGCTTGCTTTAGCCTGACCATCGGCAGCGCCCCGTGGATTATTGCCGCCATTTCCTTTGTTTTTCTGGTGAATCCGCTGGTTGGGTTTTTGGTTAACTTTTTCTGGAAAATGAGTATCCACACTGCGGCGTTGTCCTCGGCGGGAGCTATATTTCTGTTTCTTGCCAAATTCGACCTTCTGCCGGTATTATCGGATGCTTATATTTTATCCTTAACCATCCTTTTGCTACTTTTACCGTTGATGATATGGGCACGATATCGCTTAAGCATCCACACCCTGGGCGAACTGTTCGGCGGGGCGCTTGCGGGATTTTTGCTCACAATTCTTGAGTTAAGCTTACTTATAAATCTATGGTAAAAGAGACACTCGAAGCTCCCTATTCACATTTTCTTCTGGACGCTGCACTGAGCCAGAACATCGATAGTAGAACTATTAATGAGATGGGTATTAATGGTTTCACGTTGATGGAAGTTGCCGGCTCATCAAGTGCCAAATTGCTGTTGCAGGATCGTCCTGGCCTTTCACATGGGATTTTCCTCTGCGGCAAAGGCAATAATGGGGGGGATGCCCTGGTCGTTGCCCGATATCTGGTTCAACATCATATCAAAATCACGATCGTTTTTCTTAGTGGATCGGATGATCTTTCCCCGGATGCCGATAAAAATTTTGATCTGCTTCAAAAATTTGCACCGGAGAATAAACTCACGGTCTTTGAACATTGGAATGACTTTGAAGAGGGATCAGATTTCGATTTTATCGTTGATGGTATGCTTGGAACCGGTCTCAACAGTGATGTAAAGGGGGATTATCAAAATGCAGTAGCATGGGCTAACGAGCATAAACAACCGGTTTTTTCGATGGATATTCCTACGGGACTGCATGCCGACTCCGGGGAAGTGCTAGGCTGCGCTATCGAAGCAAACCGCACTTTTTCTTTTGGGGGACTAAAACAGGGATTTTATCTCGAACATGGTCCAACTTTGACAGGTACTGTTGATTATTGCGAGCTTCCATTTCCCAATGCTTACAAAGATGAATGTTCGACCTATCTGCTGGATAACAGCTGGGTCACGATAGAATCTCCAAAATTGGGCAAACACAAATATGATTCCGGAGTTTTATATATCGTAGCGGGATCAGAGGGCCTGACCGGCGCGGCCATTATGGCGGCACAGAGTGCTTGGGCTGAAGGACTTGGGGCCGTAATTTTAGTGTGTCCCCGCGGTGTACTTTCTGTTTATGAAGAAAATCTCCCCGCTATTATTAAAAAACCGGTAGGCAGTCGCGATGATTTCTATTTCAAGGAAGAGCATATTGAAAAAGTACTGGAAATCACCAGCGAAAAAGATGGCGAAGTTTTGATAGGGCCCGGCTTGGGACGCGATGCTTCAACCGTAAATTTCGTAGCACATTTCTTATCAAATAGCCACTCTCCCACTGTAATTGATGCGGATGGATTGTGGTGTCTCGCACAACTAAATGAATGGAATAAGCCAAAAGGGACAGATTGGATATTGACCCCACATCCCGGAGAGCTGATGCGATTGTTAAAAAAAGATTTGACGGGTGAGCAAGATCGGCTGACAAACGTCCGATCATTCAGCAAAAAACACGACCTTACATTGCTTTCGAAGGGGATGCCGGGAATTGTGGGAACAGCTGACGGTAAGTGCTATTTAACCAATTACAACACTCACTATTTTGCCCGTGCCGGAAGCGGAGACGTTTTAGCCGGCAAAATTTCCGCCTATTTGGCCTTAGGTCATGCTCCCGGTGCAAGTTGTGCTATGGGACTATTGCATGGGAAGCAAAAACTGGATTATTATTTAAATCACTACGAGGGAATCCCCGAACCAAGAGATTTTATATGAAACGAACTTCGCTTTACTCATTTCTTTCGGATAACAGCTATTTGGTGCCTATCGGGATTGCCTGTATTACCATTGTTCTGTTATATCTTACCCTTGCGCCCTCAAATATGCTGGGACATAGTAAATTATGGAACTATGATAAGCTCGGTCACCTGCTGATGTTCGGAAGCTGGACATTCTTTATTGGTCTTTATAATTATATCAATGCAAAACCCGTGACCAACCTTTGGGTGATTTTTATAGCAGGCGTAATCTTTGGCGCCCTGGTTGAATTTCTGCAATATGTTATGCCCTTCCACCGTGATCCGGATGTATATGACCTCCTATTTGATGCTATCGGCTGTTTTTTAGCCATTTTGCTGTTAAAAGTTACCATTCCTAAATCAACACCAACCGCCCAGAACAGTTAATAATTACTTTTAATTGAAATTCTCATCAGAATATCATTAATTACTAATTAACTAGTATTAATTTCTTAGTATATTTTTATGAGAAATAAGCGCAAAAAGCCTTCGGTTGATTTACGGAAATATTATACGATATTCTTACAGTCAGGTCTTATTGTAGTGCTACTTACTTTTATTGTGGCCATGAAAATGCAATTTATGTCTAAAAAGCAGGATATTGACCTGACACAAGAGCAGGAAGTCACCAAGATGAAAGAGGTTATTCAAACCAAGCAGGAAAAAACACCTCCGCCCCCACCTCGTCCCCAGGTTCCTGTAGAAGTCCCTAATGATCAAGTTATCAAGAACCAGAATATAGACATCAGCGCAGATATAAATATGGATCAGCCATTGGATATGCCGCCTCCCCCCGAGGAAAAGAAAGAAAATGACGGCGAGGATTTCTTTGTGGCTGTTGAGCAAATGCCCAAACTCAAAGGCGGACAGAAATGGTTATACAATCATCTCAAATATCCTGACATGGCGAAAAAAGCAGGTATTGAAGGCCGGGTTATCATTCAATTCATCGTTACGGCATCAGGTCATGTCAAAAATGCCAAAGTATTACGCGGTATTGGAGGTGGCTGTGATAAAGCAGCACTGAATGTAATCCGAAAAGCAACATTTAATCCGGGTAAGCAACGCGGTAAACCGGTAGCCGTACAAATGGCACAGACCATCAGCTTCCGGCTTAAAAACTGAATAGACGTACTATTATTCGTCACTTGGACGTTTTTACCTAAAATCTAATTTGTTCGTAATCAGAAAAAATCTAAATTATGAAAATAATTTATTGAGGGTTGAAAATAAACGCCCATCACCAATGAACCATAGCTATGAAGAACGAAAGAAAACATATCAAGGCAGACTTGCGTAAGTACTATACGCTTTTTCTGGAAATCGGTTTGGTTGCCGTTTTACTGATTTTTATTGTGGCAATGAAAGTAGATTTCCGATCGAAACAGAAACAGGTTGATTTGACACAAGAACAAGAAGTGGTCAAAATGCAGGAAGTAATTCAGACAAAACAGGAGGAAACGCCACCACCGCCTCCTCGTCCACCGGTGCCTGTTGCCGTACCAAATGATCAGGTCATTAAGGATGAGATTCTGAATATAAATGCAGAAATCGATTTAGATCAAAAGATGGATTTACCCCCGCCCCCGGAAGAGGCGAAGAAACAGGATGAAGAAGATTTCTTTGTGGCCGTAGAACAAATGCCGGAGCTAATTGGGGGGCTTGCCAAACTCCAAAGCAGCATCTCCTATCCCGAGATGGCACGCAAAGCCGGTATTGAAGGGCGTGTGATTGTTCAGTTTATCGTAACGGAAACCGGGAAAGTCGAAAATCCAAAGGTTATTCGGGGTATCGGCGGCGGTTGCGACGAAGAAGCTCTTAAGGCTGTAAGCAAGGCTCGTTTCAAACCGGGACGCCAACGTGGGAACGCTGTCCGGGTACAATATAGCTTACCCGTTGTTTTCAGGCTCCAGAACTAAAGCTGCAAACGTCATAATTTAAAATTAAAAGGCATGCCAACCGGCATGCCTTTTTTTATTCACTATCCTTTTAAAGGATTGATATGAAACATCTTGACGCCTAAATTTGTTACAAAATTGAAATTAATACATATATAACGGATTCGTCGTATTACTTAGACGTAATCCCATTCAATGACGCTTTACAAAACTTCACGGAGGTTATTTGTTATGCGTTCCGACAGGAAGAAGGATGAATCCAATCTTAAAAATTATTACAAGATCTTTTGGGAAATTGGCATGATCACTACCTTAGTAGTATTTTTGGTAGCGATGAATGTTAGTTTTAGAGCTAAAAAAAATAAGACAAACCTGACCAATGAGCAGGAAGTCACCAAAATGAAAGATGTAATTAGAACGAAGCAGAAAAAAACGCCACCTCCCCCTCCACGCCCGCAAGTTCCGGTAGCAGTTCCTAATGACCAGGTTATTAAAGATCAAAATATTAGTCTTAATGCGGATATACATATGGATAAGCCGCTGGATATGCCGCCTCCGCCCAAGAAGAAGAAAAAGGATAACCAAGAGAACTTTTTTGTCGCTGTGGAACAGATGCCTCAACTTAAAGGTGGGTTAGGCGCACTGCAGAAGAAGATCAATTATCCTGATATGGCACGTAAAGCAGGAATCGAAGGACGCGTGATTGTTCAGTTTATCGTAAACAAAGACGGGAATGTGGAGAATCCCAAGGTTATTCGCGGAATAGGTGGCGGCTGCGATAAAGAGGCTTTACGAGTTGTTAAAAAGGCTCACTTTAAGCCGGGTCGCCAACGGGGTAAACCGGTTAGAGTTCAATACAGCTTGCCTATTGTGTTTAAATTACAAAACTAAATTACCGTTACTTATTAATTTAAAAGGCATGTCGTGACGACATGCCTTTTTTTATTACCCAAAAATTAAACCTTGTAAAACATTCTTTTACTTTGTAATCTTAAATATACGCAAATATTGATGTAGTGGGCTGATTCGGCTTTTATAGCCCGAACATAATAACAATCACTAAATTAATTTGGGGAGGTTATTGTTATGCGTGCAGACAGAAAACACCCCAAGGCTGACCTCCAAAAGTACTATAATATATTTTTGGAGTTTGGATTGGTTGCGGTTCTACTCATTTTTATCGTTGCGATGAAAATGAATTTCACTTCAAATCAAAAAAAGGTTGATTTAACGCAAGAGCAAGAAGTCGTTAAGATGGAGAATGTTATCCAGACCAAGCAGAAGGAGACACCTCCACCCCCGCCTCGACCACAGGTACCTGTTGCTGTTCCAAATGATCAAGTTATTGAAGATCAGAACATCAACATAACTGCGGACTTTAATCCAGACGAACCTCTGGAGATGCCGCCTCCACCTAAGGAGGCTAAAGAAGACGACAGCGAAGATTTCTTTGTAGCAGTTGAGCAAATGCCCGAGCTTAAGGGCGGTTTGGCTGCATTGCAGAAAAAGATAAACTATCCCGAAATGGCTCGTAAAGCAGGCATAGAGGGACGAGTCATTATCCAGTTTATTGTAACTGAAGATGGGTCTGTCGAAAGCCCTAAAGTTATCCGTGGCATCGGCGGCGGTTGCGATAAGGAAGCGCTGCGTGTAGTAAAACAGGCCAAGTTTACACCGGGGCGCCAACGTGGCAAAGCCGTAAGAGTACAATACAGCTTGCCGATCGTGTTTAGACTTCAGAATTAAATTGGTCTCTTAATATATAATCTTAAGAGGTATGTCATCCGGCGTACCTCTTTTTTTATAAAATTGTTCTCCGGGATAAAAAATCCGGAAATATCCTTCCCTTAAGTATCAGAATCACATTCATGAAAAAATTAAATAACAATATTTAGCATTTTTTCCTGTTTTTAAGTGGAGATTGGCTAAAATTATTTGTTTAATAAGTAATTCTTAATCAAAACCATGTTTCAAACTATACGCGGAGGTTATTAATTATGCGATCAGACAGGAAATCACCCAAGTCTGACCTCAGAAAATACTATAATATTTTTTTGGAGTTGGGATTAGTGGTCGTACTCCTCATTTTCATCACTGCCATGAAAATGCAATTTGTATCAAAACAGCAGAAGGTTGACTTAACACAGGAACAGGAAGTCACCAAGATGAAAGAGGTTATCCAAACAAAACAGGAAAAAACCCCTCCGCCACCACCTCGTCCCCAGGTACCGGTTGCGGTTCCGAACGATCAAGTGATCAAGGACCAAAACATTGATATCAGTGCTGATCTTAATATGGATCAGCCCCTGGAGATGCCCCCGCCACCCAAAGAGAAGAAAAAAGATGACAGTGAGGATTTCTTCGTAGCTGTTGAAAACATGCCTAAACTTAAAGGTGGGTTAGGCGCACTGCAGAAGAAGATCAATTATCCTGATATGGCACGTAAAGCAGGAATCGAAGGACGCGTCATTATCCAATTTATCGTAACCGAAAATGGTACTGTCGAAGATCCGAAGGTTATTCGCGGCATCGGCGGCGGTTGTGATAAAGAAGCCTTGCGCGTGGTTAAGAAAGCCAAATTTACACCCGGCCGCCAGCGAGGTAAGCCGGTAAGAGTTCAATACAGTTTGCCGATCGTATTTAAGCTGCAAAATTAATTTTTTACGAAACAAAATTTGAAGGGGACACGTCTAAAGATGTGTCCCTTTTTTATTTTTTGGGACAGGAATCCCCGCTCAAATTCAACTGATTCATAACAGTTTATTTGTTGGGATGGGATTAAAATCTGTGATACATTTCCCAACAAATAAAATTATTCCCCACTCTTATCGAATTAGTTGACCTTAAGGTGGCCATTCTTTGAATCTCCACAAAAATACCAAGGGAACATATATGATCTGACAATATCCGATCATGGTTATTATCTAACAAATAAGGAGGGAGCAACCATGAAATCGTCCGTAAGATATCGATTCATTAACTTGAAAAGGAACTATATCTTGCTTTTTGAAAGCGGGCTCATAGTATCTTTATTAACTGTTATCGGTTTTTTCAAGCTTGATCTGCCCAACACAAAGAGCGACTCAGTTTGGACAATTCCCGATCGCGAAATCCTGCAACTGGAAAGCATTCCTCAAACGACTCACAAGCCTAAATCACCGCTTCAAATATTTATACCACCCAAGATCCCGGTAAATAAAATAATTAGGGATAGAATAGTAAACTTGGATATGGAACTGACTATTCCCAAACCATTGCCGGAACCGCCGCCGATAACCTCTCATCATACCGGATTATACAAAACCCTTAATAACAATATATCCAAACCGATGACCTATGTGGATGAGATGCCCAAACTAATTGGCGGTAAAAAGGGATTGCGTGAAAGAATTAACTATCCTAAAAAGGCAATAAGAGATAATGTTCAGGGCCGTGTTATTGTGCAATTTGTTGTGGACGAATACGGTAAAGTCCAAAATCCTGAAATTTTAAAAGGGGTGAGAGAGGATATTAATAATGAGGCCATTAGAGCCATTACAAAAGCTCGATTTAAACCCGGCCGCCAACAGGGAAAAGTCGTTCGCGTGAAATATGTGATGTTTATCCGATTTTTGTTAGAATACGATCCCGATTAATCTAATGTCCCATACCACTTTTCAAAAGATTCCAAGACATCAATAAGGTTCCGATAGCCAACCAATGTAAGCGCATCGCTCAGCCTATACCATTCGACTTTCTCAATGCCCTCTTCAATTTGGGGATGAAATTCGAAATCATCCGATAACTGCTCCATAGCAAACCAGTGCGTTGTTTTACCAAAGGACTTATCCTGCAGTTCGTATTCATGGTAGGTATCTGCCAACCTGGCTAAAACCTGGGGTTTCGTATCAATACCTATCTCTTCGGCTACTTCGCGCGCAGCACATTCTTTGATACTCTCCCCCTCTTCTAATTTCCCTTTGGGCAAATCCCAGACTCCTCGTCGGAAAATGAGTAAAACCTCCGGGACCGAACCTGCTGATTTTTCTCTAAAAAGTACGCCGCCTGCTGCCGTAATTGCTTCCGGTGTAG
>Ga0102944_1000522_pt1 | contig 29392 bp, 29 predicted proteins | sample SalPonD_shore_MG_FD_78172 | JGI IMG/M metagenome (GOLD analysis project Ga0102944, IMG submission 78172) | Salt pond soil microbial communities from South San Francisco under conditions of wetland restoration - Salt Pond MetaG... | ecosystem: Environmental > Aquatic > Marine > Intertidal zone >...
CACCCTGGACGTAGACCAGGAGACCGAGCAGCGTGATGGTCTGATTCGCCTCGCTGAAATCGTCGGCCGGCGCCTCGATCGAGGCGGAGGCCACGGGATTCTTGCGCTCGATGCTAGTGCCAACGACACCCCCTGCGTCGTTGGCATAGCCCTCGACCTCGACCCGGTCGCCGGGAGCAAGGTCCGCCGCGCTGAACGGCTCGCCGCCGCCGGATGTGTCATCCTTCAGTCGGGTCGTCGACGTCACCTGCACATCGAGGCTATCGGAGAAGAAGCGCACAACGCCGCCGTCGGGCGAGACGGAGGAAACCCGTGCGGAAATGGACACGTTCTCTTCGCGCTCGACCTGCACCGTGTCGGCCACCAGCACGCCGGACGCATCGTACACACCCTCGACCTCGACCTCCGCGTCCCGAGCAAGACTCGCCGTGTCTCCTGTCGCGCCGCTCGCGTCCACGCGCACGCCGCCGACCGTGAAGTCCGAGATCGACGCGAACGCCTCGACGATGCCTTCGAGCTCGACGCGTTCCCGGTCGCTGGCGTCGAGGCTTTCGGCGGATGCGACGGAAACCGCCGCGAACCGCGGTGTCGCTGATTGGTAGTCGCCGCGGACGATGACTCGTGCACCGGCCGCGGGCACGTCGCTGCTGTCGACTGACAGTGCACCGATCTGGAAACTGTCGGAGGAGGGCATGACCACCGTGCCGACGATCTGATCGGTGGCGAAGCCGGAGCCCTTCAGCACACGGATGTACGTTGCGACCAGCGCACCGCCGGAATCGCGGAAGCCGCTGACCAGGACGCGGTCCGCAGCGGAGATCTGGTCCGGTGTCGCGACGCCGTCGATGAACGTCGTCGGCGTGATGCGGACCGCCTGCTGCATCACGCTCAGCGTGCCGGTGGTCTGTCCAGCGACGATGGGATTGTCGTCCACCTCGCCGACAAGATCCGCCGTGAAGCGGACATCCATGCCCTTGCCGCGATCGAAGTCACCCTGCACGCGCACGACATAGCCGATCTCGAGATCCGACTCGCTGGCAGGGATGCCGTTCACCGTGATCTTCGCTGTGTCGACATCGAAGTGCCGCCCGTTGACCACGATGCTGCCGAAGGCCGTGATGCTGCCGCGGCTGATGCCGGTCCCACCGATGCCGCCGTCGGCCACACCGCCGCCCGACCCACCGCACGCGGCAACGAGCAAGGCCACAAGACTTCCCGCGACGAGCCGCCACCCACGCTTCATTGCTTGTTCTCCCCGGCACTGTCCGCGTCCTCGGCGTCGTGCCGCTCCTCGATCTCGTGAATGCCCAGGCCGAGCCGGACGCGCCCGGTCCCCTCGACGCCGGACGCCTGATCCCGGTCGCGCGCCGCGAGCCAGACATCTAGTTCCTCCAGCAATTCCTGGCTGCGTCTGGCCGCGAGCGTCCGGAATTCCTGGATGTATTCCTCGGGCACGTTGTCGTAGGCGACCTTGCGCTGAAAGCGCGGATCCGCGGCGCCATGCTCGAGGTTGTGCTCGATGGTCGCGATCAGGTCGCGCGTATCGGTACCGAGTATCTGCAATTTCTGCACGGCGTCGCCGGCGGGAATGTAACCGTACTGCACGAGCCGCAGGGCGCCGTCATCGGTACGCGCCACGGCGCCGACCCGCTCGAGCTCGTCGAGGATCGCGCGCGCAGGCATGTCTCCACTATAGCGATGCACGAGCATCGCGAATCGCGCATCGGCATCGAGGACATCCGGCTCGCCGGCCGCATCCTGGAATTCGGGATCCCGCAGCCAGCCCGTGAGCACGCGCGCCGCGCGGTTGTAGCGCTCGTCGACCGCGTCCGGGGTGTCCTCCGGCAGGCGACGCAGGCGCGCGACCTCCTTGCGATTGAGGCCGGTCAGCACGGCGATGCGCGAGGTGGTCTGCTTGCGCCCGGCGACGGTGAAGTCGCGCTCGGCCACCGTGACGTACACCTGCTTGAGCAGGTCGCTGAAGGCACCGAAGGAAAACCCGTGACGCAGCAGGATCCGGACCAGCGGTGTCAGCAGCCGGGCCAATGCGCGTGTGAGAACCTCCGGATGTCGTTCCATCCGTCGTCGTTTCCCTGGAGCCTTACGAGCGGGCGCCGGGTTCCGCCCAGCGCCCGCCATCATGGTCAGTCGTCGGAATGACCCGAGTCGTCCGGACCATCATCGGAACCGGAATCAAGCCGATCGCCAAAATGGTCGTCGTCCTCGTGGTCCTCGATCTCCAGTGACTTCGGGGCCATCGCGGTGCCGGCAAAGCCGTCGCCGTCCCACGTTGCCTTTACGATCGTCGCATCGAGGCGGATAAGGTCGAAGAACGCCGACTGCGTGAGCGCGGAACCGTGGTCGTCATCCGCCTCGTATTCCGTGCCGGCCCCCACGGTGAGCGGCACGCCGAGCAGCGTCAGCGTACCCCCGGCGGCGTCCTTGGCCGAGGCGGTTCCACGAAGCTCCCGGTCACTGCTCGGGTTCCCCCGCGCGATCTCGAAGGCCACAACTTCTCCCGCAGCGGTGGCGCGGCCCTCGACCTTGACGAACGTCGCGCCGGCGACGAGATCGCCGAGCCCGGACAGATCCTCGAACCGGACCCGGTCCGCCACCTGGACCGGGACGCCCAGCACCTGGAGCGTTCCAGCAGGGGCATCCACGGCTTCGACAATACCCGACAGCCGTGCGCCCTTGTCGTCGAACTTGATCTCGTGTGCCTGGAGTGACCCGTCAGTCAGGACGCGGCCCTCGATCTCGACGCGGACGCCCACGGCGATGTCCGCGGCGGTCCCGAGCTTGTAACGCGCCCCATCGGGCCGCACCAGCAGGTCGTCACCGACCACGAACGTACCGTCCGCGTTGACGGCGGTCACGATGCGCTCGACCTCGACCTTATGCCCGGCGCCCGCCCCGGCGGCGTGCTCGCGCTCGACTTTCGTCGCGAGCAGCATACGCGAGCCTGCGACATAGGTGCGGTCGGCATCCTTCACCTCCACCACCATGCCGTCACCGGGGCCGCCCGGCAGGTCGTCCAGGCGCGCATTCTGGTAGTCGACGGTCAGCCCGCCGATCATGAAGGTCAGCGCGCCCGCGTCATGCGCGGCGACCATGCCGGTCACCGTATAGGGATGGGTGTCGCCGGCAGCCTTCTTCTCGATGGACGTGGCCTCGATCGCGCCCCCCGAGCCGCGCAGGCCACCGACCTCGACCACGTCGCCCGCGACCAGGTCCGACAGGGCGGAGATGCCGTGAAGCCGCGTCGTGGCGTCGGTGTGAACCAGTTGTCCCATCACCGTCAGATCGGTGTCGGACACCGCATCGACCGGGCCGCGGACGGCCTCTTCGACCTCGACGTGGCGCCCACTGTCGTCGTCCTCCACGCGTACCATCATTCCAAGCTCGAGATCGTCCTTGGTAAGGCCCTCGCCATCCTGGCCGATGCTGGCTCCGTCGACGCGAAGGTGCCGCCCGTTGATGACGATACTGCCGAACGCGGTGATGGCGCCCGACGTCACCGATGGCGTGGCGCCGCCCGCGGCCGCGCCGCTCCCCCCACCGCCGCCGCAACCGGCGACCAGTGCCGCGGCAACGGCCGCCAACAGGACCCGCAGATAGCTCTTCATGACCTTCCTCCGAATTCAGTCCGGGTCCTTGATGGCCCGTTTTGGGATTTTTTTCCCAAATACGGGATAAGTCAAGTGCGACTTCGTGATGCGGCGTGTGAACGCCGGCGCAGGCGCGTGCATATCGAGCGAATCACCGATCGCTGCCGGGTATGAGGACGGTGTCCTCCTGAAACGCCGCAGGCTCGACGGGCGCGGGCAACTCGCGCGCGGTGGCGCGCAGCAAGCCCGGCCGCTTGCAGGAATCGGGAACAGAAAGGACGCGGGGGAAGGTGGTGGCGATGGCTGGACTTGAACCAGCGACACCAGCATTATGAATGCTGTGCTCTAACCGACTGAGCTACATCGCCACGCTGCGACAGGCGCGAGATTCTGGCCTCGCGGCACTCGGGTGTCAAGGCACCACCACCCCCGCTTCCCGCCCCGCGCCCGACCGCATTCGGAGCCGTCTTCCGGGCCGCCTCCGAACGATACACACGCTTGCTCGCCCCAGGACCGAGAATGAGCTGCGGTCCGGGCTGCCGCGGCCCGAATCGACTGCCCGGCCGGGCGCTCCGGATGGCGCGGCGGATCAGACGTTGAAGCGAAAGTGGCAGATGTCGCCCTCGGCGAGGACGTACTGCTTGCCCTCGAGGCGCCAGCGCCCCGCGTCCTTGGCACCCTGCTCACCGCCGTAGTGCACGAAGTCGCCGTAGGACACGACTTCGGCGCGGATGAAGCCGCGTTGCATGTCGGAGTGGATCTCGCCGGCAGCTTCGGGCGCCGTGGCGCCCTGGCGCACGGTCCATGCCCGCACCTCCTTCGGACCGGCGGTGAAGAAGGTCTGCAGCCCGAGCAGGTCGTAGCCGGCACGGATGACGCGGTTGAGCCCGGGCTCGTCGATCCCGAGTTCGGACAGGAACTCGGACTGCTCTTCCGCATCGAGCTGCGCCAGCTCGGCCTCGATCTTGGCGCAGACGGGCACGACCCCGGCCCCCTCGCGCTCCGCGATCGCGCGCACCGCGTCGAGCCTGGGGTTGTTCTCGAATCCGTCCTCGTCGACGTTGGCGATATACATCACGGGCTTGGCCGTGATCAGGTGCAATTCCTTGAGCGTGGCACGCTGATCGTCGGGCACCTCGAACGTGCGCACGGGGTGGCCGGCGTCGACGTGGCCGTGCAGTTCCTTGAGGAACCCATGGCGCGCGATCGCCTCCTTGTTGCCGGACTTGGCCGCCTTGGCGGCACGCTCGACGGCACGGGACAGGGTGTCCATGTCCGCGAGCAGCAGCTCCGTGGCGATCACCTCGATGTCCGCCGCCGGATCGACGCGACCGGACACGTGGATGACGTCGTCGTTCTCGAAGCAGCGCACGACCTGCGCGACCGCGTCCGTCTCGCGGATGTGCGCCAGGAACTGGTTGCCGAGGCCCTCGCCCTGCGAGGCGCCGGAGACGAGCCCCGCGATGTCGACGAACTCCATCGTCGTGGGGATGACCTCCTTCGGCTTGACGATCCCCGCGATCCGGTCGAGCCGAGGGTCCGGCACCGGCACGATGCCGACGTTCGGGTCGATCGTGCAGAACGGGTAGTTCTCGGCCGCGATCTCGTTGGCCGTGAGCGCGTTGAACAGCGTCGACTTGCCCACGTTGGGCAGGCCGACGATGCCGCATTTGATCCCCATCGGTTTCTCCAGCGACGGCGCGACGGCCGGTGCCGCGTGACCGTCAGCTCTTCGTGTGCAGGGTGTTCATGGCCGCCTCGAGATCGCCGTCCGCGATGAGGTGATCGGTCTCGTCGAGAGCACGTTCCACGGCGTCGTCGATCGCCCGGCGATCCTCCGGGGAAGGCTTCGTCAGCACGTAGTCGATCACGCCGTCACGATGGCCGGGATGGCCCACCCCGATCCGCAGGCGCCAGAACTGCGCCGTGCCGACCTTCGCGGCGATATCGCGCAGACCGTTGTGCCCGCCGTGGCCGCCACCGAACTTGACCCGCACCGTGCCCGGCGAGAGGTCGAGATCATCGTGAGCGACGAGAATCGCGTCAGGCGGAATCTTGTGGAAATTGGCCACGGCGGCGACGGCCTGGCCACTGCGGTTCATGAGCATGGTCGGCTTGAGCAGGCGCACGTCGCGCCCGCCGGCCGCCACACGGGCGAGCTCACCGTACGCCTTGCGATCGGCGCGGAAGGTCTCGCCGAAGCGTTCGGCGAGACCGTCCACGTACCAGAAGCCCGCGTTGTGGCGGGTCCCGGAGTAGCGGGCACCCGTGTTGCCCAGACCGACCACCAGCCGGAAGGCCGAACGTGCGCCCGCCATGCCCGGGACCCCGCCCCCGCAGCCGTGATCGGCCGCTCGGGGCTACTCCTTCTCTTCGCCGTCGGTGGCTTCGCCCTCGGACGCCCCGCCCTCGGACTCGCCACCTTCCTCGCCGGCTTCTTCCGCGGCCTCGGCGCCTTCGGCACCGGCCTCGGCGGCCGCCTCGGCCTCTTCCTCGAGCTCGGCCGCCTCGTCGACTGCGGTGACACGCGGCATGTGGCAGCTGGCCACGCCCGAGTCGTACTCCTCGCCGTGCGTCAGCGCGATGATGGCCACGCCTGCGGGCAGCTTGAGCTCGGACAGGTGGATGGTGTCACCGACGTCCATGCCGGCCAGGTCGACGTCGATGTACTCGGGCAGATCCTTCGGCAGGCAGCTGACCTCGACCTCGGTCTCGAGGTGGCTGATCTCGCCGCCATTGACCTTCACGCCCACCGACTCCTCTTCGTTCATGAAGTGCAGCGGCACGCGCACGTGGAGTTCCTGGTCGGCGACCACGCGCTGGAAATCGACATGCGCGATGCGCGGCTTGAAGGGGTGGCGCTGCATGTCACGCAGGATTGCCTGCTCATTCTTCTTGCCGTCCACCTGGAGCGTCAGGATGTGGGAGAAGAACGCCTCGGACTGGAGCTTGCGCCAGAGCTCGTCATGACTGAGCGTCAGGGACAGGGAGTCCTTCTTGCCTCCATACAGGACTGCCGGCACCTTCTTCTCGCGACGCAGGCGGCGGCTCGCACCTTTCCCCACGTCCTGACGAGTCTGCGCCTCCAGCGTGAAATCCGAATCACTGCTCATGGCACTGCTCTCTCTTCATCTACGTAAATAACCGCCCGCTTCCCCCATGGAAGGGGCGGTCGCCGCCGCCGCGACCAGCGACAGCCGTTGAAAAAGTCAGTCCGACGCCCCCGCGCGGGCGCCCCGATCAATCCACGTACAGCGAACTGACCGACTCCTCGTGGTGCACGCGGCGAACCGTCTCGGCGAGCAGCTCCGCGACGCCGAGCTGGCGGATCTTGGGGCTCGCGGCCGCCTTCTCGCCGAGCGGGATCGTGTTCGTCACGACCAGTTCGTCCATCAACGATGCGTCGATGCGATCGATCGCCGGCCCGGACAGCACGGGATGGGTGGCATACGCCACGACCGCCCGTGCCCCGTGATCCTTCAATGCCTTCGCCGCCTGGCACAGCGTGCCGGCGGTATCGACGAGGTCATCGATGATGATGCAGGTACGATCGCGCACGTCGCCGATGATATGCATCACCTCGGACTCGTTCGCGCGCGGACGCCGCTTGTCGATGATCGCCAGGTCGGTGTCGTCCAGGCGCTTCGCCACCGCCCGGGCGCGCACCACGCCGCCGACGTCCGGCGACACGACCACCATGTTCGGGTGCTTCCGCTTCCAGATGTCCCCGAGCAACAGCGGCGACGCGTACACGTTGTCCACCGGGATGTCGAAGAATCCCTGGATCTGGTCCGCGTGCAGGTCGACGGTCAGCAGTCGATCGATGCCCGCGGTGCACAGCAGGTTCGCGACCACTTTCGCGCTCACCGGCACCCGCTGATGCCGGATGCGGCGATCCTGCCGCGAATACCCGAAATACGGCACTACGGCCGTCATCCGTCCTACCGAGGCACGCCGCAGTGCGTCGCACATCAGCAGGATTTCCATCAGGTTGTCGTTCGTGGGCTCGCAGGTCGGCTGGATGATGAAGACGTCCCGCCCGCGGACGTTCTCCAGGACCTCGACCGTCGTCTCCCCATCGCTGAACCGGCCGACGTTGGCCTTCCCGAGAGGCAGGCCAAGGTGTTCACAGACGTCCTGGGCGAGCTGCGGGTTCGCATTCCCCGCAAACACCATCATCGAAGCGTCGGACACGATCGAATCTTCCGGCTGCTGCGAAACCGTGCCCGGGCGGCGCGGGTGTTCAGCGTCCGGCCCGTGGCTGCATTGTCATCTGGCTGGGCCGGCAGGATTCGAACCTGCGAATCACGGGATCAAAACCCGTTGCCTTACCGCTTGGCTACGGCCCAATCGTCAACCTGTCTGCCATCCCGACGGCCGGGCCGGCAGGATGGCTCGGCGCCAACGCGCCTCGGTCAGCCCTCTACGAGCGCACGCACGCGCGTGGCCAGCGGCGAGCGGTTGGCGCCGCGCGCCACGAAACCGTTCCATCGAGAGGGGAGCGAGGCGCGGGCGAGGCGCGCTTCGGACTCATCCCGGAAGGCAGCGAACACGCTCGCGCCCGTGCCGGACAGGTGCGGTTGCACGCCTTGCGCGGCGAGCCAGTCCAGCGCCTCGGCAACAGCGGGGAACCGGTGCCGCACCGGCATCTCGCAGACGTTCTCCCCCCCGCCGGAAAGAAAGTCGCGTATTGTGATGGGGGCCCTGTCACGTGTCAATTCGGGGGCCCCGAAGATGCTGGCGGTCGGGACGCTCACGGGCGGGACGATTACCAGATACCAGGGCTCGCGCGGCTCGGCGTCGGTCAGCCATTCTCCGACCCCTTCCGCCCAGGCGGCATGGCCGTGTACGAACACCGGGACGTCCGCCCCGAGCTCCAGTGCGATTTCCTTGAGATCCGCACGGTCGAGACCCGCCTGCCACAGGTGATTCAGCGCCACGAGCGTCGTCGCCGCGTCGCTGCTGCCGCCACCGAGCCCGCCGCCCGCCGGCAGGCGCTTGGTCACGGCAATGTCCGCGCCGCCCCGGATCCCCGCGTACTCCCGCAGGCGCTGCGCCGCACGGATGGCGAGGTCCTCGCCCTCCGGAACGGCGGTCATGCCGAACACGCGCCGCACGACCCCGTCGCGGCGAACGAGATATGACAGACCATCGCCGAAATCGAGAAACTGAAACAGTGTCTGGAGCGTGTGATAGCCGTCGTCACGCCGCCCGGTGACATGCAGGAACAGGTTGATCTTGGCCGGTGCGGGCCAACCGCAACTCCACATTGCACTATGCTCCGGGCAGGGGATCGGTCGTCCGCCCCGGACTATGCGGGCTGCAGGGGAACGGAGGCAACGCCGGCATGGAAGCGCCCACCGTCTTTCTCTGCGGCGATGTGATGACCGGTCGCGGGATCGACCAGATCCTGGGCGCGCCGCTGCCGCCGGTGCTGTACGAGCCGGTCGTCGACAGCGCACTCGATTACGTGGCCCTGGCCGAGAGCGTCAACGGTCGTATCCCGCGCGGGGTGCCGCCGGAATATCCCTGGGGCGACGCGCTCGATGCACTCCGGCGACGCCGGCCGGACGTCCGCATCGCCAACCTCGAGACCGCCATCACGCGCAGCGAAACCCCCGAGCCGAAGGGCATCAACTACCGCATGAGCCCCGGGAATGCGACCGTCCTCACGGCCGCCGGGATTGATGCCTGCGCACTGGCCAACAACCACGTACTCGACTGGGGATCCGCCGGCCTGCTGGAAACGCTCAGCAGCCTGGACCAACTCGCCATCCGCCATGCCGGCGCCGGCGCGGACGACACGCATGCCGCCTTGCCCGCGGCGCTGCCCTTGCCCGGCGGCGGACGCATTCTGTTGTTCGCCTGGGGCCACGCGGGGAGCGGAATCCCCCGCGGCTGGTCGGCGACCTCCGGAAGGCCCGGCGTGAACCTGCTGCCGGGGCTCGACGCCCGCACGGTGGCGCGCGTGGGCGCGGCAGTCGATGCCGCCCGGCGGCCGGGCGATCTCGTCGTCGCCTCGATCCACTGGGGCAGCAACTGGGGGTACGCGATCCCGTCCGAACAACGCCGCTTCGCGCGGGCACTGATCCGCGAAGCGGGTGTGCACGTGGTCCACGGCCACTCCTCGCATCACGCCAGGGGCATGGAACTCGTCGACGGCCACCTCGTGCTCTACGGCTGCGGCGACTTCCTCAACGACTACGAAGGCATCGGCGGATACGAAGCCTACCGTGGGGATCTCGCGCTGATGTATTTCGCGCGCATAGCGCCGGACGACGGACAACTCGTCGGTCTCGACCTGGTCCCGCTGCGGCTGCGCCGTTTCCGCCTGGAGTATGCCCCCGGCGAGGATGTCGACTGGCTCGCGGCGACGCTGCAGCGTGAAAGCGCCCCGTTCGGCGTGGAGTTGCGGCGCACCGGGCCACAGGCGCTCGCGCTCAGCCCCCGATGAGCGGGACCGGCGATTCCGGCACCGGCGCCGGACCGCCGCCGCGCGGGCTCCAGGCATCGACCGCCACGCGCACCTCGGTCCCGGTCTCGGGCCGCGCGGCGATCAGCACCGCGGGCAGGTCGAGCTTGCCCATCGGGCGATAGCGCTTGTATTCGATGCGCCAGCCCTTCCAGCGCAGCGTGGCGAGGCGGCCGAAGCGGTCGAGCGTGTACTCGCTCGACTCGCCGGGCAGCCCGACCAGCCAGTGCCGCAGTCCGCTGACGGGGATGTCCCAGCCGTACAGGCCGGCCAGGAGATCGCGCGCGTCGGCGCCCACGTAACGCATGCCGTCGGCGGCAACCAGTTCGGCGCTGCCGGCCCGGCCGCTGAGGCGGGCGGCACTCTGCCCCCAGGGGCCGGCCAGCCGCAGGCGGAAGGAACCGTCCGGCCGCTCGATCCAGGTGAAATTGGCCTGACCGCCGTCGTCCCGCGTGTGCACGCTCAGTCGCCCCTCGGCGCGCCAGCCGTCCAGGGCCTCGAGGCGACCGCGCAGGTCGGTCCAGGCGGCCGCGCGATCCTCTGGCACCGACCGTGGCCCGATCGCGCAGGCTGCGAGCAGGCCCGCGACGGCCACGCCAGCGAACCACCGCGCCAGAGCGCGCGGGCTCATCGGGTGAGACGCTCGATCGTCTCTCGCAGTACGGTGTTGTCCGGATCGCTGGCCTGGCCGCGCTCCCAGACGTCACGGGCCTCCGCCTGGCGCCCGAGCGCCCAGAGTACCTCGCCCAGGTGCGCGGCGATCTCGGGGTCGGCCTCGATCTCGTACGCCCGCTGCAGGTACTCGAGCGCCTTGTCGTTCCGGCCCTGCCGGTAAAGCACCCAGCCCATGCTGTCCAGGGTCGCCGAATCGTCCGGGTTCTGCTCCAGCGCGTGCTCGATCATGCGCCGGGCCCGCGCGAGTTCCATGTTGCGGTCGGCCAGCATGTAGCCCAGCGCGTTGAGCGCGCGGGGGTTGTCCGGATCCTGCTCCAGCACGGCCTCGAGATCGGAGCGGGCCAGTTCGAAGCGATCGAGCTCCGCCGCGGCGAGCGCGCGCGAGTAGCGCAGGTCGATGTTGTCCGGCTGCTGTTCAACGGCATCCCCGAGCACCTGCAGCGCTGTGTCCGGATTGCCGGCGATGCGCTCGACGCGGGCCCGCGTGAGGGCGATCTGCACATCCGCGCCGCGGTCGTCGTAGCGCGAGCGCATGCGCTCGAGATGCAGCCGCGCCTCGTCGAGGCGCCCGACCTCGGCCATGCAGACGGCTGCACGCAGCTCGGCATCGAAACGGTGCTCGCCGCGCCCCACCTTGATGTAGTGGCGCAGGGCCTCCGTGTAGGCGCCCTCCTGCTGCGCGATCCGACCCAGGTAGTAGTGGGCGACCGAGGTCCGCGCATTCATCTGCAGCAGGCGCTCGAGATAGAGCTTGGCGTCGTCCCACGCCTCGGCCTGCATCGCGAGCAGGCCGAGCGAATAGACGGCATAAGGGTCGTCGCCGAAGCGCTCGTGCACCTGCTGCATCTCTTCCAACGCCTGGTCGGTGCGACCGGCCTGCACGAGCAGACGGACATAGCCGAGCGCGAGGTCACGCTCTCCCGGGTACTGGCGATAGGCCGCGCGCAGCCCCGCGAACGCTTCCTCTTCCCGGTCGAGATCGAGCAGCACGCGTGCCCGCAGCACCAGTGCGTCGGTATAATCGGGCGCGATATCGAGCGCCCGATCCAGCGCGTCGAGCGCCCGCTGCTGGTGATCCGTGCGTGCGGCGAGCTCGGCCACCGCATAGTGACTGACCGCGTGGTCCGGGTAGGCCTCGGCGATCCGCGCCATCGCCGCGAAAGCCGCATCGGCATTGCTACTGCCGCCGGTCAGCTTGGCGACCTGCTCGAGCCCGGCCTCCGTGCCGTCCTCCGACAGATCGATCACCTGGTGCAGCTCGGCGACGGCCTGCTCGACCTCGCCGCGGCGCAACCGCAGCCGCGCGAGCACGGAGTGGGCCTCGGCACTGTGCGGCTGCAGCTCGACCCAGCGCTCGCCCGCCTCGATGGCGGCATCCTCGGCACCCGCATAGAGCGCCAGTCGCGTCGCGCGCTCCGCGATGCGCGGATCGCGCGTCTCCCGCGCGGTCTCGAGATAGCCCTGCAAGGCCACCTCGATATCGCCCTGGCGACCGGCAAGATCGGCCACCAGCAGCCGGTACAGGTTCTGTCCGCTGAGGCCCTTCGGCCTGGCCGGCGGCGCCTGCGGGGCCGGCTCGGGCTCCTCCTCCGCCGCCGCGGCGGCCGTGTCCCCGGGCTGGCGATCGGATTCCTCGGGCGCCGACCCGGCGTCGGGTTGCGTGTCCGGCTGGCCGGGCTCGGCCGCAGGCGCCGCGCTCGGCTCGGGCGCTGTCGCGCAACCGGACACGAGTGCGAACACGGTCGCGAGCACGGCGACCGGCATCCATCGCTTCGATTCAGTCATGGGTCGTGTTCCGGGCCACACCGGCTTCGACGGTGCGCCGCTGGAGATTGCCTGGTGGCCGCTCCGCGGCCGTCAAGATGGGGCGTCCGCCAGCCGCCGCCGAAACGCGCCCGGCGCAGGCGGGACACTCGGGCAGCGGCCGCGCACATCGGCGGCAAACCGGGCAGCGAGCGCCGGATCCATCCATAACTGGTTGTCATAGCACAGGCAATGGAAGAAAATTGCGCGTTTGTCGGCTCTCCCACGCATCATGTCGCTCCTTACCCTCGGCCTCAACCACACGACCGCGCCCGTCGAAATCCGGGAGCACGTCGTGTTCGAGCCCACGGGGCTGGGGAAAGCGCTGACCGATCTGACGCATCTGCCCGAGGTGCACGAGGCGGCGATCGTTTCCACGTGCAATCGTACCGAAATCTATTGCGCACTGGACAGTCCCGCCGCGGAGTCCCGGATCGTGAACTGGTTTCACCAGTGGCACGCGCAGAACCGCCAGGACATCGAGCGCTGCCTGTACCGCCACCACGATGCCGATGTCGTGCGCCACCTGTTGCGCGTGGCCTCGGGCCTCGATTCGATGGTCCTGGGCGAGCCGCAGATCGCCGGCCAGCTCAAGGACGCCTATCGCGCGGCGCAGACGCACGGCAGCGTCGGGCCCGAGCTCGGCAAGCTGTTCCAGCACGCCTTTTCCGTCGCCAAGGAGGTTCGCACCGACACCGCGATCGGAGCCAGTCCCGTCTCGGTCGCCTTCGCCGCGGTGACGCTGGCGCGCCAGATCTTCGGCGACCTGGCACCGCTGACTGCGCTGATGATCGGCGCGGGCGAGACGATCGAGCTCGCCGCGCGCCACCTGTACGGCACCGGCCTGCGCAAGCTCGTGGTCGCCAACCGCGATGCCCAGCGCGCGAGCCGCGTCGCGGACCAGTACGGCGGACGCGGCATCGGCCTCGCGCAGATGCCCGACATGCTGCACGAGGCGGACATCGTCGTCTCTTCGACCGCCAGCACGCTGCCGATCCTCGGCAAGGGGGCCGTGGAGCAGGCCCTGCGGCGCCGGCGCCGCCGGCCGATGTTCCTGGTCGACATCGCCGTGCCGCGCGACATCGAGGCCGAGATCGGCCGCCTCAACGACATATTCCTCTACACGGTCGACGACCTGCACGGCGTCATCGAGGAGAACATGGCCGCGCGGCGCGCGGCCGCGAGCGAGGCCGAAGAGATCATCGAGAACCAGGTCGAGCACTTCCTCGCCTGGCAGCGCACCCTCGGCGCAGTCGACACGATCAAGGACTTCCGGGCGCAGGCGGACGATGTGCGCGCGCGCACCCTGGAACAGGGCAGGAAGATGCTCGAGCAGGGGCGTCCGCCCGCCGAGGTGCTCGAGTTCCTCGCCCATACGCTGACGACACGGCTGCTGCACAACCCCACCGTGGCCCTGCGCCACGCCGGGCGGGACGAGCGCAGCGAGCTCGTCGAGGCCGCACGCGAGCTGTTCGACCTGGACGGGAACGCCAGATGAAGGAGTCGATTCAGCAGCGCCTCGAGCAGGTGGTCGAGCGCCACGAAGAGATCGAGCGCCTGCTCGCCGACCCCGACACCATCGGCGACCAGGATCGATTCCGCGCGCTGTCGCAGGAGTATGCGCAGACGAGCGAGCTCGTGACCCAGTTCAATGCCTGGCGCCAGGCCCAGCAGGACGCTGGGGGCGCGCGCGAGATGCTCAACGAGGGCGACGCCGAGATGCGCGAGATGGCGCAGGAAGAACTGCGCGATGCCGAGGCGCGCATCGAGTCGCTCGAGGCCGGACTGCAGCGCCTGCTCCTGCCGAAGGATCCGCGTGACGGCGCCGATATCTACCTGGAGATCCGCGCCGGCACCGGCGGCGATGAAGCCGCCCTGTTCGCCGGTGACCTCTATCGCATGTACCTGCGCTATGCCGAGCGCAAGGGCTGGACGGTCGAGGAGATCTCGGCGCAGGCGGGCGAGCACGGCGGCTACAAGGAGATCGTCGCGCGCGTGTCCGGCCGCCAGGTGTTCTCGCACCTCAAGTTCGAGTCCGGCGCCCACCGCGTGCAGCGCGTGCCGGAGACCGAATCCCAGGGCCGCATCCACACGTCGGCCGCGACCGTCGCCGTGCTGCCGGTGCCGGAGGAACTCGAGGAGGTGGAAATCAACAGCAAGGATCTGCGCGTGGACACCTTCCGGGCAGCCGGCGCGGGCGGCCAGCACGTCAACAAGACCGACTCCGCGGTGCGCATGACGCATCTGCCCACCGGCATCGTCGTCGAGTGCCAGGACGAGCGCTCGCAGCACAAGAACCGCGCGAAGGCGCTGGCATTCCTGCAGGCCAAGCTGATGTCGCGCCAGGAGGCCGAGCAGGCAGCGGAGCAGGAGAAGGAGCGCCGGCTTCAGGTAGGCTCGGGCGACCGCTCCGAACGCATCCGCACGTACAACTTCCCGCAGGGACGGGTCACCGATCACCGCATCAACCTGACCCTGTACAAGCTCGACGACGTCCTCGCGGGCGACCTCGACGCGGTCGTCGGTCCGCTGACGACGGAGCACCAGGCCGATCAGCTCGCCGAGATGGCGGGCGAAGCCTGACACGGGCATCGTTTCCCCATGACCTCCGTGAACGAGGCGCTGCGCATCGCCCGCTCCCGGTTCACGCAGTCGTCGACGCCCGCGCTGGACGCGGAACTGCTGCTGGCCCACGCGCTCGGCCGCAAGCGCGCCTGGCTGCATGCGTGGCCCGAGGCCCAGCTCACGGCGCCCGACCTCGAAGCGTTCGAAGAACTGGTGACGCGGCGGGCCGTCGGTGAGCCGGTCGCCTACCTGCTCGGCGAGCGCGAGTTCTGGTCACTGGGGCTCGAGGTCACTCCGGACGTACTCATCCCGCGCCCGGAGACCGAAGGCCTGGTCGAGGCCGCCCTCGCCCACTTGCGCGCGCACGCCGTCACGGAGCCCGCCATCCTCGATGTCGGCACCGGCAGTGGCTGCGTCGCTCTCGCCCTGGCGCACGAGCGACCCGATGCGCGCGTGACCGCGCTCGACGCCTCCGGGCCGGCCCTGGCCGTGGCACGACGCAATGCCGAGCGGCTCGGCCTGCTGAACGTCGAGTTCGTGCTGGGCGAGTGGTTCCTGCCGCTCGGCGCCCGGCGCTTCGACGTGATCGTCTCCAACCCGCCTTACGTGCCCAGCGAAGACCCCCACCTCCGGGCCGGTGACGTCCGTTTCGAGCCGGTCACCGCCCTGGACGGTGGCAGTGACGGGCTCGACGCCCTGCGCGAGCTGGCCGCCGCTGCGCCGCACCACCTCGTCCCGGGCGGGCTGCTCGCCGTGGAACACGGGCCGGACCAGGCGCAGCCCGTCGCGGCGCTGTTCCGGGACGCGGGCCTCGTGGACATCGACGCGCTCGCGGATGCCGCCGGCCTCGCGCGCATCACGCTCGGGCGCGGGCCGCAGGCGGCCTGACGCGGGCGCCCGGGCTCGCCTGGCCGGACGGCACGTACTACGCTGGGCGCTTGCTCCCCGCATCCGGGAGGTGCCCGTGCACGACCACCCGCCTGTCACGCCCAGGGAGCGGCTGTACCGCATCGTCGAGGACGGCATGTGCATCGGCTGCGGGCTGTGCCAGACCGTCGCCGGTTCCGAGCGCGTGCGCATGTCGGAAGTGCCGGACGGCAACCTCCGTCCGCTCGTCGCCGGCGAGCTCGACCACGAGACCGTGGACCGCATTGTCGACGTGTGCCCGGGGACCCGCGTCGAAGGCCTCCCGCCGGAACAGTTCGACGACGAAACGCGAATCGACACGGTCTGGGGCCCCTACCGGCACATGGTGCAGGCTTGGGCCGCCGACCCGGACGTGCGTTACCGGGCCGCCACGGGCGGCGTTCTCACCGCCCTTGCCCGGTTCCTGGTCGGTTCCGGCCGCGTCCGGTTCGTGCTCCACGTCGAGGGATCGCGCCGCATGCCCGGCAGTGGCGAGCCGCGCCTGAGTTTCGACCGGGCGGATGTGCTCGCAGGCGCCGCGTCCGTGTACGGCCCGGCCGCGCCGCTCGCCGACATCGCTTCCGTCCTCGAGCGGGAAGAGCCGTTCGCCTTCGTGGGCAAACCCTGCGACATTGCCGCGCTGCGCAACCTGGCGCGCTTCGACCCCAGGGTCGACCGCCTCGTGCGCTACTGGCTGACACCGGTCTGCGGCGGCTACCTGCCGCCCGCCGCGAGTGCGGACATCCTGCGCGACAACGGCATCGACCCGGCCCGTGTCACGTACGTGCGCTACCGGGGATTCGGCTGTCCCGGCCCGACGCGCATCGAGCTCGACGACGGCAGCGCGCGGGAGCTGGGCTATACCGACTTCTGGCCGGACGACGAGAGCAAGTGGTCGCTGCCCTTCCGCTGCAAGGTCTGCCCCGACGGCATCGGCGAAGCGGCCGACCTCGCCGCCGCCGACGACTGGCCCGGCGGTGCGCCCGATCCGGCGACGATGGAGGACGACCGCGGCACGAACGCCGTGATCGCCCGAACCGCCGCAGGCGCCGATTTGCTGGACGCCGCGGTCCGGGAAGGCTGGATCCGGCTGGGTGACGTGCTCGACCCGCGGCACATGGACGCGACCCAGCCCCACCAGGTGAAGAAGAAGCTCGCAGCGCGGGCGCGCTTCGACGGTCTGCTGGCCGAGGGCGCGACGGTACCGCGCACCGCTCGGTTGCGCCTCGATGCGCTCGCACGCCGACACGGCGCCGAAGCCAACGAGCTGGAGACGCAGGGCACGCGACGCCGGGTTCGCGAAGGCCGCAACGCGGAGCCAAAACCGACGGCGGCGCGGCGCAAGCCCGGGGAGCCGGGTATACCGTGATCGTGCAGCCCGCATCACATGGGCAGTGTCGGCGCCCTGGGAGGGAGTAACGCCCGGGGGCGTCCGCAGTGCTGAATGCCGGCACCACCGTGGATGAACGCACCGCCGATCGTGAACCGTCGGGCGGAGCCGACGACCAGCCACGTCGCGGAAGCGGACAGCCCTCCCTCCGGGCGGAAGGGGGAGGGAAAGAGACAGGGTCAGGGGCGCCGCCGGCAGGCGCCGAACGCGGCCGAGTACGGGAAACCGGCCCCGGGATTCCGGCTCACGCCTCCATCCGGGCCAGCCGGGCCCGCTGATCGCGCGCAGGGCAACACCCCTGGCCACGCAATTGTCAATACTCGTCCACGTCGTCCATGTCGTACTGGCCCGAGATGCGCCGGCGCACGTGCGACCAGGACACGCCGGCGGTCAGTACGCCGACGATCACGAGCTGCGCGAGCCACTGGATCACGCGGAAGCTGTCGTGCGGGACCACGCCCCAGTGGAGCAGCCCCCAGACGATGAAGCCGAAGAAGGCGCCGGCCAGCACGATGCCGAATCCGCCGAGGGAGCGCATGGTCGCGCGCAGGAGCACGACCCAGCCGGTCACCAGGACCACGCCGGCGAGCCCCTTCGTCGGCGTGAACGTGAGGGGATCGGCGCTCGCCCAGTGCCAGAACGACAATCCCGTCGGATTGTAGGCGGCGAACACCACGGCGAGCGCCAGCAGAAAGCGCCAGCCGAGGCTGGCCCAGCCGAAACGTCTTGTCATTGCCCTGATCTCCCGGTTCCGGCCGTCGGCCGGACGACACTGCAATCGCGATCGGCGGCGCGACGGCGTATCGGACACCGATGCCCCTACGGCAGGCATGTGCCAGCCGACCCTCTTACGCCGGCTGATGCCCGGGGCAACCGGTGAATACGGCGGGTCATCAAGGCCGAACAGAACGCGACCGCGTTGCGGACCGCACCAACAAGAGCCGACCTACATGCTTCGTCTCCGCCGGCAGAGGGCCGGGAAGCCGGCACGCGCATCGACACTCGCGCTGCCGCTCCCGGCCGACTCCCGCTATGCCTCCCCGCTCTCCCGCTTGCGCACCAGCGTGAGCCCGTCGCCGATCGGGACCAGACTGAGATCGACGCGATCGTCCGCGTAGACCTTCTCGTTGAAGGCCTTCACCGCCCGCGTGCTCGCGGTGGCGTCGTCCGCGTCGGCGACGCGGCCCTTCCAGAGCGTGTTGTCCACGGCCACGAGCCCGCCCGGGCGGACCAGCTTGAGACATTGCTCGTAGTAGTCCGACAGATTCTCCTTGTCGGCGTCGATGTAGGCGAGATCGAAGTCGTTTGCGCGGGCCTCGTCCAGCAGATTCGCCAAGCTGTCCCGTGCGTCCTCGACGCGCAGCTCGACCCGCTCCCCCACGCCCGCCGCATCCCACGCGGTGCGCGCCGTCTCGGCCATCTCCGGATCGTTTTCCAGGCAAACGAATCGGGCTTCGGGGATCGCGAGCGCGAGCCACAGCGGCGTATAGCCGCCATAAGTGCCGACCTCCAGGAACCTCCAGGCGCCGGCGAGCTGCGCCAGCAGCGCGAGCAGCTGGACCTGCTCCGGCGAGCTCATCAGGTCGGCGTCGTCGCGTGCCTGCAGCCGCTCGCGCAGCTCGCGGCAGGGCCCCGGCTCGCGCAACGAAACGTCGTGGAGGTACTGCTGGAGTGCGGGAGCGAGCTGCAGCGTGGTTCCGGACATGGGCGGCGGATCGCGCGGGCGATCGTCCTGCGGCGGCGGTGATCGTTATACTGTCGCGCAACCGGGGGAATGTCGACCCCGACCACGCTTGCCGGATGCTTCATGACCGCCGATCCCCGGGAGACCCTGGTCCGCTACTACAGGCTGTTGCGCACGCATGGCTACAACGATTCGCATTCGGGCAACGGCTCGGTGCGCGTCGACGACACCGTGTGGGTGACACCAACCGGCGCCTGCGGCGATACACTCGGTGCGGACGCGCTCGTTGCCTGCCCGGCCGACGGCGAACCGGCGCGCGGGGCGTCGCTCGACGCGGCGCTGCACCTCGCCGTGTACCGCGCGAACCCGCAGGCCGGTGCCGTCCTCCACAGCCACGGGGCACACGCGATCGCTCTGTCCCTGTCCGGCGAGGACTTCGTGCCGGTCGATTTCGAGGGCGCGGCCTACTTCCCGCGCGTGCCGGTGCTCGACATCCCGTACGCGGATTACGTGGCGCAATCGCCCGCACGCGTAGCCCAGGCGCTCGCCGAATGTCCGGTTGCGATGGTACGGGGCCACGGCGTCTACGCCTGGGGCGAGACGCTGGATCGGGCGTACAAGTGGAACTGCTCGGTGGAAGCCGCGGCGCGGATCGCTTGGCTGGCGCGCCTCGCGGGCACCGCGGTGGAATGACGGCGGCCGTGCGCGACCGCCCGATCGGGGCGGGGCTTCAGATCTCCATCATCTCGAAGTCTTCCTTGCCGGCACCGCAGTCCGGGCACGTCCAGGTCGGGGGCACGTCCTCCCACTTGGTGCCGGGCGGGATACCCTCGTCCGGGGCGCCCTTCGCCTCGTCGTAGATATAGCCGCACACAATGCACATGTACTTGGTGTATTCCATGGGGCCTCCGGAAAATACGCCGTCCGCCGGGCGCCTGCCGGCGCGCAAGCGCGCGATTCTCCCACAGCCGCAATCTGCGCGAAACCCGGCACACAGGCGGGCGGGGACACCACCGACGGGCGCTTCGCGAGGGGACACATGATGCTGCGTGGACTCTATGCGATCGCGGATAGCGGCCGCATCTTCGAGGCGGACTTCGCGGCCGCGGTCGACGCCGCGCTCGCCGGCGGCGCCGTCATGGTCCAGTACCGCGACAAGGGCGACGACCGCGTGCGCCGCGCGCGCCAGGCCGGCACGGTGGTGCGCCTGTGCCGGGCATACGGTGCAACGGCGATTGTCAACGACGACCTCGGCCTGGCGGCCACGGTCGGGGCTCACGGTGTCCATATCGGCCGGGACGATGCATCGCTCGATGCAGTGCGCGCGCGCCTGGGCGCGAGCGCGGTGATCGGCGTCTCCTGTTACAACGAGATCGGACGCGCACGCGACGCCGTGGCACGCGGCGCCGACTATGTCGCCTTCGGCAGCGTGTATCCGTCGCCGACGAAACCGGCGGCCGTGCATGCACCGCTCACGCTGCTCGGCCGGGCGCGCGCCGAGCTCGACGTGCCGATCTGTGCAATCGGCGGCATCACCGCGGAGCGCGCCGCCGAGGTCATCGCCGCCGGCGCGGACCTCGCCGCAGTGATCGACGATCTGTTCAGCGCGGCGGACATACGCTCGCGGGCGCGCATGTACGCGGACGCGTTCGCCCGCGCCGACGCAACGCTCTGATACACTGACGATTCTCCATCATGTCCCGAACCAGACCGATCCAATCGATGACGACGCGAGAATCGCTGTTCGAGCGCGCGAGTGCGCGCATCCCCGGCGGCGTCAATTCGCCCGCCCGTTCGTTCAAGAGCGTCGGCGGTACGCCGCTGTTCCTGGAACATGCCGAAGGTCCCTACGTCTGGGACTCGGACGGCAAGCGCTACGTCGACTACGTGGGCTCATTCGGCCCCGCGATCGTCGGTCATGCGCATCCGCGGGTGGTGGAGGCCGTGCAACGGGCGGCCGCCAAGGGGCTGTCCTTCGGGGCCCCGACCGAGAACGAGGCACTGATGGCCGAGCGCCTATGCGAGCTGGTGCCATCACTCGACATGGTGCGCCTCGTGAACTCGGGCACCGAGGCGACCATGAGCGCCATCCGCCTGGCGCGCGGCTACACCGGCCGCAACAAGATCATCAAGTTCGAAGGCTGCTACCACGGTCACGTCGACGCCCTGCTGGTCAAGGCCGGCTCCGGCGCGTTGACGCACGGCACGCCGAGCTCGCCGGGCGTCCCCCCGGGGGTGGTCGAGCACACGATCACGCTGCCGTACAACGACCTCACCCAGGCCTTCAGCACCTTCACGGAACATGGCGACGACATCGCGGCGGTGATCGTCGAGCCGGTGGCCGGCAACATGAACTGCGTGCCGCCCGCCCCCGGTTTTCTCGAAGGCCTGCGCGAGCTCTGCGATGACCACGACGCCGTGCTGATCTTCGACGAGGTGATGACCGGCTTCCGCGTCGGCCTCCACTGCGCGCAGCACCGCTTCGGCGTGACGCCGGATCTCACCGCGCTGGGCAAGGTGATCGGCGGCGGCCTGCCGGTGGGCGCCTTCGGCGGCCGGCGCGCGATCATGGAACACCTGTCGCCGCTCGGCCCCGTCTACCAGGCCGGCACCCTCTCCGGCAATCCGCTCGCGACCGCGGCCGGGCTGGCCACACTCGACCTCGTATCGCAGCCGGGGTTCTTCGAGGCGCTCGAGGAGCGCACCGGCAAGCTCGTGGGCGCCCTGCGCGAACAGGCCGAGACGGCGGGCGTGGCGCTCGCGACGAACCAGGTCGGCGGCATGTTCGGGCTGTTCTTCACCGACGCACCGGCGGTGCGCTCGTTCGCGGACGTGCAGGCGAGCGACACCGAGCGCTTCGCGGCCTTCTTCAACGCCATGCTCGAAGGTGGCGTCTACATGGCCCCGTCGGCGTTCGAGGCCGGATTCATGTCCTCGGCCCACGACGAGCCCGCGCTCGATGCGACCGTGGAGGCCGCGGGACAGGCATTCGCCGCGCTCGGCGCGCGGGGGTGAGCGGCATGGACCCGAGACTCAAGGCCGAGCTGACCGCGCGCGACAAGTGGACCCGGCTGCTGTACATCGTGGCCTATACGCTCATGTGGCAGGTCGCCGAGCTGGTCCTCGCGCTCACGGTTGTCCTGCAGTTCGTGTGGACCCTGTTCACCGGATCGCCGAACACCGGCCTGCGCGACCTCGGCGACGGCATCGGCCGGTGGCTGCGTCAGGCGGCGGCCTACGCCACCTGGGCCGGCGACGAGCGACCATGGCCGTTCGGCAATCCCTGGCCGGCCGCGCAGGCGCCGCGCGACGGCGACCGCTGAGGCGCACCGGGGCATGGGCGATTCCGGCCTGCAGGCAGTGATCTTCGACGTCGACGGCACGCTGGCCGACACGGAGCGCCACGGCCACCGGGTCGCCTACAACCAGGCCTTCGACGACCTCGGCACCGAGTGGGAGTGGTCCGAGGATCTGTATGGGGATCTGCTGCAGATCGAGGGGGGCCCGGAGCGCCTGGCCCACTACATCGACGAGTACCACCCGCGGTTCGAGCCGACGGAGGGCCGGGCGGCCTTCGTCGGCAACGCGCACCAGCGCAAGAACGCGCACTATCACGCGCTGCTTGCGGCCGGGGAGGTTCCGTTGCGCCGCGGCGTGAAGCGGCTCATGGAGGAGGTGCGCGCCAGCGGCCTGCGCCTCGCCATTGCCTCGTCCAGCCTGCGCGCCAATGTCCACGCACTGCTCACGCACGTGCTCGATCCGGGCGCTGAGAACTGGTTCGACGCCATCGTCACCGGCGACGACGTCACCTGCAAGAAGCCCGACCCGGAGATCTACCAGCGGGTGCTCGACCGCCTCGGGCTGCCGCCGTCCGCCTGCATCGCGATCGAGGACTCGCCCAACGGCTGCCGCGCCGCGCTGCGCGCCGGGCTGGTCACGGTCGTGACCACGAGCACCTATACCGGCGACCACGCGTTCGACGGGGCGGTGCTCGTGGCCGACAGTCTCGGTGATCCCGGGCATGCGTGGAACGTGGTCATGGGCGATGGGGGCGGCGCGAGCTGCCTCGACGTCGCCGGCCTTCGCCGGCTGCACGCGACGGCCACGCACGCATGACCGGCCTCGAGCTGCTCGCCTATGCCGGCCTCGGGACGGTGGCCGGCACGCTCGCCGGACTGCTCGGCGTCGGCGGCGGCATCATCATCGTGCCCGGGCTGGCGTTCCTGCTGGCCGGCGACAGCATTCCCGCCGACCGCCTCATGCAGGTCGCGGTCGGCACGTCGCTGGCGACGATCGTCGCCACGTCGCTGTCGTCGATCCGGGCACACCATCGGCGCGGGGCGATCCGCTGGCCCGTCGTCGCACGCCTGACGCCCGGCATTGTGGTCGGCGCCGCCCTGGGCGCCGGCATCGCCGACTGGCTGCCGACGCGGGGCCTGGCGATCGTCTTCGGCACCTTCCTGGTGCTCGTGGCCGTGCGCCTGGCGATGCCGGGACAGCCGGCGCCGCACCGGCAACTGCCGGGCAAGACGGGGCTCGCCGCCTGCGGAACGGCGATCGGCACCCTGTCGTCGCTGGTGGGCATCGGCGGCGGCACGATGACCGTGCCCCTGCTGACGTGGTGCAACGTACCGGTGCGCCAGGCGGTAGCCACCTCGGCCGCCTGCGGATTCCCCATCGCCGTCGCCGGCGCCCTCGGCTTCGCCATTGCCGGCTGGGACGTGGCCGGCATGCCGGCCTGGTCGACCGGCTATGTCTACTGGCCGGCGTTCGTGGCCGTCGTGCCCCTGAGCATGCTGTTCGCACCGCTTGGCGCGAAGCTGGCCCACACCGTGCCGATGACCGCACTCAAGCGCGGCTTCGCCATCTTCGTGTTCATCGTCGGCGTGCGCATGCTGATCGGCTGATGCCGGCCACGGTCTCACGCGCGCACAAACGCCTCGAGCCAGCGCGCGGCCCGCTCGCGCTGCTGTTCGTCGAGCACGAGCCCCAGCTTGCTGCGCCGCCACAGCACGTCGTCCACGGTGTGCGCCCACTCGTGGCGCACGACGTAGTCCAACTCGGCCTCGTACAGGTCCGCGCCGAAATGCTCCCCGAGGTCACCCGTGCACTGCGCTGCGCCCAGGATTCGCTCGGCACGGGTGCCGTAGTTGCGCGCCATACGCCAGGCGGTTGCCTGCGGCAGCCAGGGGTAGCGGCGCCGCAGCGCGGCCAGGAAAGCATCGAAATCGCCACCGGGGAGATCGCCCCCCGGCAGCGGCGCCGTCGCCGTCCACCCCGTGCGACTCCCGCCGAGAACACGCGCCAGCCGGGCGCATGCATCCTCGGCGAGCACACGGTACGTGGTCAGCTTGCCGCCGAGAACGGTGAGCAGCGGTGCACTGCCCGCCTCGAGGCGCAGGGCGTAGTCGCGGCTGAGTGCCGAGGCGTCCCCGCCCTGCGCGTCGTGCAGCGGCCGCACGCCGGCGTACGTCCGCACCACGTCGTCCGGCACGACGGGCCGGGCCAGGTAGCGGCTGACGGCCTCGCACAGGTATCGCACCTCGTCGTCAGACGCCTCCGCCGCGGCCGGATCACCCTCGTACGCGACCTCCGTCGTGCCGATGAGCGTGTAGTCGCGCTCGTATGGAATGGCGAACACGACCCGCCCGTCGGTGTGCTGGAAGAGGTACGCGTGGCCGCAGTCATGCAGGCGCGGGACGACGATGTGGCTGCCCTTGACCAGCGTGACCCGCGCGTTCGGGACGTCGTGCAGGACATCGCCGGCCAGGCGGCCGACCCAGGGCCCCGCGGCATTCACCAGGGCACGCGCCCGCACGTCTTGTTCACGCCCATCGATCGCGGAACGCAGCCGAACGCGCCAGCAGCCGTCGCCGCGCTCCGCGCCCACGCAACGACTGCGCGGCCACACGGCGGCACCGCGCGCGGCGGCGTCCATGGCATTGAGCACGACCAGGCGCGCGTCCTGCACCCAGCAGTCCGAAAACACGAAGCCGCGCTGCAGCGCCGGGTCGAGCGCCGCGCCCGCGGGGTGTTCCTGCAGGCGCACGACGCCCGAGGCGGGCAGGTGACGGCGGCCGCCGAGGTGGTCGTACAGGAACAGGCCCGCGCGGATCATCCATGCCGGACGCAGCCCTCGCACATGCGGCATGACCAAGCGCAGCGGCCACACGATGTGCGGCGCGATCCGAAGCAGCACGGCGCGTTCGCGCAACGCCTTGCGGACGAGGCCGAATTCGCCGTGCTCCAGGTAGCGCAGCCCCCCGTGGATGAGCTTGGTGCTGGCCGAGGACGTGTAGTTGGCGAGATCCCCCTGCTCGCACAGCGCCACGCGCCACCCGCGGCCGGCTGCATCGCGCGCGATGCCGGCCCCGTTGATGCCGCCGCCGATGACCAGTACGTCGTATTCGTCCCCCCGGGTCATCCTCGCCCCAGCGCTCGCGGCCGCCGGCCGACCGGCCCGGCGGTGTGCCGCACACGTCCGATGGTACGCAAGTCGCGCGCAGCGCGCGCCGGTGACCGGCCGCATGCGCGCGTCGTCGCCGCGCGGGTTGACTTTGCCCCGCTACCGCCGAACATTGCGGGCTCCGGTTGCTGTGGAACGGATCCCCCATGAACGAGCGCGTCCTCGCGATCGACCAGGGCACGACCAGCTCGCGCGCGATCGTGCACGACCTGCAGGGACACCCGGTGGCGACGGCCCGGCAGGAATTTCCGCAGTACTACCCCGAAGGCGGCTGGGTCGAGCACGACCCCGGCGAGCTCTGGCGCTCGACCGTCGCGGTCGCGCGCCAGGCCCTGGAACACACCGAGCGCGACGGGGGGACGGTCGTCACCCTCGGTATCACGAACCAGCGCGAAACCACCGTCGTGTGGGATCGCCGGACCGGAGAGCCGATCCACAACGCCATCGTGTGGCAGGACAGGCGCACCGCCGAGCGCTGCGCCGCGCTCAAGGCCGAGGGGTACGAGGCGGAGGTGACGGCGCGGACCGGGCTGCTGCTGGATCCCTACTTCTCGGCGACCAAGCTCGAGTGGATCCTCGATCACGTGGCCGGCGCGCGCGTCCGCGCCGAGGCCGGCGAATTGGCGTTCGGCACCGTCGACAGCTGGCTGATCTGGCGCCTCACGGACGGGCGCAGCCACGTCACCGACGCCACCAACGCCGCCCGCACCATGCTGTTCAACATCCACGAGCAGTCGTGGGACGAGGAACTGCTTCGGCGATTCCGCATACCCGCCACGGTCCTGCCGACGGTCATGGACAGCGCCGACGATTTCGGAACAACCGAGCCGGCCCACCTCGGGCGTGCACTGCCGATCCGCGGCGTCGCCGGCGACCAGCACGCCGCCGTCGTCGGCCAGACCTGCTTTGCCCCCGGCATGATCAAGAGTACCTACGGGACAGGATGCTTCGCGCTGATGAACACGGGCGCGACGCCGGTGCAGTCGCACAACCGCCTGCTCACCACGCTGGCCTACCGCATCCAGGGGCGCCCGACCTATGCGCTCGAGGGGTCGATCTTCATCGCGGGTGCGGCCATTCAGTGGCTTCGTGACGATCTGGGCATACTGGAGACGGCAGCGCAGAGCGAGGACCTGGCGCGGCGCGCGCGCATGGACGACGGCGTCTACTTCGTGCCGGCCTTCACAGGCCTCGGGGCCCCACACTGGGAGCCGCGTGCGCGCGGTGCGATCCTCGGCCTCACGCGCGACACCGGCGCCGCCGAAATCGCACGCGCCGCCCTCGAGGCCGTGTGCTTCCAGACGCGCGATCTGCTGGTCGCAATGGGCGCCGACAGCTCTGTCCCCCTTACCGCCGTGCGCGTGGACGGCGGCATGACGGGCAACAACTGGCTCCTGCAGCGCATGGCCGACATTGTGGGGCTGGCGGTAGAGCGCCCGCGCGAGACCGAGACGACAGCGCTCGGCGCGGCCTGCCTCGCGGGCCTCGGCCACGGTATATGGTCCTCGCTGGACGAGGTTCGCGGGCAATGGGCGCTGGAACGTCGCTTCGCCCCGGCGCTGAATGAAAACGAACGCGCCGGTCTGCTCGACGGCTGGCGAGACGCCGTGCGCCGGGTCGCGCGGGCGGACTGAGCAGCCAGCCCGCACGGCCACGGGCAACACGCCACGCGAGGAGGCGCATGAATCTCTCGGCCGACCTGCTGCCATTCGCGGCGATCTGGCTGCTGTCGGCCTGCTACGCGCTGGGCATGGCGCTGGCGCTGTGGCGCATGCCGTGGGACGAGCTGATCCTGAGCGACGGGCGCCAGCATCGACTCGGCATCGTCGCGGTCTGCCTGATGCTGCTGTGGTGGATGCGGGCCGGCATCAGCGCCGGCCTCGGCGTCCACTTCCTCGGCATGACCGCCGCGACGCTGATCCTCGGCTGGCCCGCGGCACTGGTGGCCAGTCTCGCGCCCGTGCTGGGTTCGGCTGCGATCGGGCTCGAGTCCTGGCCCACGGTCGGGGTCTCGGGGTTTCTCACAGCCACGGTCCCGGTCTGTGTGACGGCGCTGCTGTGCCGCGCCCTGCACCGCTTCCTGCCGGAGAATCCCTTCATCGATCTGCTCGGCGCGGCGTTCTTCGGCGGCGTCCTGTCGGCGCTCGTCGCGCGTGGCGCGATCGTGCTGCTGTTGCTGACGACAGGGGCCGAACCGCAACCGCTGATCCTCGACCAGTCGTGGGTGATCGTGGCCCTGACCGCGCTGCCCGAGGGCGTCGTCAACGGCATGATCGTGAGCCTGCTGTTCGCCTGGAATCCGGACTGGCTCGACGGGCTGCGCTAGTCGGACGCCACGGTGACCGAGTCGCCGATACGCACCCGCCCCGGGGCGAGTACCCGAGCGTAGACCCCGAGACACAGGTCCGCCTCGTGGCTGATGCGTTTCAGGACACGCGGATCGCGCGGCAGATCGTCCTGCTCGAGGACTGTCATCGCACAGCGCTCGGTCCGTTGCGTCACGCGCACGCGCAGGGACTCCCCGATCCGCAGCTCGCGACCGACCCATGCATCCTCGACCCGGTCCGTCCCCGGCACGTCGAGCAGGAGATTGGGCCGGAAGCGGCGCTCGTCGATCGCGGCGTCCGGCAGCAGCCCCCGCAGCCAGGCGAGCGATGCCGTCGTGAGCAGGTGAATGGGGGCGTCGTCCATGTGGGACTCGTCGGCCTCGCGCACGAGCGTCACCGATTGCCCGAGCAGGTGAGAAAGCGCGGCGTCGAGGCCGTGACTGTCCTCGCGCACGAGGCTGCCGTCCGGGAACACGATCTCGAGCAACGGACCTTCGTACTTCGCCTGGAAGCGCAGCAGCCCGTCGACCTTGCCGAAGCGCCGCGTGCGCTTGCCGCTGGCGATCCGGCCGGCGGCATCGCGCACCGCGTAGCGGCGGTCGCCGTCGACGCCGCGCTCATCGACATCGACGCATGCGACGCGCTGTCCGCGCATCGATTTGACCGGGTAGCGCCAGGTCGCGGCCACCTTAGCGACGGTGGCGGCGCCAGCGCCGCTGTGGGTGGATTCCGTCATTGTCTGCTCCCTTGCCGGCGCTGGCCCCGATCAGGGCACCGACTCCCGGCAGCTCGATCCCCGGCACCTGATCCACGTCAACGACGCGTCCGGGAACAGCATCTATCTACAGGGCAGGCACATCCTCGTGGAGCCGCTCCATGGATCCATTGACCGTCCTCGCCGTGCTGGCGCTACTGTTCACGGTCGTCATGCTCGCCCGCGGCATCCGCTCCATGATGCGCGGGGGCGAAGCGAACGAAGCCATGAGCACGCGCCTCATGCTGCGCCGTGTCGAGTGGCAAGCCGCGGCGTTCGGGTTGATTCTGGCGGCCCTGTTCTTCGCCCTGAGCTGATTCCCCGCTTCACGGCGGCGCCGCGTGCGTGCGCTCATCCGGGCTTGTCGATCAGCGCGCGGATCTCGTCGTACAGCGTCCGCTGGACTTCCACGCCCTCCTCGCGCGTTCGCGCGCGCGCGCTCTGGCGCCGCTGCCCGGGCAAGCGCGCGCCTTCCTGGTCCAGGACGCGGGCGAACAACTGTTCCGCATGCTCGAGCTGCCCCGCCCGATTGCCGCCGGCAACGCAGCGGGCCGGGTCAATGGCGATCATGAACTCGCCGCCGAGCGGCGCGCCGACGCCGTTGCGGTCCGCGGCGGCCGCCTCGTAGCTGAACAGGTCGCCGACGAGCGCGCCGGCGAGCAGCTCGATCATCAGCGCGATGGACGCGCCCTTGTGTCCCCCGAACGGCAGCTGCGCACCTTCCAGCGCCGTCGCCGGATCG
>Ga0102944_1000524_pt1 | contig 29329 bp, 25 predicted proteins | sample SalPonD_shore_MG_FD_78172 | JGI IMG/M metagenome (GOLD analysis project Ga0102944, IMG submission 78172) | Salt pond soil microbial communities from South San Francisco under conditions of wetland restoration - Salt Pond MetaG... | ecosystem: Environmental > Aquatic > Marine > Intertidal zone >...
CATAACGTGATCGAGCACCGGCTGCGGTGCCGCGCCCCCGAGCGCCCGGCCCGACTCGCCGCCCGGTCGCGGCAGATTGGTGCTGACCCGACTGCCGGCCAGGAAGACGCTCACCGCACCCCATCCGCTTTTGGGTACGCTGCCGGGGCCGTAGACCAGGTCCCGAATCGCATCGACGAAATCGAAATTGTGGTTCAGCAGAATTCCGCCGTCGAGCAGCGCGATCACCGCGCCGTGGCGATCCTTGACCGGATAGACCATCCGCAGCACCAACCCGCGGACCCGATCGCCGGGGTCGGCCTGCGAGCCGTCCAGGGTGGCCCGATCGACCAGCGAGTCGTCCTCGCGTTCGAGATCCGAGCGGCTGAATACTTCGACACCAGCGCTGCCGCTGCCGGTGCGAATCGCCTTGCGCTGCAGGGGTGAGGTGCGGCTAAGGCGATGGCCGCGATCATGCGCCGCATACAACCAGTGGCCTTCGGGGTCAGTCAAGTGCAGAAAATCGAATCCGCCCGTCTCGCGCAGAACGGCCACCTGGTTGCGAAGCATGGCCGCATCGGACCGCGTCAGTGCCGTGCGAAACGTATAGGACTCGCCAAGATATTTCAGTTGGGCCAGATGGTCCTGCTGTATACGAGAGAACGCATCATGGGCGACGGCCAAATCGGTGTTCACGCGCCGCGAAAGCTGCGTGTAAGCGAACTGCTGCGTCCAGTAGGCCGCCAGCCCGAGGATGACCGGCATGAACACCAGGATCGGAAACAGCACGAGCAGCAGCAGCTTGGTACGCAGGCTCGCACTGACCGCCAGTCGTAGTCGTCTCCACACGCTCGCGCTCCACCCGGACTCGAAACCGGCTCCGTGCCCGATTCAGTGCCGCCCCGTTGTGTACACACCCCACGCCTGACACTTGCGCTCCAGGGTCTTACGCGAAACGCCGAGGCGCCGCGCCGCCTCCGACTTGTTACCGCCGACCGCCTCGAGCACGCCCAGGATATGCTCGCGCTCGACCTGCTCGAGCGTCCATTCGGAAGGATAGGTCGGCCGCTCGGCAACGGGCTCGGCGACTTCGTTCACCCCGCCCTCGGTGACGCTGCAGCAGTCTCGCGGCAATTTTCCAAGCAGCAGCGAACGCTCGATGACGTTCTTGAGCTCGCGCACGTTACCCGGCCAGTCATAGCTCTGCAGCTGCGCGAAGTCGTCGTGCGTCAAGGGAATCGGGCTGACCCCGAGACTGGAGGCCATGGAATCGGAAAAATGCTCCGCCAACGCCGGGATGTCCTCGACGCGTTCGCGCAGTGCCGGCACGTTGATGGTCAGGACGTTGAGACGGTAGTAGAGGTCGCCGCGGAACTCGCCCGATTCAACACGCTCGGCCAGGCGTTGGTTGGTCGCGGCGATCACCCGGCAGTCGACCGGCACCTCGCGATCGGAGCCCACCGGGCGCACGCTGTGCTCCTCGAGCACCCGCAGCAGCTTGGCCTGCATGGCCAGCGGCATCTCCCCGATCTCGTCGAGAAAAATCGTCCCCCCCTGGGCATAGACGAACAAGCCGTCGCGGGCGCTGTGCGCGCCGGTGAAGGCGCCGCGGGTGTGGCCGAACAGCTCGCTCTCGAGCAGCTCCGGCGAGATCGAACCGCAGTTGACCGCCACGAAGTCGCCGCTGCGACCGCTCTGCACGTGGACCGCCCGCGCAATCAGTTCCTTACCCGTGCCGGTCTCCCCCTCGATCAACACCGTCGAGGCCGTCGGCGCGACCCGCTGGACGATCGCCGACACTTCCGCCATCGCCCGGCTGTGTCCGACGATACCGTCCAGGTTCTGCAGATGGTCGACCTGACGGCGCAACAGAAAGTTCTCGCGGCGCATGCGGCGGTGTTCGAGACAGCGGCGCACCGCCTCCATCATCTGCTCGGTGCGAAACGGCTTGAGAATGAAGTCCGATGCGCCCGCCCGCAGCGCGGCGATGGCCGTATCCAGGTCGGCGTACGCAGTCATAAAGATGGCATCGGCCCGCACGCCCTGGTCGCGCAGCGCGCGCAGCCAATCCACGCCCGAAGTCCCCGGCAACCGGATATCGACCACCAGCAGATCGAAGTGACAACGCTGACGCAACGCCTCGGCCGTCTCAACGCTGTCTGCAACCTCGACCAGGGCATAACGCCTCGCCAGGGCACGGTACAGAAAATTTCGCATCCCCGGCTCGTTGTCCACGACGAGCACCGAGACAGGCTGCTTGCCGCCGGCCCCATCCGCCTCGTCGGACGATTTCGCTGGCGGCTCTACAACAGATGATACGCTGGACATGACAGTGCTTCCCTCGCTTGGGCCGTTGCGGCCCGATTCGGTCGTGCAGGCTTGCGGCCCGGGTCGGGCCGTCGATGCCACCCTCTACTGGGGTGTCGAACGACACCGGAGTGAGACAAATCTATGCATATTCCTATAGCACACTGAGACATATTGGACCAGGAAAGTGCCCCCTGGTTTCATTTCCTTCACAATTTGTGATTCTATTTCCGATCATCCATCGCCTCCCCACAATAACCCGAAATTAGGAAACCCATTGAGCTGGCGCGGCATTCGGCCGGTTCGGCGCGAACGTCCCTCGCGGCACGGCCTCGCGATGGCATTCAAATTGCTACGCGGGAATACACAGCGCTGCCCGCGTTGCGCTGCAGCCGCTCAACACACGGTCCCGGCCTCGCTAACAACGGCATAAGGAAAAGCGACGATGTACCGACTGATGACTTTGGTTTTGGGCGCTGCCCTGGCTTTGACGTCCTCGATCGCGGGTGCGGTAACCCCGCTGCGCCTCGCCACGACCACCAGCACTGACAACTCCGGTCTGCTCGACGTCCTGTTGCCGAAATTCAAAAAGGCTACGGGTATCTCGGTGCACGTCATTGCGGTGGGCACGGGCAAGGCGCTGCGGCTGGGGGCCAACGGGGACGTCGACGTCCTGTTGGTTCACGCACCGCCGGCCGAGATGAAGTACATGCACGCGGGGCACGGCGTGAACCGGCGCAAGGTGATGTATAACGATTTCGTTATCGTCGGTCCCGCATCCGACCCGGCCGGTATCAAGGGCGGAAAAGATGCCGTCAAGGCCTTCGAGGCCATCGCCCAGCACCACGCGACCTTCGTCTCGCGCGGCGATGACTCGGGGACCAACAAAAAGGAGCTCATCCTCTGGAAAGATGCCCACATCAAACCGTCGGGCAAGTGGTACCGTGCCGCTGGCCAAGGCATGGGCAAAGTGCTGCAAATCGCCGGTGAGCTCAACGCCTATACGCTGACCGATCGCGGGACCTGGCTCGCCTACGAGGACAAGGTGCCGCTGAAGATTGTCGTCCAGGGCGACGCGCGCCTGTTCAACCCCTACCACGTCATCGCGGTCAACCCGAACGAGTACTCCGACGTCGACTATACAGGCGCCATGCAGTTCATCGCCTGGCTCACGTCCGTGCCAGGCCAGCGTGAGATCCGTGACTACCGCCTGCACGGCAAACAACTGTTTCACCCGACCGCGATCACGAAGCAGTGAAGGCGCGGCGGCGATAGCACGACCAGCGGGGCGCTATGCACGAACTATGGCAGGCCTCTCAACACGCGATGGTCTTGCTGTTCACCGGCAACCGGGACCTGTGGGAGATCATCGGTATCTCGTTTTCTGTCTCGCTAAAGGCCATCGTCATCGCGACACCGGCGGCCTTCGCGGCCGCCTTCGTGCTGGTCTACACGCGCTTTCGCGGACGGGGCGTGGTGATGTCGATCATGAATACATCCCTGTCCCTGCCGGCCGTGGTGGTGGGCCTGACGCTGTACCTGCTGCTCTCGCGCAGCGGTCCCTTCGGCGATCTGCGTCTGCTGTTCACACAAACGGCGATGACCATTGGCCAGGTCATACTGGCCTTTCCGCTGGTGTTCGTCATGAGCCACTCGGCCATACAGTCGGGGCAGCGCGCGGCGTGGGAGACTGCGCTGACCCTCGGCGCCTCTCCCATTCGCGCCGTTCTCACGGTGTTGTATGAGGTGCGCTTCGGGCTGATCGCCGCGGTGATCGCCGGTTTCGGGCGCATCGTGGCCGAGGTCGGGAGCTCGATGATGGTCGGCGGCAACATCGCGCACTTCACGCGCAATATTCCCACGGCGATCGCCCTCGAGACGAGCAAGGGCGAGTTCGCTCAGGGTATCGCGCTGGGCTTCGTTCTTCTGGTCCTGGCCTTCGGCCTGAATATCGGGCTGTCGTTGATGCAGCGCAAGGGGGGCGTGGCCCCATGAAACCGATACTGAGCCTAACCGGCGTACACAAGCGCTTCGGCGCACGCTGTATTCTGGACAACGTCGATGTGCATCTGGCGCCCGGCCAATGCCAGGTCCTGACGGGGCGAAACGGGGCGGGTAAAACGACATTATTGAAGATCATCGCCGGGCTCGAACGCCCCGAAGCCGCACGGGTCTCTATCGACGGCAACGAACGCGGATGGCGGCGGGCGCGCAGCGCACTGCGACGCGACGTCGTGTATCTGCATCAGTATGCCTATATGTTCGACGCCAGCGTCGAGTACAACGTCGGTTACGGCCTGCGCGCAGCGCGCCTGCCCCCCTCCCAGCGCCGGGCGCGCGTCGCCGAGGCGCTCGAGCGCATCGACCTGCTTCACCTGGCCGGGGCCAATGCACGCACGCTCTCCGGCGGCGAACGCCAGCGCGTGGCGCTGGCGCGCGCCTGGGCACTGCAACCGCGGGTGATGCTTCTGGACGAGCCGACCGCGAACATGGACCGCGAGTCGCGCGAACAGACCTGGTTCCTGCTGCGCCGGCTCAAGAGCGATGAGCTTTGTGTCGTCGTGGCGACCCACGACGGACACGCCATCGCCACACTGCCCGACATCGAGCTACACTTGGACAATGGCAATCTGTTCCCGCATGCCGCCGATACCCACTCGCACAGACCGACGCCCAGCCCCGTCGCCACCGGGTCCGCTGCCGGCCCGCGCCTCGAGGAACAAGGATGAATGACATGCCGACACACGATGACATTACGGGCGTCATCCTCGCCGGCGGCCAGGCCCGGCGCATGGGCGGCGAAGACAAGGGATTGGTCGCCCTGGGCGGACGTCCGATGATCGAATACGCCCTCGCCGCGCTGGAGCCGCAAGTCGGCGACCTGCTCATCAACGCCAACCGCAACCACGAGCGCTATGCGGGCTACGGCTTTCCCGTACTCGCCGATCGCCAAAGCGGATATTGCGGACCGCTGGCCGGTATGGTCAGTGCCATGGCGGCAGCGTGCACGCCGTACCTGGCGACCGTGCCCTGCGACTGTCCCCAGTTGCCCGGCGATCTCGTCGAGCGTCTGGCGCATGCGCTGGGCCGAGACGACGCCGATATCGCCGTGGCCCACGACGGCGAGCGCATGCAGCCGGTCTTTGCGCTCATCAAGACCGGGCTGATCGATGATCTCGAATCGTGGCTGGACAGCGGCGAGCGCAAGATCGATCGTTGGTATGCCCGACACCGGGTCGCGTTGGCTGACTTCAGCGATTGCCCGCAGACCTTCGAGAATGTCAACACCCCCGAGGAGCGCGACGCCCTTTGGACCCGCATGAGCGCAGCAGGACGCAAGCTTCCGAGTGCGCAGGTAAGCTCGTAGGAGAACGATGTCCACAACCGCCAAATCGAGTATCCATACCGCCGCCAGTGCCGCCCCGGGTGCGGCGAGCTGCCGCAGCGGAGCGGACCCGCAATCCCTGCCGGTCGACGCCGCACGCGAAAGAATCCTTGCGGCACTGAGTCCCGTGGCAGACAACCAGATGCTGCCCCTGCGCGCGGCGCTGGGGCGGGTGCTGGCCGAAGAGGTGCTCTCGCCCATAGACGTGCCTGCCCACACCAACTCGGCCGTCGACGGCTACGCGGTGTCGGCAGCCGAGCTGCCCGCCGCGGGCACTACCGAACTGCGCGTGGTGGCTACGGCCCGCGCCGGACACCCCGTCGAACGGTCAATCGGGCCCGGTGAATGCGTGCAGATTATGACCGGCGCGCCGATGCCTCCGGGCGCGGACACCGCGCTCATGCAGGAGGATGTCCAGCGCAGCGGCGACATCATAGTGGTGAATGCGGGTCACCGGGGCGGCGAAAACGTGCGTCGGGCCGGTGAAGACCTTGCCGCAGGCCAGCCCGCCGTACACGCAGGTCAACGGCTGATGCCCGCCCAGCTCGGCCTTTTGGCGTCGCTGGGCCGCGCCGAGGTGCGCGTGCGCCGCCGCCCCCGCGTGGCGTTCTTCTCAACCGGCGATGAGCTGCGCTCGGTCGGCCAGCCGCTCGGGCCCGGCGAAATCTACGACTCCAACCGTTATTCCCTGCACGGGATGATCAGCCGCCTCGACATGGACATACTCGACCTGGGCGTGGTGACGGATCATCCAGAGCGTCTGCGCGAGGCCCTTCGCACGGCCGCCCGCGAGGCCGACGCGATCGTCACCTCGGGTGGTGTTTCGGTCGGCGAGGCCGACTACATCAAACAGATCCTGGCCGAGCTCGGCGAGGTCGACTTCTGGAAGATCGCCATGAAGCCCGGCCGGCCCTTTGCCTTCGGGCGCGTGGACGATGCCTGGTTCTTCGGGCTGCCCGGCAACCCGGTTGCCGTCATGGTGACCTTCTATCAGTTCGTGCAGCCGGCACTCGAACGCCTGGCCGGCCGGTCCCCGGGTGCGCCGCCGACTTTGCAGGCGATTGCGGCCGAGCCGCTGCGCAAGAAGCCCGGGCGCACGGAGTTCGTACGCGCCGTCCTGGAAACGGACGCCGACGGCCGGCGCCGCGTCCGACCGAGCGGACCGCAGGGCTCGGGGATCCTGCGTTCCATGAGCGAGGCCGACTGCTTCATCGTGCTCGGCCACGACAGCGGTCCCGTCGCGGACGGCGACGTCGTCGAGGTCCAGCCCTTCGCCGGGCTCGTCTGATTCGACGGCGCCCCATCGGCGATTGGGACAAATTGGCCCAGTCGGCGGTGCAAGCAGGCCATATTGAGCCATTTTGAACGAGGGCGTTGCCCGTAGAACGCCGTCGCGGGGTATCGTTCTCCCGCTGAACCCGGGAATGTTTCTTGCTACGAGAGAGTCTGATTACAGAGAGTCTGATTACAGAGAATTTGATTGAGTCGACTACGGACCATTGGAGAACCGAACCGCCCCCATGACGCGAACCGACGCCACAGACAGCCCCGCGCTGATTGACCGATTCGGCCGTCAGGTCACGTACGTTCGCATCTCCGTGACCGACCGCTGCGACTTCCGCTGTGTCTACTGCATGAGCGAGGACATGCAGTTCGTGCCGCGCGCCGAGGTGCTGAGTCTGGAGGAAATCGCCAAGGTGGCGCGCACCTTCGTCGAGCTGGGCGTGACGAAACTGCGCGTTACGGGCGGCGAGCCGCTGGTGCGCCGCAACGTGATTTGGCTGTTCCGTCAGCTCGGTGCCCTGCCCGGACTCGACGAGGTCGTGTTGACGACCAACGGCTCCCAGCTCCCCCGCTGGGCGGGCGAGCTGCGCGAAACCGGCGTACGCCGGCTCAACATCAGTCTCGACAGCCTGCAACCCGAGCGCTTCCACGCAATGACCCGCCACGGCGATCTGTCGCGTGTGCTCGACGGCATCGAGGCCGCGCGAGCCGCGGGTTTCGAGCGAATCAAGCTCAACAGCGTGGTTCTCAAGGGCTACAACCACGACGAGGTGCTCGACCTGGCGCGCTTTGCTATCGACCGCGGCCTCGACATCAGCTACATCGAGGAAATGCCTCTGGGGATGGTCGACGGTCACGATCGCGCCGACGTCTATTATTCCAGCGACCGCGTACTGGAGGACCTGGGACAGGAGCTCGAGCTGATCCCGACGACTGAATCCACGGGCGGCCCCTCGCGCTATTACCGCGTTCCAGGCACCGACTCGCGTATCGGTGTTATCTCGCCGCACAGCCACAACTTCTGCGACCACTGCAACCGCGTGCGCCTGACCACCGAGGGGCGCCTGCTGCTGTGCCTCGGACAGGAGCATTCGGTCGACCTGCGCCGCGTCCTGCGCGAACGGCCAGGCGATGACGAGGCCCTGCGCACCGCCATCGTCGACTCGATGGCGATCAAACCCAAGGGCCACGAGTTCCAGCTCCAGGGCCAACCGGTTATCTTGCGCCACATGAATGCCACGGGAGGCTAGCTCATGGACAGCCCCACCGCCGCACCTTATCGTCCGGCAATGACCGATGCGGGTCTCAAGCCCTGCCATCCCGTCGAAGTCGTCGACGAATACGGCAACACCCAAGAGGCCTTTATTGCGGGCGAACGTCCCCTCACCGTGTACGTCGACAAGCGTGAGATCGTCACCTTGATGACACTGGGCACACACCCCGAGCTTTTGACCATCGGCTACTTGCGCAATCAGGGACTCGTCCAGCGCCTGGACCAGCTGCGCTCGGTCCAGGTCGACTGGGAAACCGACTCGGTGGCAGTGACCACCGTCGACGGCGTGGACCGACTCGACGAACGGCTCAGTCGGCGCACTGTGACTACGGGCTGCGGTCAGGGAACGGTCTTTGGCGACATGCTCGATCACCTGGCCGAAGTCCGGCTCGAGCCAGCGCCGATACGCCAATCCAAGATCTACGAGCTGCTCAAGCACCTCGCCGATCACAATGAAGTCTACCGCCAGGCCGGCGCGGTCCACGGCTGCGCGCTGTGTCACGTCGACGGCGCGCAAGTCGGCATCGACATGTTCGTCGAGGACGTCGGCCGTCACAACGCCGTCGATGCGATCGCGGCGCACATGTGGCTGGAAGGCATCGACGGGCGCGGCAAAGTCTTCTACACCACGGGGCGCCTGACGTCCGAAATGGCGATCAAGGTCGCACAGATGGGCGTGCCGGTGCTGCTGTCGCGTTCCGGTGTCACCCGCATGGGACTCGACATTGCCCGCATGGTCGGCGTCACCATGATCGCCCGTGCCAAGGGCCGCCACTTCCTCGTATTCAACGGCGCCGAGCATGTCACCCTGGATGCGCCGCCCGCCGAACGCCCGTCTGCAGCGCATGCGCGCGAGGCACGCACGGCATGAAGGCGGTCGACGACACAATCAGCCCATCCACGGCGACCGAACCAGCGTCGAACCGGCCCAGTACCGAGGAGCCGCCGCGTTTCATGAGCGTGCGCCAGGTGGCCGACTACCTGCACCTGAACGAGAAGAAGATTTACGCCCTCGTCCGCGAGGGCAAGATTCCGGCCACCAAGATCACGGGCAAATGGATATTTCCGCGCGAGCTCGTCGATCGCTGGCTGCTCGAGTCCAGCCACGGCGGACTGCTCACCGATCGGCTCGTCGTCGCGGGCAGCGACGACCCGCTGCTCTATCATCTCGTGCTCCACCTCGCGGGCGAGGTCGAATCCCGTGCGCTGGTGAGCTATTCCCCAACCGGTACGCGATTGGGCCTGGGGCTGCTCGCCACGGGTCGGGCCGATATCGCCGGCGTGCACTGGGGCCCCGCCGAAGAAAGCGATATCCGTCACCCCGCACTGCTGCGCCAGTTCCGCGATCACCGGGACTGGCTCCTGGTAAGGGCCTTTCGCCGCGAGCAAGGGCTGATGGTTCATCCGGATGTGCGCCAGCGCTACGCTGATATCCCGGCACTGCTGCAGGCCCCGCTGCGCTGGGCGATGCGCCAGCAGGGCGCCGGTTCCCAACGCTTCCTGCAGGAAGCGCTCGCCGCCCATGGGATCGCCGAAGGCAGGCTCAATACCGGCGTCACCGCGCTGTCCGAGCGCGAGGCCGCCGCCGCCATCGCCACGGGCCGCGCCGATCTCGCACCCGGCGTGCGCGCCAGCGCCGCCGAATTCGGACTGGCGTTCATCCCCATGGGCTGGGAGGCCTTCGACTTCGCACTGCGCCGCGGTGTGTACTTCCGCACTCTGTTCCAGCGCCTGTTGGACAGTCTTCGCACACAAGAGGCCCACACCTTTGCCGCACACCTTGGCGGCTACGACCTCGGCTGCACCGGCGACCTCGTCTGGGGCATGGAGTAGACCTGCCCCGCCGACCTGAGCCCGCCAATTGAACCGTATCCTACGTTCCCACGACTGAACCAAAGCGGCCGGCCGCGGCGGACAAACGTGGGAGAAAATACATGCGGCGAAACACAACGCCTTGGGTCCTGTTCCTGATCCTTTCGCTGACCTGGAGCATCCAGGCCCGTGCCACCGATCCGATACCCGTCCTGTCGACAACCGATCGACAGTACCTCGACGGCCGGTACTCGCCTCAGCCCGCCACGACCGATCGCAGCGTCATCTTTTACGCCAACGGCATTGGCGCCAGCCAAGGCGATGCCATATTGGAATACGGCCGCTGGGGAGACTCGACGCCGCTCGGGCGGCTCGATGCGGCCCACATCATCGCCTGGGGCGACGACCGCGTCGTCATCGCCCTGCCACCACAGGTGAATGAGGCCGGTCAGTACTGGCTGCGTTATCGCCGCGGCACGGTCAGCAGTTCCGTGGACTTCAATGTCACTCTCGCGCGCCCGCAGATCACCAGCTACAGCGCCTCGACCGTCTGCCCCGGTGACAGCCTGACAATCCGAGGGACACACTTTACGACCCGACGCGGCGCCTGGACGCTCCTGCTCGAAACGTGGCCCGACAGCGCCGGTTCGACCCCACACAGCGTCACGCTCGACGACCACCGCACCACCCGTTGGAGCGACCGGGCGATCACCTTCACCGTGCCGACCGACCTCTCCGGCTACATCCGGGCCGGCTACCACTTCCGGCTGCGTCTGCTCGAACGCGACACGGCACGCCGCGCCTATCATCCAGTGGCGCGAGGCCCCGAAGCGCGCTTTTCCGACGACTGCCGAGCCTTTTTTGAAGCGGCCAATGCCGCGCGGTATCGCATACGCTTCGCGCTGGGCCGGCCCGTCACCCGCGTCCAACTCGGTCGACCGATTCTCTTCGGCGGGACGCTCAGTCTGCAGGACACGCCGGCTATTTTGTACGCACGCCGCCGTCCGGTCACCGTACAATGGGCCGTCAAAAAGCTGCCAGGCCACGAAACCCTTGCGCAGGGGCAGCTTCGCGTCAGATCGCGGCGCACGCCGCTGTTGGCCGCGGCGCACCCCGGCGCCACGGGACGTTACTACCTGGACCTGAAGGTGGTGGGAAACGGGCGTTTCTTCGTCGACGATTGGGACGCGGTCCGCCAGAGTGTGCAGGTATTCCGGGCCAGCAACCAACAACCCGCCCGCGTGGACTTCCAACCCGCCCCCCTGCAGCGAAGCATTCGCCTCGGTGAACACATCGTATTCGGGGGAACATTCCGGATTGCCGATCGTGACCTGCTGCGCGCCGTGCGCAGCCATCCCTTACCCGTCGACTGGAAGATCGTGCATCAAGGCAGCCGACAGGTCGTCGCCTCGGGGCACACCCTGCTGCGCAGCGCCCGGACACCGCTCCTTGCCGGCGCGACCCCCGGTCGAGCGGGCCGTTATTATCTGCGGCTGGATACGCCGCCCAGTCGGCATGACTACCGTCTGCACAGCCCCGACCTGCGCGCGCGTACCATCCAGGTCCTCGCGACCGTTCGGCTCCAAAAGCCGTTGCCGAAGCAAGGGACTCCGCTCATCGGCACGCCGCATTTACAACCGCTGCCCCGGCATTAGGCGAGGCGCGCCGGGTCAGCCGAAGGAGCCTGTCATGAACCGGTGGATTTGACGCCTTCCGCTCGCTTCAGGACATCGGGCGACAGGCAAAGGGATTCGGCCGCATCCAGGAACTCGGATGCCACGGTAACCAGCTTGCGCCGTTTCGAGCGCGCGTGAAAACGCAGCGCCTCGAAGGCGGTCTGACGCGTCAGGCGATAGCGCTCCATGATGAGCCCGATGGCCATGCTGGTCTCGCGCCCGCCCTCGAGCGCGTTGGTCAGATCGTGCTCCGTTTTGCGCAGCCGGCGCAGCTCATCGGCGCGCGCCAGCGCCGCTTCGATGGAGGGAACCAGTTGGGGTATATCGAGCGGCTTGACCAGATAGCCCAGCGCGCCCTCCTCGACCGCCAATTGCACGACTTCCTTGTCGCCGTAGGCTGACAGGAACATAAACGGCACGTCGGTCTTTTCCCGGATATAGTGTGCCGCCTCGACCCCTGTCATGCCCGGCATGCGCATGTCGAGTATTGCCAGGTCGGGCCCCTCGGACTCACACAGGCGCACCGCTGCTTCTCCGTCCGTCGCCTCGAGAATCTCGTAGCCGGCATCGCGCAAACCCTGCCCCATGGTGGCAAGCACCAACCGATCGTCGTCTGCAAGGAGAAGTCGTTTAGCCATCGTCGTCTCGTCTTATTAGCCCTAACTTTACATAGTACCGCCAAAATCGTCGACCTGAAAGGACGTTCGATTTTGCCCTGTCTTCACACGCCCTTCACAGTGGCGACGGCGCCTCATCGCTGCCTGGCGAAACCAGTACCGGGGCATTCAGCAGCACTTCGGTGATGACCCCGTCCGATGAGTCCGAGAAGGAAACGCTCAGCCCGCTGGGGGGCAGCAGGGATCGGACCAATTGCAGCCCCGTTCCGACTTCGACCTGCCGGGCAAAATCAAAACCGGGCGGCAGTCTGGAACCCCGGTTGTGAATTGTCACCGCCGCCCCATCGCCGCGGGCGGCTATGTGCACCGCGACCGGTCCCGCCGGGGGCGGGCTGTGCTTGACCGCGTTGAACAGCAGCTCGTTGAGCACGAGGGCGAACGGCACCGCCTCGTCACTGCCGAGCACGACCTGTGACGGAGCCTCCAGCTCGCACCGCACCTCGACTCCGCGACCGGTAAGGCGGCTCGCCGCCTCGCCAATGGCCTCGGTCATCTCGCACAGTGCCAACTGCCCGTCGCGGCGCTGACCCTGGAGACCGTGGACGACGGCCATGCTGTGGACCTGACCGATGGCCCCTTCCAGCGCCTCGCGCAAGGGCTCGTGGCGCGTCGCATATTGGCGCAGCAAGCCCGCCACGCCCTGCAGGCTGTTCTTTATCCGGTGGTGAACCTCGCGAACCAACGCATCGCGCTGCTTCTTCTCTCTCGCCAGACGCTGCTCTTCGGCCTGCCGGCGCGCCGTCACGTCACGAAAGATGCCGTGCGCGAGCACCGTATCACCCGCTCTGATAAACGTGCTGTTGATCTCCGCTATGAACTGTGTCCCGTCCTTGCGCACCACCGGAAGCTCTGCCAGGACGACCTCTTCGCGCGCCATTCTGTCGAAGGCATCGCGCACGGCCGGTAGCGCCTCCGTCGGGTGCAGCTTGTCGACCGTGCAGCCGACGAGTTCTTCCCGGCTGTAGCCGAGCAATTCCTCGGCCCGGCGGTTGCAGTCGCAGAGCCGTCCTTCTCGATCGGCCAGAACAATCGCGTCGCTTGCGTGCTCCATGAACAAACGATATTTGCGCTCCGATTCCTCCAGGGCCTCGGCGGCGTGCTTCTGTGCAGTGACATCCTCCGCGACGCCCGCGATGCGGTAAATTCTCCCTTGCTGATCGCGCACCGGAAATGTACGCGATCGAATCCAACGGACCATTCCATCCGGGCGCACGATCCGGTATTCCTGCCAGGAATATCCGTTCTCGCGCTGCGCCGCCAGCCCGGCCTTGACCTGTTCCCTGTCGTCGGGATGGACCGAACGGACGAAGTCCAACGGATTGTCGTACAACGCCTGCACGGGACGACCCCAGATGGCGGCGTAGGCCGGACTGACGTAACTCAGACGGTCGCTGCCCAGGTCGCGCATGAAAAAGACTTCGTGGATATTGTCCGTGATCTGTCTGAGCCGCTCCTCGGTCTCGCGCAGATGCGCCTCGGCGCGTTCTCGCTCGGAGACGTCGCGCACGATGATGATCGAGGCGGGCTGACCCCGCCACTGACCGGAAGCCGCGGAGACCTCGACCCGGATTTCGGTACCGTCCTTTCGCCGCATCACGTCGCGAAACGGACGCGGCAAACGACAGGCCGAGCAGCACTCGGTGTATCGGCACTCGGGTATGGGCGGTTCGGTCGGCGACAGCAGTTCGCCAATGCGAGTGCCGATCAATTCATCCGGGTCATAGCCGAGCATCTGCGCCATTCGGCGGTTCGCAAAGACGTGGCGCCCATTGCAATTGACCAGGATGCCGTCATAGGCGCTGTCTGCCAGGGAACGCAGATTGTTCTCGCTCTGCTCCGCGGCGGCGACCGCCTCGCGCTGTGCCCCGCTGTGTCGCAAGGCAACGAAGACACCCAGGAACAGCGAAACCGCGCCCAGGCCGATAGCGGCCGTAACCAGCTCGCGCATCTCCTGGCGGCCGCCCGCCTTGAGACGCTCGTAGACACCGAGAAGACGTTCGACCGCATCCGGTACCGCTTCGGTCCGGGCCTGGAGGCGATCAACGCTCCGGCGGGCGGCCGCCGTACGCGGCTCCGCATTGACAACGTCCACCGCGGCTTGCCGGGTCATCGCCCACCGCCGCGAGAGCTCACCGACGGCACGGTCCATCGCGCCCTCATCGCCAGTCCACCAGCCGACCGGCGAGTCGGTCCGCCGGCGCTGTCTGGCCAGACCGTTGTCGATACGGGCCATGTCCGCCAGAACACCCGCTTTGCCCGCCTGCACCCCGTGGTGGCCGTATTCGTCGGCTTCGACCATGAGGCGCTCGGCATACATGCGCAAACGCCCGATCTCTTCGACAAAAGCCGTGTCGTGCGCCGTCTGGTCGACGTAGCGATAGATATTCGCCAGTGCCAGCAATATCGCCATGACGGGCACCAGCGTCAAAAATCCCAGTTTATGTTTCAACGAGAAATGCATGGGGATCGGAAACACTCGCGTGTCGGTCAGCAAGTCGGCCGACCTCGTTCTTGCTAGTGCTATCGGCAGCAAAGGGGCGGGACTTCAGTCCCGCTGACGCCGCCGGTCGGCGTCCAGGAGCCTCCTCCAACCAACCGCAACCCACGGGGCGGCGCGCCTACTGGATAGGCGCCAGCAGTCGAGCAATGCGCACCGCCGCTCTGAACCAGAGCGGCCGACGGGCGTAGTCGTCGGTATGAACCTCGCGGGCTGCGGCGAAATCTGCCTCCAGCATCTTTGCCACTTGCGAGGCGAAGTCCGACTCGGCCACGACGACCGTGGTCTCGAAATTGAGGCGAAAAGAGCGATTGTCCAGATTGGCCGTTCCAACCGCCGCCGTATGATCGTCGATCAGCACCACCTTCTGGTGCATAAAACCCGGTTCGTAGCGGAACAGCCGCACGCCAGCCTCGTGCATCTCGTTATAATAGGAATAGGCGGACAGATAGACCAGGATGTGGTCCGGTCTGTCAGGCAAAAGAATGCGCACATCCACGCCGCGCAGCGCTGCCAACTGCAGAGCTCGCACCACCGCCTCGTCGGGTACGAAGTAAGGGCTGGTGATCCACAGGCGCTTGCGGGCCATATTGATCACATTCACGAAGAACAGTTCGCAAGTCTCCAGCGGATCGGCCGGCCCGCTCGCCAGAACCAGCACCGGCGTGCCTCCCTGTCCGCCCTCGACCTCCCAGCGCAGGGTCGGAATCGTACGGATCGCCCAATACCAATCCCGGACGAAGGAGCGCTGAAGATGCTGAACCGCTGGACCGCGAACAGCCAGATGGGTGTCGCGCCAAGCACCGAAACGCTCGGTGCGCAGCAGGTATTCATCGCCCAGATTCAATCCGCCGACAAAGGCCTCCCGCCCGTCCACCACCAGCAGCTTACGATGATTTCGGAAATTGATTTGCAGACGATTTCCGCGACCCCGGGTGCTGTCAAACTCGGTCACCGCCACATGGGAATCACGCAGCGCCTTAAGGTAGCGCGTGGAAAGCTTACGCGAGCCGACCTCGTCATAGATGAAATAGACGGGAACTCCCTCTTCGGCCTTGCGCATCAAGGCCGACTGGAACACTTTGCCGATCCGGTCGTTGTGGACGATGAAGAACTGGACCAGGACGTAATCGCGCGCCTCGTCGATGGCCTTGAGCATGCTTTCAAAGGTCTGGTCGCCGTTGATCAGCAGCCGGACGTGATTGCCGCCCGTCATGGGCAGACCGCTCATAGCGACCAGCGGACGGTACCAGCGTTCCAATGAGGAAGGCGGAGTGACGCGGTGTTCGGACACAGCTTCGCGAATCTCTCGCGTGAGCTCGTCAACGTCGCGGTTGCCGCTGCGGCGCAGCTCCACATAGCCCTGGAACTTGTTGCGCCCGAACACCCAATATAAAGGGATCGCCACATATGGAAAGGTCACCAGCGACACGGCCCAGGCGATAGCGCCCTGCGCGGTACGCACATACATGACTGCGTGCACGGCATGCAGGATACCGGCGATGTGAATCAGCGGCAGCAGGAAACCGAGCAGGCCGAGGAAATCGTGCAATGTCATGAGCGTTGAGTGCGGGCCCGGAGTGAATCTGATGCCATGTTAACCCGCCAGGGCGCCGGCAACCACTGCCCCAATACCGCGCTCGCACCAGTTCAATCGAACCAGTCCCTCTGTCCGGAACGACGCTGGAGCTTATCTTGCAAGCGGCGGCGGCGCTGTAACGCGGCATCGCATGACGTGTCGGTACAATAGGCGAGCGCGGCACGCGGGTCGCGGCGCACGTGCTCGTGATATTTAGCCAGGTGCATCCGCGACTCCACACATCCGCGCGACGCGAGTTCCTCCCAGAGGGCGCAAGCCTCCGACCAGGCCCCGGCGCGGCGCTGCAGGCGCGCCAGCTCGCGCAGGCCGGCATCGTCCAGGCGGTCGCGGTGTGCCCCCAGCAGCGCTCGCGCACGTTCTTCGTCGCCGCGTTGGCGATGCGCGCGTGCGACCCCGGCCACGTCGGCACCCCAGGCGCCCGGATCGGCATGCACCTCTGCGAGCGCCGGCAGCAGCGCGGCAAGCGAGACCAGGTCCCAGTGGTTGTGGCGGGCAACCTCGGGCAGCAACCGATCGTTTCCCCGCTGGACGAACGCGAGCCAGGCCGCCGGGGCCTCGCTGCCCGGCAAATCGTTCAAGCGGCGAAAATCCAGCAGGCGCCGCTCGACCGTGGACAATCGGCAATCGTCCCAGATACGCGCGAAGGCGCGCCGCGTCGGATGCAGCAAGTCGAGATGATCGCGCCGACTGAAGGGATCGGCGATCCCGGCAAGCCGGCAGCGCGCCGCCAACAACGGCACGTCGAAGCTCTTGCCGTTGTAGCTGACCAACACCGCCCTCCCGCCGAGCCAATCGCCCGCTGCCGCCAGCATGGCAGCCTCGCCGGCAAAGGCACTGAGCACGTATTGGCGTACCACCAGCGCGTTGTCCTGCACTCGCGCCAGGCCCAGCATGAACACGGTGGTGCCGCTGCCCCCCGACAATCCGGTGGTCTCAGTATCAACGAAAATCCATTCGGACTCCGACCGCCCGGCCGCCTCGGGCAGATCCGACGGGCTGTCATCGAGCGTGCGCAGCGCGCGTGCACCGTGGCGCCCTTCGAGCGCCACGCGGTGTTCGATCAGGATCACGCCCGGGGCCAAAACTTCCCCGTCCAGACGCTCGGCCAACCGGGCGTCGCGCCGCGCGGCATCGCCTGGCGCACCGGAACCGCACGCACCCTGTCGCGTAGCTGGCGCGCTTGCCGGCACCGCCGGACGCAGGCGCCGGACCCGCTCGGCAATCTGCGTGCCGGGAGCGCACGTGCCCGCTTCGGTGTCGCGCTGCGCGCCGGCCTGGCGGCGCAGCGTCGAGAGTCGCTGCTTAAGCGCCATCGCCCTGCAGCAGGCTCAGCACCTGCACGGCGGCGGCCTTGGGCGAGTAGCCGCGCACCTCGTCGGAGGCCAGGATGGGCCCGACGCACGCCGGACAACCGCAGCGACACTCGCAGGCTTCGACCAATGCCCGGGCGCCATGCACGATCGCGGCGCGCGATTCGAACAACGGCGCCGACAGGCCCACACCGCCGGGATAGTTGTCGTAGAGGAACACCGCCGGGCGGAACCGGCCCTCCGCCTCGGGATCGAGCTCGGTACCGTCGAGCCGGCGCATCTGGCCGCGCCCGTTGGCACCGACGGTGGCGAACCACTGCGCATCGCCATCGCCGACCGCGCGGCCCAGGTCCTGCGGCTCGGACATCGACTCCAGTGCGGCCACGTGGTGCAGCGCATAGGCCGCACCGAGAAAACCATCCAGCGCCTCCTGGCGGCTGGAAAACGCCGCCGCCAGCGTCTCGGGCGCGAGCTGCCACCACAAGGCCGTGGTGTGCATTTCCTGATCCGGCAGATTGATGTTGCCGTAGCCGATGTTCTCGTGGGTGTAATAGCGGATCTTTTTGTAGCCGGGTATGCGCCGCACCAGGTGCACCTCGCCGTGCGCGCTTTGCGCCCTGTTGTCGGCCTCGCCCGAGGCGCTGCGCTCGAAGGCCTCGAGTATCTTCAAGCGCGTATAGTCGATGGCATCGGTGTAGTAATCGGCGCGGGTGCGGCGCACGAACGCCTTGCGCCCCTCCCAGTCGAGCTCCTCCACCTGGTAGGGACTGGCCTGCACCATGTAGATGGCGCCTTCGTAGATCGTCATGGGCGCACTGGTGTAATCGACCTCGGCGACGACGGTCTGAGCGCCCTCGCCGATGTCGACGACGACGAAGTTGCCTTCGGCCACCGAACGCAGGCTCACCGCATTGGCCGGATAGCTGTCGGCGGTCCAGTGCCAGCGCTCGCCCTCGCGGTGCACGACACCCTCTTCTTCCAGATAGCCCAGCATGTCGTTGAGCGACTCCCCGCCGAATCGCTCGCCCTCGCGAAACGGCAACTCGAAGGCCGCGCAGCGAACATGGTCCAGCAGAATCAATAACTGATCCGGATCGATGCGCGCATGCTCGGGCGATGCGCCGAGAAAAAAGTCCGGGTTGCGTACGATGTACTGATCCAGCGGCTGGCTGCTCGCCACCAGCACACCCAGCGCGGGCCGCTGGCGCCGACCGGCGCGCCCGAGCCGCTGCCAGGTGCCGGCAATCGTGCCGGGATAACCGTTCAACACGCACACGTCCAATGCGCCGATGTCCACGCCAAGCTCCAGTGCCGAGGTGCTGATGACGCAGTCCAGGCTACCCGCGCGCAGCTTCTGCTCCGTGGCGCGCCGCTCGGTCGGCAGGTAACCGCCGCGGTAGGCGGCGACGCGCGCCGGTTTGCGCGGGTCCTTGTCGAAGACGTCCTTGAGGTACTTGGTCAGCACTTCGACCATGAGCCGCGTCTGCGCGAACAAGATGGTCTTGAGGCCCCGCTTGACGCTCATACGCGCGATGCGCGTGGTCTGCGAACGCGCCGAGGCGCGGATACCCAGATCCGGATTGATGACCGGCGGATTCCACAACAGCAGGTATTTCGCCCCCTGCGGTGCGCCGCTTTCGGTCACCGCGACCACCTCCTCGCCGATCAGGGCCGAGGCCAACTCGGCCGGGTTGGCGATCGTCGCCGAGCAGAGAATGAACACGGGATCGGCGCCGTAGAAACGGCACACCCGGCGCAAACGGCGCAGCACGTTGGCCACGTGCGAACCGAACACGCCGCGGTAGGTGTGCATCTCGTCGATCACCACATAGCGCAGGTTCTCGAAGAACTGCGCCCACTTGGTGTGATGCGGGAGTATCCCCTGGTGCAGCATGTCGGGATTGGAGACGACGATATCGCCGCGGGTGCGCACCGCCTTGCGGGCATCGCCCGGCGTGTCGCCGTCGAAGGTATAAGCGCGCACCCCAAGCTCGCCGGCCCGATTGAGCTCCAGGATCTCGGCGACCTGATCCTGGGCCAGCGCTTTGGTCGGGAACAGATACAGGGCCTTGGCCTGCCCGTTCAGCGCCGCCTGCAAAACCGGCAGGTTGTAGCACAGGGTCTTGCCCGAGGCCGTGGGCGTAACCACCACCGTGTGACGCCCCGCGCTGAGCGCCTCCCAGGCCTGGGCCTGGTGACTGAACAGGCGGTCGACGCCGCGGGCGGCCAGTGCCGCACACAACCGCGGGTCCAGCCCCGGCGGCAGCGGCGCGTACCGGCCGGGCCGGGCCGGGGTAATCAGCTCGCCCGTGATCCGCCCCCGGTACTTGGCCTTGAGCTGGTCGGCCAGGCGGGCGATCGGGTCGGGGTCCGAAAGCGACTCGCTGTCCAGGTCGGGCGGGCATCCGGCGCGGGGCATTTGTGCGGCGGGGGTGGCCATGCTATGTTCTCCATCGGTTCTCCCTATCCCGATAGTATAGAACGAATAGAGAACAAACAAGTGAGCATCGCCCCCGACCGACCCCTGACCCGGCGCCAGCAGGCCATCCTGGACTATCTGCGCGAGCACGCGCACGAGTTCGCCCAGCCGCCGACGCTGGACGAACTGTGCCGGCTCCTCGGCCTGCACTCCAAGGGTTCGCTGCACAAGCATATCCAGGCCCTGGTCGAGGCCAGCCTGGTCGAGCCTATGCACGGCCGCCAGCGGGGCGTCCGCCTGACCGAACAGGCCGCGCGCCCGGCCGGGCATCTGCCGCTGCTCGGGCGCATCGCCGCCGGCCGCCCCATCGAGGCTATCGCCGACAGCGAGACCGTCGAGGTCCCCGCCGCCCTGCATACGGCTGGCGATTGTTACGTGCTGGAGGTGCGGGGCGATTCGATGATCGAGGACGGGATCCTCGACGGCGACTGGGTGGTCATCGAGCGCCGCGACCAGGCGCGCGACGGCGAGGTCGTGGTGGCGCTCATCGATGACGAGGAGGCGACCCTCAAACGCATCGAGCAGCGATCCGACCGCGTTGTGTTGTACCCGGCCAACGCCGCACACGCACCGCAGGTCTACCCGCCAGACCGGGTTCGCATCCAGGGCGTGCTGGTCGGCCAGATGCGCCGTTACCGCTGAGCTTCAGGCGGCCGGAAAGCGCACGACGGCCTGCAGGCCGCCGCCGTCGATCCGCTCTTCCAGACGGACGTCCGCGCGGTGCAGCGCGGCAATGCGCTGCACGATCGACAAGCCCAAACCGCAGCCTTCCGCTGACGGCGTCCGCGCCCCCCGGTAGAAGCGCTCGAACAGCCGCCCCCGATCCTCCGGCGCCACACCTGACCTCGCCCACGCCAGTTCCAAGCCGTTCTGGGCCTTCACGTCGGGAGTGGTCGTCAACGTAATCCTGGGCTTCATCCTGTCCACGATTGTGTTCGCGGGGTATTGGCAGACCCTGCATCACTAAGGGGCGGGGGCACCCGTCACTCTCCGCGCTGTTGCGGCAGCGCCCTTAGGACCGGTCAGAGGAGAAAACGAACAGGGGACGGGAAACGGCCGAACAACGACGCTGTCTCGATTGTCGCCACTTCAGGAACTCGCCCGAGTGCCTCGAGAGTGTCTACAAAGGCATGAACACTATGAGCTCGGAGCACGCCTCGGTGCGCAAGGACGACGGTATCTGCGCCGAGCATGACATCTATCTGTCGGCCGACCAGTGGTGCGAGCGCTTCGAGCGCGCCGACGCCTAGACGTCAGGGTCGCTGGAACAATACGCTGTCGGCCGCGCGCTGCAGCGAGCCGACAATGCGTTCGCTCATGCTCTTCTTGACGGTGTATTTGACCTGATACAGATCGGCCGTCTCGCTCGCGCCGATCAGATAATCGTCGCTGGTGATCAGCTCGTCCACCAGCCCCAGTGCGATGGCCTGGCGGCCGTGCCAGTACTCGCCGGTCGCCACCCGGCTCAAGTCGAGACCGGGGCGGTTTTCGGCGACGAAATCCTTGAACAATTGGTGCGTCTCGTCGACCTGCTCCTGCATCTTGGCGCGGTCGGCGTCCGTGTTGGTGCCGAACATGGTCAGGGTGCGCTTGTACTCGCCCGCCTTGATCTGCTCGAAGTCCACGCCGTGCTGATCGAGCAGGCGATGGAAATTCGGCAGCTGCGCCAACACCCCGATCGAGCCGACAATGGCGAACGGCGCGGCGATAATCCGGTCGGCCACGCACGCCATGAGGTAACCGCCGCTCGCGGCCACCTTGTCCACCGCCGCGGTCAACGCAATCTTGCGTGCGCGGATCCGCGCCAGCTGCGAGGCCGCCAGGCCGTGCTCGTGGACGAGACCGCCGGCGTTCTCCAGGCGTACCACCACCTCGTCGCCCTCGCCCGCCTCGGCCAGGACGGCGCTCACCTCCTCGCGCAACGAGCCGACGCCCGTGGCCCGGATGTCGCCGTGAAAATCGATAACGAAGATGCGCTTTCGCACCGGTGCCTCGGCCTTGGCAGCCTGTTTATCCTGCTGCTTGCGCTGCGCCTTGTCGGACTTCAAGGCGCGCTTGGCGGCCTTTTTCGGCAGCACGGCCGTGCGCAGCGACTCGGCGAGCTTGCGGTACTTGTCATTGAGATATGTCACTTCCAGTTGGTCGGTCGCCTGACGCCGCCCGCGCCGCGGCAGTGAGGCCAGCATCGCGACGACTACACCGAAGGCGATCACCGCTGTCGCCGTCTTGGCCAGAAACAACCCATAATCCGACAGGAATTCCGCCATCGACATCTGCCACTCCTCTCTCTGACGCTCGGTCGTACGATGCAAGTTACAAGTTACAGGTTACAAGTCACAAGCTGTAAGCGGCGAGTGCCGAGTCGCGAGGATAAAACCGCTCACGCCTCGCGCCCCACTTTCTGCCAACTGCAAACCGCCGACTGCCAACTCTATTCGCCTCACACCTCACGACTATAGGTCAAAGGACCGTTGGCCACAATTGCGTTGCACCTTCTATACTCAAGCGACCAACCCTGTAACGGATTTTGCCATGCTCGGCGCAATCGCAGGTGACATTATCGGTTCAGTCTACGAAGCTGCGCCCATCAAGACCACGGATTTTCCACTCTTCGTCGAGGCGTCGACGTTTACGGATGACACCGTCCTGACCGTTGCCGCGGCGAGCGCCCTGCTCGGCGACGGCGACTACGCGCGCGCCCTGAAGCGGTTCGCTCGCGCTTACCCGCACGCCGGCTACGGCCGCAGCTTCTATCAGTGGATGCTCTCGGATGCTTCCGAGCCTTATCACAGTTGGGGTAACGGCGCGGCCATGCGCGTCAGTCCCGTCGCGTTCGCCTTCGACACCCCGGAGGCGGTCGTCGACGAGGCCGCGCACTGTGCCGCTGTGACGCACGACCATCCCGAAGGCATCAAGGGCGCGCAGGCCACCGCGCTGGCGATATTTTTGGCGCGCCGTGGCTGCAACCGGAAGACTATTCGCTCGGCGATCACTGAACGGTTCGGCTACGACCTCGACCGGCGTCTGGACGACATCCGACCGGGCTATCGCTTCGATGTCTCCTGCGCGGGCTCGGTCCCCGAGGCCATGATCGCCTTTCTGGAGGCCAGCGACTTCGAGCAGGCCGTGCGCAATGCCGTCTCGCTCGGCGGCGACAGCGATACCCAGGCCTGTATCGCCGGGGCGCTGGCCCAGGCCCGTTTTGGCGGAGTGCCGGAGACGATCGCCGAGGCGGTCTACGCGCGCCTGCCCGCCGAGCTGATCGAGGTCATCGCCGCGTTCCATTCCCGGTTCCGCCTTTCACGCAGCGGTGAGCCGCTCGGTGACTGAATGCGCCGCCTCAGCGGCGTTCGGCGCCGTCGCAGGCAATGCCCGCACCGCCGGCAATGTTGATTCGCTCCTTTCCATCCCCATACTTATTGGATAAGCGTTCTTTCCGTAATTCCACCATGCACAGCGATGGTATTGGCGTTAACTACGATACCGGGAGGTGCACCCATGAAGTTCCAAGCCAACATCAGTCCGAAATCGGACGATGCCCTCGTCGTCGTCGATGTCCAAAGAGATTTCCTGCCCGGCGGCGCGCTGGGCATCGCCGGCGGTGACGCCGTCACCGACCCGCTCAACCAGTACATGAAGGTCTTCCACGACAACGGCCTGCCCATCTACGCAAGCCGCGACTGGCATCCACCCGATCACTGCTCCTTCGAGGCGCAGGGCGGACCCTGGCCGGTGCACTGCGTCGCCGAGACGCCCGGGGCCAAATTCGACCCCCGACTCAAGTTGCCCGACGGGGCCGAAATCGTCTCCAAGGCCACGCACCGGGATCGGGAGGCCTACTCGGCTTTGGACGGCACCGGCCTGCGCCAGCGTCTGCGCGAGCAGGGCGTGCGCCGCATTTTCATCGGCGGCCTGGCAACCGACTACTGCGTGCTAAATACCGTACGCGACGCCGTCGTGGCCGGGTTCCAGGTGTATCTGCTCGAAGACGCCATTTGCGCGGTCAACCTCAACGCCGGTGATGCCACCAAGGCGCTGGATGAAATGCACCGCCTCGGCGCGCGTCCCCTGCATGTTCAGGAACTGGCGGCATGAGCCTGCAGTCCAGCGTTTTGCTGACCGATCTGTACCAGCTCACCATGCTGCACGGCTACTACGCCCGCGGCATGGACGACACCGCCGTGTTCGAGTTCTTCGTGCGCGATCTGCCGCCCGAGCGACGATTCCTGGTCGCCGTCGGTCTAGAACAGGCACTCGCGTTTCTCGACAACGCGCATTTCACGGACGAGGAGCTGACCTGGCTGCGCGAGCGGAAGCAGTTTCCGTCCGATTTCGTCGATTACCTCGCGCAGTGGCGCTTTACCGGCGAAGTGCACGCCATGCCCGAGGGCACCGTCTTCTTTCCCGACGAGCCCATCCTGCGCGTTACCGCACCCATCGGGCAGGCGCAGTTGGTCGAGTCGCGCCTGATCAATCTGCTGCACTACCAGAGCCTGATCGCCTCCAAGGCGGTGCGCTGCACGCTGGCCGCGCCCGACAAGCTGCTGGTCGACTTCGGCATGCGCCGCGCCCACGGCGCGGAGGCCGGGCTGCTCGCGGCACGGGCGAGCTATATCGCCGGCTTTGCCGGCAGCGCGACCGTGCTCGCCGCGCAGCGCTTCGGCCTCCTCGCTTTCGGCACCATGGCGCATTCCTATATCGAGGCACACGCCGACGAAATCGATGCCTTCGAGTCCTTCGCCCGCGCCCAGCCGGACAACGTCACCCTGCTCATAGACACCTATGACACCGAGGCCGGCGCCGAGAAGGTGGTCGCACTGGCCAGGCGCCTGCGTGCCGAGGGGATCGCGATTCGCGCGGTGCGCCTGGACAGCGGCAACCTCGACGAGCATGCACATCGCGTGCGTGCAATCCTCGACGACGGCGGCCTGCAGGACGTGCGCATCTTCTCCAGCGGCAACCTCGACGAGCATCGCCTACAGAAGCTGCTGGCGGCCGGTGCGCCCATCGACGGCTTCGGCGTGGGCACGCTCATGGACACCTCAGCCGACGTGCCCTACCTAGACTGCGCCTACAAGCTGACCGAATACGCCGGGCGCGGCCGGCGCAAGCGCTCCGAGAGCAAGGCCACCTGGCCGGGGCGCAAGCAGGTCTATCGCCATTACGACACCGACGGGCGTATGGCCGGCGACACCGTCACCTTGTCCGACGCGCCAGTGGCGGGCGATCCGCTGCTCGAACACGTCATGGCCGGGGGACGGCGCATCGACGCCGGCGAATCCCTGGACACGATACGCACCCGCCTGCGCGGCCAGCTCGAACGCCTGCCCGACCACCTGCGCCGCCTCGAACCGGTCCCGCCGGACGAAGAGGCAAATCGCTATCCCGTAACCATCTCGCCCGCACTGCGACAGCTCGCCGAGGATGTCGACGCCGAGCTCGAGGCCGGCCCGGCGCAGCGGCGCACCGGGTAACCGGGCCGATAGCTCAACGAGCGGCCCTGGCCAACCCCCGGCATATGGATATAATGACAGAGGTGTATTTATCTACAGGGATGCCCCATGTCGGAACTGACCGCCCGCCAGGCCGAGATACTGGAACTCATCCGCGAGACCATGGAAGAGACCGGCATGCCGCCAACCCGGGCAGAGATCGCCGACGCCCTGGGGTTCCGGTCGGTCAACGCCGCCGAGGGCCACCTGCGGGCCCTGGCCCGTAAGGGCGCCATCGAGCTGATCGTCGGCTCTTCGCGCGGTATCCGCCTGCGCGAGGAGATTGGCCTGCCGGTGGTCGGGCGCGTCGCCGCGGGCAGCCCCATCCTCGCCGAGCAGCACATCGAGACCCACTACCGCCTCGACCCCGGACTGTTCCGCCCCAGCGCCGACTACCTGCTGCGGGTGCGCGGCCAGAGCATGCGCGAGGCGGGCATCCTCGACGGCGACCTGCTCGCCGTGCACCGCACGAGCGAGGTGCGCAGCGGTCAGATCGTCGTCGCCCGCCTGGGCAGCGAGGTCACGGTCAAGCGCTTTCGCCGCCGCGGCAACAAGGTCACCCTGGTGCCCGAAAACCCCGACTTCGAGCCCATCCTCGTCGACCTCAAACGCGACGACCTGGTCATCGAGGGCCTGGGCGTCGGCGTCATCCGCAACGGACACCCCCTGTAACTCCAGTCCCCCGTTCAATTTTTTCCGCCTCACCGACACGGTATCGGCCACAGCTTGTCGCCGCGCACGCATAGTGTATATATTTACACTATGCGTATTTGACGCGGTGTCGACCCTGCCGGACGAGTCCGATGAGCCTGGAATCCCTCCTCCAACGTGCCGACCTGTGGCGCGGCGGCGAGCCCGTCCGCCGCGGGCCGGCCGGCGTACCCACCGGCAGTGAGGCCCTGGATGCCGAGCTGCCCGGCGGCGGCTGGCCGCGCGGCGCCCTGACCGAGCTGCTACTCGCCCGCCCCGGCGCCGGTGAGCTAGGCCTGCTGCTGCCGGCCCTGGCCCGGCTCAGTGCCGAGGACCGCTGGCTGGCCTGGATCGACCCGCCCCATCTGCCCTATGCCCCGGCGCTGGCCTCCGCCGGCATCGATCCGGCCCGCACCCTGCTCGTGCGGCCGGGGCGGACCGACAACTCCGCCGAGATGCTGTGGGCCATGGAGCAGGCCCTTCGCGCCGGAACCTGCGGCGCGGTCCTCGGCTGGCCAGCAGCACCGAACCACCGCGCCCTGCGCCGGCTGCAGCTGGCCGCCGAGCACGGCGCCGCCGTGGGCATCCTGTTCCGCCCGCTGAGTGCGGCCGATCAGGCCTCGCCCGCCGCCCTGCGCCTGCGCCTGGAGCCCGCGGCCGGCGGGCTGCGCCTGCACCTGCTCAAGCGCCGCGGCGGCTGGGGCGTGCGACCGATCTTCCTGCCCACGGTCGTCTGACCATGCTCTGGCTTGCCCTGTACCTGCCGCATCTGCCGCTGGAGGTCGTGGCCCGGGGCAGCCCTGCCCGAACCCCGCTCGCAATCGCCGCCCCCGACGGGCAGCGTCAGCGCATTCACGCCCGCAATCGCGCCGCCGCCGCGGCCGGCGTCCACCCCGGTCTGGCGGTCAATACCGCCCTGGCCCTGTGCCCCGGGCTGTCCATCCGCGCCCGCGACGAGGCGGCCGAGGCCGAGGCCCTGGGCAGGTTGGCCGGCTGGGCCGGGCAGTTCACCTCCCGGGTCAGCCTCCAGCCCCCGGCCGGCCTGCTGCTGGAGATCGGCGCCAGCCTGCGCCTGTTCGGGGGACTCGATACCTTGCTGACACGTATCGGCGACGGCGTGGAGAACCTGGGCTACCGGGCCCGGCCGGGCGTTGCTCCGACCCCGCTCGGTGCGTGGTGGCTGGCCCGCGCCGGCCGACGCGAGACCATCACCGACCTGCCCGCCCTCAGCCGGGCCCTGCATACCCTGCCGCTGACCGTGCTGGAAATCTCCGCCAAGGCCCGGGCCGAGCTGCGCGGCCTGGGCCTGCGCCGCCTCGGCGACTGCGTACGTCTGCCGCGTGCCGGTCTGGCCAAGCGCTTCGGCCCGGCATTCGTCACCGACCTCGACCGGGCCTTCGGCCTGCAGCCCGATCCCCGGCCGCGCTTTGCCCCGCCGGAGCGCTTCGAGTCCCGGCTGGAGCTCCCCGCTGAGGTCGACGACAGCACCGCCCTGGTGTTCGCCGCGCGTCGACTGGTCGTCGAGCTGTGCGGTTTTCTCATCGCACGCGGCGCCGGTGTCTCGTCCCTGGAATTGACACTCGATCACCGCCGGGGCCCGCCGACATCGCTGCACCTGGGCCTGGTTTCCCCCACCCGCGAGCCCGATCACCTGCTCGGTCTGCTGCGCGAGCGCCTGGAACGGTGTCCCTTGAACGCGCCGGTGGAATCCATCGCCCTGCGCGCCGATCGGCCGCAGGCACTGGCCGCGCAGCCCGCGGCCCTGTTCGACAAAGGGGATAGCGAAAAGGGTGACTGGCAGCATCTGGTCGAGCGCCTGCGCGCCCGCCTCGGCGAGGCGGCCGTCACCGGTCTGTGCCCGCACGACGACCACCGCCCCGAACACGCCTGGCGCCCCTGCCCGCCCGGCACCGAGACAGCGCGGCGCAAAGCCGTCCCGCTGCCCGAAGGCGTCCGGCCCCTGTGGCTGCTGGAAGAACCCACGGCGCTGCGGCTCGTCGACGGCCGGCCCTGGCTGGGCGGCGAGCTGCGCCTTCGCCGCGGACCGGAACGCATCGAATCGGGCTGGTGGGACGGCATCGAGGCACGCCGCGACTACTTCATCGCGGAGAATCAGGGCAACGAACGCTACTGGATCTATCGGGATTTAGAAGGCGACGGCGCATGGTATCTGCACGGCGTGTTCGGATGACAAAAGTTGGCAGTTGGCAGTTGGCAGTTGGCAGTTGGCAGTTGGCAGTTGGCAGTTGGCAGTTGGCAGTTGGCAGCAAAAGCCTATAACTCTGCTTTCTTTCTGCCGACTGCCAACTCGCTTCAATGCTTCTGATAGGTTCCGATCAGTTCCGTCTTTTCGACGATGTGCCCCTGCATCGCCTTTACCACGGCCGCCTTGTCCGGATTGGTCAGACCATCCAGCTTCGTATCGAGGGCGTAGAGCTTGAAGAAATACCGGTGCCGCCCGATGGGCGGGCATGGTCCGCCGTAGCCGGTCCGCCCCCAACCGTTGCGGGCCTCCTCGGTCCCCGGTGGCAAGTCCTTGGACTTCGCCGCCGGCGGCAGGCCCCCGTCCTTGGCAGGCATGTTGTACAGCACCCAGTGCACCCAGGTGATTTTCGGGGCCTTCGGGTCCGGCGCGTCCGGGTCGTCGACGATGAGCACCAGGCTCTTCGCATTGCTCGGCACGCCGCGCCAGTGCAGCGGCGGCGAGATGTTACCGCCCTGGCAGGTATACATTTTCGGAACCGCACCTTTGTGAGGAAAGGCTGGCGACTTCAGGCTCATCCCCGCCGCTCCGGCCGTCTCCCACGGCAGCCCGGCCAGCAGCAGTGCCAACAGCGCGGGCACCAGCCGGCGCAGCCACTTGCTATG
>Ga0102944_1000525_pt1 | contig 29299 bp, 27 predicted proteins | sample SalPonD_shore_MG_FD_78172 | JGI IMG/M metagenome (GOLD analysis project Ga0102944, IMG submission 78172) | Salt pond soil microbial communities from South San Francisco under conditions of wetland restoration - Salt Pond MetaG... | ecosystem: Environmental > Aquatic > Marine > Intertidal zone >...
AATTTCAAATTCCAAGTAGAAGGTATGAGGAAAAATTACTAACCCATCACCAATACTATCTGGAGTGTACTTGTATTGACCTATCTCATGAATTGCTTCCCAATGTAGATCTTCTGCATTTTGACTGTATAGAATGATTGTGGAATGCCCGTCAAGAATCAATAAACTCGGTTGCAAATCATCCGCAGACTGAGCTACCCAGTACTGAGGTGAGTTGATATCATCAAACACGTCAATTAAGTCCACAACTTCATCCGGGAGTTCCTCCGGATCTTTTTTTATGACCACAGATAAGCTGAGAACTGTTATAAAATAAATATTCGCTAAAAAACTATGAGAAATCGAAATGAACCGAAGTAATTTCTAGCTTGTAATCAACGCCATTTTAGAATTGATCAATCCAACTCTTCAAAGATAATATCACGGGCTTCAAGTTCAGTTAGGAATGATTTGGCAGGTACCACTTTTTCTCCTGGAACCACCCCACGGTCGGTGATTTGCTGTTTGGCAATCATCTGACCAATTATACTTATAGGATAACTAGTTGTTCGTCCCATGGCACTTATTTCAGATTCTGGATCTTCATAATCAATACATTGCCAGGTTAATTGCACATCAGATTCATCCTGCCTACCAAAAACGGAAAGCCTGATCAGCACCACATCGGGTTCGTCTCGGGGGAGATACTCAACTAATTTTTTCTCTGTCAGTTCCCGCACGGTCTGTGAGGTCTCAGGAATCATTTCATCAGCTAAAAGTCCTAAATCAATGAGAAAACGGAAATACTGCATGTGACTGGGATAGCGAATCGTTTTATAGGTTAATTCATCCAGTTTTCCCTCATACAGTCTGGGAAGTGAACTGGTACCTCCTGCAGTTTGAAATGCCTCCAGAGTACCGAATGGTTGGGGAAAATACAAGGTTTCAAGTTCAGTCATACTAGGAACCAGCTGGATATGACCATCACGAATAACAATAGCATCTTCCAGATACTCATTAGTGAGACCTCGAATAGAGAAGACCTGCTGGTATTTGAGTAGACCTGTTGGTACTCGAGGGAGTCCACCTACTCTGATATGAGCTTCTGAGGGATTATCCATGCTTTCAATCAGATGAGCAGTAATGATATTGACCATCCCAGGAGCTAGTCCACAATCAGGAATGATGGTCACACCAGCTGATTTTGCCGCTTCGGTTAATTCGTACTGCTCTTTTACCACCTCAGGATTACCTCCAAGATCTAGATAATGGGTTCTGGTCTCAATGCAGATGTTGGTTAGATATACATTGAATTTGTAATCAATGGCACCAAATGCAACATCAACTGTTTTCATGAGACCCACCAGTTGCTCACGTTCAGTAATAGAGAATTGATGTGTAGTAAATCGATTCTGATATGTCTTAAATTTCTGTTTTACGGCAATTATTCTCTCAGAATCTATTTCCAATGCATTGACCTCTGCATTGAGATCATGAGTCAGGAGATCGTAACAAATAGCCTCACCCATCATGCCCAGTCCAAGTACCAAGTATTTTGTCATAGAAGATTATTTGACCACTAGTGTATGGATTTGTTCATGATTACACTCTAGTTGAGATAATAATCTTCTAGTTCATTGATCATTTCATGAAGTTGTTCATGAATCCCTCCACCGATTACATTATTTTCAAAATCGTCAAATTTGTGTTTCAGGGATACTAGTTCTGTTTCATCGAGATATTCATTGGTAATTCTAAACATGTCCTGATTTTCTTTCTCAATATGCTGCTGAAGTAAATTAATATACTTTCTAGCATTTTGTATGAACTTAGATTGACCAGACTTTGTTGTTTTATAAGAATCAATTGCATCCAACATATTACTAATATAGATTTTACCTTCCTTGTGATCTTCAAATATTGATGCAAAAGGCTCTTTATTCATATCTACACCTTTGTCTTTCAAAGTTGGAAAGAGTAATTGTTCTTCTTTTCCATGGTGGCATTTATCAGCAAAAATCGTAAAGAATCTCGATAATCCATCTAAATGATTATCCGGAATATCGATTTCCTGATCCATATTATCAGAGATTTTTTCTAAAATATCCAGCATCAGAAGTATTGCATTATGCTCTTTTTCTAAATCTGAGGTGACTTCAGACATCTTACTCATCTTACATTATGATATCAATGCTATAATTAATATAGTTTTGTTAATCGAATTTATCCCTCTCATTATTTAGTATTCTCGGTTTCGTATTACAATCAATTGATACTCACTATTTTAGTGAAAATATCGCTTTAAGGCGTAGATAATTTTAATTTACTGATAAAAATAATAGTAAATAATGATCAACAATTACTTGAGTTTGATTATTGATTTAAGAGATCTGAAATTTCTTGTTTTTACGTATAAGTCCTGCTATGCGCAATTCGCAGAAAAACATATTTCCTAATTCTACAATTTTGTATAGTCTTATCTCTTGTAGGATCAATATTATCAATTATGTTGAGACTGATACCAAGATTGTAAATCTGCTTTGGTGAGAGGATCCTCAATATTGACTGCAAGGGGATTTCCACTTAGCCAGATCTTTTCCAAGCGGTTAAGATTGAATATTGATTGAGGAAGCTTGGTCAAGCGATTATCCTGCAGATAAATTCTTTCTAGATAGCTGTTCTTGCTAAAGAGGTCGTCAGGTAGGGATGAAAGCTGGCAATGATGACTAGCAAAGATGATTAGATAAGGAAGTTCGGCAACAATTTTCTCAGGATATGACTCTATCGGATTTTTATTCAACCGGAGATCCTGAAGCTGCTCAGTGCCTTTGAAGCAATCCTCAGCAACTGTAGAGATCTGATTATTATTCAGATATAGCCATTCTAATTGTTGAAGATCCTGAAATTCGGTTCTAATTGATTTGATGTGATTATTATGCAACCATAGATATTTCAGATTAGGAAGCTCGGTAAAAAGACTAGCTGGAATTTCTCGGAGATGATTATGTGCAAGGATTATACTCTCTAGATCGTCACAATCTGCAAACGTATTGTCACGAAGAGTTTCTAGATTTAATCGACTGAGATTTATGGATTGTAATCTGCCATGATCTAGTTTAGTTCTCCAGCTAGAGAGCACTTGATCGTGAAGATTAATTCTGTCCAGCCGTTCTAGAACCAGAGCAAGTTCATTCATAGTTAATCACATATCTCTTGTATCTTATTCTTTTGTAATACAGAACTAATTGTTGCTATCCTCAAAATCAGCAGGATTACCACTGAATTTAGGGAGTGCATCTAGTTCAGGAATATTGTTATTACCAGGTAATTCAATTATACCGTATCGATGATGATTGATTATTGATTTTAATTCTCCTGCCAAAACCTGATAATCGAGAGTAGCCAAACTGTTCTTTGTATTGTGTTGATTGACATAGGCTACGATACCTTCGGCAGAATGATCCGCAATTTCAGGAATCCGCAAAATCGTAACTTTTCCCATTCCACGTACTGCATCTTCACCTTCGGTCAAAGTCTGTGTACGGATATCACTCCCTCCAAGGTGATTTGAGCTGATTACAATCAGATGGCAATTATTCATAGTCACTATCTCTCGAAGATGTTCAATTGCTTCAGCATTGGCCATATCAGCAAGATCAGGGTATAATTCACATCTTGCTTTACGGAGGTAAGGAGAGATATAAACAATTACCCGAGGATCGATTTCTATTATCTCAATTGTCAACTGATGAAAATCGTGGAAATCAATCACGGACCATTGGGTCGGGAGTGATAGATCGGGATACTGCGTGGTATCTAGGAAACATATCACTTCTAGGGAATAGGATTGATTGAGGATTGGTTCAATATCTGCCAGACCATTGAAATAATCACCCAATAGCAGAACTGACATAACTATAGACAAGGGTAGAATTTATTATTGAAATGATTTCGTATCGAGACGATTGGTCAATTTGACCCGTAATTAAAGATAAGATAAAAAATAGATGGGTTTTTTTAGCAAATATGGACTACATCTTCAAACGACTCGGGCATCTTGGAGAAATCCATTTAGTCAAGCCCGGTGAAACCAAAACATTCTGTAAATTAAGAGCTGATGGCCCGAATTTTAAGGAAGTGACTCCTGTAGATCTTGAGCCACGTCCAAGTCCTCAATTATGTACGGACTGTAAAGATGAATTAGACAAAATTCAAGCAGAGAATGAAGAAGACGATACTGAAGAATCTGATGCAGAATAGTTCATCAAGCTTTATTTAGAACATATTTCCTTAGAAATTTTTCAATTCTATTATACTGATCACGTAAGGTACTGGTTTTGGTGAATCCATGACCTTCTCCACTGTAGGTTTTCAGTTCAACCGGACCTTGAACCGCATCTGCAATCATTTTGCTCTGATTCTCAGGTACAACTGGATCTTCCTCACCCTGTAGGATAAGTAGAGGATCGATGATATTCTCAGCTAGATTGATTGGAGACCGATCGTAGTACCGATCAGCAGTTTCTGGGAGCGGACCCACAATCTGATCGAGATAGTGGGCTTCCAAATAATGAGTATCTTCAGCCAGTTTGAAAAGATCAGATACCCCGTAGAGGTCTATTCCGGCAGTAAACATACCTGGATGTAGAGATAATGCCAAGAGGGTAGTGTATCCGCCGGCAGAACCCCCGGTAATCACTGTTTGATTTGGTTTTGCAATATTCTTGTCTACCAGATAGGCTTTTGCATTGATGCAATCCTCTACATCAAGAGTACCCCATTTACCTACAAGACTTTGTCGGAATTGACGACCATAACCAATTGATCCACGATAATTAATACCAAAATAGGCAAATCCCAACTGTACATAGAATTGTGGATCTCTTCTGAATTTCTCGTACATCATGCCAGTTGGTCCACCATGAACATCAATCACCAGAGGGAAAGGTCCTTCACCTTCAGGCTCGTAGAGTAGACCATGAGCCTCGTTATTGTCACCAGTAGGAAAATTGACATGAGTCGGAGTTACAAAATTTTCCGTATAGCGATCAATAATTACTCCAGATTGGGCAATTATCTGTTTTGATGTTATTGTACCTTGATCATCAAGAGAGATCAGCCAGATTTGCGCTCGGTGTTTTGCATTACTGAATACAAAAGTCAGATTGCCCTTGTGATCACTATGTAATGCCTCATAATAGCCCATAGGGAGGTCAAGCTCAGTTAGATTTCCCTGCATATCGGTCAGAACAAGTGAAAACCTGCCATCAGTATTACGAGTAAATACGATATGATCATTATCTATCCAGACTTGATTTCTACTCCCAGATGTCCAGGTACTGTAACTATGTTCATGGGTCTCATCAACCAATTGCCTGGGATTAGTACCATCAGCATCCATCAGCCAGAGATTGATCCATCCACTTTTCTCACTCATGTAACTCAATTTGTCATAATTGGGACTGTATCTCGGCTGACATACCCAATATGAACCTCCTGCAATGACTTTTTCCTCTGTTTCAGATAATCTAACGAGTGAGGATTGATCCCAACTCATGTAGGGATAATTCCAGACATGAGCGATAATAGAACCATCTGGATGGGGGGCGGGATCGTAAATAAAATGATAATTCAGATCAGTCTGACTAGGCCAGCTGTATCCATCTGCAGTAATCTCAGAGATTGCGAGAGACATTCTCTTTTGATGCTCTATTAGAAAATACAGATGTCCGTCGAAGATTTGTGGATGAAAGGATTTGTCTAGACTTACTAATTCCTCAGCAGGACCGCCAGTAATGCGGATAGAGTACAGAGAACCCTTCCGACTGAATACAATAGCATCGCTACTCTCATTCCAGCAGTAGACCTCTCCACCATAGGCAGTACCAGTAGAAATTTTCTGAGGAGTGGTCAATTGACGGTGTAATCCAGACTCTTTATCATAGAGATACAAACTTTTACCAGCATCAGTACCACGCAGCATGGCGATGTACTTACCATCTGGTGAAAATTGAGGATTGGAATAAATAGGTTTGGCAATCATCGGTTCTATGGGAAATGCCTCATAGTTGTGCATATGATCTACTACAGGTAAAGGTTTATTATTACTTCTTACAGCACTTCGTCTAAGACCAAGATGAGATTGTAGTGAAAACGGGGGGTCATCGTTCTCCAAATTTGGAAAACATCAAAATCAGTATCTGTCTTAGCAATCTCACCGACCGAGAATCGTAGATTCTGCACGAAGAACTGATCTGAATTCGTAAAGGTTTATATAGGTTCTCAAACATTTTGTTGACATACAAAGACAGGCTTGGGGAATACTTTCCTGTCTGAGTTACTTTTGAAAGATTGTAGGACGATGGATGGTTATTATGAGTAGTACGAAAAACACAAAAGTTGGCGCAAAGTCGAAGGATCGAGTTAGTACTCGAAGCTGTCCAGATTGTGGTTCACAAAGTCTTATTCAAGACTTTACACGCGGAGATTTAATTTGTGACCAATGTGGAACAGTTGTAGATGATATGTTAATTGATGACAGTCCAGAATGGCGGGCTTATTCAGCAGAAGAACGAGCAAATCGATCGAGAACTGGAGCACCAACTAATTACAGTATACATGACAAAGGATTATCAACACAGATTGCACTCGAGGATCGAGATGCTTACGGAGCTAAATTATCAGCACAAAAGAAATTCCAATTCTATCGATTACGGAAGTGGAATACTAGGAGTAGAATTGCTAGTTCGAAAGATCGTAACCTCACTAAAGCAATGAGGGAGCTAGATCGGTTGTCATCTCAACTTACGCTACCTAGATCAGTAAAGGATACAAGTGCGATAATATATCGAAAAGCATTGGAAGCCAATCTGATTCGAGGAAGATCGATTGAGGAGATGATTGCAGCATCAACCTATGCAGCAGCAAGACAACGACATCTTCCAAGAACACTTGATGAGGTTTCCGAACATTCCCGGGTTTCAAAGAAAGAACTAGGGAGAGCCTACCGATTACTGGTTATGGAATTGAAATTAAAAATTCCACTCGCAGATCCGATCAACTATGTAGTGAGATATTCTGCAGAATTGGAACTGACTGGTGAGGTATCAAGATCAGCCAAGGAAATACTCCGTGAGGCTAAACGAAAAAGGATGACCCAGGGTAAAGATCCAGTTAGTCTGGCTGCAGCATCGATCTACATCGCAGGTATTCTCTATGATCAGGCATTGACACAGCAACAGATCGCAGATATTGCCTCAGTCACCGAGGTGACAATCAGGAACCGTTACAAAGAATTGGTCAAGGAACTAGAAATCAGCCCCGAATTTTACTAGCAAATATACGATTACTAATATTTACAATCTTCATTCACATCGAGAGGAATTCTATCATGATAAGTAAAAGTCAGATGATATCTGAATTGGCATTGGAATTTGATCCTATCCAAGTTGATACCATACCTAAACAAGAGGCAAAAGATTGGCTTATTCATGCCCAAAGTGTTGCAGATCTTCCTGAGATGCGAGATACGGTCATGGGGAAAGCAACATCAGATATTGGTATACTGTTGATTCACGGCTATAGTGGGACGAACATAGAATTACTCTATCTTGCCAATGATCTGGCACATGATGGTTACAGAGTAGCCATTCCTCTGTTACCGGGTCATGGAACAAATTGGCAGGATCTCTTGACAGTAGATCATAATGACTGGTTGAACAAAGCCAGAAAAGCATTTCACTTTTTGCAAACAGAATACCCTGGACGACAGATATTCTTGGCAGGTCATTCACTTGGTGGGTCAATTGCCTTGAAACTTGCATCTGAATTTGAGGTTCGTGGAGTCGCTGCACTTGCTGCGCCAATACGATATCGCTGGTATTTCAGGCTAGGTATTAAATTTTTAAGACACACTCCTATCAAGATCCCTTATGAGGAATTTCACTTTATTGATGAACAATTTCTTGAGCACCCAGGAGTAAAATATATACAGAAAAATTACTCTGTTATTAGTGGAAGTATTCTGGGTCAGATCTTTGATTTACTGGCAGAGACATATGAGGTTCTGGTTGATCTTACCTGCCCTTTAGCATTAATCTATGCTCGGCAGGATAGGACAGTACCTGCCTATCATGTTAAGGCAATAGTATCGAATGTAGGAAGTAATATGATCGAGATTAACTGGCTAGATAATTCAGGACACATAATGGTAATTGATGCTGATCGTGAGCTGGTCAATCAGAAAGTAAGAAAATTTATCAAAGAAGTAATTGCTATATAAGGAGAAATGAGTATGAAATTGATACAGAAGCATTCCTGAAATGCTCTACATTGAACAAACAAAGATCACACTAACGCTAACCGTGTACTTTAATATGAGAGATGAGATGGTAGAATAGGAGTAGATTTACAATGAGATGTCCTGATTGTGGTAGTAATGACATGAGAAAACACGGTGCTTTCTACACCTGTCCCCGATGTGGGCTTTCTGCAAAACCATGGGAATTGGAGAAGGCTAGAAAACGTGCTAAAGATGAAATAAAAGAACTGGAACAAGATGATCCTGACCAGGCTCAGGAGAAAAAGAAACGAGATCGCATCCGATATCGTAACTGGTACGAGGGAAGACAATCTCACGACTAAACTGATCCAACTTCTAACTCGATAAAATCAATAGTATACCTAGTCATGAACAAAATAAAATTTTCACAAGATTCGCTATAAGATCTGAATTCATACCACAATCTCATCCTTACTCAATAGGATGAAATTTAGATCAGCACAAAGAAGTCGTTGATTTTGTAGGACAGAATTTACTTGTACCAAGATTATTTAAGTCGCAAATACGTACCTCAATACAGATTATTCATGGTTGTAATTGCAAAGCATCTTCGATGTGACTCCCGAAAAGTCTGTTCACAGTGTTCCATATACTTATGGAAACCATCGATAGAGCCACGATTTTATCAATATTGTCCCACCTGTGACAATGATATTTTATGTGACAGAGGAATAATACAGATTTTTGAGTATGATGACATGCAACAAGCAGAACGTGTACGGTATCTTTGTTTAATCTGTAGAACTGAGGTTGAGGATCGTGAATGGCCACAACCAACGGGTATGGATCTTAATATGGCAGAATAGATTATTGTGATAAATTAATTAAAAATTTTGCAAATATAACCTAAATAGTCGGGAAGGATGATATCATTGTTTCCTACATCTCTCGGAAATACCGGTGGGCAAGTTGCTTTGTTTCTTTCTCTGCCCAGGTTGATAGTGCTCGTTTTGCACCAATCATCATCTGTCGGAATTGACGAGGAAATTCTTCCATGAATTTTTTCACATTGTCAACTAATTCTTTATCCTCAACCATGGAATCGGTCAACATTATCTGGAATTCACCCATCTCCCAACGACCTTTCTGAATTGCTGGAATCTTCTCAGATAATCCATTTTTAATAAATTGGAGAGCAGCTCGTTCAAGCGGATCATCCTGAATACCCAATTCCATATGAATAAGAATTGAATTTACGGTATTCTCAATCATATATCCATCACCAGAGGTCATAATCACCTCACCTATTTCACATTCTTGACAGATGACACAGGGAAAATTGATGTCGCCCCGTTGTGGACACTCAATCGGAGCAAGATTATCCAACGGCTGTGCAAGCGTAAGCTCGATTACCATAAATCAATAACCTGATTTGATGCTTAATAATTATTATCATCATTGAAGTTGGATTACTTAACTCTGACAGGATAGAGAGATTTAGACCACGATTTAGAGCAACTGAGATATAGAATTAATCAGTATCTAGTACCTGCCGCCAGACCTCTTCATCATCATCAAGTTCATCCAATTCTCGCATCATCTTCAGACCTTTAGACCTTGGAGCAAGTGATTGACACAACACCGTTAGGTATTCTCTGGCTTTAACAGCATTTCTGAACCGCTTAACTTTGGTCTTGTACTTCATTTGTTTACGTGGGGCGGTTAGACTATCAATCTGTTTTTTTGTCTCATCTGCCCACTCAATCAGAGGCTGCATCATCTCTAGGAAGGCATCCTTTACACTATAATCTAGATCTTTCATCCGGTAATTTTTCCTGGTGGGTTTATGAGGACCTTTCATTCGTAGGACGAGTGAATCAAATTCATCAAGCGTGGTCTCTTTCCAGTCGACTTGTTCATCTGGTAATCGATCAATTTCAGAGAATTGATAAAGAGCCACAATCAATGCCATCTCTCCGCGAAGTTTTCTGAGAATGTTATACCACTTATCAGATACCTGCAGGATGCCATACAGACGATATCGACGGGACATTTCCTTCCATCTTGCTAACCGCTCTGGTGGTTTTTCCCTTTTATTCTCCTTCCGGTAAAGCCGATTTTCCTCCTTCCACTTTTCCTCTAATTCATCAGCTAATCTCTGATTGTACCGATTGATCTGGAGTGGAACTAGACGAAACTTCCCCCTGAGAAATTTGATCCGATCAGCAATAGATTTTCTCAAATCATTTCCTTTGAATGGTTTCAATGATTGTTCATCAATCAGTTCTTTGCTCATGATCTGATATCAGTATTAATTTACGGATTAAAAAAAGATAGGTACTTGTACACCACCGAAGAGCTAGCTTCTTCATTTTCACCAATTCGGATCTGATAATATGATCAGTTTAATTTCTTGATCATATAGACATCTTCTAGCTCATATCCAAATTTTCGATAATATTCACGGACACCTACACCAGAGATAACCGCCAATTTATCAAAACCTGCTGCTCGACTCATCTCTTCAGCCCATTTCAACAGTTTACGACCATACCCTCGATGCTGAAATGATTTTTCATCTGCGTTTTCATCTGCCTCAAGTGGAAGTGAGGTCCCATAAACATGAAGTTCACGGACCAGAGCAGCACCACGAAGGGCTTCGATAAAGACATCATCACTGGGGTATCTGAGTCGGAGGAAACCGATTAAGGTATCTTTCGGATCTTCATAACTGAGAAAATGTTCCATTCCATCACCAGCTTCATAACTTCGGATTCGACGGCTGATCTCCCCTACATCATCCAAGGTAAAATCCTCATTTTTGTAAAGACGTATCCCTATCTCACGGCAACGGATACATTGGCATTGATCCTGTATTTCTTTCATTTCCTTCAATTGATTCTGGATCCGATTTCGCATATCTCCCCAAGTTGGTCCATCAACCACGAGTGGAACTGGAAGATCACGAAGGGCTCGTTTAATCCGCACAAATGGGGGAGTCATCAGCATTGCCTCTTTCATAATATCAAAGGTCTGCTCGTTGGTCAAACCTTCATACTCACCATTAAGTGACATCTCTGCAAGTGGAGTATTCTCGATAACCTGCGTGGGATAAATCTTCATCTCATCAGGAACGTATTTTGAATCATAATACAATGTTCTAAAATCCTCTATATCAATTTCAGGAGTGGTTCCTGGTAACCCTGGCATCATATGTGCCGTGATTTTGAGACCTGCATCTCGCATAGCTTTGAATGAATCGACAGTATCCTGAAGATTATGACCACGATTGACAATTTGTAATACTTCATCCTGAAGGGTCTGTACTCCGATTTCGACTCGGGTTGCTCCAAAATCCAGCATTTGTCTGATGTGCTTTTTCAAGGCCCAATCGGGTTTTGTTTCCAGTGTGAGACCAATACAACGATGAGTTGCGGTCTCATTTTTACGCTGTGCTTCTTCGATTGTCTCAGACGGTTCGCCATTCATTCCCTCATATACGCCGAGGATGAATTGTTTCTGGTATTCTTTGGGGGTAGAATTAAAAGTTCCTCCCATAACGATGATATCTAGTTTCTCAGCATTATGACCAGTTTTTTGCAGTTGATTAATCCGGGATTGAATTTGTGATACTGGATCATAGCCATTTGATATTGCTCGCATCGTACCCGGTTCCCTACCGGTATAACTCATTGGAGTACCCCATTCGGGACCTCCAGGACAGAAAATACAAGCACCATGACGACAGGCAAATGGTGCAGTATAGACGGAGATTACATTTACACCTGAGATTGATCTGATATTTCTAACACGGAGATAAGGGACAACTTCCTCATAGATCTCTTCTGGAGTTTCACTGAGAAGATCTGAATTACGTGGAAATTTTTTCAGACTATACTCAGCTGCAACATCACGTTTGATCTGTTCTATTTCTTTTTTCGATGGTTTCTCCTCTGCTATTCGAGAAATTATCTTGAGGTAGGCCTCTCTCTCAGATGCACTGAGTGAGGGGCGTTCTTCATCGGCAAATTCCTGTGTCATGTAATCTCAATTAATGTTAGAATTCCTGCTTGAAAAGAGTATGAGTAGGTTCAGTTAAGATAAATTTCGCTGAAAAATTATCTGCGTCGTCTACTTTGACCTACTGGCTTATTCTTGAAGTGACGATTATAGAAATTTGTTCTATTTCGCACTCTTGGAATAGGGGATTGTCGATCAGGATATTTCTTTGGAACTTTAGGAGTTCGTTTCCTGACGATCCCAGCATTTTGTAGTCTTCCATGTGTCATAAGCTAATCTATGAATCCTTCTTAATAAGAAATTAGATAATAAACATCATGATCATCTTTTCTCTAGACGTAGTGTGACATATCAATACAGAACAGTTAGAGTCTTTCGGTTTTATGCTGTATCAGATATATGGAAAAGAATAAAATGTATTGCTGTTACTTCATCCTAACCAAATAAGCTTATTAAGAACTACCTTGTTTGTGACCACATGAAACCAATTGTATTTATTGCCACCTCAAAACCATATAAATCCATGGCATTTTATGAGAAAAAGCTGGGATTGGAATTTGTTGCCGATGAAGAATTTGCAATAGTTTTCAGAACAGATGAGATTATGGTTAGAATTCAGAAAGTTGAACATATGAAACCACCAGAATATACTATTTTTGGATTTGAGGTGAAGAATATCAAAGAGATGGCACAGACCCTTCAGGCTAGAGGAGTAACATTCCTGTATTATGATCACATGGATCAGGATGAATTTGGCATCTGGACCGCAGAGGATGGTTCAAAAGTAGCATGGTTTACTGACCCGGATGAAAATACACTATCTCTAACCGAGTTTCCATAGTTATAGCAACAACAAATTTAATCAAGAATGGCTGTTACAGATTATCTTCTATTTCGGTAAATCGGTATCAATCCGATGAGGAGTAATATAGGAAAGATATATGATAATCTGGGAGTATCCGTATTTTGAGGATTAGATGATGTATCAGTGATAGTGATATTCAGGATTGCAGTTTTCTGACCGATACCAATAGAATTTTGTGCAGCAAGCTGATAATAATAGGTTTCACCCGTTCGGACCTCTCTGTCAACATATGTAAACGTAGTCAGATCTGATTTAATTAATTTCAGACCATCTAATTCGATACCCCTATAGATCAGAAATGTAATCTCACCTCCTGTATAACTGGGTGCAATCCAACTCAGGCTCACTTCCCCGGAATCTAAGGAAGCCATAAAATTCTGGGGGACAGTAGGGACATCTACTCTGTTAATAGAAAATCCTGTACTGAAAGCACTGCTACCTACTCGATTGACAGCTTTGATGAAATAGGTGTAATTCTCATCAACCAGCACATTTCTACTATCAACAAATTGCAGAGAAGAATCATTAACCGAGCTAAGGTAGAGGTAGTCACCATCAGGGCCAGATCGATATATCTCATACGTAGTCACTGGCAAGTAGGAAGTATCATTTGGCATATCCCAAGTAAGATGGATACCAATTTCTAAATTTTCAGCAGTTAGATTATACGGTATCGTTGGTGGTTGGATGATTAAATCAGGTTTCTCAATCAGGACTAGACCTGATATCCCTGCAGAGATGTAGATAAAATCAGTACCAAAGAAGATAGATTCAATAAAATTAAGACCAGAATACTGAATTCGGAGGTCAAGGTTAGTTAATTGGTAGGCATCAAAGATTTCGATTGTTTTCTGAGTTGTTATGATTAACCAATTATTGAATATATTAATTTCTCTGATGAAAGTAGAACTGATCTCAATTTCAGTTAGCACTGGATTAGCAATATCAGCCAAATCAATTCGTATTAACTGGCCATAGAAGGTGGTCACAAAAAGGACCGTTGAATTCAGTTCCAAACCAGTGATTCCATCTAATGCATTGGAGAGAGGTATTGGAATTGATTGCAGATATTGAGGATGAGCTGGATCTGAGATATCGATGAGCTCGATCAAATCATCAGTACCAGCAAGCGAGAGAATATTATCTTGTAAATCTCCCACTCTTGCATTCGTTTGATTAATATTGATTGAGGTAACTTTACTGAGGGTAGTCGGTAGGGTTGCATTTAGTACGACTAGATTACTACCTGAATCGGTATAATACAGGTAATTTCCCGAAATCTCAAGGTATAAAGCATCATTAATGAATTGGTAAATACCTAATTCGACAGGATGAAGTGGATTACTAACATTGAGTGAGATAATTCCATATGATGTATCAAGGATGAATAGAGTCTGACCTCTCAGGATTAATTGACGTACGCCATTTCGATCAGATCCAACATAACTATAATTTCCAACCTCGTGGGGAGATGAAGGAGTAGAGATATCGAATATTTCTACACCACCATCATCATCAGCAGTATAGACATAATTCCCAACTTCGATTGCTTGTATCGTATCACCCTCATTATAAGTTCTGCTTACAAATTGTGGGTTGTTTGTATCGGTTATATCGATGATAAACATACCTCTAAATAATCCAGCAAGATATGCATAAGTTCCATTCACCGAAACACTGGGATATCTAAAGCTCAGTGAATTGAGATATTCTGAGAGTAAGGTAGGCGAACTAGGGGACGTGACATCATAAATCTGCATTCCATCATCAGTAGCGATATAGAGAAGATTTCCGACAATATCCACTTCTTCAGCATTCCGATTATTGTCAGTTGTGGCCAATTCATAGATATTTAGAGGATCAGTAATATTCAAAATGTGAACTCCCTGATAGCTCTCTGAGAAATAGAGGACTTCATTATTGATCTCAACATAATTTGCAGTATAACCGTTATATCCAGTGGTGTAATTACTCACCTCAATTGGGTTGGAAATATCCGTTATATCGATTACTTCAAAGCCATAATTTCGATCAGCAAGGTAAACCAAGGTATCGTGTACTGCAACATCACTGCTATCTCCACCATCTCCATCATCATAAGTCGATACAAGGGAAATCTGAGATGGATCACTGATGTCATAGATGCATAATCCAGCAGATCGATCAGCCGCAAAGAGGTATGAATCCTGAATATCTAAACTAACAATATTAGGAGCGTTAAATCCACCTATATATTGTGGAGTTGTAGGATCATCAATACGATAAACATGGATCCCACCAAAATCAAAGGCTACGTAGGCATAGAACCCATCAACAAGAATATCATAGGCGTTGCCAGTATGAGTAGTTCGAGATATTAAAACAGGATTGGTAGGATCTGAAAGATCATAGATCTCCATTCCTTCAGAAGCATCTGCCACATACAAATACTGATCTTGGATATCCGATCCATAACTCCGACCATCTTGGTTATCTGAGATCTGACCAATCTGTTCTAAATCCACTGGAAATACTTGGTTTGATCGTATTGCTGGTTCGGTAATCTGAGTTTGAACGGAGTTATAATTTGAATTAACCGAATATTGATACTTCATAGTGGGCAAAAAAAGTATAAGTAAGATAAGAAATGAAATCAAAAACCTCCTCGTCATAAATTGTGATGCACAAACATCCAAATAAATTATAGCCTATCAGTCAATTCTTTATCTGATAGATTAGGTAAATCCAATAACCGTGGTTGATTTGTATTTTTTACGGATTTGCCGGATATGAGGTTTATAGAAGATCCTTGTCTCTTCTTTTTCCAATCTCCATAATTCAAAACTAGGTAATTCATCAAATATACTCTCGATGATATACCGATTTGGATCACTGCCTCCAACAGTATAGGCTGATTGGCCTAAATCTCGACGACGGATGATAATAATGGGGAGAAGTACCTGTCGCCAGTATTTTTCAGGTATGAGTTCCTTGATGAGTTCTATCTCATCATCATTAAAATTAGAGAATTGACCATCACGTAGACGATATCCTGGTTCCTTCATTTTAAGAATCAGAGATAATGGAACAGGTTTTGCAGGTAGATGGGTGTTGATCTGATCAATTTCTGCCTGAAGGAACCTGGATAATTTATCACTCATTAATTATTATAGGTATACCATGATTATTAACGTTGGTTCCAAGGTAGAACGGATTTTTCACTGCCATGTACCAAGATAGACATAATGATCTCGATGTATCTTACCGATATTCGTGGTCTTGATCGTATCAAAACCACCTCGTTCTAATTTGTGAACCTGTTTATCAAAAACGGATTTGGGACTACCTTGTTGAGTGATACTCCGGGTTTTTACTGCGATATAGCCCTGACCACCTTTACGCAGAAATGCATTTGCATTTTCCAAAAATAATTCAGACTGCGTAGGTTGCGCAACATCACAATAGAGGCAATCTGCCTGATCTACAAGATGAGTGTATTCCTGTGGATATCTTGCATCAGCTATAATTGGAACAATATTATGCCGATCCTCAGCCAGTTTGTACAGATCTCTACCTGGTCGGGGGGCAAATTCTATTGCATAGACTATTCCATCCTCACCAACAATATCAGAGACATGAGATACAGTAGTTCCTGCAGAAGCACCTAAATACAGCACCTTGGAACCAGGGGTGATTGAGGGGATCCTGATATTAGTTACCATACCTGAGGCTAGTTTTGACTTCTTATGTTCCCAGGCACGATATTCAACACCATTTACCTTGAATAGTCGTTCACCATAGACACTTTTCCCGGGAACCATATTCCTTGTGGCAAATTTTATACCTCGCATGCCTTTGACTTTCCATACTTCATCCATCATCCGGACGTTATTGAGTTTGACTGTCATCAGTTATGATCCTCCCGTAAATCCTGTTCTAGTTGTTTGAGTTCCTCTCTCATCTGATCTCCCTTGAATTCTCCATCAAATACATCCAGTCTCACGGCAATCACAATGCTATTGGCAAAAGACCGGGCTAATTTTCCACGGATGTAATAGGGAGCATTACCGATCTCAGGTATTTGAAAGATAATCCCGTGTTTTGGAGGAGTACCCTTACCTCGTAATGAGGCGTATAATGCTTTTTCTGCACCGATAATCTGTACTTTTGAAGCATGGGTCTTGGCAAGATCCATCAGTGAACCCATTGCCGAGATTAATCTTGCACCGACATTGGCACCAGCAACAGCGGTAAGATTAGGAGCAAGTCCCTCCATATGTGTATCGATCCACCGCTCCATTTCCTGTTTTCGCTCCTGAGTATGAATTATCGTCTTCGCATACTCTTGAATCGCAACCAGATCAGTTCTTTCCAGATCTCCACCCATGGAATTATCTATTTTTTCCATGATGTAATCAATCTTTGCTGCTGGGAGCGAGATGGTTTCAAATTGTTGTCTGGTCATGAGGTCACGTTTGGGCTCATCAGCAACGATCCGTGCTAACGTGATTTGGTTATTGAGAGTGTCAACCAATTCTGGAAAATGAAGAGCATACAACTCTTGCAACCGATTTCCGGTTAGATTAATCACCTTTTGCAGGTCATCAATGGAGTGAACAACCTGTGCAATCAATTCGTCTTTCTGACCAGAATGTGTTTTGATCTTATCAAATGATAATTGCATTGCACCTGCTCGTATCGCCTCATAGTATGACTCATAATCAGAGACCAGACCAGTCTTATTTAGTATATTTTGATACCTGTTCATCCTCCAATTCTTTAGAACTGGATTCGTTACATCGATTTTTGCACGAATATCTTTTTGTGCTAACTGATCACGAATTATCGTAGAATCAGTAATAATCTCATCTGCATTACCTGCAGCTTCATAGAATTCCTCTGTAAGCTCCGGATACAGTTGAGTAACCTCACCTTCGGCTTGAAGAATACATGTAACGATTGGAGAGGTTGTTATATAGATTGAACCCATAACCAATGTCCTCAAACTAGTTTATAGTTCGTTACATTTTAGTGTGATTATATTTTTGCGTTTCAAGTTTGGCAGTCAGTCTTCGCTCCAGTTAAGATTATATGAGTGAATGAATTCAATATCAGAAATACTCATCTAAACCAGTCTGATTCGGACCAAAACGTTCCAGCGCATTCTGACTTGTCTTCCAACTTTTTCTACAGAAGTCGGGTAATTTATGATATTTACGGACATACGCTTCCAAGAATGGTTTAGCTTGGGCAGGATATCCTGATTTGAATGCTGGAAGATCGGGATCGATTTCATTCATTTGCAGTTGCAAGGATGAGACCTCTGCATCTCGTTGCACTTTGGCAAGAATTGAGGCGGCACCTACTGAGATAAAGATACCATCACCACCATGTAAAGAACTAATCTCTCCAGTAACCAGATCTTCAAATTGCTTACCAAACCGTTCTTCATTGACATCTGCAGCATCTAACTGAAGATGGGTAATCTGGTCGGCGTAAGGTTCGAGTAATTTGCGAAAGGATTGAACTTCAATCTCATTCATGGTGATAGTCTCTCGGCGGGTATCGATTTGTTGTGCAGAGACTTGTAGAGTAGCATAATCTGTCGCTGTTTGTTCAATGATTTCTTTGAATGCTTCACGTTTGGTTTTCGATAATTGTTTAGAATCATTTACTCCTTTTTCCTGTAGGATCTTCTCTTGCTCTTCATTGAGAATAACAAGTCCAAAAACAATTGGACCTATCGCCGGTCCGCGTCCCGCTTCATCCATGCCACCAATCATGTGTTAGCTGAGACCAGCTCAGTTATAATTTTTTGTAATTCCTTACCGGAGATATCGGAACGAATTGCCTGATCTGTGAATTGTGATCTCACTACCTCATATCCTGCTTTTTCAATAGCTGAGAATAAATCATCAAAAGAGGGTTGTGGTAGGGTTAAATTTTTACAAAATTCACTGATTTGATAGAAACCTTTGATCTCACCGGTATCTCTGGCTTCAGCAAGTAATTTTGCTATTCGTCGCTGAGAGGGGAGATCAAGAGTAGCTAATTCGGAATTGGCTTTCTCAGCCCACTCCCGATCAAATAAATTACCTGTCCAAAGCGGACCAGCTTTGTGGAGAGAACCACAACAGACTGGCGCAGCATCAAGCATGCCCGTATAGTATATTTGTTGACATGAATCACATGTATATGAAAATCCGATTTTCCCTGTTGCATCATTGGCATCACCTCGACTTGTTCGTACCTGGAAAAACACTTTCGTATAATGATCGACATTAATTGAGAAGATAGGAACGATACCCCGTTCAAATCGAGCTGCAGATTGAACAACCATGGCAATTAATAATCGGGTTGCAGTCTCATGGGTGTGATGATTATTCAGGGGATAACCACCATACTTTCGCATACATGCCTCGGGATAGACACCACATAGAACAGTCATGTCCGTTGCAGTCACTGCTATCAAGGAACGATAGGTCAGTAAATTCCACATACTATCAATGAACGGTGAGGGTGATCCAAATGGATCCAAATCAATATAATGATATTTGAACCGTTGTTCAGCTAAATCCATTGCCAAAGATCTTGCCTCACGTTTGAACTGGAGTACTTTGTCATTAAGTTCTAATTGAGTATTATTGACATTAGCTATCGCGGTTGTAACTGGATTGAAATCAGCAATTACTACCTCATTAATCGAATCTGGGATCTCTTTAGCCAAACGAAATGCACGAACCCCGATTCCTGCTAGTGGTTCAAATACACGGAGTTTGACCTCCATCTCCTTTGCATAGGTTTTACCAAAAAGAATAGCCAGATCACGGTTAAGAACCATTACGGGATTAAAGAATGCAGGAGCATCATAGATTGACTTTGATGCAGCAACCTGAAAATCTACCTGTCCCTCATGTTGTGATTTAGCTTCAATATCAGGCCAGTCCAATGTTTCCGTAACCTGACCTGAAATCCCCTTTAGCTGCCGAGTTTTCATAAATTTTCACCAGTGTAATTTTTACATATGACATATTCTTCTGCAGATGATTTACGCGTTGCAGGTGGTCTCCAATGCTTGATCATCGTGAAATTACCATCTATCTCATCCTCAAAATCTTTAATATTAGGACCACGAAATACTTTTGTTACAAAATTACCTCCTTTCCGAAGAAATGTAGTTGCTGTACGGAAGGCGAGAGAGGCAAGGTAAAGTTGTCGATCAGAATCAAGATGCCACTGACCGGTGACATTTCCAGCCAAATCAGAAAGCACTACATCTACCTCTCGTTGCAGTTCCTCTCGAAGGAATTTGAGTAATCGTGGAGATTGCATGTTAAGTTGCATGGTGATGATATTTTCTTCTTGGAAGTCACGAATAGGTAATTTATCCACAGCAATGACATGACCAGTTGAATCCACAATTTCTGAGGCAACTTGTGACCAACCTCCTGGTGCCGCACCAAGGTCTACTACCACATCACCTCGAGACATGACATGGAACTTATTTTGGATTTGCTTCAATTTGTAGGATGATCTTGCCCGATATCCTCGATTTTTGGCTTTTCGGTAGTACGGATCCTTCCGGTCATAACTCATTATATGAGATATTGGAACTAAGAAAATAAAAGATAATGATTGCTACGGATGATGTGACTGATGATAATAAATTATGCCTGAATATTTACTCTAGATCATCCATTAATTCGATTTCTTCATCTAACCAAGTATTAAACTCCTGACAGGTTGCAGGACTAACGGGATTTTCCAGTCCACATTCATTGTAGATTGGACAGGTGAGACAGGGTTGAGCGGTAAGGTCAATCCATTCTGATTTGTCGGGGTTGGTTAGCCGTAGTTGTTGTTTCTTGAAATTATTTTGCTCTATACTTTTTTCTTCTAATTCGTAAAGAACTAGTCGATTTTCAAGAACCAGTCGTTTAACCTGCTCATGTACGGTAGAGTAGTTACCAAAACGTTCAAGAATATCTGACATCAGAATAGAACTATTATTCTGCGCCAATTCCAAGATAGACTTCTCAAGACCCTCTGCAAAAGTTGTTGCAACGGTATTGTAATTTCCAAATGCGGAGGCATTAGAGAGGTCAAAATCGATAGGTGAATTATTTTCATCTGACATATTATCACATTATCTTAGCAGTAAATTGTGAATGATTGTCACTACTAAGTTCCTATTAAATGTTTCTTCATTCCAATTAAATTTGACTACTAAATCAACTAAGACACAATGATTGCTGATTTTTTCGTCTCGCTTACTAGTGTATCAAAGCCTATTTGTTTAATGCTACCGATGATAGGTTGACAATAAAATGATGATCTGAGAGTCTATGATCTGTAATAACAGAGATGATTAACCCATTCATGGTCTGATATTGTCAATCAGGTGACGTGTCGTGCGTCACCTCTTTTCCTAGTATACAATACCAGAAGGAATGCACCAAGTTGAATAATTAGTAGGGTATACCCTCTATCGATGAGATCAAATCTTGCTCGACTAGAATTTGGTTGATTGGCTGCTACGACGGTTAAAATCACTACCACACTAGCAGAATTACCACTACTATCGGTAAAGATAGCGGTGATATTATACCTACCAAGGTTAAAATCATTAAATTCAAATTTTATTATTGAATTAGCCTGATAAGTACGGCTGAGATAGAGTGAACCATTAAGATAAACGGTTACCATTTCGGAGTAGGGTTCATTTCCAATATTTATGGATAGGGTATAGTTTGTCCCTACTTCAATGGTTGGATCCTTATCATCAAGAGATATTTCCGGAGCTATTTTGTCAGTTACATTTACCTTAATTTCAGTTGAAGAGGTAAGTCGAGTTCCATTCGCAGTGATTTGAGCTTGTATATGCAATATTGATTCACCCAAACCCAAGGCTATTGGATCAATGGTGATCAAGTAGGAAGACCGAGGCAGAAGATAGGATTGATTCCAAGTTCGCATAGCAGTTGTAGCTAGTTGAAAGGGAATGCGTCTCCCCGAATGGGTGATATTCAGTGAATCTACTGATTCTACATAATCACCAGTATTTTGATACATGATACTCAGCGTATCGGTATAACTTAGGTAAATATCTGAATTATTCCAACTAAGCTCACGAGATTGACGAGTTAGATTGGTCCAATTCAATTGGTCTTGTAAGTTATCACCTTGGCGACTTAGTGGATATCCTTGTGGAAATGTTATACTACCCGACCAACCATCTACTGATGAAGTCTGAAGAAGGAGTTGATCGGTCTGGATGGAATAATCATCAAGAAAATCACTTGACTCCCAAGTCGAACCGGGGACGGGATAGGAGGGGAGTTCTTGAGGATGGATATGTTCAAGATTGGTTAAAAATTGAAAACGAGTTCCTTCAATACCTGCATTAGAGGAGATAATTAAACTGTTTCGGATATCAATTACTGCCCAGAAAGTACCCTCCCAATTTGTAATACTACCAGTATAATCACGAACAGCAATTGAAACATTGTATTGTGATTCACTCAAAATCGAAGTAAAAGTATAAAGTTGATCTTGATATTCGTTATTTCCGAGATCTTCAATCCAGGAAATACTATTATGGAGTTGGATTTGTTGTAGATTAATTACATTATCAGACTCTACTGTAATTATTTCCTGAAAATTGGTTAAAGTCCGTTGATCAACCCAAATACCACGCAAGGAGATTTGATTGGTCCCATTTTGAAAAAGAGGGAGATAGATAGTTGATGTGGTAGCAATTGGATGCAGTACTGTTACATAATTACCATTGAGGTAGTAGTCCACCTGTTGTAGTGATGCCAGTCGATCAACCTGTAATACCACAGGGATCATCCCATCAACAGCTTCACCCGGGAGTTGAAGCGGATTAGCTGCAATCCTACTGATTATAACAGATACAGAATTATCAGCAAGATCAGTCTCATTCAGATAGGGGTTTATTATCACCGTTATATTGGAAGTCTGCCCAGGATTGACATCACTCACACTGAGGGAGTAACTATAATTGGAGAACGGATTAATACTGGAACTACTATCAGTACGATAGATCTGACCGTCTACAAGCACGGTTGAATTAACATGGGTTACGGTATTACTGCCTTGATTATCAATTTGCACGGAGAATATTCTATTACCTTGCTGTTGATCAGTTTGAACAAGATTCGCTGCTACATCATACCTTGGCAGAGATGAAAGGCATGCAACTGGATTGAGAATACCCCATCCAAATACCCCATCTATGCCCGGCATTCCCCTATCCGAAGCAGAGTAGAGTAATTTATTGGTTAAATCACTACTACTCAAGTTGGGATAGGCAGCTTTGAGGAGAGCCAATATTCCAGAAACATGTGGAGTTGCCATAGAAGTTCCAGATTTGTAACCATAGCCACCACCCATCAAAGTAGACAGAATATTGGTACCAGGTGCAGCAATATCGATATAGTTTCCATAATTGGAATAGGATGCTTTTGATCCATCACTATCAAGAGCACTTACCCCAATTACATGATCCAATGCTGCAGGATAGTGAGCTAGATTTGAGTTGGAATTACCAGCTGCGGCGACGACGATAGATCCTTGCTGTACTGCATAATTAATTGCATCCTGCATCAACTGGGATGGAGCATCACCTCCCCAGCTATTTGAAATTATGTCCGCACCTTGGTCCGCAGCGTGACGTATGGCTAAAATAGCATCAGCGTATGTTCCTGAATTGGCTGAAGAGATGATTTTCTCTGCAAAAATAGATATATTAGCCATACCCGCCACACCTATACTATTATTCAAAGTCGCAGCAATCGTTCCAGCGACATGAGTACCATGACCCTGATCATCCATAGGATCACTATCACCATTTACCCAATCATATCCTAATGGGATATATTGTGAGGAGAGATCCGGATGAGTATAATCAACACCGGTATCAACAACAGCAACCTTGATAGATTGATTACCAGTTTGTTTGTCCCAAGCAGAGGTCATATTAAGAAAGTCAACAGCCCACTGTGAACTAATTTTTGGGTCGTTAGGAAAGATATCTGTCTGGAGGCGGAAATCAGGTTCTATTAACCTCTGTTGTATCAGAGATGATAATTGCTGGTTCATTTTTGGTGATGAGAGCAAGGAAAGTGGGAGATACCCCGTTTGTAATCCTGAGGTCAGAATTTGACGTTGGTTTAGCATTGAGAACAATAATCTTGATTGAAAACCTGTAAAATCACCCATCAATTTCAATTGATTATTTTTCATAATGATTTCTGCAGATTGAGGATAATCCAGCTGGGGAAAGTAATGGGCGATTGATGCCCAGGTCTTTTGATCACTATGGGACCGATTAAAGACGAATCCCGAGGAATGGGAAGTAGAGTTGGTAGATAATGTACCACCAGTTGATTCTGGAATGTCTACAGATTCTGTTAATGACTGGTGAGTTCTCTTATTGGGATAATCCTTAGCTGCGATTGAAAATAGTAGGAGGAGAACTATCAGTATAGAAACAGATCGTCGCACGATATACTAACAATTTTTCTCCTATTTAAAGGTGAAAAATTATTAATGACTGGGAATCAAATTTAGAATTAGTTGGAGATTATCTAATACAATATATGATCAGGTAAGGAAAGATGGCAGGAATTAGTTGATTTAAGAAAGTCATGAAGTAGAAATAAGCAATGGTTGTATGAAAAATCTCAAATTGGAATACCCTTTAGGTTAGACATTGATGAAAAATCATATCGCTCTGATTACGGTATTAATTCTAAGTTCAATAGTATTATCCCCAATTCAATCCACGCAAGCTTGGGGATTCTCAGTACATAAGGAGATAACAAGTCATGCAGTAGATATCCTGCCGAATCCTTGGAAAAATTACTTCAAGGATTTAAAAAATGATCTTAGAGATGCTAGTATTGCACCTGACCAGCGAAAAAGTATCGATCCCAAAGAACCAGCTAGACATTATGATGATCAAGATAAACCACACAAAGATAAGGACGTGAAGTATCCTTCATCTGATTGGAACGATGGTGTTGTATCCTGGGCAGTTGAAAATGCCACAAAACATTTGATTAGTGCACTCAAAGCAAATAACCAAACCGCCATCATCAGGTATATGGGGGATATAGCCCACTATATTTCCGATGCGACACAACCGCTGCATGCCACAAAAAATTTTGACGGACAATTAACTGGGAATAGAGGAATACACGCAAGATTCGAACAGGATGTAATTGAGAAAAATTTTAATGATGCATTTGATCTGTCCGATTTTTCAGAATTACGAGTAATTGATGATCCCTATAATTTAACTGAAACTGAGATCCATTCTGGTCTAGACAACGTACCACAAATCATGGCAGCAGATGATCTTGCTCAAAATAATAGCGATAGCTTCAATAGTGAATATTATAATATCCTATATCAGGAATTACGGCCGCTGATCCATGATCGATTACAATTAGCAATTCAAAATACGGCCAATCTATGGTATACAGCGTTTATCAAAGCAGGTTGGATGGTCTCAAGTGGACAATCAGTGACAGTTACAACTCCCAATCCGTCAATGACGAAAAGTACGCCATTTCCCTCAGTTTTGATTATGACTATGGTATTTATTACGATTATTCCAATTAAGAAGATTAGATCAAGAATTTCCTAGGATATAGTATGATAATGGATACGAAGTGATCAATATTGGCAGATTATTTTGACAACCAATTCTACAAGTTTGGATAATATTATTCTGAACAATCCCAGATGGGCTGAGTCGTCTCGATGAAGACTGCATCCAACTTGACAGAATCGGTTACATTAAAATAGAGAAATTACGATATGATAATCAGGATATCACATCCATTCAGGAGCAGAGGTTTTCTAGAAACCCCTGAAAAACGGGAGTAGACAACTGCTGAAGACAGATTAATTTTGTTACCTCCAAAGGGGAAACAATTAATTATATTTAAAAACCGGCATGTACATATCTAGTTTGTAGGAGTAGTATACCATGTCTGATAGTTTCACAAAATCACTTGGCTCAGCTGTAAAGTGGACCGGAAAATATTCACTGTTGTTTCTAATCATTGCACTGATTATGACAGCAGTGACCATTAGTTTTGCCGATCCTAGTTTCAATGATTATTATGTACAACCCAATAAACCTGCAACCATTAGGTTTGAGGTGCAGGAAAGTAACAAATATCTCATCAACATCAATACCCATGATTTTTCCAATCAGGTTAGACTTGAATTACAGCAACTTACCTTTGTAAGTAGCTCGAATGAAACCAGTAATTTCCAACAACATCCCGATGATCAGGTGATCCGCTCCAGTATTTTCGCAGGAGATATAAGTACAATATCTAAGATATTTGATCTTAACAAAGGAACCTATGAGATTGTGATTTCATCAGCGACTGAGGATATCGGGGTGTTTGGAGGATATGCGAAATTCAATATTCAACTTTTGGCATTCAATGCAATTCTCTTTCTGATATTTGCCATCTTTTTTGTATCATTCAATCTCATCTGGCCATTTTGGATAGTTTCCCTTGCAGTCAATCTTGCAACTCCCAGCTCAGGTGAGGAATTCAATCCTGATCTCGCACAGGCCACTCCAAGGCGGGACCAACAAGTCGAAAGATCAAGGGAAGTTCAATCCAACGAACCGCAGGAGACATCCCAGGAGAGTCCACAGAATATCGAGGTTCAACCACCCATCGGTCATTATCAGACATCATCAGATCGGGTTAAAAGGGGATCGAGTCTTGGGAGAATCCACAGAGAGGGAATTATTGGTAAAATTACCCAACGTGATTGGGCCCTCCTGGCAGTTGCTCTTGTATTTTTCGTGATTTATCTGACAAATCCATTCAGTAATGGGTTTCTGTTCTTTCTTGCGCTGATAATTGCCACCTATGTAGGTTACTCGGTAATTGAACGCGAGAAGCTGAAAGATCGCCTATCAATTCTCCTGAAAACGTATCCAAAAGCATCCATTGCATTCCTTGCTGAACAACTAGATAAAGATGAAGATCAAATTATCGGGGCTTTGCGGTTAATGATTCTCGATGAGGGATTTCCCATCAGATTGGATTTGGTTAATCGTAGAGTTTCAAAAGTCGGTCTGTTCCATGATGAGGTTGACGAGGAGGAATTACGGACTACTGGGACACCAACACAACCGATAACAACTGAAAGACCAGCAGAAGAGACTACTCAGCAGAGAGGTGAATCCGCAGTTGATACAGATAATATCATTGAAGAGCAAGAAGAAACTGATAACAGGATAATTCGGGGACAACAGGGATTAATTAATGAACCCTGGGCTTACTGTCAAGCCTGTGGTGAAGGTCTCAAAAAGAAGGTAAAATATTGTTATGTCTGTGGAGCACGGCAATACGATTAATCGAAATCTGTGAATACTTATACAATAGATGCGATGAATGGTAATCAAACGATTATATCGGATTTATTCACTGGGATAACACTATAGATTAAGTAGAAAAAATGTACAGCTGAAAGCATTTAACCATGAAGATATATATAGTTTGAGTGGTAATGCTACAATATGGCGCAACAAGCTAGTCTTTCTCTAGTATTACCGGCAGCAGCAGTAGTGATTCTAACGGGATTTTTGACTTATCTTTTTGCTAAGAAACGTATAGAATCCTCAGTGAATGCACTGGATTGGTTAGTAGCATTGTTTGGTAGTGTTGCATTACTAGGGATCGTCCAGATCCTCAAGTATTATTTCCCAGACTGGTCGATATTCGTTCCAGATACAGCACCAAGAGGATTGGATATTGTAACAGTACTGAATCTGGTTACCCTATTGATCTTATATTTCATGTCTGAATCTTTTCTTGCAGAACGACCCAACCCAATACGACTTTCAGGGCTAACAGTTCTCGTTACCCTGTTTTTCTCCTTAGCCCTGTATTATCAGTCAACAGGAGATGTAATCTTAACATCAGACATCCTCAAATTTGCTCAGGACAGTACATTTGATGCGTTTATCTTTGATGTCATTCAGGTAAGTGTACTGATCTTGGTCACTTATACCTTCTATATCCAGTATAGTATGAGTGATAATGAACAGGTGAAACAATTTCTCTTGATTCTCCTTATCGCGATCTTCCTATTTTTGGTTACTGCTACAATTGAATTGTTTGAACACTTTTTAGAAATTGGTGATGTATCAGCCTTTCTAGTATCTATTCCCACATTTCTGATTTTAGCATATTTTTATCTTCGTCATGCCAATTTCATCTACTTGGCTCCAGCAAATATTGCATTTCTTCAGATTGTATCTCAAGATGGACAGTTACTGTATGCAGCAGAATTGACTGAGGAACTTAATACCAATGATTTTCTTGTTGCACCATCTTTAACTTCAGTTAGTAGTATTATTTCCGAGTTAGTCAATCAGGAGTCAAGTCAGATTGTATTGAAACAGTTTGTCTATGATGGAGGGTATATCCTTTTTGAGGAAGTTGGTGATCTCCGGGCAATTCTTCAGACAGATCGTCCAAGTCAAATTTTAAAGAGAAGTATGCGATATTTCTTAAGAGAATTTTATCGCTTATATCATGACCAATTGGAGAATTACAAAGGCTATATCGAGGAGAACAATGGAGTCTCACCAGATGATCTCTTCATTCAGGCAATCCCAATTGTAATGAGTAGGCAAATGAGCTCAAGTTTTGATAATAAGGATGCAAAAGCAACCTAAGTACCTTCTAATTTAGGGAATATTCAATTTATACCTGATTGAGAGCAGTTTCTAATTTTGAACGGGTTATAGGTTTTACAATATAAGCTACCGCATTAATTTCACTTTTCGCCTCTTGTGCAACCTCATTTTGGGTTATCATTACAATTTTGGTTGATGAATTCTGTTGTTTTAATTTTACCGCAGTCTCCCGTCCATCGATACCGGGCATCACAAAATCAAGACAGACAACCTCAGGATTGAGTTCCTTTGCTTTTTTAAGTCCATCTTCACCTGAATAAGCCGTATCCAAGACTTGATGACCAAGTTCAGATAACATGTTACTCAAAGCCGACGTGGAAAGTCTACTATCATCGATAATTAAGATTTTTGCCATAATTTAATTGAAGAAGTACCATTATAGAGTCTTTCCAATACCTACTGGAAC
>Ga0102944_1000526_pt1 | contig 29262 bp, 26 predicted proteins | sample SalPonD_shore_MG_FD_78172 | JGI IMG/M metagenome (GOLD analysis project Ga0102944, IMG submission 78172) | Salt pond soil microbial communities from South San Francisco under conditions of wetland restoration - Salt Pond MetaG... | ecosystem: Environmental > Aquatic > Marine > Intertidal zone >...
CACCCCCAGCTGCCGTCGGACGGCTACCCCGGGGTGGACACGCTGGACGACGAGACCCGGGCCCGGATGAACGAGGCCCTCTGGGACTACTCCGAGCAGGTCGTCGAGCGCCTCCAGCACGAGCTCGAGCGCTTCGACTGGTCGGCGTCGGTGGAACGACGGGCCGAGTGACCGGGGTCAGGGCGTCGCCGTCGAGCGGAGGGCGCCGAGCAGGTCGTCGAGTGGTCGGGTGTTGAGGACGTCGGCCGCCTCGCACCACCCCCGGCGCGCCTGCGACACGCCGAGGTGCATGTAGTCGAGCTCCCCGACCGTGTGGGCGTCGGTCGAGACGACGAACGGGACGACGCCGCGGTACTGCTTGACCAGCGACCAGTCCAGGTCGAGGCGGGCCGGCTGGGCGTTGATCTCGATGGCGACGCCCCGGTCCGCCGCCGTGGACGTGACCGCGTCCCAGTCGAGGTCGAGGGGCTCGCGCTCGTTGAGCAGCCGGTTCGACGGGTGGGCGAGGATGTCGACGGGGTGCTCCTCGAGGGCCCGACACACCCGTTCGGTGGGGTCGTCGAGCCGACCGTGCATCGCGGCGACCACCAGGTCGCAGCGGTCGGTCCAGTCGTCGTCGATGACCAACCCCTCCCGGGTGATCTCGGCCTCGATGCCCTGGAGGACGGTCACGCCGAGGTCGCCCGCGTCGTTGAGGGCGTCGACCTCGGCCCGCTGACGGTCGAAGGCCTCGGCGTCGAGCCGGGTCGGGATGGGGGCCCCCGGCCCGTGGTCGGAGATGAGGACGTAGTCGAGCCCCCGCGCCGCGGCCGCCTCGGCCATCTCCCGGACGGTGTGGGTGCCGTCCGAGTACTCGGTGTGCATCTGGAGGTCTCCCCGGACGTCGTCGAGCGTTACGAGGTCTGGGAGCGTCCCCTCGGCCGCCGCCTGGACCTCGCCGGTGTCCTCGCGGAGCTCCGGCGGGATCCAGTCGAGGTCGAGGGCCGCGTAGACCGCCTCCTCGGTCGCCCCGGCCACGAGGTCGCCCGAGGTGGGCTCGGGCTTCGCCTCGGCGGTTGCGTCGTCACCGCCCTCCGCGACCGCTCGCTGCCCGCCATCCGCGGAGGCGTCACCCCCGGTGGACGGGCCGGCCGAGCCCTCGGCGCCGGCGACGTCGAACAGGCCGTACTCGTTGAGCTTCCAGCTGCGCTCGATGGCCCGGTTCCGGAGGGCGATGTTGTGGTCCTTCGAGCCGGTGAAGTAGATGCGGCCGGCGCCGTACTCGCCCTCGGCCACGAGGCGGAGGTCCATGCGGAGGTCGCCCGACACGATGACCGAGGACTTGGTCGGCCCGCGCGCGAGGACCTCGTTCACGTCGTCGTGCTCGCAGAAGGCCGCCATCGCCGCCTCGACGTCGCTCGCGGTCCCGAGGACGTCGAGGTCGCCGACGGTGGGCCGGCGGCGGCGGAACGACCCGACGACGTCGACCGCCTCGAAGGCGCCCGAGCCCCGGAGGCGGTCCTCGACGGCCCGGGCGATGGGGAAGGCGTGGCCGAGGAGCATCCGCTCCTGGCCCCGCTTGGCGAGCGCCAGGTGGTCGAGGATGTTCTGCTGTGACCGCTCGCCGAAGCCCTCGAGCTCCGCGATGCGGCCCGCCTCGGCCGCCCGCTCGAGGTCCTCGAGGGTCGCGACGCCGAGCGCCCGGTAGAGCGTCCTGGCCGTCTTGGGCCCGACCCCCTCGACGCTGGTGAGGGCCTCGATGTCGATGGGCAGGTCCGCCTTGAGCTCCTCGTAGTAGCCGAGCTCGCCGGTCTCGAGGTACTCGGCGATCTTCTCGGCGATGGACGCGCCGACCCCCTCGATGTCCTCGAGCTCGCCCCGCTCGTAGACGGCCTCCACGTCCTCGGAGAGCGACGCGACGTTCCGGGCCGCCCGCCGGTAGGCGCGCGGCTTGTACTGGACGTCCTCGAGCTCGAGGAAGTCCGCGATCTCCTCGAGGATGCCGGCGATCTCTCGGTTCTTCATCGGCCGATTCGCCCCAGCACGGGTTCGGGCGTCACGACCCAAATAGTCCCGGGCTGGTTCCCGTGGGCGGGGAACGCGGGGGGGGGTTCGTCTCGAGCCCTGCTGGCTGGCCGGACGACTCCACATTGCCGGGGCTTCCCACCCGATGGGAAGGACGACCGGCCCTATCCGGGTCGATGGCGTATCGGGTCCGTGCATCCTCGAACGTCGAACGTCGGGCGGATCGAGCGGCGACGTCGCGCCGGAACGACGTCCCCACGGGTGGGGACGCCCTCGGGTCGGGTGGCGTCGTGAACCGACACGTCCTCGTGCCCGTCGACGGGTCGCCGAAGTCCCGAGCCGGCCTCGAGCACGCCCTGACCACCTACCCCGACGCCGAGATCACCGTCCTGCACGTCATGGCGCCCTACGACCGGTGGGGCCCCGAGGACCCGCCGCTCCCGACCCCCGCGGCCGAGGCGTGGTTCGAGCGGGCCCAGGAGCGGGCCACGACGCTGCTCGACGAGTGCCGGGCGTTGGCGGCCGAGCACGGCCGGGAGGTGACGACCGCCGTCGAGGTGGGCGAGGCCTGGCGGACCATCGTGGACTACACCCGGGCGCACGACGTCGACCACGTCGTCATGGGCAGCCACGGCCGACCCGACGACGCGACGGTCGCGCTGGGCAGCGTGGCCGAGACCGTCGCCCGGCGGTCGCCGGTCATCGTCTCCATCGTCCGCTGACGAGGGCTCGGTTCCGCCGAACGGCTCCCTCCGGCGGGCGGCTCGCCAACCGTAACGCGTGGCTCGGTAGGACGGTCCTACCGCCAGCAGGGGCCAGCCGGACGGGACCCCTCGGCCCGGTGGGAACGGGCCATTAACCGGGTGGAAGGAGGAGTATATAACGATGGACCGCCTACGGACGGGCGACCACGGTCGGTGCGCCACCGCGAAAACCAGCACCACCATCACATGACGACGAACTCGACGACGGTCTACCGCGTGCATTCGACGATCGAGCTGCCGCTCGAGGCGGTCTACGACTACTTCGAATCGGCCGACCTGCCCGACGAGATCGAGTCGGTCACCATCGCCCGACGCAACAACACGCTGTTCGTGAGCTCCGTCCCGGAGGCCGACGACATCCCGCGCTACACCCCGACGGCGCAGCTGAAGGCGACGGTCTTCGAGAAGCGGGTCTACGAGGAGCCCCCGGAGGAGCGGGCTCGTCGACCGCCCGTGGCGTTCGGCGAGGAGGCGGAGGAACCCGCCTCGGAGCTCGTGGAGTTCGCGGGCTTCAAGGGCAAGGAGGACGAGGTCCTGGTCCACACGGCCCTGCGATACCCGATGTTCCAGGTCCTCCGTGGCCTGGCCCTCGAGGCCGAGCAGGGCAACCTCTCGGCCATCACGGCGAACGACGGCGAGCTCGAAGCCGTCCGCATCGTCGACGGCGAGGAGCGTCCGGCGGGCGTCGAGGTCGTCGACGTCACCGAGGGCCGCCAGACCTCCGGCGTCAACTGGCGCGACAACCGCTACATCAAGAGCTGAGGGGACCCGGTTTCGACGGACGAACGCCGCTCCGAGAGCGGCCGGTGAGGCTGGGGCGTCACCGAACAGTCCGCCACGAGACAGTCCGACACGAGACGGCCCGCAACGAGACGGTCCGCCACGTGACGGTCAGTCCCTCGGTATGTCTCGTGAGGCACCCGCTTACGCCTCGTCGGGCGGCTGCGCGGCGGCCTCGCTCAGGTTCGCCCGCCAGCGGTCGACCCGCTCGACGGTCGTCCGGAGGTCGTCGAGCTCGTTCGTCAGGGCCGAGACCCTCGTCTCGTGGGCGGTCTCGAGCCTCGCGAGGCGGTCGTCGAGTCCCGCCACGGCGTCGGCGTGGTCGGCCTCGGCGGCCGCGACCCGGTCCCGGAGCGCGTCGAGCTGGTCGCCCCGTTCCTCGAGTTGGGCCTCGACGGTGGCGAGATCGCCGAGTCGACGGTCGAGCTCGTCGAGCCGGTCCTCGGCGGCCGACAGCCGCTCGACGGCGCCGTGGACGGTCCCCTGGAGGTCGTCGAGACCGTCCTGGAGGGCCGACACGACCGCGCTCGCCTCGCCGTGCTCGGCGACGAAGGCCTCGAGGGCCTCGCTGTAGGCGACCAGGTCGTCGACCCGCGCCTGCACGTGCCGGAGCCGAGCGAGCGCCCCGTTGTCGTCGGCCGGGTCGGCTCCCTCGGCTGGGCTGAGCCGCTCCCGGAGGACGGCGTGCTGCTCGGCCGAGAGCTCCTGCTCGCGGAGGGCGTCGACGAACGCCGCGACGAGGTCCGGGCCGGCTCCGGGTCGGGCGGGTTCGTCGGGCGACGGCTGGATGACGCCACCCTCGCCGTCGGTGGCGACCGTCGTCGGTGGTCGGGCGTCGTCGTCACGCCGGGTCGACGACTCGTCGGACGCGAACCCGTCGGACTCGACCGTCGCCGACGACGAGTCAGTCGGATTCGTGCCGTCGGATTCGGCCGACGGGCCGTCATCGGCTCCCGCTTCGACGGCTGCTGCCGCGTCCGGTTCGGCCACGTCGGTCGATTCCTCGGCCGCGGCGGCCGACACGGCCGGCTCGAGCGGCGTGACCTCGACCGCTGGCGTCGCTCGAAACGCCGCCAGCTCGTCGCTCGGGGCGACCCGGACGCCGTAGAAGGGCTCGCGGGTCTCGCCCGGTTCGAGGCGACCCTCGAAGATGACGGTGCCGTCGTCGAGATGCCAGTTCTCTGGGTCGAACCGCGGGTGGAAGCCCACCGCGTCGCGGTCCACGGTCTCCGGGAGCGGGTCTCGGAGGTGGAGCTCGACCGGCTCGTTCGCCGTCGACTCGACGACGAAGGCGATCTTGAGGACGTCCTCGGCGTACGCGGCGATGGTCTTCTCGACCGCGACGTGCTCGGTTTCGACCCGGACGGGGTCGGACGATTCGACCGTTTCGGTTGGGGGTTGGGTGGTCATGCTGAGAGCTGGTTTGGGGTGTCGATGGTGTGGTGCTGGATGGTTCGTCGGAGCGCGGCGATGGACCCCGTCAACGCGTCGGGCGTCGGTCGGTCGGCGAACCGGACCGTCCCGCTCGGGTCGACGAGGTAGAGCGCGGGGTGGGGGGTGCCAGGCGTCGACCAGTAGCTCAGGTCGTAGCGCCCGGCGACTGTGGCGAGGGGGTCGCTGAGGACGGGCACCCCCGGGAGCCGGGCCGCGGTGACGGCGGGTCGGGCCGTGTCGCTCACGACCCAGGCGTCGACGCCCTCGGTGAGCTGGAACCACGGGAGGTAGCCCAGGAGGCCGCCGTCGGGCGGGCCCCGCTCGATGGCCCGCCGGGCGGCGAACGCCAGGACGACGGCCTCCCGACGGCGCGTCGCCGCCAGTCGGAAGCACCGGGTCGAACCCCCCTGCGCGCCGTGGAGCTCGAACTCCGGCGCGGGGGACCCTGGGGCGATCACGGCCGGCGCTCCCGGTCGGGCCAGCCCGCAGGGCCGGCCGACCCTGGTCGCGCCGAACGGTGGGCGTTGGCGGCCGTCACGGGTCTCACGCAGCCTGCCCCGCCGTGTTCGCCTTCCCGCCGGCCGACGCGGTCGCCGGCTCGTTCGTGACGCTGACGACGAACGAGTCGGCGGCCGTCGCCACGACGTCCGTCCCGCCCGGCCCCGCGCCGACGAGCGTGGCGCGGACCCGGATGTCGACCGTCGTCGACGAGGTGCTGCCGTCCGCGGCCTTGAAGTCGCTGGCCTTGAGCGAGCTCGTCGTGAGGAGGTTGATCTGGGCGAACGAGAAGTTCGCCGTGCCCTGGAGGCCGGACGCCGACACCGACGTGGTGGCAACCGTCTCCCAGGTCGACGAGCTGTTGAGGCGGACCTGGACGACGACGTCGACCGAGCTGGGCGGCGACTCGAGGCCGCTGTAGTGGACGTCGCCCGACGGCGTGACGGTCAGGGAGGTGAGGTGCCCCGCGTTGCCCGTGAGCGCGACGTCGCCGGCCGTGAACGTGGCGTGGGCGGCCGTCTGGCCGACGCTCAGCGCGAGGAGCAGCAGCACCACGACGCCGACGGTCCCGACGGCGAAGGCCTGATCGCGCCTCGGCCGGAGGCGCTGGAACCAGAGGTGCCCGCCGGACCCGGTCGTGGGCTCCCGTTCGCCCTGCCATTCGAAGCCGGGGTCGGCCTCGGCCGCCGCGGCGGCGGTGCCGGCCGGAGGGTCGTCGACCGACCACACGAACCCCGACCCGGGGTCGTCGTCGGTCGGATGATGGTCGTTTGACATCACAGCCGGCCGATAGCCGGTGCTTACCAATACTATAGGGAACCTACCGGTTCGATGGAGCTCGGTAGACGATGTCTAAACCGAACGCATGCGGCCGGATGAAGCGCTGATAGGGTCCGGTGCGGTTAGGCGGTCTTTACGGGTAACTGGCAGGTATTTAACGGCAACACGTGTCGGTAAGCCCTAATTTCCGCCGGCCGACCCGTCCCGCTCGGCCTAGATACGGACCAGCACGTCGCCGTCCTCGACCCGGCAGTCGAAGTGGCCGATGCGCTTGCCCGAGGCCGCGTGGGTGGCCGTCTCGAGGTCCCAGGACCAGAGGTGCCAGGGGCAGGAGACCGACTTCTCCTCGACGTTGACCCCGCCGCGGGTCTTCGTCCACGTGTGGTCGGCGTTGATCTTGGTCTCGCCGGCCTTGCACAGCGGCGCCTGCTGGTGGGCGCAGCGGTTGGCGATGGCGTAGAACTCGCCGTCGGCGTTGAACACGGCGATCTCGATGCCACCGACGTCCACGCCGATGCCGCGGCCCGTGGGGATCTCGTCGACCTCGGCGACCTTCCGGAAGCCGTTCGCCGCCGTGGCGTCGTCGTTGGCGCTCATGGGCTAGAGGCGCAGGATCTCCCGGGCGTTCCCGTGGAGGATGGCGTCGCGCGTCTCCTGGTCGTCGATGAACGCCCGATTGGTGAAGAACCAGGTCGGCGGGTCCAGCGTCTGGTGGGGCCAGTCCGACGAGTAGCAGAAGGTGTCGGCCGCCATGCTGAGGCGGAGCATCTCCCGGGCCTCGCTCGCGTTCCGCGGCAGGGCCATCGGCTGGGTGCAGACGAAGACGTTGTCCCGGAGGTACTCGCTCGGCGACCGTTCGAGGTAGGGCTCGCCGGCCGCGAGCTTCCGAGGCGTGATCTTGACGTCCTCGGGGTGCATCTCGTAGAACTCGTCCATCCGGTAGCGCGCGAACGGGAGCCACCAGTGGCCGCCCTCCTGGAAGACGACCTTGAGCTCCGGGAAGTCGTCGAAGACGCCCGTCATGATCATGTTGACCGTGTTCACCATGCTGTGGTAGGGCCAGTCGAAGCCGAGGATCTCGGTCCAGGTCAGCATGTTGTCGCCGACGTACGAGTGCTGGGGCCAGAACGCCAGCGAGCCGTGGAGGAGCAGCGGGAGGTCGAGGTCCACGAGCTTCTCGAAGATGGGGTCGAACATCGTCGCGCCCCACGGCTCGCGCGGGTCGTACCAGGAGTAGGCCCCGACGACGTTGGATTCGTCGCCCCAGCGGTCGAGTTCGTCGAGCGCGTAGTCGACGTCCCACTTCGGCAGCGAGAGCGCCGTGGCGAACCCGTCGTCGGCGAACTGGTCGAGCATGTAGTCGTTGCCGGCCTGCAGGACGGCGTTCTTGAGCACCGGGTGGTGCTGCTGCGGGAGCCCGTTGATGCCCGCGTTCACCACCGGCTCGTCGATGGCGAGCGGCTCGCAGGCCTTCCTGACGTCGTCGGGATACTCGGCGCGCCCCTGCGTGAACAGGCCCTCGTTCCCCTCCTTGATGGCGTAGGCCGCGTCCCACTTGTCCGGGATGGGGGTCATCCCGAACTCGGTGGAGAGCCGGTCGAGCACCACCTCGTTCTCCACGTACCGCTGGAGCTCCGACTCCATCGGGTTGACGTGGAAGTCCATGTCGATGATCTCGACCTCGTAGGCCTCCTCGGGGACCTCCGCGGTCGCGTCCAATCGCTCGATAGCCGAGGTCATGTGGTACACCCTGACGCACGGTGCAATCAGTCCTTCGCTTGCCGGGGTCGATCACCTCGGGTGTGGGGCCCACCGCCGGCTACCACTTGCCGAGCCCGTCCGGCCGCGCCGGTCGTCAGGCGACCCGCAGCGCCTCGGGGGACATTGATGTGGCTGGCCGCCGAATTTCACCCCCGTCAGTGCCCATGTTCGAGACCCTCCTCGTGCCCACCGACGGCAGCGCGTGCGCGGGCTGGGCCGTCGCGCTGGCGGCCGACCTCGGGCAGCACCTCGGGGCCGCTGTCCACGTGCTCCACGTCGTGGACGAGCGTCACCTCGAGAACGCCCCCCAGCACGATAGGCTCGTGACGACCGACACGCGGGTCGTGGACGAGGTGGTCGACCAGCTCGACGAGGCGGGGGTCGAGGCGACCGGCGCGGTCGTCACGAACCGGCCGCACGAGGGCATCCTCGAGTACCTCGAGGAGCACGACGTTGACCTCGTCGTGATGGGCACCCACGGCCGGACCGGCCTGCAGCGCGTCTTCCTCGGCAGCGTCACCGAGGGGGTCGTCAGACTGGCCGACGTGCCGGTCGCGACCGTCAGCCATCCAGCGACCGACGACGGGGGCGGGTGCCGGACCATCCTGCTCCCGACCGACGGGAGCGAGCACGCGATGGTGGCCCTCCCGCCCGCCGTCGAGCTCGCGAAAGCCTACGGCGCGACCCTCCTGCTGGTCTCGGTCGTCGAGCCCACGGCGGTCAACTTCACCGGGGGCGAGGAGGTCATCGTCGGTTACCTCGAGGACGCCGCCGAGGCGGCGCTCGACGACCTTCGGTCCCGGGCCCGCATCGCCGGCGTGGCGGACGTCCGAACCGCCGTCGAGGTGGGGCCGCCCGTCCGGACCCTGCGGACCTACGTCGAGTCGCCCGACGTCGACCTCGTCGTGATGGGCACCCACGGCCGGAGCGGCGTCGCCCGGTACCTCCTCGGCAGCGTCACCGAGCGGCTGATCCGGACGTCGCCGGTGCCGGTCGTGACGGTCCCCCGCCTCGACCGGTGACCGGAACCGCCAGCATGAGGCCGACGGCCCCTCGGCGGCGGGAGGTTGACGGCCCGAAGGCGGCGGGAGGTTAACGGCCCCTCGACGGCGGGAGGCTAACGGCCCCTCACCACGCCAGGCCCAGGTTTAACCACCTCCGACGCGTTCAGGTACGTATGACTCGAGCGGCTTCGGGTCGTCCGCGACGCGTCGTCATCATGGGCGCCGCCGGCCGTGACTTCCACGACTTCAACGTCGTCTTCCGGGACGACGAGGCCGTCGAGGTCGTCGCCTTCACCCACACGGCCACCCAGAACATCGGGGAGCTCGATGAGCTCCCGAACCGCCGATACCCGCCCGAGCTGGCGGGGCCCCGCTACCCCGACGGCATCCCCATCCGGCCCGAGTCCGACCTCGAGGACCTCGTCCGCGAGGCCGACGTGGACGAGGTGGTCTTCTCCTACTCGGACGTCTCGCACGAGCACGTGATGCACCAGGCCTCCCGGGCGCTGGCGGCCGGGGCGGACTTCCGGCTCGTCGGGCCGGACGAGATGATGCTCGAGGCGGCCGTGCCCGTCGTGGCCGTGGACGCCGTCCGGACGGGGTGTGGCAAGTCCCAGACGGCCCGCAAGCTCGCGGACCTGCTCGCCGCGGACGACCGGCGCGTCGTGGTGGTCCGCGAGCCGATGCCCTACGGCGACCTCGCCGCCCAGCGCGTCCAGCGCTTCGAGACCATGGCCGACCTGGACGAGAGCGGCGTGACCATCGAGGAGCGCGAGGAGTACGAGGGCCACCTCGAGCGCGGCCACGTCGTCTACGCCGGCGTCGACTACGGCGCCATCCTCGAGCGGGCCGAGACGGAGGCCGACGTCGTCGTCTGGGACGGCGGCAACAACGAGCTCCCGTTCTTCCGGCCGGACCTCCACGTCGTCGTGACCGACCCGCTGCGACCCGGGGTCGAGCGGCGCTACCACCCCGGCGAGACCAACTTCCGGCTGGCCGACGTGGTGGTCATCAACAAGGAGAACAACGCCGAGGCCGCCGGCATCCGGGAGATCGAGGACGACGTGCGGGCGATGAACCCCGACGCCGAGGTCGTCCACGCCGACTCGACCATCACGACCGACGGCGAGGCCATCGCCGGCAAGCGCGCGCTCGTCGTCGAGGACGGCCCGACGCTCACCCACGGCGACGCGCCCTACGGCGCCGGACTCATCGCCGCCCGCGAGCACGGCGCGGCGGAGGTCATCGACCCCGAGCCGTTCGCCGTCGGCTCCATCGCGCGCATCTACCGGGAGTACCCCCACCTCGAGGCCGTCCTCCCAGCGATGGGGTACAACGAGGCCCAGGTCGACGAGCTCGTGGCGACCATCCGGGGCGCCGACCCCGAGGTCGTCGTCTCGGGCACGCCGTTCGACCTCGGCCGGCTCGTCGACGTGGGCGTCCCGGTCGTCCGGGTCCGGTACGAGCTCGAGGAGAAGGGGCGGACCCTCGCGGACGTCCTCGAGGCCCACGCCGACCGGCTGGGCCTCGCCGCGGCGCCCTGACGGTGCCCCGGACCGGGACGACGGGGCCGTAGCCGGTCCGACGTCGGTTCCCGATGGTGGCCCTTTATTGACCGCTTCGACCAACCGCCACGTCCATGGCCGACCTCTCGGGCCTGTTCCGGCCGGACCGCGTGGCCGTCGTCGGCGCCACGGACCGTCCGGGCTCCATCGGCCGGGCCGTCGTGGCGAACCTCCGGACCGGGTTCACGGGCGAGGTCGTCGCCGTCAACCCGCACCACGACTCGGTGCTCGGCGTCCCCTGCGTGCCGTCCCTCGAGGCGGCCGGCGACGTCGACCTGGCCGTCGTGGTGGTGCCGGCCGACGCCGCGGTGGCCGTCGTCGAACAGGCCGGTCGGGCCGGCGTCGAACACGTCGTCGTCATCACCGCGGGCTTCAGCGAGGCGGGCGAGGCGGGCGTCGAGCGGGAGCGCGAGCTCCAGCGCCTGGCCGACGTCTACGACCTGACCCTCGTCGGCCCCAACTGCCTCGGCATCCTCGGCTCGTCGGTCGGCCTGAACGCCACGTTCTCGCCGTCGAACGCCCTCCCCGGGTCGCTCTCGTTCCTGAGCCAGTCCGGGGCCGTCGTGGCCGCCGTCCTCGACTGGGCCGGCGACCGGGGCATCGGCTTCAAGGACGTGGTCTCGCTCGGCAACAAGGCCGTCCTCGACGAGGTCGACTTCATCGAGGCCTGGGACGACGACCCCGGCACCCACGTCATCCTGGGCTACCTCGAGAGCCTCGACGACGGCCGGGCCTTCATCGAGCGGGTCCGCGAGGTGACGGCCACGACGCCGGTGGTCCTCATCAAGGCCGGCCGGACCGAGGCGGGCGCGCGGGCGGCCGCCTCGCACACGGGGGCCATCGCGGGGAGCGACCGGGCGGCCGAGGCCGGGTTCGAACAGGCGGGGGTCCTCCGGGCCACCTCGCTGGAGGAGCTGTTCGACGTGGCCCGCGCGCTCGACGGCCAGCCCATCCCGGACGGCGACGGCGTCGCCATCGTGTCGAACGCGGGCGGGCTCGCCGTGCTCGCGACCGACGCGCTCGTCGAGACGCCCCTCGAGCTGGCGACGTTCACCGACGAGACCGTCGCGCGCCTCGCGGCGGTCCTCCCCGAGGAGGGCGAACCGGTGAACCCGCTCGACGTCATCGGCGACGCCGACGTGGGCCGGTTCCAGTCGGCGCTCGGCGCGGCCTTGGCCGACCCGAACGTGGGGGCGGCGGTCGTGCTCTCCGCCCCGAGTGCCCTCCTCGACTTCGAGGAGGTCGCCTACGCCGTCGCCAACGAGCAGCGGGCAGCCGGGCTGCCGGTCGTCACCTGCCTGCTCGGCGGCGAGCGGACGACGGCGGCCGAGCGCGGCCTTCGAGGCGTGGGGATACCGAACTACGGCGACCCGGCCCGGGCGGTCAGGGGGCTCGGCGCGCTCGCCCGGTACCGGGCCGTCCGCGACCGCGGGCCCCGGGAGCTGGCGCCCCTCGAGGTCGACCGGGCTCGGGCCCGCGAGGTCGTCGCGGCGGCGCGCGAGCGGGGTGACGCCGCGCTCGGGGTCGAGGGGCTCGAGCTGCTGACGGCCTACGGCGTCCCGACGGCCGCCGGTGAGGTCGCCACGAGCCCCGCAGCCGCGGCGACCGTCGCGGCGAACCTCGGGGGGCCGGTCGTCCTGAAGGTCGTCAGCCCCGACGTGGTGCACAAGACCGACGTCGGTGGCGTCGAGGTCGGCGTCCCGGCGGACGAGGTCGCCGACCGCTACGCGGCGCTCGTCGACCGCGTGACCGACCGTGCGCCCGGGGCGACCGTGACGGGTATCCTCGTTCAGGAGCAGGTCGCCCTCGACCCGGGCGTCGAGACCCTCCTCGGCGCCACCCGCGACCCTCAGTTCGGGCCCATGGTCGCGTTCGGCCTCGGGGGCATCTACGTCGAGGTGTTCGCCGACGTGGCCCTCCGGGTCGCGCCCGTCACCGCCGGGGAGGCCCGGTCGATGACCGAGGAGATCACGGCGGCGCCGATGCTCCGCGGGGCGCGCGGCCAGCCGCCGGTCGACCTCGACGCGGTCGTCGAGGCCATCCAGCGGGTCGCCCGGCTCGCCGCGGACGTGCCGGCCATCCGCGAGCTCGACGTCAACCCGCTGGTGGCGACGCCGGACGGCGTCGTCGCGGTGGACTTCCGGGCCTCCCTCGACTGACGGCTATCGGCCGGTTCGGGCCCGGCCGACCGTGACCCCGGCAAGCGGGCGGATCAGGTGAACGTCGGGAAGTCGGTCGACGACTCGGCCATGTTGACGTTCACCTCGATGACGTTCGCGGTGCTCACCACGGCGTCGACGACCGTCTCCTGGTAGTCGGGCTCCTTCAGCCGCTGCACCGGCCCCGAGACGCTGATGGAGCCGAGCACGCGGTCGTGGCGGTTCAACACCGGCGCGCCGATGGCCCGCAGCCCCATGATCTCCTCCTCGTCGTTGGTCGCGTAGCCTCGCTCGCGGACCCGCTCGAGCTCGTCGAGGAGCGCGTCGCGGTCGGTGATGGTGTTGGCGGTGCGCCCGGGGAGGCCGTACTGGTCGACGATCCAGTCGACGCGCTCGCGCGGGAGGTGGGCGAGGATGGCCTTGCCGGTGGCCGAGTAGTGGAGGTAGTCAGCCTGTTGGAGCTTCGAGGTCTGGTAGTCGACCCCGACGCCCTTCTCGCCGCGCACCTTGAACAGGTTGACGCCGAGGCCGTGCTGCTCGGTCGAGAGGTGGGCGTACTCGCCCGTCGTGCGGGCCAGCTCCTCGACCTCGGGGTGGCCGATGCGGTAGAGCAGGTTCTGGTTCCGGACGTACTCGCCGACGAGGAGGAACTGGAGCGACAGGCGGTAGGTGTCCCCCTCCTTCACGACGAACCGCTCGCGGCGCAGCGTCGTGAGGTAGTTGTACACCACGCTCTTGGAGAGGCCGAGGTGGTCGGCCAGCTCCGTGACGCCCGCCCCGTCGAGGGTCTCGAGGGCCCGGATGACGTCGAACCCCCGCGAGACCGTCTGGAGCGTCCGCGGCGACCCGGTCGACGGTTCGTCACCCATGCCCCGGTCCTGTGGGCCTGACGGCCAAAGCTGTTCTCATTTCGTAAACACCGGGGTGGTGGAACGGGCCGAGATGGCCCGTCGGCGACTCGCGGGCGACCGGACTCCGGCGTCGCCGAACCCGGCCGTCGTCCCCGGGTTTTTCGGTCGAGTGGCCGCGACGGGCGGCCGTCGACGGCCGCCGTGGCTCTCGATTTCGCTCTGGAGAACGCGACGACGCCCCTACGCGCCGGCCAGGTCGGCGAGGGCGCCGGCCAGCACGCCGGTCGCCGTGGCGCAGTCCGACCAGTCGGTCCACTCGCGCGGGCTGTGCGAGATGCCGCCCCGCGAGGGCGCGAAGAGGAGCGCCGCGTCCGTGACGGCCGCGACGTGCATGGTGTCGTGGCCCGCCCCCGAGTGGAGGTCGAGCGTCGAGGCTCCCACGTCGTCCGCCGACGCGTGGAGCGCCCGCCGACACCGGTCGGCCATCGCGACCGGTGGCCGGTCCCAGCAGTGGTCGAGGGTGGCCTCGACGGCCCGCTCGGCGCCAGCCTCGGCCAGAGCGTCGCGGGCGTCGTCGATGATGGCCACGATGTCGTCGTGGTCGACGGCCCGGACGTCCACCGTCAGGGAGACCCGCCCCGGGATGACGTTCGGGGCGTTCGGCGCGACGTCGAGCTTCCCGACGGTGGCGACGGCGGTCTCGGCCGCGGCGTGGCGCTCGGTGGCCACGCGCTCGACGGCCGTGACGAACGCGCCCGCGGCGGCCAGGGCGTCGGCCCGGTCGCCCATCGAGGTCGTCCCCGCGTGGTTCGCCTCGCCCAGGAACTCGACCTCGCAGCGCGAGAGGCCGACGATGCTCGTCACGACGCCGGCGTCGGCCTCGGCGGCGACGAGCCGCTCGCCCTGCTCGACGTGGAGCTCCACCCAGGCGTCCCAGTCCTCCGCGTCGAGGGGGTCGTCGCCGGCGAAGCCGATGGCCGCGAGGGCGTCCCCCAGCGGGACGCCGTCGGCGTCCGTCACCTCGAGGGCCTCGTCGGCCGCGAGCGCCCCCGCCGCCACCGCCGAGCCCAGGAGCCCGCCGCCGAACCGCTGGCCCTCCTCCTCGGTGAAGCAGACGACGTCGACGGGTCGGGCGGGCTCGACCCCCGCGTCCTGCATGGCGCGAACGGCCTCGAGGCCGGCGTAGACGCCGAGCGGGCCGTCGAAGATGCCGCCGCTCGGCACGGAGTCCAGGTGGCTGCCGGTGGCGACGGGGGCGGCGTCGGCGTCGGCGCTCGGCGGCGTCCAGCGGCCGACGACGTTGCCGACGGCGTCCACCCGCACGGCCAAGCCGGCGTCGCGGAGCCGCTCGCAGAGGTACTCCCGGGCCCGACGGTCGGCGTCCGTCCCCGTGAGGAGGGTCCGGCCCCGGCCGTCGGCCGCCGGGATGGCGCCGAACGACGCGTTCGACTCGATATCGTGGCGGAGCCGGCGGGCGTCGACGCGCATGTGGAACACCCTCGTGTCTCGGGAGCCCCATGTTAGCGTTTGCGATTGGATATTGACAATCGGCTGGTTTTCGATATGAGAACAGAAGATATTCTGCTAAACCATCCCAGATAGTTGTTCTTTTCCAAAATATTTATTAAATGGTGGTCGTTCTGAGCGCTCGTGCTAGACAACCACACCGACGCCAGCGACACCTCGGCCCGGGGCTCGGCCCGGCACCGGTACGGTCGCCGCGCGTTCCTCGGCGCGACGGCGGCGTCCGTCCCGCTGGTGCTCGCCGGCTGCACCGGCAGCTCGAACAACTCGGGCGGCGGCGACAACGGCGGGTCGTCCGGGACCACCGAGACGGCGATGAAGACCACGTCGGCGAGCGGCGCCTCGAGCAAGGCCGGCGGCACCCTCCAGTGGGGTGGCGCCGTGCCCGTCCAGAGCCTCGACCCCCACCTGGAGAGCGCGGCCGCCTCGCACCGCGTCCTCGAGAACATCGTCGAGGAGCTCGTCGCCCTCCAGCCCGACTACTCGTTGAAGCCCTCGCTGGCGAAGACGCTCCAGACCTCCTCCGACAAGAAGACGCTGTCGATGACCCTCCGGCAGGGCGTGTCGTTCCACGACGGCTCCGAGATGACGTCGGCGGACGTCAAGGCGAGCTACGAGCGGGTCGCCAACGGCGACTTCCTCGCGACCGGCTTCTTCGACTACGTCGACTCGATGGAGGCGCCGGACGACTACTCGTTCGACATCCACCTCTCGGAACCGTTCGCGCCGTTCGTCGCCCGCATGGCCACGAGCGAGCTGGCCATCGTCCCGGCGTCCCAGGCGTCGCAGGACAAGATCAAGACGCCCATCGGGACGGGGCCCTACAAGTTCGACAGCCGAGAGATCGACACGTCGTTCACGATGGCGAAGTTCGGGGACTACTGGAACGCGAGCGACCAGACCGGGCCGTTCCTCGACAAGATCGTCAAGACGGAGATCAAGGACCCGACCACCCGGCTCCAGTCGCTCGAGACCGGCGAGTTCGACTTCATCAACGGCGTCGCGCCGAAGGACGTGAAGAAGCTCAAGTCGAGCTCGTCGCTCCAGCTCGCGACCCAGTTCCCGAAGGCCCTCGTCTACCTCGGGATGAACTGCGCCAAGAAGCCGTTCGACAACCTCGACGCGCGCCTGGCGCTGGACTACGCGCTCGACAAGGAGCAGATCATGGAGGCCGCCCTCTACGGGACCGGGAAGACGACCGCGACGCCCGCCGCGCCCGGCAGCCCCTGGGTGAACCCGGACGTGACGCCCCGGCCTCGCGACCTCGACAAGGCCAAGACCCACCTCGCGAAGGCGGGGATGTCGGACGGCTACACCGTCTCGTTCAAGATCCCGCAGTCGTACCCGACGCAGGTCCAGGGGGCGAAGGTCATCGCCGACCAGGCCAGCGACGTCGGCATCGACATGCAGATCCAGCAGATCACCTGGAGCAGCTGGCTCTCGGACGTCTACTCGAAGCGCGACTTCCAGGCGACGACCAGCTCGTACCTCGCCCTCTGGTACCCGGACGTGTCGTTCTACAAGTTCCTCGACCCCAACGGGGCGTTCTACTTCACCGGTTGGGACAACGCGAACTACAACAAGCTCGTCGAGCAGGCCCGACACATCTACGACCAGAACGAGCGGGCCAAGCTCTACCACCAGGCGACCCAGATCCTGCACGACGACCGCGCCGGCCACCTGTTCCTCTGGTGGCAGCCGGACCTCTACGGCGCGTCGAACAACTACAAGGGGCACATGGGGACCCCCGACGGCTCCACCCTCTGGTTCGCCGACAACTACCTCGAGGGGTAGTCGAACCGCCAGACGGGTCGTCCAACCGCCAACTACATCGACGGATAATCCAATCGAAGGGTCGTGTACGCGTACGTCGTCCGACGGACCGGCTTCCTGGTCGTGACGCTGTTCTTCGTCACGGTCATCGCCTTCGTCGTCACGAACATCCTGCCGGGGAACGTCGCGCTGCTCATCCTCGGTCCGAACGCGTCGCCGGCATCGATGCACGCCCTGCAGACCCAGCTGGGGCTGAACCGACCGCTCCCCGTCCAGTACCTGGACTGGGTCGACCACCTCCTGCACGGGGACATGGGCACGTCGCTCCGGTTCGACGAACCGGTCGCCACGCTCATCGCCCAGAAGCTGCCCCGGTCGCTCCTGCTGGCCGTGAGCGCGACCCTGGTCGCCGTCTGCCTGTCCGTGCCGCTCGGCATCTACTCGGCCGTGAAGCAGAACCAAGCGCCCGACGTCGCGGCGTCGCTGTTCGCCTTCGTCGGCATCTCGGTGCCCATCTTCCTCTGGGGGCTGCTCGGCATCCTCGTCTTCTCGGTCTGGCTCGGCTGGCTGCCGACCGGGGGCTACGTCCCGCCGTCGAAGGACCCGGTCGGGACGCTGACCCACCTCGTCCTCCCGGCCGGCGCCATGGGCTTCGCGCTCACCGCCTACATCATGCGGATGACGCGCTCCTCGATGCTCGAGGTGCTCGGCACGGAGTACGTCAAGCTCGCCCGGGCGAAGGGGATGCCCCGGCGCGTCGTCGTCCTCCGCCACGCGCTGCGCAACGCCATCATCCCGGTCGTCACGGTCATCGCGTTCCAGTTCAGCTACGCGTTCGGCGGGGTCGTCGTCCTCGAGTCGGTCTTCCACTGGCCCGGCATCGGCCAGCTCACGCTCATCGCCGTCCAGAGCCGCGACATCCCGCTCATCCAGGGGTGCATCATCGTCGTCGCGCTCATCTACATGCTGTCGAACCTCGCGGCCGACCTGCTGTACGCCTACTTCGACCCGCGCATCCGCTACGGGGGTGCGGCGTGATGGCGACCGCGGCGGAGACCGTCGGCCGGTACCTCCCCCTGACGGCCCGGCGGGAGCGGTTCTCGCGGTTCGCCGACCAGTTCCGGGCGAACACGAAGGCGAAGATCGGCTTCGCCATCGTCCTGGCGCTCGTCGTCGTGGCCGTCCTGGCCCCGGTCATCGCCCCCTACTCCATCTCGAAGACCGACATCAGCCACCGGACCGAGGCGCCGTCCGTCCAGCACCTCTTCGGGACCGACAGCCTCGGCCGCGACGTCTTCAGCCGCGTCGTCATGGGGAGCCGCATCTCGCTGTACGTCGGCTTCGGGGCCATCTCGGGCGCGCTCCTCGTTGGCACCGTCATCGGCCTGCTCGCGGGCTACCTCGGCGGGATGACGGACGAGCTGCTCATGCGGCTGATGGACGCGGCCATGGCGTTCCCGCCCGTCCTGCTGGCGCTCACGCTCATGGTGGTCCTCGGCCCGGAGCTCAACAACGTCGTCCTCGCCCTCGCGTTCGTCTACACACCCTACATCGCCCGGGTGGCCCGGAGCGCCGCGCTGGCCGAGCGCAACGAGTCCTACGTCGAGGCCGCGGTCGCGCGGGGGGAGTCGAACCGTCGCATCGTCCTCGCCGAGGTGCTCCCGAACTGCGCCGCGCCGCTGCTCGTGCAGGGCTCGCTGAACGTCTCCTTCGCCATCCTCTCGGAGGCCAGCCTGTCGTTCCTCGGGCTGGGCGCCCAGCCGCCAACGCCGTCGTGGGGGCTGATGATCAACACCGGCGCGGGCTTCATGGAGACCGCGCCCTGGATGATCATCTTCCCCGGCCTCGCCATCGGGCTGACCGTCATCGGCTTCAACATGCTCGGGGACGGGCTCCGGGACGTCCTCGACCCGAAGGTCGACACGGTGGAGGCGTGAGATGAGCGTCGAACCCACCCCCGGGCCGGCGGACGTGGCCGGCGCGGCCGACGGGGACGCGCCGCTGCTCGAGGTCCGCGACCTCCGGACCGAGTTCACGACCCGGGCGGGTCGGGTCGTCGCGGCGAACGACGTCTCGTTCTCGCTCGAGCGCGGCGAGACGATGGGGCTCGTCGGCGAGTCGGGCGCGGGCAAGTCCGTCACCGCCCGCTCCATCCTCCAGCTCATCGACCGGCCCGGCGAGATCACGGGCGGCGAGGTCCGCTTCAAGGGGGCGGACCTGCTGGCCTGCTCGGAGGCCGAGATGGGGGCCATCCGCGGCCGGGAGATCGCGCTCGTCCCCCAGGACCCGATGGCCTCGCTGAACCCCGTGCTGAGCGTCGGCGACCAGATCGCGGAGACCATCGCCAGACACCAGGACGTCGGGGCGGCCGAGGCGCGCGAGCGGGCCATCGAGGCGATGGTCGACGTCGGCATCCCGGACGCCGCCGAGCGGGTCGACGACTACCCGCACGAGTTCAGCGGCGGGATGCGCCAGCGCGTCCTCCTCGCCATCGGGCTCTCGTGCCAGCCGGACCTCGTCATCGCCGACGAGCCCACGACGGCGCTCGACGTCACGACCCAGGCCAAGATCCTCGACCTGCTCGGCGAGCTCCAGGCCGAGAAGGGGATGGCGGTGCTGCTCATCACCCACAACCTCGGCGTGGTCGCCCAGACCTGCGACCACGTCGGCGTGATGTACGCGGGGAACCTCGTCGAGACGGCGAGCCTCGAGGACCTCTTCGCGAACCCCCAGCACCCCTACACGCGGGGGCTCATCGACTCCATCCCGGACGTCGACACCACCTACGACGCGCTGCCCGCGATGGCCGGTTCGATGCCCGACCTCACCGACCTCCCAGCGGGCTGCAACTTCGCCCCCCGGTGCCCCCACGCCACGGAGGCGTGTCAGGCGGGCGGCGACCCCCCGCTCGAGCCCGTCGACGGGTCGACCGCGCGCGTCGCCTGTCACCACGCGGCCGACCTCGACCTGTCCGAGCCGACCGTCGCGGGACCTGGCGCGGTCGGGCGTCGAGCCGTCGACCGGTCGGGCGACCCCCTCTTCGACGTCCGCGACCTCCGAAAGCACTTCCCGGCCGGCGACGGCCTGCTCGGCAGCCTCGAGGTGGACTTCGACGGCGGCCGGCCGCGCGTCTCCCGCCGGTCCGTCAAGGCCGTCGACGGCGTCAGCTTCGACGTCTATCCCGGCGAGACCGTCGGGCTCGTGGGCGAGTCGGGCTGTGGCAAGTCGACCATCGCGCGGGCCGCCCTCCGGCTCATCGAGCCGACGTCGGGCGAGATCTACGTCGAGGGCCGGCCCCTCCACGAGCTGGGTGCCACCGAGGTGCGGAGCCTCCGCCGCGAGATGCAGCTGGTCTTCCAGGACCCCGGGAGCTCGCTGAACCCCCGCAAGACCGTGGGGGCCATCGTCGGCCGCGCGATGGAGCTCCACGGCATCGCCACCGGCGCGGCGAAGCGCCGACGGGTGCGGGAGCTCCTCCAGCGGGTCGGCCTCCCCGGCGACGCCGCCGACCGCTATCCCCACGAGTTCTCCGGCGGCCAGCAGCAGCGCGTCGCCATCGCCCACGCGCTCGCCGTCGACCCCAAGCTCGTCGTCTGCGACGAGCCCGTCAGCGCCCTCGACGTGAGCGTGCAGGCTCAGATCCTGAACCTCCTGCACGACATCCAGGCCGAGCGCGACATCGCGTTCCTGTTCATCTCCCACAACATCGGCGTCGTCAGGCACGTCTGCGACCGCGTCGCCGTGATGTACCTCGGCGAGATCGTCGAGTTCGGCTCGGTCGAGCAGGTGTTCTCGCCGCCGTTCCACCCGTACACCGAGAGCCTGCTCTCGACGGTCCCCCACGCCGACCCCGGCCGCGAGACGGACCGCATGCTCCTCGAGGGCAGCGTCCCCAGCCCGGTCAACCCGCCGTCCGGCTGCGCCTTCCAGACGCGCTGTCCGAAGAAGCTGGGCGGCGTCTGCGAGCGCGAGGCCCCCGCCCTCGAAGCGCGCGGAACGGGCGACGGCCACCGGCTCGCCTGTCACCTCGACCTCGAGGCGATGAGCGACCGCGACGCGTTCATCTGACCGGTGGACTCCACGGCATCCGCCGCTCGCCACACGAGTCACCCCTTCGTTCCCACGCGGGGAGAACGGCACCCGGGCTACATCGTGGTCCCGAACCATCCTCCCGCCGGAGGTTCACATGACCATCCACACCCTGGCCCGCGAAGCCGTGGTGACCGTCGCGCCCGATACGCCCGCGAGCGACGTGGCCGACCTGCTGGCCCGCGAGCAGGTCGGGAGCGCCGTCGTCGTCGACGGCGACCGACCGGTCGGCATCGTCACCGACCGCGACCTCGCTATCGACGTGCTCGGCGTCGGGACCGACCCGGCCGCGAAGACCGCCGGCGACCTCGTCGAGGGGGAGCTGTTCACCGTCGAGTCCGGCACGGGGGTCTTCGAGACCATCGACGCGATGCGCGAGGCCAACGTCCGGCGGGTCCCCGTCGTCGAGGACGGACGGCTCGTCGGCATCGTCACCCTGGACGACCTGCTGGTGCTGCTCTCGGACGAGCTGGCGAACCTGACGCGCATCATCGAGGCCGAGTCGCCGCCCTACGCGGCCAAGGGCGCCTGAACCCGCCTCAGACCATCGGCCCGGCGTCGGCCGTCGGGTGCGTCCTGACGTAGTCGACCATGACGTCGACGTAGGACTCGAACGACGGGCAGGCGACCCCCGCGGCCTCGAGCGCCGCCACGGTCCGCGACGCGTCGTACCGCGTGGGCAGGTCGAAGTAGTCGACGAGTTCCGGCTGGACGCCGGTCAGCGCCGCCAGCCCCGGGACGTGCTCGAGCGACCCGCGGAGCACCGCCCGGGGCACCGGCACTTGGACGACCCGCTTCCCGATGGCCGACGCGAGGCCGTCGACGACGGCCTCGATGGTGGGCGGGTCAGGGTCCGCGAGCTGGTAGGTCTCGCCGACGGCGTCGGGCCGGTCCCGGAGGGCGTCGAGGGCCTCGAGGACGAAGTCACTGGGGACGAGGTTGAGGGTCGTGGCGCGCGGGTCGCCGACCACGGGGACGACCGCGACGGGGCCGGGCTGGCGGAGCAGGAGCCGCACGAACGGGTACGGGCCGTCGTACTTCCGGGTGGCCCCCGTCTCGCTGTCACCGACCACGATGCCGGGTCGGTAGACGGTCGCCGGGAGCCCGCGGGCCATGGCGGTCCGGACCGCGACCTCAGCCTGGAACTTCGTGGCCTCGTAGTGGTTGTTGAACCGCTGCCCCACGAGGAGGTCGTCGGGGCCGAACGCGCCGTCGTACCGGCCGCTGACGTAGCAGGTGCTCATGTAGTGGAGCCGGTCGAGATCGGCCGCGCCCTCGACGAACGCGAGCAGGTGCTGGGTGCCCCGGACGTTGACCCGTCGCCCGAGCGCGAGCTCGACGCCGAGGTCGTAGACGGCGGCGAGGTGGTACGCGACGGTCGTCCGGGCCTGGAGCGACGCGTACCGGTCGCCGAGCCCGAGGTCCGGCGCCACGATGTCGCCGTCGACGAGCGCGATGGCCCCCGAGGCGTCGTGTGCCCGTTCGATGGCCGCGACCCGCCGCTCGGCCAGCCCCCGGTACCGGGGCTGTACGAGACAGGTGACGTCGGCCTCGGCGGGGGCCGCTCCCACGAGACGGTCGACGAGCGCCGACCCCAGGAAGCCCGGGAAGCCGGTGACGAACGTCGTCATCTGAACCGGGCGGGGAGACGGCCGAGCAGCCGGAGGCCCGCCGTCGTGACCTGGACGAACCGCTCGGCCGGGAGCCACGCGGACGGCCCGAAGGGGTGGTACCGCTGCTCGGCGACGGTCTTCGACTGGCAGTACTTCAGCAGTCCCTCGCGACCGTGGCGCCGGCCCACGCCGGAGTCCTTCATCCCGCCCATCGGCGCCGCGGTGGTCCCCCAGGCGGTCGCGTAGGCCTCGTTGAGGTTCACCGTCCCGCACTGGAGCCGGCGGGCGACGGCTCGGCCCCGCTCGAGGTCGGTCGTCCAGACGCTCGCGTTGAGGCCGTAGCTCGAGTCGTTGGCCCGCTCGACGGCCTCGTCGACGTCCTCGACGGGGGCGACCGAGACGACCGGGCCGAACGTCTCCTCGGTGGCCAGCTCGACGCCGGGCGGGACGTCGGCCAGCACCGTCGGCTCGAAGAAGGTCGGCCCGAGGTCGGGACGAGCCCCGCCGCCCGTCAGGACCGTCGCGCCGGCCTCGACCGCCTCGGTCACGTGGGCCTCGACCCTCGCCAGCTGGTCGCCGCTGGCCAGGGGGCCCATCTCGACGTCGTAGTCGAAGCCGCCGCCGAGCACGAGCGCCGCCGTCCGCTCGACGAACGCGTCGAGGAACGCGTCGTAGACGGGCGCCTCGACGAAGCAGCGCTCGATGGAGACGCAGAGCTGGCCGGCGCTGGAGAAGCACCCGCGGACCGCCCCCTCGACGGCGGCGTCGAGGTCGGCGTCGGCGAGCACGAGCATCGGGTTCTTGCCGCCCAGCTCCAGCGAGCAGTCCACGAGGTTCCGACCCGCCCGTGCCGCGACCTCGCGACCCGTGGCCGTGCTCCCGGTGAACGAGACGAAGTCAGCGCGGTCCACGAGCCACGGCCCCAGGTCGGGTCCCGGACCCGTCACCACCTGGAAGAGGTCCGGCGGGAGCCCGGCGAGCCGACAGAGCCGGACCCCGGCCAGCGCCGTGAACGGCGTCTCGGCGTCCGGCTTGAGCACCACGGCGTTCCCCGTGAGGAGCGCCGGGACCGCGTCCGAGATGGCCAGCGTGAGCGGGTAGTTCCACGGGGTGATGGCCCCCACGACCCCGTAGGGCTCGTGGAAGACCGTCGCCCGCATCGCCAGCGGGACGGTCCCCTGCACCGACGACGGCGCGAGCCACGACGCGGTCCGGTCCGCGTAGAAGCGGGCGGTGGCGGCCACGTCGAGGACCTCCTCGTAGGCCGGGAGCCGGGCCTTGCCGGTCTCGAGCTGGACGAGGTCGAGCAGCCAGTCGCGGCGGTCGAGGACCAGGTCGGCGAGCCGCTCGGCGAAGCCGCACCGACCGGCTGGCGGTCTGGCGGCCCAGTCGGCCTGCGCCACCCGGGCCCGCGCGACGGCCGCGTCGAGGTCGTCGGCCGTCGCGGCCGGCACCGTCCCGACGACGGCCCCCGTCGTCGGCTGGTGGACCTCCAGCCGGTCCCGGTCGGCGTCACGTGACACGGCCAGCTCCTCGAGGAGGTCGTCCAGTCCGTCGGCGTCCACGCGGTCGGGCCAGCGGACGGCGGCAGCGCTGGTCGGCATCGTCGGTTCTGGTTCCGTCGGCGCGGACGTAAAGGCTCGCCCGGGGGTGTGGAACGAACGGCGGGCGAACGACCCGATGGGGGCGCAGTAGCCCGCGACGACCGGGGTCGGCCCGGTCTAGAAGTCGCCGAAGTCCTCGTCCATGCCGTCGTCGCCCTTGCCGAGGTCGCCCGCGGCGATGACGTCGTCGATGCGGAGGATGAGGTCGGTGGCCTCCTGGGCGCTGGCGATGGCCTGCGTCTTCACGCGCAGGGGCTCGACGACGCCCTCGTCGGTCATGTCGGCGACGTCCTTCTCGACGACCGACAGGCCGGCCGCCGACCGCCCGTCGGCGTGGGCGGCGCGGAGCTCGACCAGGGTGTCGATGGGGTCGAGGCCGGCGTTCGTGGCGAGCGTCCGCGGCACGACCTCGATGGCGTCGGCGAACGCCTCGACGGCCAGCTGCTCGCGGCCGCCGACGGACTCGGCGTAGTCGCGCAGGGCGAGCGCCAGCTCGACCTCGGGGGCGCCGCCGCCGGGGACCACGCGGCCGTCCTCGATGGTGACGCGGACGACCTCGAGGGCGTCGGTCACCGACCGCTCGACCTCCTCGACGACGTGCTCGGTGCCGCCGCGGAGCACCAGGGAGACGCTCCCGGGGTTCTCGCAGCCCTCGACGAAGTAGAGCTCGTCCTCGCCGACCTTGCGCTCCTCGACCAGCCCGGCGAAGCCGAGGTCGTCGGCCTCGATGTCGGGGAGCTTCGAGATGACGCTCGCGCCGGTCGCCTTGGCGAGCTTCGTCATGTCGGACTTCTTGACGCGGCGGAAGGCGAGGATGCCCGCCTTGGCCAGGAAGTGCTGGGCCAGGTCGTCGATGCCCTTCTGGCAGAACAGCACGTCGACGTCGGCGTCGGCGAGGGCGTCGACGTAGCCCCGGAGCTCGGCCTCCTCGCGGTCGAGGAACTTCTGGAGCTGCTCGGGGTCGGTGACGTTGATCTCGGCGTCGGTCTCGGTCTCGTGGACCTCGATGGCCGTGTTGACGAGGGCGATGGTCGCGTCCTCGACGCGGGTGGGCATGGCGTCGTGGACCGGCTCCTTGTCGATGATGACGCCCTCGACGAGCGTCGAGTCGTCGACGTTCCCGGTCGAGACGGTCTCGATCTTGACGTCGTCGAGGTCGATGCGGCCGTCCTCGGCGATGGCCTGGACGGTCCTGACCACCAGCTCGCTGAGGCGCTCGCGGGCCGCACCGACGCCCTTGCCGGTCATCGCCGTGTGGGCGATCTTCAGCAGCATCTCCTCGTCGTCGGGGCTGACCTCGAGGGCGTAGTCGTCCAGGACCTCGAGGCTCCGGGCGACCGCGAGGAGGTAGCCCGCCGAGACGGTCGAGGCGTGGACGTCTTCGTCGAGGAGGTCCTCGGCCCGGCTGAGCAGCTCGCCCGCGAGGACGACCGCGGTGGTCGTGCCGTCGCCGGCCTCCTCCTCCTGGGACTCGGCCACCTCGACGAGCATCTGGGCCGCGGGGTGCTCGATGTCCATCTCGTCCAGGATGGTCACGCCGTCGTTGGTGATGACGACGGAGCCGAACGAGTCGACGAGCATCTTGTCCATGCCGAGCGGGCCGAGGGTCGTCCGTACGGCCTCGGCGACCGCCTTGCCGGCCGCGATGTTCATGTGCTGTGCGTCACGCCCCCGGGTCTGCTGGGCGCCCTCGCTGAGTACGTAGATGGGTTGGTAGGCCATTGGTCGACACTCCCGTTGCTCGGGGGTATTCGCTGACCAGTGGGGTAGCGCGTCGATATAAGACTTTCGACAAGTAGTCGATATGTGTCACGTGGTGTCAGCCGACTGAATCCGGGGAGGGCCCGGGTGTGAGGGACCGGCGTCGGACCGTCGTGACAACGAGGGAGTGTGACGACGACCACCGCGCCGTCCGGGGATGGGGGGGGGGGGCGGTCGCGACGCCGACCGCGGCGCGGAACGCGAACCTTTTCGTCGGCCGCCATGTCTGCCCCGACATGGTCGTGCTCGGGGACTACGTCCTCGTCTTCATCGCGGGCCTCATCACCGCGCTGGCGACCGGCCTCGGGGCCCTGCCCTTCTTCCTGACCGAGGACATCAGCGACCGGTGGAACGTCATCCTCTGGGGGCTCGCCTCGGGCATCATGCTCTCGGCGTCCGTGTTCGGGCTCCTCCGTGAAGGGCTCCTGCTGGGGGGCGTCCTCGGCGTGGCCGTCGGGGTGGTCGTCGGCGCCCTCCTGGTCATCGTGAGCCACCGCATCATCTCGGGGGCCGGGCTCGAGTCGGACCAGTTCGAGGCCGCTGACTTCAGCAAGCTCGTGCTCATCCTGGGCATCCTGACCGTCCACAGCTTCCCCGAGGGGGTGGCCATCGGCGTCTCGTTCGGCCAGCTGGACCTCGCGGGGGTCGAGGGGCTCCACCTCGCGGGCTACGTCGTCCCGCTGCTCGCGGTCTTCATGACCGTGGCCATCTCCATCCACAACATCCCCGAGGGCGTCGCCATCTCCATCCCGCTGAAGTCGATGGGCGTCTCGAAGTGGCGCATGGTGTGGTGGTCCATCTTCTCGAGCCTCCCGCAGCCCATCGGCGCCGTCATCGCGTTCGCCTTCGTCAGCGTCGCCCAGCAGTTCCTGCCCTTCGGCTTCGGCTTCGCGGCCGGGGCGATGATCTACCTCGTCCTCACGGAGTTCATCCCGGAGGCGCTCGAGCTCGGCGAGGGACTGCCGGGGCGGGCTCGCCGGGAGCTCGTCGGGGGGCTCGCCATCGGGGTCGCCCTGATGCTGCCGCTCATCTTCATCTGAGGCGGCGGCCGACCCGGCACGGGCCGGCGTGCGCTTAACCGGCCGGCCCGCCTACCCGACCCATGGTCTCCTCCCGGACGGCCACGGCCGTCGTCGGCCTCGGGCTCAGCCTCGCCGTCAGCGTGGCCGTCTGGGTCACCTTCCACACGCTGCTGGTGTTCCTCGTCGTGCCCTTCGTCCCCCTCCTCTTCCGGCGGACGCTGGGGCGCCCCGCCCCGCCCGTCAAGCGGTGTCCGACCTGCGGGTTCGCCTCGCGGGCGGCCGAGGTGGCCTTCTGTCCCCGCGACGGCACGGCGCTCGAGACCGAGCGGCGGTAGCGCTACCCCGACGCCACCGCCGCGGCGACCCGCTGGAGCGACTCGTACTCGTCGTCGCCATACGCGATGACCCGGACGTCGGCGAGGGACGCCGGCTCGAACGCCGCCACCGACTCGCAGACGAGCCGGGCGCCGTCCTCGAACGCGAACCCGGCGGCGCCGGTGCCGAGGACGGGCAGCACGAGCGAGGTGCAGCCGAGGTCGTCGGCCGCCCGCAGCGCGCTGGTCGTCGCGTCGCGGATGCTCGCGGCCGTCGCCCGTCCGTTCCCGAAGTGGGGCATCGCCGCGGCGTGGACGACGTAGTCGGCGTCGAGGGTGAACGCGTCGGTGACCGCCGCCGCGCCGAGGTCGACGGGACCGGCCGCCACGGCCGCCCGGGCGAGGGCCTCGCCGCCGGCCCGTCGGAGGGCGCCGGCGACCCCGCTCCCCATCCGCAGGCTGGTCCCGGCCGCGTTCACGAGCGCGTCGGCGGCCTGGGCGGCGATGTCGCCCTGCACGACGGTGAACTCCATGGTCGCCCGGACGGCGACCAGGTGCAAGAGCCGGTCGGCCGCGAGCCGCGGCGCCAACCCGCGTCAGGTTCCCCGGAGGTAGTCCAGCCGGTCGAGGCCGGTGTAGAACCGCCCCCCGAGCCGCCCGACGGCCTCGACCTTCCGGCTGTCGACCTTGCCGTCCGTCAGCAGCGCGTCGGCCACGAAGACGTGGCGGACCTCGCCGAAGAGGATGGTGTGGTCCCAGCGGTCGAGCGACTCGACCACCTCGCACTCAAGACAGGCCTGCGCGTCGGCGACCCGCGGCGGCGAGACGGCGACCGACGGCACTCGCTCGAGGCCGACGGCGTCGAACTCGGAGCCGTCGACCGCCTCGGCGGTCCGGTCCATCGCCCGGACGAGGTCCGGCGAGACGAGGTTCGTGACGAACTCGCCGGTCTCGAGCGCGAACCGAGCGGTGTCCTTGGGCTGCCCATCGCGCTCGCCGATGGCTGCCATCACCACAGGCGGCCGGCCGCTCACCGCGTTGAAGAAGCTGAACGGCGCGAGGTTGTCCCGGCCGGCCGCGTCGACGGTGCTGAGCCAGCCGATCGGCCGAGGGACCACGAGGCTCGAGATGGTCCGGTACAACCCGTCGCCGAGGTCGGCGGCATCGACGTCCATCGGTCGCCGGTGGGCGAACCGCGGGGTAGTCGCTTTCGCTTCCGGCTCGCCGTCAGTCGACCGCCGCCTCGACGGCGGATTCGACGAAGGCGACGGCCTCGGCGGGCGTGGCGACGGCCGTGACGCCGTCGACGGCCGCGACGGGGTCCAGCCCGACGACGGGTCGGCCGTACGCCAGGGCGAAGCCGAGCTCCGAGAGCGTCCCGGGGCCGCCGTCGACGGCGATGACGGCGTCGCCGTTCAGGACCACCAGGGCGTTCCGGGCGTGGCCGAGGCCCGTCGCCACGGCTACCTCGACGTGGGGGTTGGCCGCCGAGCGGTCGTCGCCGGGGAGGATGCCGATGGTGCGCCCGCCGGCCTTGGCGGCCCCGCGACAGGCGGCCTCCATCACCCCACCGAGGCCACCACAGACGAGGACGTGCCCCCGCTCGGCCAGCCGCCGGCCCACCGCCTCGGCCACCCCGGCGGTCCCCGCGTCGACCTCGCCGCCGCCGATGACGCTGACGCGCATCAGTCGACCCGGTCAGCCGGGCCACCAATGAAGGTTGTCACGGGCCCTGGGGCGGCCACGAGCTTTTCCCCGGAGGCCTCGAACCCGGGGCATGACCGGCATCCCGTTCGAGGTCGCCGACCTCGACCACGTGGCCATCCGGGTCTCGGACGTCGAGCGCGCGCTGGCGTTCTACCACGGGCGCCTCGGCCTCCCGGTCCGGGACCGGGCGGCGTTCGACGCCGGCGAGCTCCCGTTCGTCGCCGTGGTCGCGGGCGGGCGCCAGCTCCACCTGCA
>Ga0102944_1000529_pt1 | contig 29131 bp, 33 predicted proteins | sample SalPonD_shore_MG_FD_78172 | JGI IMG/M metagenome (GOLD analysis project Ga0102944, IMG submission 78172) | Salt pond soil microbial communities from South San Francisco under conditions of wetland restoration - Salt Pond MetaG... | ecosystem: Environmental > Aquatic > Marine > Intertidal zone >...
CCCGACGCCGCCGCAGGCGCCGTCCGCGTGGAACCAGAGGTCGTTGGCCTCGCAGACGTCGTCGGGCAGGTGGGGTCCATCAACGTGAGTGCCATCGACCCCCTGGACGCCATCGCCGACGTCTGCGAGGCCAACGACCTCTGGTTCCACGCGGACGGCGCCTGCGGCGGCGTCGGGGCGATGGTGCCCGAGTGGCGCGACCGGTTCGCGGGGATGGAACGGGCCGACTCGCTCACGATGGACCCCCACAAGTGGCTCGGCGTCCCGTACGAGTGCGGCTCGGTCATGGTCCGGGACCCCGAAGCGCTGCTGCGTGCGTTCACGATGTCGGCCGGCTACCTCCGGGGCTCGGTGACCGGCAGCCCGGAGGACCTCGACCTCTTCCAGCACGGGCCCCAGATGTCGCGGGGCTTCCGGGCGCTGAAGCTCTGGATGACCATGAAGCAGTACGGCCTCGAGGGCTATCGGGACCTGCTCCGGGGGTCGGTGGCCTGCGCAGAGCACCTCCACCGTCGGGCCGTCGACCACCCCGACGTGGCCGTCCTCCAGCAGCCGAACCTCTTCATCTACAGCTTCCGGTACGTGCCGGCGGACCTCGCCCACGCCATCGCGTCCGACGACGACCCGGCGGCCCCGCGGGTCCACGCGTACCTCGACGACCTCAACCAGGGCGCGGTCGACGAGGTCCTCCACAGCGGGCTCGCGTTCCCGACGACGACCCTCATCCGGGGACACCGGACGTTCCGGATGTCGGTCTGCAGCTTCCGTACGACGACGGCGGACGTCGACCTGACGTTCGACGCGCTGACCGACGCCGCCGGCCGGCTCGACGACGAGCGGCGCGAATCGGCGAGCCTGCCGGTCTGAGCGCCCCGCCGCCGATACGGCCGAGGTCCGCGACAGCGACCAAGAACGCCCCGACGGCGACGCCCGGCACGGGGAGCGGTCGACCCCCAGCATCGTCCCGCCCACCGGACGGGCCTCCGGTCGTCGTCCCGGCGGCTACCCGTCGGCCGCGGGCTCCCCCAGCAGGTGGACGTCCGCCGGGGGGATGGACACGCGGACCGCCGTCCCCGCCGCCATCGCCCGCGGGTCGAACTGTGGCGGCGGCACGGTCGCCAGGAGGGAGAGCGGAGCCCCGTCGACCGCGACCTCCACGCGGTAGCCGTCACCCTCGTTCAGCCACCCGCCCACGGTTCCCGCGAGCACGTTGCCGTCGGCCCTCGGATCAGTCGCGTCCTCGTTGCTCTGGACGGTCGCGTCCAGCCGCACCCGCGAGGGGTGGACGCACGCCGAGACGACGGCGCCGACCGGCCGCTCGGCGACCGCCGTCAGCGTCGCGTCGCCGACGCCGAGGGTCACCGTCCCGTCGGTCCGTGCCCTGACCTCGGCCTCGAAGACGTTCTCGGTCCCGGTGAACCGGGCCACGAACTCGTTCCGCGGCCGCTCGAGGACCGTCTCGGTCGGCCCGACCTGTTCGACCCGGCCCCCCCGGAGCACCGCCAACCGGTCCCCGAGCGCGGCCGCCGTGCGCTGGTCGTGGGTCACGAGGACCGTCGGGATGCCCAGCGAGCCGAGGAGGTCGTGGAGCTCGCGCCGCAGCCGGCGGCGGATGGGGGCGTCGAGGCTCGACAGCGGCTCGTCGAGCAGCAGGACGTCGGGGTCGGTCGCGAGCGTCCGGGCGATGGCCACGCGCTGGCGCTCGCCGCCGGAGAGGGTCCCCGGCCGGCGGTCGAGTACATCGGCGATCTCGAAGGTCGCCGCGAGCTCGTCGACCCGGGCGGGGTTGGCGCCGGCGTAGGCGACGTTCTCCCGGGCGGTCAGGTGCGGGAAGAGGGCGCCATCCTGGAAGACGAGGCCGGTCCGTCGGACCTCCGGGGGGCAGCCGTCGAGCGCCCGTCCGTCGAGGGTGATCGACCCGGCGTTCGGCCGCCGGAGCCCGGCGATGGTCCAGAGCAGCGTCGTCTTCCCGCAGCCCGACGGCCCGAGCACGGCGAGGACCTCCGTCCCGACCGAGAGGTCGATGGGCCCCAGCCGGAAGCCGGGGTAGGCCGTCACCACGCCCGCGAGGTCGAGCGTCATCCCCACGGGTTCGACGCGACGGTGTTCAGGACGACGAGCGCCACGACGGCGATGACGACCAGCAGCACGGCGATGGGGTAGGCGGCCCGCAGGCCGAGCGAGACGAACGAGACCCAGATCTGGACGGGCATGGTCCGGGGGTAGTAGGCCAGCATCATCGTGGCCCCGAACTCGCCCATCGCTCGGGCGAAGGCGAGGGTCACGCCCGCGAGGATGCCTGGCGCGGCCAGCGGGAGCGTCACGCGCCGGACCGTGGCCCAGCGGGTCGTGCCCAGGAGGCGCGAGGCGTGCTCGAGCGTCGGGTCGACCGCCTCGAAGGCCGCCCGCGCGGTCACGACGACGAACGGCGAGGCCACGAAGGTCTGCGCGAGGACGACCCCGGCGAGCGAGCGCGTGAGCGGGAGGCCGGCGGCGACGGCCGCGCGCCCGACGACGGTGTTCGGGCCGACGACGGTCAGCAGCACGACGCCGCCGACCGTCGGCGGGAGGACGAGCGGCAGCACGACGGCCGCGAGCACGACGGGCTTCCAACGCGTCCCGGTCCGCGCGAGCCAGTAGGCGAGCGGGAGGCCCAGGGCGGTCGCCAGGACCGTGCTGATGGCTGCCGCGAGCACCGAGGTGGTCGCCGCGCCCACGACGGCCGGGTCCCCGAGGCGGGCGAGGACCGCCCCCGGCGGCACGGCGAGGAACAGCGAGACCAGCGGCGCGAGGTAGTAGACGAGCAGGAGGCCGCCCAGGAGCAGCGCCACGGTGAGCCAGTCGAGCCGCACCCGACCCGTGAGCCGCCGGCGGTTGGTGGTGGCCATGGGTCAGCCGGGTCCCCGTCGGCCCGCGTCGGTCGTCGAGGGTGGCGGGACGAGGCCCGCGGTCGAGGACGCTGGGGTGGCGGTGGCGTTCGACGTGGTGGCGCCGGCCGCCCGCGTCGCCGCCCGCACCCGGGTGGGCACGGACCCGTGGTACCGCGGGAACCCGGCGGGCCTGACGAACCCGAACCGGCCGAGGTACGCCCCCGTCGTCTGGGCGGCGAAGACGGTCAGCGCGGCGTCGCTCGGGTGCCGGATGGTCGAGCCGTAGCCGATGAGCCCGCCGCGGACCGTCCGGCCGTCCGGCTGCGCGTACGAGACCGTCTCGTACCAGTCGGCCGCGTACCGCGGGTCGCTGAGGTCGATCTGGTTCGGCAGGTCCACGAAGGCGTAGCCGCGCTCGACCGCCATGTTCCGATAGGCGAACGCCGCGTCGATGGCGCCGGTCTCGAACTGGCTGATGAGCGCCGTCTCGGGGTAGATCTGGTCGCGCCGGAGGATGCGCGTCCTGAGGTCGGACGCGTCCGCGTAGTACCGCGAGGCCAGCTCGAGGGTGAAGAGCGTGCGGTAGCCCAGCGGGTCTTGCCGGGGGTCGGTTCGGCCGAGGCGGACGTCGCCGGCGACCATCGGCTCGAACCACCGCGCTGCGCCGGCGTCGCCCACCTTCCGGCCGCCCTGGGTCGCCGGGTTGTAGGCGACGACCACGGCGTTGCTCGTGAAGGTCGAGTACCAGGGCGGCGAGAGCGGGTCCTGGAAGAGGGCGACGTCGGCCACCGTGACGATGTCGGGGTCGCGCTGGCCTTCGGCGACCAGCCGGGCGACGGTCCGCGAGCCGTGGGCCTCGACCTGCACGGGGACGTCGACGGCCGGCTCGAGGCCGCGCTGGAGGGCGTCCTGGAGGCTGCCGGCGGCCAGGATGGAGACCGGTTTCGACGACCCGCCGGCGCGACGACCCGCCCGCGTCGTCGGCCGACCGCCGGCCCCGGTCGTCGTCCGGGGACCCGTCCCGGCCCCGGGGGAGGCCGTTCTGGACCCGGCGCCGGGGGCGGCCGAGCAGCCAGCGACCCCCGCCAGGGCCGCCGCGCCCGCCGTCAGGATGAACCGGCGGCGCGTCCCCCGGGGGCGAGCCGCCCCGGCTGGCCGGTCGCGGTCCTCGGGACCCCGAGCCGGCCGGGCGCTCCCACCCGCAGCTTCCGCCATGGCTGCCGTACATCCGTTTGAGAAAAAAGCTTATCTCAAAGAGATGTGTTTCACCTGCATGGTCTCGGCCCGGGCGACGATCCTGACGGATCGGCAGGTTGAGGTCCTCGAGCTCCGCGAGCGTGGGCTCACCCAGCGGGCGGTGGCCGAGCGGCTCGGCACCACCGCCTCGAACGTGAGCGCCGTCGAGCGGGCGGCCGAGGAGAACGTCGAGAAGGCGAGGCACACGCTCGAGCTGGTCCGGACCATCCGGTCGCCGGTCCGCTTCTCGGTGCCGCCGGGGACGGAGTTCGACGCGCTGGTGTCGGCGGTCTACGACCGCGGCGACGAGGCGGGCATTCCGGTCGCCTACTGCCGGCCGGAGCTCTACGCCCACCTCTACGGCGCGGTCGAGGCCCACACCGACCGGAACCAGCTGGTGGCCGAGATCGAGGTCGGACTCACGAGCGACGGGGACGTGCGAATCTACACGGACGCGCCCGGCGCCGGGGCCTAGGCGGTCGGGAGGACGAACCGGGCGAGCCGTTCGCCGCGTCGTCGGGGCGCGCGGTCGCTCCACGTGGACCGCCCGGCGCGTTCGATTCAGTCCGGTGGCCGCTCTACCCCTGCACGCGATGGTCTCGTACCCACCCAGACGAGCACCGCAGCGGCGGCCACGAGGAGCCCGACGGCGACGCCCGGCGCGTGGCCGGTCGCTCCCGCCGCGGCCGATCGCGTCACCCGCAGGTCGGACGTTACGTCGTTGGGAGCCCCCGACCACACGGTCCACGACAGGAAGCCGACGAGCAGCCCCCCGAGCCCCAGCGTCGCCCGGGCGGCGATGGGCCACCGGACGACGTGCCGGAGCGCGACGCCGAACGCGGCCGGGAGACCGCCGAGGACGAGGCTGGTGACGAGGGTCGCCCTCACGCCGATCGGCTAGGCTGCCGCGAGCTCGAGGGCGGCGCCCGCTCCGACGCCGAAGAGGACCACCGCGACCGGCGGATCTCGGCGGTACACCGGCTCCACGTTGGTCGGGGCGTGGGTAAAGCGCTCGTGCGGTCGAGCGCCACGCCGGTGGGGTGCAGGGTGGGTCGACCACGGTGTGGGGGCCCGTCGTCGCGTGTCCGTCCCCGCTCGGTCGAGGTCGCGACCCGAGGGACGGCTCCCCCACGGGCGAATGCCCTCCGGGCGCGTACCGGCGGAAATCAACGTTCAAGTACGAGGCCCCCCTCGATACGGCGATGACCCACCGACGCGAGGCCCCCGGCGCATGACGCGACTCGCTTACGACGCGATTCGCGCTTACTGAGCGTATCTTAATAATACGATAACGACACCAATAATCGCAACGAGCGTTCCGACCGTTGAAGCTACATTTCCGAGGTGGAATGCTAATATCATGGCGTGATGGGTGGAATTTTGAGCTTGTGCCAACTGACCGTTTCCACTTATTCTAGTCGCTGATTCTACAGATTTCACCATCTTGAGTAATGCCCATACCGCGATAGCGGAGATCGGTGCGGCTATGAGCATGAACAGAAGCGAACTGATGTCATTGCCAATCCCATTATGTCATAATTCGTGTTGAACGACTATGAACGTTACGCCGATTTGAGATTATCCGTAGTTAATCATTGTCACGAGGTAATGCATATCGCGACCATCCTTCATCGAGATGGAGGGACCGACGTTTCGCGCGTTACAGCGCGAAAGACATCGAAGCATCCACGCCCGGCGTGCGGATGAAGCTCAAACTTCCTCTGTCGTTGTCCCAGCGACAGAGGAGGGCTACGAACAATGGTCTGCCTCGCCAGGCGAGACAGATTTTCCGTACGTTGATACCGGTCCCGAATACGGACGTACTAATGACGAAGACATCAGCGAGACGATGGCGCGTCAGGCGTCGATTCATCACCTGACAGATCACCATCTCGACCCAGTAACCAGCATCTGGGATATTGCATACCTCGCCGGCTATGGATCTGGCGGGTATGACACCTTCCAGGGCGTGGACGACATGGTCCTCGGTCACGTCGACGCCATGCACGAACTCGACGTCGGAAAAGGTCCCTCTGACGCAAATCATCCTCTATCGTTAGCCCCCGAGGAATCGATCTTCGCCGATGACCTCATGTTCGGCGACATGGGGGCCTATCGTCACCCAGATGACGATAGATTCGACTGGACGGGGTGGCTGTGATGGTCTCGAAACAGAACAAGAAGCGCCTGCAATCTGCTGCATCTGCTGCGAACAAAGCCGTCAGGAAGGCGGGCAAGGCGTACTGGAATTATTCGGGAAAGGTCGCCGAAAAGATGGCTCAATCGGCTGCGAACGACACCGAGAAATCCGCGACGACAGCGACGAAGATCCTGCAGAATCCGGAGCCGAATCAGCCCGACGACATCGCGTTGGCCAATGAGATCCACGCGAACCACCAGGAGGTGATGAGGCTTCTACAGCAGATTCGGGACGACTTGAGTCATCCTGTCGATTCAACTGCTAAACACGAGCAGTTGACGAACGAGTTCGATTGGATGGGATGGCTGTGATTCTAGAAATCATAGTCCTCGCTTGGTGTCTCGCGGTGGCGTTCTTCGTCGCATCCCGCGTCGTCCGAACGGCGTTTCAATTCGTCATCGGAGGTGAGTCGTTTTGAAAGTCGGCGATCTAGATCCTGAAACTACGATATATCGGAGCGTCAGGGGAAAAATAGCGCATCTCGATACAGATTGCTTCGGTCTTTCGGAAGCACGGAAACTTCGACGGCGCGAAGCGCGGGAGGAATTCAACGACCGAGAGGTCTGCAAATATTGCACGGGTGACGTCTCGCGGCAAAAACGAACAACGCTTCAGCCAGATCACGTCATCTCGGCGTTGACGCCGAATGGCAAAAACTCGTTGATCTTAACGATCCCACAGCACTTCTGGCAGACGCTTGATGTCGACCGGCAGGATCCGCCGAGCGTCAATATTTACTTTTCCGAGGATGACCGAAAGGCTGTCGTCGAGTTTCCTCCTCGATGACATCGAGGATCGTCTACGTCACGCCGACCGGAAACACCGTCCACCTTCACCGTGACTGCACACACATTCGCGGCGTAGCTGAAGCGACGACATATGACCAGGTCGAAGACCTGAAGACGTGCAAATTCTGCGAGAATCGCGATGGGGACAACTGGGCATTTGACGTTGTCCGGTCCGCTTACGATGCTTTCGGTCAGTTGTGATCTGACTCCGTCCTTCGACGTTTTAGTCGAAGGATGTAACCATCCGACTGTCACGCGATCGCGTGACAGACGCGGTCTGCTTGTGTCAATTCTACCCCCACAGGAGGAAGTCCTCTGCCTCTTTGTATGCTGCCTTTTCTGCCTTCGTGAACGACGGCAGTAAGCTGAATTCGCCATATCGACTCTTCTGACTGCGAAGTTCACTCTGCGTCGTTCTGTTGAACGCTGTACCGACATCGATCCCCGCGAACTGACCCACCTGTTCACTGAGCCAGTTGGGGTTCAGGAGATCCTCGCGACCCTTTCCTTTACGAGGTTTCGAAGAGGAAGGTTTCCACATCCCGAGTTCGAAGTCATCAAACCCGTGTCTTCGACCGAGTGGCGTCGGTTCCCTCGGCGGGTTTGGCTCTTCCGGCACGGCGACTTCAATCGGCGGGACAGGCGTCTCAGTGATCTGCGTCGTGACCGGGGAATTGACCTGGGTCGTTTCCTCGATATACGTTTGAGGTGTCCGATACGTCTGCGTCTCCTCCACCCGGGGTTCAACCTTGATCTTCGGGACCTCGATGCTGAATCCGGTTTCAGTCGGTGACAGCCACTCCTTCTGCCAAGAGTACGGCGATTGAACGGTGTCAAGGGATGGCCCTATCCCGGCCAGATGAGTTTGTCCAAAGAACGGTATCGTCTTCGGAAGCTCGATCGCCCGAGCCAATGAATCGGTCCCGAGTCCAACGGCTTCCTCGGCCGTAGTCCTGGGTGACGGTATCGTCTTCGGAAGCTCGATCGCCCGAGCCAATGAATCGGTCCCGAGTCCAACGGCTTCCTCGGCCGTAGTCCTGGGTGCCTGTCTGAATCTCAGAAGTCCGCCGCTGGTACGGACTGGCTCGGCTCCCGACCCAGACCCAGACGAAGACGTCTGGGAATCGATTCCTTCGACATCGACCGGTTCCTCGAAGAATGTCGCACCTGACGTCGGACGACCATTGAGCCGGATGCCATAGTCCCGGTAGAAGTTGATGTCGTTTTTCAAGCTCTTCGCAGCTTCGAGGGCATTGTAGAGAGCGACGTTCGCTTCGACGTTCGCATTCCGTGCACCGACTTTGACTGATTCGGACGCTCTATCGAGAGCGTCCGACAAGTCAGGAACTTCGAAACCTGTTTTCGCATTGTAGTACCGAAGATACGTATTGAAGTGCGCAGAGGTCAGGGAATCGACACCGCCCTTCACAGCAGATGCGACCGGTGCTGCCTCACCGGATACACCTTCTGCATATCCGATGCCGAACTCGTTGGGTGCAGATTTCAGGTTGTACGCTCGGATCGCGGCGTTCGCTCTCGCTGAAGCGATCGGGGCAGCTTCGCCCTTCACCCCCTCGGTCAGACCAGTCCCGAATTCACCTATCGCGGAATACGCGACGGGTGCACCGACCAATGCCAATGCTATTGGATTGGTTGCAATCCCTTTCAGGGTCCTGTAGCCCCCGCGAGAAAAGTCACCAGCTACCTCTGACACCGACGGAGCCGTGCCATGTTCATGCTGGTATGCAGCAACCGCCGGAGCTTCGAGCGTGGCACCGATTCCGAGGAACGGAAGTTCCGCGAGTCCCCCGACTGCGGCCGTAGCCCAACCAGCGTACTGGCTTTGCCAATGACTCGGTACCGGAAGCGTCTTGGACTGTTTTCTGAATTCAGCACCGATGTCGTTCTTCAGTTTCTTTCCGATCATCTCCGTGTCGTGGCCGATCCCCCACCACGCGGGGACCATATCGCCCCAAGTCAGGTCATGGAACTCGTGACCGCCTGGTCCGTAATGCGTCGGACGGGTCCTGATCTCGTTCACCTTGAACTGAAGGTCGGACTCCATCCCGAGGCGGTCATTGATCTGCTTCTGATTTCCGACCCAGGCGACATGAGGCGAAAGCAGATTCATCTCGTTCTGCCACGCTTCGTTGTACAGCCTCACGTCACCGCCTTCGACCGATGTTTCCGGATACCCGGTAGTTGAACTGGTTGCAGTCGCCCCCGAAAGTGGATTCCGATGCGACTCGACGTAGTTACGGGCGTTCTTGGAAGATTCTTCTTTCAGCGCCTTCTTCGATTGGTATCCCCTCTCCGTCTTGACGACATCAGATGTCGGGACGCCCAGTATCGATCCAGCGACCTTCTTTCGCCCGGATTCGGAGAGCACGTAATACCCTTGAGAAGGAGCGCCTAACTGTGTCCCGAGGACAGAGTTCGGTTTCCCACCGGTAGTCCCTGAAACGTCTTGTTGACCAGTGGTGATGTCAGAATTGCGGAGATTGACAGCAGCACCGATGCTTTCGTAGATCTGGTTCTGCAGGTCCTGACGGGCGAGGTCCTTCGGCGAACTTATCGCAGACTGGTATGCCTCGACGTCTTTCGTAGCAGCGACCGACGTTTTTGGCGACCCAGTGATCTGGGTCCGAAGCTCTCCTGCGGGTTTTCCGGCGACGGTTCCAGTTAACGTATCGCTGGTACTAGTAGACGAAGTACTAGTAGACGTATCGCTGGTACCGCTAGACGTATCGCTGGTACTAGTAGACGAAGTACTAGTAGACGTATCGCTGCTAGACGAAGTCGAAGTCGTCGGGGTAGTATCAGGCGTTGACGAAGACGTCGAAGTGCCCCCCGAGAACGGGTCGCGAGTGTAATCGTAAGAATACGTATCCGTCGTCGATGCTCCTCCGACGTCAGTCCCTCCGCCGGTATCGAAAGTGTACACGAAGAAGGATTGTAGGGAAAATCCTAATACATTAACAAAAATTAACTACGGTTCATCAGCCCCTCGCTGATCTTCCGACGATGCTCCTTCGAAAGAGATTTGCCTTTACGCGCCTCACTCATCTTCCGTCGAGTTTCTTTCGATCGCGTTCCGCCTTTATTCCCCTCGCTGATCTTCCGACGATGCTCCTTCGAAAGAGATGTATCTATGTCTTCTGGAAAGTCATCCTCGAGATGATCGTCACGCCGAATCCAATGAACCTGAAGTCCGTGTCCGTTCTTAGCTTCGAATCCGCATTGCGGACATTCAACCATCACGTTAGTTCTTAGTCATGATAAGCAATAATAGTTACCACTAATCCGACAGAAGATTCACCATAGAATATGTTCGTGTGTTCCGAATGCGGCGAAAGAATCGACGATGACCATCTCAGTGAAAGTAATTCTCGGTTCAGATGCCCGAAAAACGGAAGATTCACCAGACAGATTCATCAAAAACGAACACCATTCGTCGACAGAGGAAGTGTTTACGAACTCCGTTCGCGCGTGAGATCTGAAAAAACGTCGACAGACGTCTAAAAACGATAAACAATAGAAAGAGAAGTCGTCATAGGAACCTTACGCACGTAGTAATAATCCACATGTGAACAAAGAGCGAGCGATCGTCGAATCGATGAAGAGGAAGGAACGAATTTTCACGCGGACGAAACACCGAGCGTTGATCTATGAGGGTTACATCCGATGCACGCGATCGCGTATGTCAGCTGTCTGTGTCACTCAAGGGCTTCCGTTCGTTGTCCCTCTGCAAATCGACACTGACCCGCTGAGGTGATGTAAAATCGTTATGGTTAACCATATTTGGTTTATTTTTCTCTAAAATACAGCAAATGTTAACCGTCGGTAGTGAAATTAATTTTTGTGATTTTTTAATCCGATCGCGGACCATTCTTCTCTCGGGAAGTGAGTAACCACTGATCGGTTGAGAACAGGAGAAGGCTGAAAGCCTAACTCTGTCCCTAAGAGACAGATTTCAGTTAGGTTTCGAAGTCCATTAAACCTGTTCTCGGCCGGCAGTGGCATTTCCTCATTATGAACGCAAAAACAGAGTTCCCGACAGAAATGTATGTCGCGACGAACGTTCGGAAGAAGGTCGCTCACGTCAACGACTCATGCGTCTCGGTCAAGAGCGCGAACGCTTGGTGGAGATCATACGAGTACCTTCGCCGGGATGGTCGATTCACCGTTTGCGAAAAATGCGGCGGAGATCTCGCGGGGAGGCCGGTTGAATGAGTCACTGCGTGATGATTGCGGAGTGCGACTCCGAGGTCATTCGACCCCGGATTGCTTACGACCCCGACCGGGACCCACACCTCATCGAGATGATTGCAACCCTTGTCGAGACCGTTGCCGAGATGTCGAACGCATCGGTCGATGAAACGCTCGATGCAGTCAGGGAGGAGCTCGCATGACTTTCGAGGACTACTGGATGAAACGCCAAGAGGACATTGTCCGTGACAAAGAGCATGGAATTCCTGCGACGTTCCATGCTTACGATGGCGAGTATTTCGACTGGGACGACGTCGGACAGGTCGACCTCAAGGCCGAGCCCCAGCCATACCTCGTCAAGGTCCCGTCGGCCATCCTCGATGAAAAACGACCCTTCCCCGAGTTAACGAGGGAGGAATTTGAACGAGCGGACATCGATATCCTTCCACGCCGGACGCTCCCGCGGGCGAACCGACAGACGAACCGCCGGGATCGGAAGGTGGTGAACAGCATGAGGCGGGAACTACGTCAGAAGCTGACCCAACCTCAAGCGCAATCAGCGATATACGACTACCCAAATGGGCTCGGCAAATCAACGTTCACTGCCAAAGGAGCGCGGAACGAACAGCGTCTAGTCATCACACCGACGAAGGCTGAAGCGAGAGAGAAGTATCGCGAGATGCTGGCCGACGATGAGTACTGGGAGATCGTCCCATACACAGACGGATGGGACCTCAGCGATGCCAACCCCCTGGCTGACCAGGCAAGAGATCTATACTTCAATAAAGGATTCATGCCCGAAGCGATCACGCGTTGGCTTTCGTCAAAGGGCATCGAGCCTCCAGAGAGTGCAGATACGCCATATCGCGACCAGATGCAGGAGGACCTCTCGGAGTACCCGCTCTTGCTCGGCTCATTGGGTCACGAGAACGTCAAGCATTTCCGCGAGGGTCGGACGATATTCTTCGACGACTGCAAACCGATCGACGAAGTGCTCGCCAACACCTTCACGTACGGGGACTTCATCGACGGTGCGAATGAATTCTGCCGTGTCGTCATGGAGATTTCGGGATACGACGAGTTGACCGCGGACAAACATCAACAGGAACGTTTCAAGCGATACCACACCGGGTTCGATGACGATGACGAGTATCAAGACGAGCTGACACGCAGAACGCATGAGGACCCGTACAAGATTGACATCGTCGACCTATCCCTGAACAGCAAGCACATCGACGCGTCGACGTTCAAACGGATGCAGGTCGTCCTCCAAGTCGACCATGACGTGTTTGCCACGGACTACGGCACGAAGCCCTACAAGACGACCAATGAATACTCCTTCTTCGATGACCCGTTGTATGAGGCAGGCCAGAAAATTGTACTCCTGGGTCGAGACCCGATCCCCATATTAACGTACTGGTACTTCAGAGTCACCGGGCGAGATTCGCCAATCGTCTGGAAGCCATCCCTGGAAGACATGCAGGCGTACTGGAGGGCGCAAAACCTCTACGTACTGGTCGGTTACGACCTGGAACGCACGCTATCGTCCGGGAAAGGCGGTTACAAATCGCGCGAACTCACGCGATTCGCGGATGAAGCGTTCAGTTCAGTCGTCGGTGAAGAACCGGTCGTCTTCGGCCCGAAGAAGGCGCTCGAGGAACTCGACACCCGGTTCGATAGCCAGAATTTCGCGAGAGTGCCAAGCGATCCTCAATACGACGGAAGACACCTCGGGGTCGTCCTCGGGGCTGAATCGTACGGAAGTGACTGGATCGAGATGATGTGCTCGCTCGTGGGCGAGCGAGTCAGGATTGTTCAACAAGGTGTGGAACCTCTGATGGCTGTTTATTCCGACGGGTCGACGTCATCCATCGGCCAAAAAATCATCGAGTGGAACAAGCGACACCGTGTCGACCAGGCAATCGGCCGCATCGGTCGAGGCGACGATGACCTATCCATCGTCGTCGTGGGAACGAAGCACGTCGGGAGGGAGTTCCCCGCATACGACGTGACGGACCACTTCGTGTACCTGTCACCGAGGCAGCGACAAGTGTACGACCTCATCGACGATGGTCATACCATCGCGTCGTCGATAGCTGACGCGATGGACTGCACGCCACAGAACGTCAATGCAGCCCTTCGAGAACTCGAAGAGATGGACCTCATCAAGCGGGATGAGTACTCCGGTCCTTACGGCGCTCACATCTCGGAAACAGTCCATATTGAGTATTCAATTAGGTTTGTTTCCGATATTTGTCCAGCCTTTGAGCGATCATCGTTTTACGAGGTGGATGACCAGATTCTCATCAGCGACGTAACAGAACAATTACATTTGGCATCGTTCGACACCGCTCCAGCGGATTAGCCTGACGGAAACGTGGGATGTTTCCGCCCCACTCGTTACCGGATGGACCGTTCCAGTCGCTGGAACGGAAGCATGTTCTCCTTTTTGTGGCACATAGACTTATTATCCTGACAATCATCGATGGCGGTAACGACAAAGGAGGCAACATGGGACTATTAAGCGACGACCGTACGCCAAAGGAACGATGCATCATCGAGACTGCACGGACTTATCCGAACTGGAGCAAGAAGCAGATTGCGACGCACTGTGATACCAGTTCAGGATACGTCACGCAGACATTACGCCGATATGGCGATCCATGGGATCTTTCTCTCTAATGTCACGCGATGTCCTAAACGATCTGCTCTCCCTTGACCCAGAGCGTTTTGAGGAGTTTATCGCCGATGTTTGGCAGGAGCGTCAGGGTTGGATCACGGCAGTAACGAAATCATCTGATGACCATGGCGTAGACGTCATCGGGCAACCTCCAGGTCGACCATATCAAAAGACTGCAGTTCAGTGTAAGCGGTATTCGCCTCCACTGACCGTTGGACGGCCCGAAATCCAGCAGTACAACTCCCTGAAATACTCGCATGATGACATTGTCGGAGTTACGATTGTCACGACCAGTTCGTTTAGCTCAAGAGCGATTGATGAAGCTGAACGTCTTGATGTCAAGTGCATCGATGGAAGCGACCTCGTCGAGATAATTGAACGTCAGGATGCATATGAGATTCTAGACCGGTACCTCTCTGGCTGGAGGCGTACGGAGGTTGTTGATGCCGGGTAAAGACTCACTCACCTTTGGCAACCTCGGAGGCGGAAGCGCTGGAGGAGCCCCACCAGGAGAGGTGTTATTAGATTGGTTCAAGGCGCTCTTCATCATTCTAGTATTCGGCTACATTTTGCTTTCTGTAGCACACACTCTTTACGGAACACCTGATCCATCTGGATTGCTACACCTATTCTAACAGGATGGACCGTTCCAGTCGCTGGATCGGATACGTCTAACGTATCTGACGACCATTTTCGACCGAACCTGTTGGAGGCGGACATGACGAACGTATCCCTATGGTTATTTTCGACAACATGTCTCGATGTATCTTCGTTTGGATACAGATCTAGGACTAAAAACGGCTTTTTCATCGATACCTATCGATGAAATGCTACGCTTCCTCGAACCACGCCTCCGCGCGATGGAGTACATACAGACTTGGGGCGAGGATCAACATCATCCCGACGACAGCCAGCAGTTGAAGGGCGAAGTTCATGCCGATGAACGGTCTCACGAGATTGCCAGCGAATGCGGCGATGAGGATGCTCGCGGACTGGACGACTGCTGTAATCGCGGTTGAACCCATGCCGTATTTGACGTTTCCGTGACCTAAAACGCCTATATACGCAGTGAAAGTGAACTACTTCAGCACCTCTGGGACGTATCCGTCGTTCTTGATGAGGTTGAGGTATTGCATCGTCATGTCGGGGTTGACGTGCCTCGCCCTCGCGGATACCTTGTCGAGGGGTTCACCGTCACCCAGGCGGATTGTGATGGGCGTGTGACGCGCGAATGCATGGAACCCAGGTCCCCAGTGACAGCCCCTGAAGTGCCGCGACCAAGCCGCCGCTGACCACTTTTTGTTCCACATCCAGTCATTCGAGAAGCGATAGAACATCCACTGAGGATCATCGAATCGCTGTTTGACGAGATCGCGATAGTCGTTCAGGACTTTATCCGCCCGTGGCGAAAGCTGGATCCACGTCGAATTGCCGCCTTTTGCCCCGTTGACGAACAATCGACCGTTCTTGTAGTCGTCCCATTTGAGGTTGACGACTTCGACGCAGCGCATGATGCAATCGAACCCGACGACTGTCATCGCGTGGCAGGCATCTGCTTTGCATCGTTTCGTCAGGTCGAAGATCTCGGCTATCTTCTGACTGCTGGCAATCTCGGGGTCGAACACCGGATAGTCTCCTTGGCAGATGTAGTGGACGTTCGTCTGTCGATTCTTCGGATAGTCCTCCTCACGACGGAATTCTAGCCAGGATTTCGCTGCGGAGATGGCTTGGATGCGACTCCGATACGAGTATCCATGCCTGGGAGGTCGCGCCTTGTTCCAGGGCGTATCTTCGTCGCGGACCTCGTTTTTGAATTCACGGAGTGCCTTTCCATCGCGGAGGAATGCGTCGTAATCTCTGACAGTATCGAGAACGGCCGGGAGGTGGTTTCGTGCTCGCCAATCCTCGAACCTCCGGACGTGCATGCCGTAATGATAAACGGTTCCATCAGTATTGTTTTGTGACATCAAAGATTCGTAGTCTTCAACGTCTTTATGCTGTGTTTTTGACGTCATCTGCTTTGGTAATCTAACTTATCTGACAATAAATCTTTTAATGTGCAATAATCAACGTTCAAGTACGAGGCCCCCCTCGATACGGCGATGACCCACCGACGCGAGGCCCCCGGCGCATGACCGCCGACGCCTCCGCCGCCGCGGCCCGCTACGACGGCTCGAACGTCTTCCTCGCCGAGGTCGACCCCGACCGGTTCGGGGCCACGCTGGCCGAGCCGGTGGACCTCGCCTCGCTGTCGGACGTCCCCGAGGCCCTGGCCGACCTCGAGACGGCCCGCGTCGGCGCCGTCGAGCCCGGGGACCGGAACGAGTCGATGTTCGAGCGGATGGCGCCGGGCGACCTCGTCCTCTGCTACGCCGACGGCGAGTACCTGGGGGCGGGCCGGGTGGCGGCGACGTTCGACGACGCCGACTGGGCGGCGTCGGCCCTGTGGGACGGCGCCGAGGTCGCCGGCGGCTACGCCCTCGACGACTTCGTCGCGGTCTCGGTGCCGTCGCGGGCCGTCAACGCGCTGTTCGACTACGGGGCGGCCTACGCCCCCGGCGGCCTCATCCGGGTCGCCGACAGCCGGGTGGGGAGCTCGCTGGCCGCCATCCGGCTCGCGGTCGCGCGCTACTCGGACGCGCGCTGAGGCCGGTTCGCCGGCCGTGGGGCGTCAGAACACGCCGAGGAGCCCGAGCAGCGCGAGGGCGAGCGCGACGAGGACGGGCAGGACGATGGTGAGCGCGGCCTCCCGGAGGGTCAGCGACCGGGCGTAGCGCACGGCGAAGGTCCAGAGGACCGCCCGCCAGGCCAGGAACGCGATGCCGAGGACGCTCGCGACCACGAACAGCGGTTCGTGGCGGAGCCCCTGGATGGTGCCCTGGAGCCGGTTCGGGTCCGACGGCAGCGTGGCGCCGGTGAAGACCACGGCGGTGACGGCCGCCGAGATGACCGCCTGGGGGATGCTCGGGACGAACCCCCAGCCGACGAGCGCGAACGTCGTGCGGAACCGACCCGACGCCCCGAAGACGACGGCCGAGATGACGTGGAAGGCGGCGGCGTAGAGCAGCCAGCTCACGAGCACCCCCACGAGGCCACCGACGACGCCGATGGCCGCGATGACCGGGACGAACGGCCCCGCCTGCGCCGGCAGGGCCGCGGTCGTCAGCCGGAGGACCGGGATCGACCCCAGGATGCCGATGACGGCGACGAGGAGGACGACGACGACCGGCCCGCGGAACGACGGGTCGGCGGCCCGCTCGCGGAAGAACGCGTCCGGGTCGACGAGGAGCTCGCGGTACATGTCAACGGGCGCCTTCGACCGCCCGGGTCGTCATCCCTTCGGTTCGGATGCCTGTCACGTCTTCGGTTCGGATGCCTGTCACGTCTTCGGTTCGCATGTCCGTCACTTCCGGAGCGCGTCGACGGGCCGCTCGTTCGCCGACTTGTACGCCGGGTACAGGCCGCTGAGTACGCTCGTGACCACGCCGAAGGCGAGGGCCACCAGGATGTAGAACAGGTTCCCGACCGTGAACACCGCCGACCAGTCGCCGACGATGAACTGGTTGATGACCAGGCCGCCGGCGACGCTCAACACGGCGCCGATGCCCCCGCCGATGACGCCCAGGAGGAGCGCCTCGGCCAGCATGATGCGGAGGACGTCCGTCCGCTGGTAGCCCACGGCCCGGAGCACGCCGATCTCCTCGCGGCGCTCGATGGCGCTCATGAGCATCACGTTGAGGATGGAGACGCCGGCGACGACCAGCGAGATGGAGCCGATGCCGATGAGGAAGAGGTTCACGGCGTTGAAGACCGACCGTATCTGCTGGACGATGTTGCCGAACTCGAAGATGGTGACCCGCTTCTCGCGCTCGTTGAGGGCCGCGCGGATGGCGATGGCCGTCTCGTTCGCCGCCGGGCCGGTGTCGGCGGTGACCACCACCGACGAGTAGCCCGTCCCCTCGACGTCCCGGAGCGGGAGGATGACCGCCCCGTCGGGGTTGATGGGGGAGAAGGCCTGCTGGGACTCGAGGACGGCCCGGACGCGGTAGGTCTTGCCGTCGACGGCGATGGAGTCGCCGGCCTGGAGGTTCTGGTTGTCGGCGAGCGTGGCCCCCACGAGGGCGCCGCTGCGCAGCGGGTCCGGGATGCGCCCCTCGGAGGCGTTGTAGGCGCCCGCCGGGCGCTCCATGCCGTAGACCGTCACCCGCTGGGACGTCCCGTGGACGTCGAGCGTCGCCACCCCCTGGCGGACGGGGATGACGCTCGCGTCGCCGGCCACGCGGGTGATGTCGCGGACGTCCTGGTCGGTCAGGTAGGTGACGTTGTTCTGGCCCGACGGCGAGACGACCAGCTGGTTGCCGATGTCGCCGAGCGAGCCGGTGACCGAGGTCTGCAGCGTCGAGCCGAAGACGCCGAGCGAGGCGATGGCCAGGACGCCGATGACGATGCCGAGCATCGCCAGCAGCGAGCGTAGCCGGGTCCGGGTCAGGTTCCGGCGCGCGATGAGCAGCGTCGGGAACCGGTGCCAGAGGCTACCGGCCATCGCCAGGTCCCCGCGGGCCGGGGTCGTGGCCGTCGGCCCGCCGTCGACCCGCCGAGGGCTCGTCGCTGCGGACCAGCCCGTCGATGAGGGTCACGGTGCGGTCGGTGTGCTCGGTGACCATCTCGTCGTGGGTGACGGCGATGACGGCGACGCCCTCGCGACAGATGGCGGCGAAGTCCTCGAGGACCGACGCGCCGGTCTCCTGGTCGAGGTTCCCGGTCGGCTCGTCGGCCAGGAGCACCCGCGGGTCGTTGATGAGGGCCCGCGCGATGGCGACGCGCTGCTTCTGGCCGCCGCTCAGCTCGCCCGGCTTGTGGGTGAGGCGCTCGCCGAGGCCGACCCGCTCGAGGAGCTCGGCGGCGCGGTCCTCGCGGTCGGGGTCGTGGTCGAGCAGCCGGGGGATCTCCACGTTCTCGAGGGCCGAGAGCGTCGGGATGAGGTAGAAGTTCTGGAAGACGAAGCCGATGGTCTGCTTCCGGGCCGTCGTCCGCGCCCGCTCGGTGAGCGTGGAGGTGTCCTCGCCGTCGAGGTAGACCGCGCCCTCGGTGGGCTCGTCGAGCAGGCCGAGCAGGTTGAGCAGCGTCGACTTGCCGCTGCCGCTCGGGCCCATGACGGCGATGAACTCGCCGGGGTGGGCGGCGAGGGAGACGCCCTTCAGCGCCTCGATGGTCTCGCCGCCCGTCTCGTAGCGCTTGACGACGTCACGGGCCTCGAGGACGGGCCCGGTCCAGCTGCCCCCGCCGGCCGTCGCGTCCCCGTCCGCCGCGCCCTCGTCGGCCTCACTCGCCCCCACGGTTCCTCCAGCCGACGAAGATGATGACGGCGACGACGAGGACGACGAGCGCCCCGCCGATGACGGCCGGCCAGAGGCCGACGTGGAGGGGCTGGCCCGGCCCCGCGTTCGTCGCCGGCGGCTGGTCGATCGGGACGTCGACCCGCTCGGTGCGCTGGACGCCGCCCGACAGGTAGGTGACCTCGACGGGCACCGACGTGACGTCGGCGTTCGCGTAGGCCGTCAGGTCGAACGAGACGAAGTCGCTGGCCTGGACGCGGCCCACGAAGTACTCCCGGTTGGGCGGGGCCGGGGTGACGCCCGGCCCGGACTGGACGCTGAGGACGACGCTGTCCACCGAGCCGAGGCCGACGTTGCTGGCGCTCCCGGAGATCTTCACGAGCCGGCCCTCGCGCGACGCGTCGATCCCCGTGAGCTCGATGCGGCCCGGGTTCGACGTGTAGCGCACGGTCGTGCTCGCCTCGCCGGCGACGTCGCCGAGGGTGTAGCTCGCCGTCACGTCCAGCGTCGTGTCGTTCTGGCCGCTCACGTTGACGACGACCGTTCGCGTCGACTGGGCCGGCACGTCGCCGACCAGATGTCTCGCCACGGTCCGGCCGCCGTCGGCCAGCCGCACGCTGGCGTCGGTCAGCGGCGCGTTCCCGAAGTTCGAGACGGTCACCGCGACGCCGGGGTCGACTGACCCCTCGTTCGCGAGCGACGCCGAGACGGCGACGTCGCGGCGGAGCTGGTCGACGGAGACGACGAGCCGGTCGCTCGCCGTCCGGCGCTCCCCGTCGGCCGTCACGTACTGGAGCGTCGCGGTGATGGGCTGCGCGCCGCCGGCGCCGAACCGGCCGACGAAGGCGAAGTTGCGGTCCTGACCCGCCTCGAGCCGGGCCGCGATGCGCCGTGGCTCGTCGATGGAGACGTTCGGGCCGCCGACGGTGAGCTCGAGCTGGCTGACCGCCGCGCTCTCGCCGTTCGCGACGGTGACGTTGATGGGCGTGTCGACGCCCACGACGGCCGACCCGACGTCGAGGCTGACCTGCGGCCCGCCGCGACGGACGATGACCGAGACCGGATACTGCAAGGTGACGACCCCGCCGGAGGCCGACTGGGCCACGACGTAGAGGCGGAGGTTCTTGACGCCCTCGCTGGGGAACGCGACGGAGAGGGGGACCTGGATGCTGCCGCCGACGGGGACGGTGCCGAGGTCCTCGACCCGGGCGAGGTCCTGGCTGGACCCAGCCGTCCGGAGGTAGACGTCGGTGACCGTGGCCGCCTCGGCGCTCGACTGGGCGTTCGAGATGGTCGTCGTGATGGTGACCCGCTGGCCGGGGGCCGGCTGGGCGGGCGAGACCGTCACGTTCGAGACGGAGAGCTGGGCGTTCTGGGCCGAGCCGACCCCGACGGCGACGCCGAGGCTGGCGACGATGAGCGCGACGAGGGCGAGCGGGAGGAGCCGCGAACGCCCGGCGGCTGGGCGGGTCACGTGCGGCACCTCGACGGGCGGCTCGTGGGGCGGTCGGCCGGCCGGAACGCCACGTGGAGGCGAGCTCGCCGTCGGCTCACGGGGCCGTCCTCGGCGTCGCTCGCGAACGGAGTCGGGAACACTGAATGAACATTCAGTCGAACGTATTTAGCTATTGTTACGATACTCGTTCCGCTGGAATCGGGCGGGACCCGACGCGACGTCCCGGCCCGCTCACGCGAGCGTCGACTGGGAGAGCACGACCGCCCCGCAGGCGGGACACCCGAGGCGGAGCCGGGTGGCGGATACCTCGCGGTGCCAGTCGCCGTCGATGCCGCTCTCGTGGTCACACGCGGGGCAGAACAGGGTCCCCTTCGGTCGGCTCGTCCGGCCGGGCGCTCGCCCGCGGCTCGTCGTCGAGCCGAGCTCGGCGGGGGGGCTCACCGGTCTACCCGCGGCACTCGGCCGTCGGTGTCGATGTGGTGGTTCGTCAATGGTGGTGCCGTCCCGAACTCAGACCCGGACGAGGTTGGCCGCTCGCGGCCCCTTGGGGGCCTGCTGGATGTCGAACTCGACCGCCTGCCCCTCCTCGAGGTCCGGCCCGTCGACGTCGTCCATGTGGAAGAAGACGTCGTCGTCCGCGTCGTCGGTCGTGATGAAGCCGTAGCCGCCCGTCTGGTTGAAGAACTCGACCGTGCCTTGTGCCATGACCCCGACGTACCTGGCCGCCACGGATAGCCCTTCCGTGAGCGGCGATACCACGAGTGTGGGGTCAACCGGTCGCACGACGTCCCGTCGTCCCTCGGAACGCTTATTCGACGCCCGCCCACTGTTGCGAGGGTGAACCTGTCCCCCGGAGCGGCAGCCGACGAGGGCTCGCGTGGTCGGTCCGTCGGCGACGAGCGACGGAGACGGCCGGCCCGGGGGGCCGACCGATGAACGCCGACGAGGTCCGTCGGGGCTGGGCGACCCGGTCGCGGGAGTTCTCCCCGGCGTACTACGCCTACTACGGGCCGAACGAGGCGAGCGAGCAGGTCCGGCTGACGCTCGACCGGCTCGTCGGTCCCGACGCCGCCGTGCTCGAGCTGGGCTGCAGCGCCGGGCGCCACCTGGCGCACCTCCACGACCACGGCTACACGAACCTCTCCGGGGTCGACATCAACGACGACGCCATCGACGTGCTCACCGAGTCGTACCCCGCGCTCGCGGCCGACGGGACGTTCTACCACGACGCCATCGAGCGCGTCGTCGACCGGTTCGACGACGGCGGGTTCGACGCGGTGTTCACGGTCGAGACGCTCCAGCACGTCCACCGCGACGACGCGTGGGTGTTCGAGGCCATCGCGCGGCTGACCGACGACGTCCTCGTCACGGTGGAGGCCGAGGAGCCCGATGGCGGGTCGGATGGCGAGGGGCGGGTCGACGGCGAGTCGGCCGGTGAGGGGCCGAGCGACGGCGGGTCGGATGGCGAGAGGTCGAGCGACGGCGGGTCGGGTGAGACGGCGGCCGATTCGGCGGCCCCGCCGGCCGGTTGGGAGACCTCGGTCCACACCCACAGCGGCGACTTCCCGCTCTATTACCGGCCGTGGGGGCGCATCTTCACGGGGTTCGGGATGGAGGCGGTCGCGTCGCGGCCGGTCGGGCGGGATCGGTTGCGGGCGTTTCGGTGGGGGTGAGGCGACTGCGGTGGGGTGGCGGTTGACGGTCAGTCAGACCGTCTCGCCGGCCACGCCCCGCTGGTAGAGATAGCGCCAGAGGAGCTGGACCGGCGTTGGTTTGGCCGCGGTGTAGAACCCACGGGGGTCCGCCTCCCAGCGACCGATCTCGCGGTAGGCGCGTGCCAGCTTCAGGGCAGCGAGCAGGCGGTCTCCCTCGTCGATGTATCCCGACTCGTCGGCGGTGTTCCCGCGGTAGCCGCCGGGCGAGAGCAGGTAGTTGACGGCGTGACCGATGCGTGACTCGTCGACGGTGCCGTCCGGGTTGCGGTATGGAAGCTTCCAGGTCGACTTCTGGGTGAGGTCTCCGACGTAGGCGTAGGAGTCGTAGTGGAGCGGCTCGCCGTGGTGCATGCGGTACAACTCGTCGTCGTCGGAGGCATCGTAGGGAATGGTCTCGTGGTCCTCGTCCGGCGAGTGGAAGAGGCCGAAGTGATTGGAGAAGAAGAGGTTCTCGGGTGCGGCCTCCGCGTCGGGGTCGAGCCGCTCACGGAGTTCCACGACGATGTCGTTACGCTGGCGCCGGCGGAGCGCCAGGAGCAGGTTCTGGCCGTCGAAGGCCACGAGGTTCGGCGTCCGGTGGCGATCCGCGTACCGAGCCGCCTGGACGAGCGCGTCCTCCAGCGCCCCGTCCCGCTCGAAGGCCCCGAAGCCCTTGATCTCGACGACCGCGAGCTTCATCCCCTGGCCGTGGAGCGTCCGGTCGGCGTAGTCCTGCTGGCGACCGATCTGGTCCGGTCCATACCCCAGGAGGTCGCTCGCCAGCCGCTCGAACACCTGCTCGACGTCGGCCTCGGTCAGGGTCTGCCCGTGCCGGCGGCCGTCGAGGGTACCGGTCACGTACGCACAGAACGCTGGCCAGCCGTCCTGTATCCGGGTTCGGGCCTCACGTTCCTTCTTGGTGACCATGCTGTGGGGCCGTTCTCTGATATGTCGCATAAAGGTGGTGTTGATAACTATCAAGCATAACCGGGAACCCGACGGATCTTTGATCGATCGCGTCATCGCCGGGGCATGGACCTCGCCCTCGACCCCACCGTCGCCGAGGGATACTCCTCGAAGTCGCAGCGGAGTCGGGTCATCACGGAGACGTGGGCGGCGGGGCACCTCTACTGTCTCAACTGCTCCCGCGACCACATCGAGGCGCATCGCCCGGGCAAGCGGGTGGAGGACTTCCTGTGCCCCTCGTGCGACCGCCGGACCCAGCTCAAGGCGGCTCGAGGCGGCCACGGTCGGACGGTCTCCAACTCGGCCTACGAGCCGAAGATGGCGGCCATCCGGGCCAACGCGGCGCCCGACTACGCCTTCATGGGCTTCGACCCCGACGCCTGGCAGGTGACGGACCTCTTCCTGGTGCCCGGTCACTTCATGACGCCCTCCGTCGTCGAGGCCCGGAAGCCGCTCCGCTCGACCGCGCAGCGGGCGGCTGGGTCGGCTCCAACATCCTGCTCGAGCGCATCCCCGACGCCGGCCGGATTACCATCGTCGAGGACGGGACGGCGATCCCCCGCGACGAGGCCCGGGATCGGTTCAGACGGACCGCCTTCCTGGCCGAGAAAGGTCCCGCGATCAGGGACTGGACGACCGCCGTGATGGACTGCATCGACGACCTACGGCTCCAGCCGGGCGAACGGTTCGAGCTCGTGGACGTCTACGCGTTCGAGGACCGGCTCTCGGCACTCTATCCCGAGAACCGGCACGTGCGAGCGAAGATCCGCCAGCAGCTCCAGGTGCTCCGGGACGAGGGCTACGTCGAGTTCCTCGGTGGCGGCGAGTATCGGCTGCGGTGGGTGGACGCGCGGCACGTTGGGTAGTCGAGGACGTCCTCTCGGTTAGAGCCCGGAACGGTCAAGCGGCAGCCGTATCTCGTGTGATGGCCGCATCGTTCCTTCACCTTCCGATTCGTAGAATCCATCCTCGAACGCGGGCGCGGCGACGAACCGGTCGATCGCTCGAGCACCATCGCCGAGCAGGCGCTCCAACCACGCCTGCTGGATGTCGATTCGGTGCCGGAGCGCCGCCCCGGCCGGCTCGTCGTCGAGGTAGAGGAGCACGTCGGGGAGGGTTCCCCCGTTGATCGATCGTCCGGTGTACCAGCCGACGTCAGCGAACTCGACGTCTCTCGGTCGAAACGGGGAGATGGGGACCCGTTGTGCGATCGAGGCTCCACGAGGCGGTAGTCCGACCGAGAGCTGCGAGGGGTCGGCTAACGCCGCGGCGAGGAGGCCCTCCTGCGTTCGGGCGCCGAGGAGGTCCGGGCCATAATCCGGGTCGTGGGGAATTGGCTCCTCGCACCGGTCGATGACGTCGTTCTCGTCGTGTCCGATCACGCCGCTCGGGTCGTCGCGAACCAGTTCGATGAGCCGATTCGTCTCCCCCGGGGAGATGGCGACCATCCCGGTGTTCATCCACGTGGTCGGGAGCAGGTAGGCGTAGTCCCCCAGGGCGAAGTAGAGCTCGTACTCGTCGATCCATCGTCCTGCGAGTCCCAACTCGTCCCTGAATCGGACGAACAGGGGCCGACAGCGTCGGGTCTGACGCGCCGAGTCCAACCCCTCGAACCTCGGTGGCTCGGAAGGCTCGACGCCCGATTCCGGTATCACGCACGGCGCGTTCGCTCGCTTGCCGAGGAGCCCCCGACGTCCGTTGAGGGAGATGGCGGCGTGGTCGGACGCCCCTCGAAGTTGGCCGCCGTAGACGAACCGATTCTGCGTCCGGAAGAACACGTGGTCTCCCCGCCGACCGGCTGCCATCTCGATGAGGGCATCCAGATATCTGGCTGCATCTGGCTCTCCGTCCGGTCCAACCCGCATGGCGGGTCCGTAGAAGCCGCTGGCGAGGAACCTCGGGATCGTCGATTCGTTCCTGATCTTGATGATGACGCCCCCGGTCGGCATGGGCGCGATTTTGGGGTCTGTCCACATAGGCGACCATTACGGGATGGTTGAACGGGTGGTCCTGGGTGCCTCATCGAACGGCTGGCAGTCGGACGGAGCGTTGTCTCGCACCCATCACCCGGGCGGCGTCGAACTTCAGTCGGTCCGCTCGCTGCGCTCGCTCCCCGACAGCGTTCGACTCGCCCTCACGACCTGCCGGTGCTCCTCGCGTCCGCTCGTCGCACCCGGCATGGGTTCGGGCGGAGTCGAACCGGAGCCAGACGGTCGCCTCGCTCCGCTCGGCGCTGCGACTGGCAGGGTTCGACTCGCCCTCACGAACACCCACCAGCCGCTCGCGAACGTGCTCGCGGCAGGTGGATGGGTTCGGGCGGAGTCGAACCGCCGGCCTCGGCCTTGTAAAGGCCGCGTCATGACCTACTAGACCACGAACCCGCTGTCCCGTAGAGCCGCCCGTTCGCCAAAACGATTTCCCTCGCCAGCGTGCCGACCGTGGGTGCCTCGCAAGGCTTAGGCGTCCGGCCCCACCGCCTACTCCCATGTCCGACCAGCCCGGCGGCGGTTTCCTCGAGCGCCTCCGCTGGCCGGCCATCATGGCGCTGGTCATCCTGCTCGTCGCCGCGGGCGCCCTCGCCGTCGACCAGCTCCGCACCGTGGGACAGCCCAGCGCGACCACCGTCGAGGTCGTCGCCCCGAACGGCACCGTCCTCGGGACCGTCCACGTCCGCATCGCCGACACGTTCCGCCAGCGCTACATCGGCCTCTCGAACACGAAGTCGCTCGGCCCGAACGAGGGGATGCTGTTCATCCACGACCACGCGGGGTCGAAGACCTACGTGATGCGGGACATGGCGTTCCCCATCGACATCGTCTTCGTGGGCGCCGACGGCCGCATCACGACCTTCTACCACGCGCCCACCGAGCCGCCGCCGTACCACCACTACACCGGCCAGGCGAAGTGGGTCCTCGAGGTGCCCTACCACTGGACCACGCGCCACGCCGTCCAAGTCGGCGACGAGCTTCGCATCGGGACCGGCAGCTGAGGCCCTGCGCTGGCCACGCCCGCTCGCGAGAGCCACCGGCCCCGGCCGCCCACCGAAACGCCCATCCCGACGACGGGGGACGTCACCGCATGGGCTTGTCCGACCTCGGCGCGCTCGACGGCTGGCAGGTCGGGACGGTCGCCGCGCGCGTCCACTACCGCGGCGACGGCGTCGGGTTCAGCGTCGAGTACTACGCGGCGGCCGACCCCGCAGCCGACGACGAGGCCGTCCTCTACTGGCGGGTCGTGGGGGACCAGGAGACCGCGGTCCCGGTGCCCCGACGGGCGGTCCCCGAACCCCTCCGCGAGCGCGTCCGGCAGGACCTCAACGCGGCGGGCATCGACCCCCGGGTCGAGGAACGGTCGGTGTAGCCGGCACGCGAACCGGCGGTTCCGAACGGGCACGACTCACCGGCTTCGAAAGCGGTAACCCTCGGCCTGCCAGAGGGGTGGCCATGCTCGAACCGCAGCAGCCGGCGCCGGACTTCGAACTCGAGAACCAGGACGGCGAGCCCGTCAAGCTCTCCGACTTCGCGGGCCAGCCCGTGGTCCTCTACTTCTACCCGAAGGCGGACACGCCCGGCTGCACCGTCGAGGCCCAGGGCTTTCGCGACCACTGGGACGCCTTCGTGGACGAGGGCGTCGCCGTGCTCGGGGTGAGCAACGACCCCGTGGCCGACCTCAAGGCCTTCCAGGAGAAGTACGACCTGCCCATCACGCTCCTCTCCGACGTGGGCGGCGACGTCGCGTCGACCTACGAGACCTTCGGGACGACCGAGGTCCGCGGCGAGACCTGGGAGATCGCCTTCCGGAACACCTACCTCGTCGACGCCGACGGGATTATCGCCAGCGTCTACGAGGACGTCGACCCCGACGGCCACGCCGAGGAGGTGCTCGCCGAGCTGGCGGCCGCGTAGCCGGCCGACGGCGGGCTGCCGACCGACCGTTTCGCCCACCGTTGGCGGACGACTCGCCGAACCGCCCCACCTGACCTCGACGCAGGCTGTCGGTTTCTCCGAAAGCAACGCTTTTCCGGCTCGCTCGCATCGTGTCGATGATGGCGGGCGCGCTCGAGGACGACCCCTTCGCCGAGCAGCGCGAGCGCGCCGACGACCCGATGTGGCGGCTGTTCGCCGAGTACGGCCGCCCCTACACCCTGCAGTTCGTCGTCGGCGTGCTCGCCTCCGTCGTGGCCCGCCTCCTGGACCTCATCCCGTCCATCTTCCTCGGCGTCGCCGTCGACGCGGTCATCCTCCAGAACACGGACTTCGCGACGGCCGTCCCCGGCGTCCCCGCGAGCCTCATCGCGCCCTACGTCCCGCCCGGCCGGGTCGGCCAGTTCTGGCTCTCCGTCGGGCTCATCGCGTTCGGCTTCGTCGGCGGCGCGGTCTTCCACTGGAGCCGCAACTGGGGCTGGAACTCGTTCGCCCAGCACATCCAGCACGACATCCGCACCGAGACCTACGACAAGATGCAGCGGCTGAACATGACCTTCTTCGCCGACAAGCAGACCGGCGAGATGATGTCCATCCTGTCGAACGACGTCAACCGCCTCGAGCGGTTCCTCAACGACGGGATGAACTCGTTCCTCCGGCTGGCGGTCATGGTCGTGGCCATCGCGCTGGTGCTCGTCGCCTACAACCCGCAGCTGGCGGTCATCTCGCTGCTCCCGGTGCCGCTCATCGCCCTGTTCACCACCCAGTTCATCCGCATCATCCAGCCGAAGTACGCGGAGGTCCGCTCGTCGGTCGGTCGGGTCAACTCCCGGCTCGAGAACAACCTCGGGGGCATCCAGGTCATCAAGAGCTCGAACACGGAGGACTACGAGTCCGACCGCGTGGACGACGTCTCGATGGCCTACTTCGACGCCAACTGGGACGCCATCCGGACGCGCATCAAGTTCTTCCCCGGCCTCCGGGTGCTCGCCGGCCTCGGCTTCATCCTCACCTTCCTCGTCGGCGGCCTCTGGGTGTTCTCCGGCCCGCCGGCGCCCTTCCTCTCGGGCACGCTTCGCCCCGGCGAGTTCGTGACGTTCATCGTCCTGACCCAGCAGTTCATCTGGCCCATGGCCCAGTTCGGCCAGATCATCAACATGTACCAGCGGGCCTACGCCTCCGCGGCGCGCATCTTCGGCCTGATGGACGAGCCCAGCCGGCTCGCGGAGAACCCGGACGCCGGCGACCTCGTCGTCGACGCGGGCCGGGTCGTCTACGACGACGTCACGTTCGGCTACGGCGAGGCGCCCATCGTCGAGGACGTCTCGTTCACCGTCGAGGGCGGCGAGACCCTCGCCCTCGTCGGACCGACCGGGGCCGGTAAGTCCACCGTGCTGAAGCTCCTCCTGCGCATGTACGACCTGGACGACGGCGTCATCACCATCGACGGCACGCCCATCGACGAGGTCACGCTCCCGAGCCTGCGACGCGCCATCGGCTACGTGAGCCAGGACACGTTCCTGTTCTACGGCACGGTCCGCGAGAACATCGCCTACGGCACCTTCGACGCCACCGACGAGGAGATCGTCGACGCCGCAAAGGCAGCCGAGGCCCACGAGTTCATCCAGAACCTCCCGGAGGGGTACGACACGATGGTCGGCGAGCGGGGCGTGAAGCTCTCGGGCGGCCAGCGCCAGCGCATCGCCATCGCCCGGGCCATCCTCAAGGACCCGGCCATCCTCGTCTTCGACGAGGCGACGAGCGACGTCGACA
>Ga0102944_1000530_pt1 | contig 29113 bp, 22 predicted proteins | sample SalPonD_shore_MG_FD_78172 | JGI IMG/M metagenome (GOLD analysis project Ga0102944, IMG submission 78172) | Salt pond soil microbial communities from South San Francisco under conditions of wetland restoration - Salt Pond MetaG... | ecosystem: Environmental > Aquatic > Marine > Intertidal zone >...
GAATTTCATATTCTCTATCTGTAATCGTTGCTTCATTACGTATCATAATTCGGTTTAAACTGAAGTAAATAATTATCTCAAATTTAAATTGAGATATGTCGTAATACGATATATCTTAATCAATATAAATAGCGGTACAAGAAAGTCAATAAATTATCTCAATGCTGAAAAAATTACGTGGATGGCTTTTTACTGAATTAAATAGTAATAATTTCAGAAGATTTCATTTTAAACAGACAATAATATGGTCAATTGTTATTGGTCTGTTGGGTGGGATTGTGGTCTCTGCATACTTATATATAATGAACGGCCTGGTACACGCGGTATGGCATTCAGGCAAGCATGCCATATATGCCTTATTACCAACCTATCTGCAAAAAATTAATCCTGTTTGGATTATCACGTTAATCGGTGGATTTATCGTTGGTATAACAATCAAAATTTTTGGTAAATGCGGAGAAATATCGGCTGTTGTCAATAATATAAATATGGAAAAAGGACGTATCGATATTCGGCAAACCCCGGCTATGACTGCTACGTCACTCATGTCGATTGCATTTGGGGGTAGTGCGGGTCCTGAAGCTCCGCTTGTTCAGATTGTGGGTAGTTTTGCCAGTAGCCTTGGTGACAAATTAAAACTCAGTAGTAATCAGGTCAGGACATTCACTTTTTGTGGTATGGGTGCCGCATTGAGCGCGCTTTTCGGATCACCGGTTGGCGGTGCCCTGTTCGCACTCGAGATACCTCATCAGAGAGGCCTTGAGTATTACGAAGCTATATTACCGGCTATCGTATCTTCTGCCGTAAGCTTTGCCATGTGCCGGTTGATACTTGGCTACCACGGGAGATTGATCAAATTTATGCACTTACCGGTTTTCAGCATGCAGAATTTGATATGGAGTGCTCTCATTGGAGTTTTTGGTGCCATAGCCGCAACATTATTCGTTTTTATATTCCGTACGATTGAAAATGGCTCGAAGCTTTTTGGAAAACATTACATGTTATTAGCCATGACGGGTGGCCTGGGTATAGGCCTCTTACAGAAAATACTACCAAAGAACTTTCCAATAACGTCACTTTTCTGGGGAGAGTTGCAGCTCAATACAATCGTTCACAGTAGAAACATCATTTCACAACATTACGGATTTCTGATAGGCGTAGGTATTCTCGTGCTTCTGGCTATTATAAAAATGACGGCTGTCGGTTTTACTCTACATTCTGGTTTCAGAGGTGGATTCATTTTCCCTATGTTCTTTATTGGAGGTGTTCTTGGCTTAAGTATCAGCCTGGGTACTCATTATTACGTTCCTGTTGCTATAGCCATTTTATGTATGATGGCAGCTGTTAATGTTGCTGTAACGAAAACACCGGTCAGTACCAGTCTAATATTACTGGCTTTATCAGGTATTTCAATGTTGCCCATGTTAATTACGGCCAGCATGGTTAGTTTTTTATTAACGACCAAAATTAATTTGATCAAAACACAGCGGCACCGTCAGGTTGACATAATAGAAGAAAATGAACCGATATTAGCAGAGGTTGATTGAAGGTATAATTAAAAAGTATTTGAGTTCACTCCGTACAGTTGCTACTATTCATTTCAAAAAGATAATAAGGCTTACAATTAAGCTAATCCCATAATGAAAGATAAACTTGCATCACTGGAAGCCGAAGCCCGGAAACTTGAACCTGGTTCAATTAAACGGGAAGATTATATCCATCAAGTAATTGACTATAGTCAACATTTCCTGAATAAACTCGATATTTTAAAAGCATATAACACACCGAATGAAAGTGTTTATGGTATCAATGATTACCCGATCTCTGATGATCCGGTGCCGTTAGATAGCTTATTACATATTTTTGACAATACTGTTATAAAAACAGGATTGAATCCGGCATCCGGCTGTCATTTCGGTTATATACCTGGTGGTGGAATTTTTCCGTCTGCATTAGGTGATTTCATAGCCGATGTAACCAATCGATATGCAGGTATTTTTTTTGCATCACCCGGGTCTGTTCGCATGGAAAATATGCTGATACAATGGATGTGTGAATTGGCGGGATTCCATTCTGAAAAAGCCGGCGGAAACCTCACATCCGGAGGATCAATCGCTAATCTTACGGCATTGGTTGCTGCCCGTGACAATGCAGGATTATGTGCCAATGATTATGAGAGAGCTGTTATTTATACCACTAAACATGTTCATCATTGTATTGATAAAGCGATAAATATAGCAGGAATGAAGGATGCCACCGTTCGTTATGTTCCTATGGATGATAATTTTCGAATGATCCCGGAAGCCCTGGATGTTATGATTTCAGAGGACAAAAATAATAATTCACTTCCTTTTCTTGTGGTTGCCTCTTGTGGTACTACAGATACTGGGGCTGTTGATCCCATCGATAAAATAGGTGATATCTCACAAAGACATAACTTGTGGTTCCATATAGATGCGGCATATGGTGGCTTTTTTATTCTTAGCGAAGAGGGGAAAAAAGTGATAAAAGGATTAGGTAAAGCTGATTCTATTATAGTGGATCCTCATAAAGGTCTATTCCTACCTTATGGAACCGGTGCTGTATTAGTCAAAGATAAAAATACATTGTTTAAATCCTTACATTATACGGCAAATTATATGCAGGATGCCGACGTTACAGGAAGCGAAATATCTCCTGCCGACCTATCCCCGGAATTATCAAAACACTTCAGGGGTTTGCGCATGTGGCTGCCCTTAAAACTATTTGGTGTCGGACCCTTTAAAGCTGCTCTTGATGAAAAGATATTACTCACACGTTATTTTTATAATAAAATAAGTGAGATCGACGGTTTTGAAACCGGTCCTTATCCGGAGTTATCCATTATGATCTTTCGCTATGTACCACAAAAAGGTGATCCCGATATTTTTAATGAAAGACTCGTTCAGGAAATACAAAAAGACGGGCGTGTATTTTTCTCATCTACAAAAATAAATGGCACTTTTTATATACGTCTTGCGGTTGTGAGCTTCAGAACCCATTTACAGCAGGTTGATTTAGCGCTTAGTATTCTTAAAGGTACGGCAGATAAATTAGATTCCTGACATATTGAAATCGGTTAACACTGACTATTTTAACGATAAATGATCCAATTCATTGATTAGAATAATATCTATCCGCTTTTAAATTTTTCTTAGCCAAATTAAAAAGTAATTACCGTGAGGTTTGGATAATAATTTTATCGCTTCGAACCTTAAACAATAATAACTATATCCCCTTGTTGTAAGTAACTTTAAATCCTTTCCGGATGCCTGATCAGGGTCGGCGGTGCTCCTATGCTTTTTCGGAAGCAGGACATTCAATAACGGTGTTGGTGCAGAATATCTTTGGTACGTTTATAAACCTTTACTTCAAGCTCTTAGCATAGTCATTCCTGCTTGACGGGGAAACACGATGAGTAGTGCTATGGGTACAAACCATGATTATATGGGCCATTAACGATGTCTTGCATTCTTTCTAAACAAAACCAACGGAATGATACATTAAACAGATTACAGAAAGATTGTTTTACACAAATTACAGATGTGTTTTTAAAGTATCATAATCATCTTCTTAAACAAATCTCACGTTAGTTAAGTTATTGTATAGTATAGGTTCCCTGTACTCAGCATATTATTACATAAATATTACATATTTTATATTATATAAACATGGAAACGATTTCATCATCATTACTATTAAGAGAGTTATACTATCCAATCTCAAAAAGGAAACTATGTCTGAATATAAAAAACAATTAGAAAGGCAATATCATCAAGAAAATTTAGTTCAGAAAATACTTACCAGTTTGCAGAATCATCAGATAAATATTGACAATCTTAATCCGGATGAATTAAAGGCTTTAGATGAATTCCATATCAAAGGGCGTCGCGGCACATTGGAACTTGCAGAGTTAGCCGGTGTGGAAAAGGATATGAGAATTTTAGATGTAGGCTGCGGTATTGGCGGACCGGCACGTACTTTGGCAAAAAAATATGATTGCAAAGTGATTGGACTTGATATCATCGAGGAATATTGTGATGTGGCCGAGACACTTACTGAAATAACAGGATTACAGGATAGAGTATCATTTATCCACGGGGATGCCCTGGATTTACCTTTCGAGAATGCAACATTTGATATGATATGGATGCAACACATTTCCATGAATATCCCGGATAAACGTTTACTGTTCAGTGAAATACGCCGTGTTTTACGGAATGGAGGTAAATTAGCCTTGTTTGAGGTTTGTTCCGGCGATCAGAGTAAACCTTATTACCCTGTCCCCTGGGCCGATGATTCTACAATAAGTTATATGCTAACAACTTATGAGTTTCGTCAATTAATAAGAAAACTGGGTTTCAAAGAATATAAATGGCTGGATGTATCCGATTCATCGCTTGAATGGTTTATGCGACAACGCAGAAGGTTTAAAAAGAAAAAACAACAGATCCCTGACACCCCCGGTATACATCTCTTAATGGGTGAACAGACACCGGTTAAAATGGAGAATGTCATACGTAATCTTGAAGAAGACCGGATTCGTGTTATTCAGGCAGTTTTTAGCAAATGAGGATGATCATAAATTGCTTCAATACGTACCTTATTTAAAATTGATCCAGTAAAAAAGCAGTCGACACTTTATATACATCACCATATCCATTGCCTGGATTATCCAATCTATGTTTCAATTCCGGGTACGTTATTTGCTGTTTATTTACTTGTGGCTTATCACTATAATTTTTCATACTCGTAAAGTAAAACCAACGATTGTCGCTTGAAAAATAAGGTGAAAAATCAGAATCGGATGAGTTAATAGCCCTACCAAGATTTTGAGGTTTTGTCCACATTCCATTTTTTTTCACACTTATATAAAGATCGCTTCTTCCGTACCCGTTTTTATATCCAAAACCCATGAATACAAGGTACTTGCCATTCGGTGATATACCTGGATCTGCTTCTGTATATTTTGAATTTATAGGACCTTTAATTGGCATTGCTTTCGTGAATTTACCATTTTTCATGACAGATAAATATATATCTGATCCACCTTTTCCAGCAGGTCTGTCTGAACTGAAATAAAGTATTCCTGATTTTGTTATGGAAGCGTGACTTTCATTATGATTGGTATTAATATTTTTACCAAGGTTATGTGGTTTACCGAATTGGCCATTTATCATTTTAACAACCCATAAATCCCAGTCATTTTTGGGCATATTCCCTGATATTGGGCGTTTTGACATGAAATAAACAGATTTGCCATCTGGTGAAAATAAAGGATCCGCATCTGAATATTGTCCGGAAAAAGAAGCTACTATGGGTTTTGTCCAATGCCCATTTAATTTGTGTGACAACACAATAGTATTAAACCATTTAGCACCACCTATGCACCATAAGGCCGTTCTACCGTCCGGCGATATAGTAAAACCCATTTCATTTTCGCCCGTAGATACAGTGCCTGGTCCAACAAGTTGAGGTTTAAAAATAGAATATGATTGATGTGATGTTGTATAATTTTGGCCATAACCTTTTTTCGTAATAATCATTACAACAAGTAAACTTATAAAGTAAATAAATATGCTATTTCTATTCATAGATTATGTTTTTGAAATCTATTATATACCGGTCAGTATGTTCCTGTTAGATAAACTTCGGTTACGTTAATAATAGAAGCTGGTTTCACTCTATTTGCCAAATATTGATCAATCGAAGTGTATTAGCTACTAATTGAGATAATTTATCGAGGGATTTACCTGTTGGCAAGAGTATATTTACCAAAGAGGTCTTTATAATAGATTTTTGGTGATACTTCAGTCACTCCAATTAAATAGTTCTTTCCTACCTATACCGTCAATGGGGTAACCTGGAACGCATTTTACCATACATCCATGTTCCGAAAACAGCACTTATGATAGGAATGATCATCACCGTATAACCGGCTCCTAAGAGTGCGAATAACGGTCCGGGACATGCACCCAGCATAGCCCAACCCAATCCAAAAATAATTCCACCTATTATGTACCGTGTGTATTGGCTGTTATCTTTTGGCGGTATTGTTATGGGTGTACCTTCTATATCCTTAAGCTTTAAACGCTTTATAATTTGAATGGACAGAAATCCGATGATTACGGCGAGACCGATGATGCCATACATAAAAATGGACTGAAACCGGAACATTTCCTGAATACGGAACCAGGATACCACTTCCGATTTAATAAGTATAAATCCAAAGGCTATTCCGGCAAATAAGTATTTAAGATTACCTTTCATATATTCATTCTCATCAAATCAATGGAGTGTTGGTAGTAAAAAAGGCAGTATAAAATAGGTCATTATCAATCCACCTATAAAGAAACCGATAACAGCGATTAACGATCCTATCTGTAAATCAGCTAAACCACTAATAGCATGCCCCGATGTACAGCCGCCTGCATAACGGGAACCAAAACCAATTAAAAATCCGCCTCCAACGAGAATGAGAACAACGGCCGGATGTGATAAACTGCTCCAACTGAAGATTTGCCCAGGCAGCAAACCATTGAAGCTATGAATACCCATCGATTGTAACGTGGAAACTGTATTATGGGAGATATCTATTATATCACCGTCTCCGTTAAAAACATCATTGGCAAGAAATCCACCAATCACGGTTCCACCGATGAAAAATAGATTCCAAAGGCCTTTACCCTTCCAGTCGTAATCAAAAAATTTTATTTCACCGAGATTACAAGCGGCACATATATGACGCAAATTCTCTGATACGCCAAATAATTTATTCCCTAAAAACAGTAACAATGGTACTACCAGTCCTATTACAGGCCCACTGATATACCATGGCCATGAATGCATAAGAAAATGTAGCATAGTATGTTATTTGCCCGATAACTCTTTAAAACCTGTTCAACAATCTTCATAAAAGTACTGATAATTTATATTCGATGTTAAATATTATTTAAGAAATAAAATAATTCTAAATGTATATCCCGTCTTAGTCTTATATTTGGTACTGTAAATGTTTTTAGTACTTTTGTCATAAATTATTTTGATCATGCAAAACGATTATAAAATAAGTGAGTAATAGTCCTGAAGATTTTAAATTTGCCATAATCTTTGACATGGATGGGGTACTTGTAGATAGTAATCCAGCCCATAAAGTTGCATTACGCCAATTCTGTGCCCTTCATGGTTATAAATTGAGTGATGAGTATTTAAGAAATGAGATATATGGCCGTACAAATAAAGACTGGATTTCTAATCTTTTCGGAGATCTGAAAGACCATCAGTGGAAAAAATATGAACAGGAAAAAGAGGCTATATTCCGGGATATCTATTCAGATGATATAAAACCGGTTAATGGTCTTCTTCCATTTCTGGATTTGCTTAAGAAAAATAACATACCACGAGCAATAGCTACTTCCGCTCCCCGCGAAAATGTGAATTTCGTTTTGGGAAAAATTGCTCTTGAGTCTTATTTCAGTATTATTTTGGATGAATCGGATGTCACAAAAGGGAAACCTGATCCACAGATCTATCTAAAGACGGTAAAGGAACTCTCCTACCCGGCTGATCGATGCATTGTCATCGAAGATTCTGTTTCAGGTATCGTGGCGGCTAAAGAGGCCGGTTGTAAAGTTATAGGTATCACAACTACTCATAAAAGTGATGAATTTAAGTATACCGACCTTGTTATTGACGATTTTCAGCACTTATCAATTTCCCTGCTGAACAACCTGGTTACCGGAAATTGACACGATATCATATTGTAGGTATTTCAACTACAATATAATCATTGATATATGCACGATAATATGCCTGTTTCCAATACTACATATTTCCCAAATTTATTGTAAGTAGAAACATAGACCGTTCTCTACTGAATGAAAAAGCACTCATTTAGTGTTTTATTCATTGAATACTACTTCATAAACTACAGGAATTGGGAATTATGAATACTTATTTAAAACGAGTCATCAGGAAGAAATCTCCGTGGGAACACATCGTGAAGGATTTAAAACTGGAGGAGTATCTTGGAAATGGCAATAAAAACAAATTTGTTCGCAAAATTGGTATTTTCAGTGGGATCGCCGCTGCGGGTACCGCACTTATTGCCTCCTATCCTCTTCTGCTACGTCCCTGGTATTTACACTGGGGAGCTAATGCCGAAGAAATTAAACGTTATATTGCCGGAGATGAGAAAATAGAAAATCCGGACTATGTCGCTACACGCGCACTCACTATTCATGCTAAACCCGAACAAATCTGGCCTTGGATTATTGAAACAGGCTTCGAACAAAACGGATTGAACAGTTATGAATGGTTAGATAAAATGTTCGGATTTAAGAGTGAAATGCATATTGAAGCTTCCGGTAAAACATATGGTAAATTAAACGGTGAGAACAAAAAAGCTATTCGTCTTTCCAAAGATTTACCAGTTCAAAAATTGGAACAATATCAAAATATAGTACTTGGAAGGCAACAAGACGGCTTCGGTTGGACATGGACTGTAGCTTTATATCCACTGAATAATACTTCTACAAGATTGGTAACAAGAACACGTGTACGATTGACAAAAGATATTAAAACGAAAGTCATGAATTTATTCATGGACCCAGCCTCTTTCTTTATGATACGCAAGTGGTTATACGCTGTAAAAAATCTGTCTGAAGTGAACGCAGAAGAAGAATATGAAGAGACTGAAAAAACACCAATTGTTGATGAAACTGAGTGATTCCTATTACTATTTTAGCAGTATATTGTTCATATAAAAAAAGGCCTGTCGTTATCGACAAGCCTTTTTTTGTAGTATGACTTTTTAACTCTATAAATCTGATTCATATATTATTGATCCGGTAAAAGGTAACAAACAAACAAGTAATATAAGCTAATGAAAAGAATAGGAGCTCATGTCAGTGCAGCTGGCGGAGTACATAACACACCTGTAAATGCGAATAATATTGGCGCAAAAGCATTCGGCCTTTTCACAAAAAATCAAAGGCAATGGAATGCAAAACCTTTATCTGAGGAAAACATCAGGGGATTTAAAGAGAATTGCCAAAAACTTCACTACTCGATGGATTATATTCTTCCACATGCCAGTTATCTGATTAATCTCGGCAACCCACGTCCTGACGGACTTGAAAAATCAAGGAAAGCACTCTTAGATGAATCCATAAGATGTGAACAATTGGGTATAAAAATGCTGAATGTGCATCCGGGTGCCCATCTTAAGAAAATAGCCCCCTCCGATTGTCTTTCTTTAATTGCTGATTCCATTAATTGGGTTCATGAAAGATCAAATAATGTCAGTATCATAATAGAGAACACTGCCGGGCAGGGATCAAGTATGGGATTTAAATTCGATCAACTCGCATCGATTATCGAAGAGGTAAGTGATAAAAAACGGGTTGGTGTATGCATTGATACCTGTCATGCTTTTGCTGCAGGTTATAACCTAAGCTCCGATAAGGGATACCAGGACACATTTGCAGAATTTGAACAGACGGTCGGTTATAAATATCTGAAGGGATTTCATATTAATGATTCTAAAAAACCTTTAGGAAGCAGAGTTGACCGGCATGAAAAAATCGGAGATGGACTTATGGGACTAAAAGCATTCGAATATATCATGAATGACCAGAGATTAGATGAGATACCCATGATATTAGAAACTCCCGACCGTAAAAATTGGGCTCGTGAAATCCATTTACTTTATAAAATGGTTGAAACATGAACAATGTTCTAAACAATTATTATTATAGTAACATATGCATGGTATGTTTCTTGATTATCACATATTTATAAGATAAATAAAAGATATCTCTATATTTATCGATAGTTTCCTGTTTTGATATCTTCATAAGATTAATAATATTAAAGAAAGAGAATCAATTTAGAATCTATCATCGGGGAGACTTATATGTGCCCATCAGTTAATAAAGATATATTCAGAGATGTACCTTTTAGTGCTGCAAAACTAATAATCACTGCCAGGGGTTTATATTCCGGTAAAAAGGCAAGACGCGCTCTCAGAAGAATACTACCCTATGCTCGCATACGTAATGCAGGATACCGATCTGTTTATGTCATTGAAACATATGGTAACGTTTTAAACATTGCAGATAGAATATGTCACGAGTGTTTAATGGATATTGGTCATACAACCGCCGTCGTAGAAGAATCAAAGACATCTATAAAAGACATCAAAGAAGCAGCATTATCAGTTGCTAATCAAGTAGTTGGTGAAAACGAATCGTTTAGTTTCCGTATTAAGAAAAGAGGTTCACAATTGCTTGAAAAGGACTCACGTGATATTGAAGAAGAAATTGGCGGCGATATTTGGGAAAGCTTAAACCAAAAATACGGGAAAAAGCCTAAAGTCGACTTAGAACATCCAGATGTGAAAATCGTTGCTGAAGTATTAGGTAATATCACTGCTATTGGTATTCAACTGAAATATTGGAAAGAATTTTCTGTAGAACAGACCCCAATACATGGCTCCTGAGCTGGAGCAGTTGAAGAATACCATTCTCTACTCAGAAGAGCTGGGTATTGATCTGTCTGAGCATCAAGATCAAGAGCTTTTTAAATGGTTTCTTGCGAGTACGCTATTTGGCAACAGAATATCTGAAGATATAGCGAAAAGGACCTATCAATCCCTTGAACATTATAATCTACTGACACCCAAGAGGATAGTGAAAGCCGGATGGGATTACCTTGTGAATCCGGTTATGCGGGAAGGTGGTTACGTACGTTATGACGGTAAAACATCTACGCAACTGCTAAAAAACAGTAAATATATCATTGATGAATACCAGGGCAGTTTAAATAATTTACATAAGAAAGCAGCTGATAATAAAGATCTTGAAAAGCTTATCGATGATTTTTATGGAGTTGGTCCAGTTACGACGAATATTTTCCTTAGAGAACTTCGTCCATATTGGTCGAAATGTGATCCTGATCCCCTCCCTGTCGTTCAGAAATTGGCCCAAAAGTATAAAATTGATTTGTCTGTTTACAACCGAAAAAGTTTAATATTTATACGAATTGAAGCCGGTTTAATACGAATGAGACATGAACTCTGAGCAATTAGGATGGAGCAAAGAATAATTATATATGATGAAAATTACCCGCCATTTATTTAGTAATTGAGATCAGTATTTATTTTGATATTCTTTTTATTTTAATCAAAACATTTTGACAAAGAATGTAAATATCCAATAATTCAGCATTAAAAAATTCTTAACCCCTTCTCTTCAATTTACATTTTTTTAAAGCATCACAATGATAAATCAGGTAGAATAAACATGCGGGGGAAAATCTCTTCCTTAACAACTAATGGTTACTCTAATTTCATAATTATTATCAAACCTGGATCTTATATGAATAATATAAAGCGCGTGTCACTCCTTTTGGGTTTATCCATAATATGTCTTGCTTTTACTTATAAACCGACTCAAGACCATCCCATATGGGGATTTTCAAAAGATCATATTTCCAGTGAATACTTATTAGAGCATCGTTTTGACTCCTATCTGAATCGAAAGGATATGATGAAATGGTTACAATTTATGGCATCTCAGCCAAACGGTGACGGTTCCCCTCATGACAGTATTAATGCCGCTTACGTCGCTCAAAAAATGAATAAATGGGGTTGGGATGCAAAAATCGTTAAATATTATGTTCTTTTTCCGACTCCCAGAGAACAAGAACTTGAACTTGTTGCTCCAACACATTACAAAGCTAAGCTTCGGGAACCATCCTTTAAACAGGTCCCGGTGACTTATCACAGGAATCATGAATTGCCCCCGTATAACGCATTTTCTGCTGATGGTGATGTTACAGGTAAGCTGGTGTATGTGAATCAGGGAATTCCAGGAGATTATGATTATCTGGACAAATTAGGAATAAGTGTAAAAGGTAAAATAGTGATTGTCAGGTATGGTGGCTCTTTTCGTGGTGTAAAAGCCAAACTGGCTTACGAACATGGTGCCATAGGATGTATTATATATTCGGATCCTAAAGATGACGGTTATGCACGTGGTGATGTTTATCCAGACGGCCCCTGGCGTCCAAAATACGGAGTACAGCGTGGCTCCCTCCTCGATATCACAAAATATGCCGGCGATCCATTAACACCTGGTTATGCTGCTACAAAAAATGCCAAACGCATTCCTATAAAGGATGCACCGACTATCATGAAAATTCCGGTTCAACCCATATCTTATGCAGATGCTCTTCCATTGCTTAAAGCGCTCGGCGGCCCCGTTGCCCCCGCATCCTGGAGAGGAGCCCTCCCGATTACCTATCATATCGGTCCCGGTGCGGCCAAAGTGCATCTCAAACTTACATTCAACTGGAAACTGGTTACCGATTTCGATACTATTGCCATGATAAAAGGCTCTGAGTATCCAGATCAATGGGTTATTCGTGGAAATCATCGCGACGGATGGGTATTTGGCGCAGAGGATCCCCTTAGCAGCTTGATGGCGGAATTGGGCGAAGCAAAGGCCATGGGACAGCTTTTAAAAACCGGCTGGCGTCCTAAAAGAACCATCATATATTGCAGCTGGGATGGTGAAGAACCAGGACTTTTCGGATCCACCGAATGGGTAGAACAGCATGCTGAAGAGTTACAGAAAAAAGGTGTTGCGTATATCAATACAGATGACAGTGGCCGCGGTTTTCTTTCTATGGGAGGATCTCCAGTAATCCAAAAAATGCTTAATGAAGTGGCTTCTGATATAAAAGATCCGGAAACAAATGTGAGTATTCTTCGCCGTGACCGTTTACGAATGATGGTGAGTGGAAACAGTCATGCACAAAATGCGACAGAATTACCGGTTCATCCCCTGGGATCGGGCTCCGACTTCACTCCTTTTCTACAGCATATCGGCATATCATCAATGGATCTCGGTTTTTATGGTGAAAATTATGGCGGATACTACCATTCCCTTTACGATACTTATGATCATTATATGCGCTTTGGAGATCCCGGTTTCCATTATGGGGTGACACTTGCTGAATCCGTTGGTCATTCCATTCTCCGTTTTGCCGATGCCGATATTATCCCTTTCGGATTCAGAGATTTTTCAAATGATCTGGGTAAATATGTTGATCAATTAAAGAAACAGAATGATGTTATGAGAAAGGATATAAAAAATCATAATAAACTGGTTTCTTTGCATGCATATAAAACAATCGCCAATCCATCCAGGCCTTTTGTATCTCCTCAAAAGGAAGATATGATACCAAAATTAAATTTTTCGCCTTTGTATGAGGCTGTAAAAAACGTCAAACATTATTCCGCTTTATACGATTCGTTACTGGCTAACAATCTCAATAATGGCACATTAAGCACAAAAAAGGCCGCAGACATTAATAAACAACTAATCGAAACAGATCGGGCTTTAACGTATTCGAAGGGATTACCCGGAACACCCTGGTTTAAACATGAAATATATGCCACGGGGCCTACAACAGGATATAGTGTTAAAACACTGCCGGCTATTCATATCGCCATGGATGCAAAAAAATGGACGGTTGCACAACAACAAATACCTGTTGTTGCCGGAGTATTAAACCATTTTGCTGATGAACTTCAAAATGCCGTAAATGAGTTGAAATAACCATGATATAATATAACGTGAGGTTTGGATAAGAATCACAGAGTTGTAAAAATTACATTGAGAATACGACCTGTGAAAATATAACATATCTTGACGACGGACCATCGACGACACAGAGCTGTTTAGATGCATAAAGCATGATTCCGATACCGAACTCACGTTGATTATACGGTTTTTCAGAATAAATAATGTTTACTTAATATCAGAGCATTTCTCTGTGGTCGGTTGTCGGTGGTCATAGAATAATCTTATTTAACAGCTACCTTTATTAAGTAGATAGATTATAAGCTTAAACGAACCCCATATTAATATATCTATATTACCATATTGTAATATTAATGTTAATAGCTTATCTTTTAAACTAGGTTGTAATCCATGTATAGAGTATAACCTTGTTTAATTTATGGAAACTAATATGTATACGATAAAGAAATACTATAGAAAGGTATTCTCCAATTTTGGCTGTAAGCCATTTACCATGTCAATCATCATAGGCGGCGGTATTGGAATGGCTACTAATCATTTGGGTCTTGGACTAGGCTTGGGAATTATCATCGGTTTTATACTTGGTAAAAACGGCGTTTGCATTTGAAAAAATGATCATGCACAATTAACGTGAACCATTTTTAGAAGTATAGTTAATGCCTTTCCGGATGCTTCATTGTGACCAGGCTTGAGGGACTGGAGAAGTCTAAAATATTCTTATGGGTAAAAATTTACTCCCCAAATGTGTCATTCCACATTAAATGATGATACATAACAATAGATCATTGCCTATTCCCTTTTATGAAACACTAAAATGAAATGTTAAGGTTTTTACCCGTATAGTATACAGTCTTAGTAATCTCATCCGGTAATAACTCGATATTCAAAACACGTTTAGTGGTGTTATGGTTGGTATATCCTTTCGGCGGTTTTGGTTTAACCGTTAATGTTTCATCACTATTGTGCCATTTGAAACCAGTCCATGTAGCCATACCTTTTAAATATTTTTGACTATAACCATCATCTTCATAAAGTGTGTACTGTCCGTCTGCTCCTCTAAATACTTTAATCATTAAAGGTTTGTCCACTTTTTGCCCGGTATATTGGCGAACCGGATCAAATGGTATAATTGAACCGGCACGGACATAAATGGGCATAATGGACAGGTTTACATTACGGATTATCGTTTGTCCACCATTTAATTTTTTATTGTTCCACCAATCATACCAAAGGCCTTTTGGCAGATAAACATCCCGGGATTCAGCGCCTTTTTTGTAAACCGGTGCTATCAACATCTCGCTACCCCACATAAATTGGTCACCAATACTTTTCGCTTTTGTATCGGAAGGAAATTCCAACCACATGGCACGCATTAGAGGTAATCCCCTACTTCTTGCCTGCCACGCTAACGTATAATTATAGGAAAGAAGCTGATAGCGTAAATCATCGTATTTTTGGCAGATACCTTCTATTGCCGAATTATTTAAAGAAGATACCAGTGGCTCATTCGGGCCGTTTTCAAGGGGGCCCATCGTATTTAATCCCCACCCCCAGGGTAAACGGGTCCACCACGTTTTACCATGTGCTCGAAAAGACGGACAAAACGCTCCGAATTGATACCATCTCGCATATAATTCGCCCGTTAGCTCTGAGTCAGGAAAGAATCCTCCAATATCAGATCCCCAATACGGCGATAAACTCAATGAATAGTTTATTCCAACCGCAATTTGTGTTTGAAGTGTTTTCCAGGAAGATTGTGTATCGCCTGACCATACCCATCCACCCCATTTATCAATCCCGAGATATCCGTTTCTGTGCAAACTCCAGGGACGGATACCAGGTTTCGTGGAAAGTGGTCCCTGGTAATACATTTTTTGACGTTCCATACGTTCAAACAAATTGAACCAATCCCCTTCATCCGGCCAAAAAGCATCTACACCTGCTCTTACCAAAGGTATATGCTCTTTCCAGTAGTGTTCAATATGTGAATTATCTATGGTATGACCAGGTTTGGGCGGAATTGAACCGTACAGTGTTGGTAATTTATCGCGATCCCACGGAACCATATGCAATACTACTTTAACATGCCGTTCGTGCAGGTCGGATATTACTTCTGATGGCTTCTTGTTACGAAATACTTGTGGATTAAATTCAAATGATGGTTGGCTTTTATTCCATCCCCTCGGGGCAAATCCCGTACCGAGGTAAATCACAGCATCAATGGGCAGTTTTTTAGACCGGAAGGTATCGACAATATTGATCATCTGTTTATAACTCCGAATAGTTCGGTGCGATTGCATATAACCGAGGGCCCATTCAGGCGGCATAACGGCCGGGCCGGTTAATTCCGAAACGTTTTTCATGAACTGTTTAGGATCATGAGCATCAAAAACAAAAAAATCGTATAGCCCGGGAATTATACTTTTGGGAGGTGGTAACCCTTTACCCTCATCCCGTTGTTGATTCTCCCTGTTTTGTTGTTCATAATCGTGGTTTGATGAGGTCACAGGTATAAATGTACCGTGGTCTTTATGAGTTAGGTCAACATGTACCCATGGTGAGGCCACAAAAATCGCCCATCCTGCTGTACCTATGAGCATTGGAACAGGATTGCGTGATCCGTACGCGTTACTTTGCCAACGTGGCTGCATTTTAAAGAAACGTCCTCTGCGGTCGTACTCAATTGATCTTTTTCTCCAATCAGTATGAGGTTTTACTTTCGGTCCTCCTTCACCCATTCCCAAAACAGGTTGATCATCAAGATTAAAAGACAAGTGTCCATTTTTATTAAAGACAATAGTCTGTACGGATTGCCCTTTCAAGTTGGTGATCTTTAAAGTTAGCGGATCAGGTATAATATCCACATATAAATCACCCACTTTCTTTTTTACAGGATTCGTTATTTCCCTTAAACGGACCTTCGGGTTTGGATATTTATAATTGTTTAATCCCGGATTGAACGGAAAATCCTTCTCATAACTGATAGGTTTGAGGGTCACACGAATACTATTCTGACCTGATTCCCGGATATCTAATTCAGCAGGTTGACCATTTGCTGTAATTTGCTGGGCTTTAAGGGATAAGGGTATTGATAACAAAAATACAAAGAAGATTTTGCATAATGTAATTTTGCCCAAATTAGAATTTCGCATTTTGTATCCGATCTTTTTTAAAGTTTATCGAAATAAACAGGGTAATCACGTTAGTTCCATCCTTATTCGCCCATAATCATTCCTAACGAGAGTTATTCCCAAGTTCCCAGACAGCTATCTGAAATTCTAATGGTTTTTTATCAAAAAACGATACAATATAACCGCTTCAGTCCGCCTCATTCTTATTCACTCATCAACGGTAATTTTATATTATGAATTAGACGGCCGATTGGATAGCGTTTATATGTTCTCTCAAAATAAGGTGATCTTTTATAAATAAAATCGAGTTGAGCCCTATGATTAGATGCAAAGTTCGGGTCTGATTGCCGTTTGTCTTCAAATGCTTTTTTCAATTTGGGATGTTCCTGCAACAATTTATAAGCCGTATCATCAAACACATAACTTGAAAAATATTCTTTCTGCATCAAAATGGAATCGAAAAAATTCCAGTTGAAAAATGATACGATGGATTTGGGTTCAAGTGTTTCTATTATATAGCGGTTGTCCTTCTGATTGGTATAAACGACATAATCCCCTTTGTAATACTGATAATTGACCGTATCACGTCTTAACTTTGTATCATGATGTACATAATGCGCTTCATAAGCCCGCTTCATAGTTTTAAAATCGTCAATGTAATACATCTGAACCCTGATGCTGGTATCCCTGGACAAACGCTGCATTTTAACTCTATTCAATGCCAGTCTTTTTATAACTCTGCGCCAGCCCTGGGGAATTAAATAAGCAACGGGCTTTTGTACCATCCCTGTAGCTTTATAAGTATTGTAATACTTTATCTTCTTAGTATAGGGCTTGCTTTCATCATAATATAAACGCTGCTGACCGGTAACTTTGCTATTCTTATATCCGGCCCGGTATCCTTTAAAGGTTATTCTCTTATATTTCGTAGTATCCAATGACCAGTTGGTGGCAAAATTTTGCTGATGCGCAACCGCACTGTCAGCTTCTGCCCTTATTTTACCTATTTCCTTATAATCCCTGTTAGTAATTGATAAGAGCGATTTTAATTCGGTGTAAGTCCCCCAAACCCGATCTTTAAAGGGATGAAGCATATGAGCTTCTGAAATGAAACTGATCGTGTTGAACATCGCTGCGTATCCACTTGAATAGATTGGAGTATCGAGAAATGAAACAATGCCGGAATCGGGTGTGGTTTTATAGGATTCGACATACGGCGTCATGATATATTTTGTATGATCCATCATTTTATACAAATCAGGCTTCATGACTTTCTCCAGATATTTACTCACCATCGGCTGTAACTTGTCTTTCTGGGTAGCTATCAACGTCATCGGATATTGATAATCCGCTCCGTCTGAAGTATGCGTATCAACCAAAACATCGGGATTCCACATATGAAATAATTCAGCAAAACTTTGAGCATTGAGTGTATTTTCCTTTACAAAATCGCGGTCAAGATCAAAATTTCTCGCATTTCCCCGAAACCCATATCGTTTAGGACCGATTTGATTGGCCCGGCTGCAGCAGCTTCTGTTTAAGGCTCCCCCAATATTATAAACGGGAATAATGGCAACAACAACATGATCCAACAGTTTATGTAATGCAGGTTTCATCATAAGGTCACGTGCCAGCATCATAGAAGCGTCAATTCCGCAAGGTTCTCCGGGGTGGATTCCATTGTTGATAAATAAAACCCGCTTATTCGCCTTTTTGATGGATTCCGGATCAAAATCCTGATCTTTTGATATTATAACCAGATGCAATGGTTTCCCGATATCCGTTTTGCCATAGGAGTAAATGTGAATTTCATTAAATGCTTTTGAAAGCCTGTTATAATAATCGATGGCCTGTTGATAAGTTGCCGATTCCAGTCCATTGCTGGCCTCAAAAGGTATAACCCACTGATTAGGCTTGTTGTGTATGGATTTTTCATGGAGGTGTGATCCCAATGGGAAATTGAGCATTAATAATATCAAAAGATTGATCATCGAAAGTAATATTAGGTTAATAGGATAAAAGCATCTCAAAATAAAAAAGTCTCGCCAACATAACTACAATTATCGGTCTGTTTAGAGGCAGTAATCACTTCATATTTCACCAATTGTCATATTTCGAAGAATGTCCGTGTAATGAGTTACCATCAGGATTTACGGGAATAAGTGATTAGCAGAATGTGTTTCATTAAGGTAATTAAACGGAAAGCGGTCAGATGGTTATAACCTTCTGACCGCTGTATTCATCATTTAAAATTAAGTTTCCCAAAATCAATTACTTGACGACCAATCGTAACTGGTTAAATCCGCCAGTTTTTTGTTGAATACGTAAAATATAATAATGGCGATAAACCATTGAACGAAACAAGTAGCGACCGAATAAGTATCGAATGGATTATACCAGGTATGGGGTGCAAAGACAGCGGCACTCTGATAAATCCACCATGTTAATAACACAACTACTTCTATGGGAACAATATATTTAATGATGATATCCCACCATTTACCCAGCACCCAGTCTTTCGGACTGGTATTGATTAGATTATTGCGGAACTCAAATACATTATGTCTGATAATGATATAAGCGATGAACGCACCTGATATCATCAGCCCTATACCCCAGACAAAATCCTGATTTTCAAAAATCTTAAGATCCAGAGCCGAAGGTAATCCGAGGAAAAAACCGACAACACAAATAATGACTGTGGCCTTAATTCTTTTAATACCCATATCCACCAAATTTCTTGCGGCCAATTCAATCATAGATATCAGTGAACTGAAAGCTGCAAACGTAAGAGCAAGGAAAAACAGGGTTGCAAAAATACGTCCGGCCGGCATTTTCAGGAATAATTGCGGCAGCCACATGAAGGTCAAACCGGTAGATGCTGGTCCGGATGTCTTCATGATTTGCAGGATTTGAGGGTCACTCATCGTTGAACTCAAGGTACCAAAAACGGTAGAAAAGATGATAATGGCAGCCGTCAATGATACGAGGTTATTCCCGATACCTGTCTGAAATGAACTGATGGTCACCGCTTCTTTTTTCTTCATATAAGCGGCATATGTCATAATCAGCCCCCAACCGGCACCGGTATCCCATGCATTTTGCGTCAACGCCTCCAGCCATATTTTCGGCTTACTCAACATCGACCAGTCAGGCGTGAATAAATAATCAATCCCTTTTGTGCTATTGGCCAATGTCAGTGCTTTAATTAGAGATATAACAAGAATTAACACTAACAGAGGAATTAACACTTTATTTACTTTTTCAATCGATGAGATACCTTTAGCTACAATGAGTCCCCCTGTTATCGTGGATATAGCAAGACAAATCACCGGCCAGGAGGAGTTCTGAAATCCATTCCATATTACTGTTGCCTGATGAATATTAGCCGGTAATGGCTGGGAAGCCGATATGAAAAAATAATAAATACACCACCCGGTTACGACACTGTAATAAAACATGATAGCGGTGGCGACAAAACCTACAAATGTGCCCATCCATGCAAATTTTTCACCTGCCAATTCAACAAATGATCCTATGGTACCTTTGCGTCCATTTCTACCGAGAGCATATTCAGCTATTATAAGCGGGATCGACCAGATGAAAAGAAAGACAACCCAGGCAACCAAAAATGCACCGGCACCATCAGGTCCGCCCGCCTGTGCGGCAATCCTTGGAAAACGCCAGATATTTCCCGTACCGACAGCTATACCTAACACACTGACAATTAATCCCCATCTTGAGGAAAAGCTTTCTACTTTTTGATCATTTTGACTCATAAGATTCAATCCCCTGCTTATTGACAATAATAGTGATCATAATTGATTTAGCCGTTCCTAAACCAGTTGCACGTTAAAGAATTCAAAATTATAAAACTAAAAAAATACCGACAGCTACATATCTACAAAATTAGATTTATCAATAGTAGTATTATTATCAATTTGAATAATACTTTTTTACCAAAGTGCTATTATATTAGGTAACATAATACGGGCTTAGGAATCACGAATAATTAAGCGATATCTTAATGGAATAACAAGTTGTACATTATTTTATTAAAATATTCCACTCATTTAATCGAATATTTTGCGAATACAAATAACTGTTCCTATCATTGGCTGATTAACAATATTTTTTATCAATTTTAATATATAAAGCCCATAGTTTTAACCAACTGAATTCAGATGAACAAAGACCATAAGACCTTAAACAGGCTGTTAGCTGTTTTCGTATTTTTATATGCATTCATCATTTACCTGTCCACGTTATCTCCGACAGCCAGTTTCTGGGATCCGGGTGAATTTATCGCTGTGGCACACGGTTTGGAGGTGACACACCCGCCGGGATCTCCCCTATTCTTATTATTGGGACGTCTGTTTTCCATGTTTATGCCTGCCACAAAAGTGGCGTACAGCATTAATCTCATGAGTGGTCTTGCTTCGGCATTGACCATTATGTTGCTGTATCTGATAATTATCCGTTTGATTACCGAATGGAAGGGCAATCCGGATAATTATTCATTACTTGATAAAATAAGTCTGTATTCAGGAGCTGTTATCGGAGCTTTGGCTTTTGCTGTGACCGATTCATTCTGGTTTAATGCGGTCGAAGCAGAAGTTTATGCCACATCGATGCTTTTTACTGCAATTGTTGTATGGTTAGTTCTTAAATGGGCTGAACACCACGAGGAACCAAATAACGAACGTTGGTTGATTCTGATAGCATATATGTTTGGATTAGCTGTCGGAGTGCATTTATTAAATCTGTTGGCAATATTTTTCGTGGCACTCATCATTTACTTCAAGAAATACGAATTTAATATAATATCATTTTTAGTTGCCGCCCTGATCGCCAGTGCTTCTTTTCTTCTTATTTATCCAATTACCGTTGCTGATATACCCAGTTGGGCAGGCACTGTTGAAAGTGCTACATACGGGCTCATTGCACCAAGCTTTTTCCTGTTACTTTTTCTAGCTTTAATTATAGCAGCCATCTACTACACACATAAAAAGAAGCTGAGAATTGCCAATATCGCTTTTATGTGTTATGCCATGATAATCATTGGCTATTCGAGTTATGCTCTCGTAATGATTCGTTCACAACAGGATCCTCCTATCGATGAAAACGACCCTCAAACCGTTCAGTCTTTTGTCAGTTATATCAATCGGGATCAATACGGACAAACGCCTCTCTTTACGGGATATAATTATAATAATAGCACCGGACGGATTGACCATGATAAGAAGGTCTTTTTTCCAAGAAGATATTCCGGAGAACCCAATCATTTACGTAAATATGCACAATACTCGAGTGATTGGAGCTATTTCTGGGATTACCAGGTCGGACATATGTATCTGCGTTATTTTGCATGGCAGTTTATAGGTAGGCAAAGTGACATTCAGGATACGGGTATTGCAACAGGTTTTGAATCGAATAGCCGGTATAAAAACAATCCGGCCCACAATGTTTACTTTTTTCTCCCATTTATTATTGGTTTGTTTGGTATGATATTTCACTTCCAAAGAGATTGGAAGCGAGCTCTGAGTGTTTTGGCTCTGTTTATAATGACAGGTCTTGCCATCGTGGTGTTTTTGAATCAATACCCATTCCAGCCTCGTGAAAGAGATTATGCCTATGTAGGCTCATTCTTTGCATTTTCTATCTGGATTGGGCTTGGAGCTACCGGATTGATTGAACTCGCAAAGGATATGTTAAGTGATAACAAATGGGTTGCTTATGGTTTAGCCGGACTTTTATTTATTGCTGTTCCTTTGAACATGCTTCGTGAGAATTATCATGATCATGATCGTAGTAACCGGTATGTGGCTCCTGATTATGCCTACAATTTACTTAACTCATGTGCCCCCTATTCTATTCTCTTCACTAATGGTGATAATGATACATTTCCACTATGGTACCTGCAGGAAGTAGAACATGTAAGAACTGACGTTCGGGTTGTTTGCCTGAGTTTGCTTAATACAAAATGGTATATCAAGCAGCTTAAACATCAGTGGTCGCATCAGTCACCCCCGTTACCTATATCAATGACTGATAAGCAAATTGATCATATTGATGATAAATTTCAGTTTAACCAACAATCGGATTTCTATACGCCGCAAGACATTACGATTCCTGTTGATAAGCAGTATCTAAAAAATCGTTTTTCGGATGCAGGTAACTCAGAGAAATTTGCAAAAGAAGGCCATATAGGTATTCTGAGTGATACTTCGTATGTTCTTCATTCTCGTCAATTGGAATACAGCATACCGGTTGATTCACTCGACAATTCTGTTACCTGGCATTATCAGGGTAATCTGCTTGGCAGGGATCAGGGCGGAAACAAATTGTACTATACGCGTGTACAAGATGATTTAATTCTGAATATCCTGAAGACAAATAAATGGGCACGCCCGGTATATTTTGCGGTTACGGTTGCTCATGATGGTCAATTGAATTTACAGTCGTATTTTCGATTAGAAGGACAGGCTTATCGTGTTGTTCCCAAAAAGAATAAGTCTCATTCTCCTTATGTGGATACCAGGATTCACGGAAACCGGCTTCGCAAATTCAAATTCCGGGGCATCAATAATCCTAAAACATATCTCGATGAAAATATCCGAAGAATGGTGGATAATTACCGGGAATTAATATCAAGCGAAGCGATGGCCTATCATTCTGCAAATAAACCTGATAGCGCCGTACACTGGCTTAAATGGGGTGAGGAACGTGTTCCTTTCACGACTGTTAAAGGGGATCCAAGTTCACAAATACGATATGCATTCAAATATGCACTTGCAGGTGATACTACAGATGCCGTACGTTTAGGTCAACAATCATATAATGATCTTAAAAGTGACCTTCAATATTCAATGGATCAATTGGATAATCTTGAAAACAGGATCTCTAATTTGAAAGAAAAAAGCAGACAGGCACGAATGAATGCTGATCTTGATGAAAGCAGGAAATATTCGGCCGAAGCTAATAACATGACACAAGTCCGTCAAAATTATATACGTGACGTATACTTTTCTGCCAGTCGATTATTCGTATTACAACGAATATATTATATAGCCGGTAATGAAAATAAGGCCAAGGAAATCACGATGACAGGTGATCAAATCACTCAAAATAGAATCGGATTTCCTAAGACTGAACAAGAAAATAAAAAACTTGTTGAACGCATGTATATTAATTAGGCGATTTGATGCGTTGGTGTTACAACTTATTGTGTAAATGAAAAATCGCGACAGATGTCTATTAACTACAATTAGTATTAATTGAATGCAGTTACGTACAGACCATAAAACATTAAACAGATTATTCGCAGCTCTTGTATTTATTTATGCCTTAATCATTTATGTATCAACGCTGGCACCAACAGCGAGTTTTTGGGATCCCGGTGAATTCATTGCCGTTGCCCATGGACTGGAAATAACCCATCCGCCCGGTGCACCACTTTTTTTATTGCTGGGACACCTTTTCTCAATGTTCGCCCCGGCAAGTAAAGTCGCTCTATTTATGAATTTTATGAGCGGATTGGCTTCTGCCTTTACGGTGATGCTTCTTTACATGATCATTGTTCTGCTTATTAAAGAATTCAAGGGAAATCCGGATGAATACTCCACTTTCGATAAAGTTGGTATGTATGCCGGTGGGATATTGGGAGCTATCACATTCGCTGTAACCGATTCATTTTGGTTCAATGCTGTTGAAAGTAACGTCTTTGCCACTTCTCTCTTCTTCCTGGCTATGGTTGTTTGGCTGGTATTGAAATGGGCGGAAAACCACGATAGTCCGTATAACGAGCGCTGGCTGGTATTGATCTCTTATATGTTTGGTTTGGCAGTAGGTGTACACCTACTTAATTTACTGGCTATTTTCTTTGTTGTACCTATCATATATTTCAAAAAATTTGATTTTAAGATTACTACTTTTATTGTAGCGGCATTGATCGCGTCAGCTACCTTGTTATTGATTTATCCAATAACTATTTCTGAGATACCTAAACTCTCGGGATATATATCAAATGCTACATTAGGCCTCATTTCAACACCGGTATTCCTAATTTTATTTTTAGCTATCCTCGTATATGCCATCTATTACACTAATAAAAAGAATTTGCGATTGCTCAATATCGCTTTTATGTGTTATGCGATGATAGTTATAGGATTTTCCAGTTATGCACTGGTAATGATACGCTCACAGCAGAATCCCCCTATCGATGAAAACGACCCTCAAACCGTTCAAGCCTTTGTTAATTACATTAACAGAACACAATATGGCAAGACCCCGCTATTTTATGGCTATGATTACAGTAACGATTTGGGTAGAATTGATCGCAGTCATAAAGTTTTATTTCCCCGACGGTATGATGGTCAGCAGCAATCGTATCTTAATAAATATGCTCAATATAACAGCGACTGGGATTTCTTCTGGAATTATCAGATCGGACACATGTACCTGCGCTATTTTGCCTGGCAGTTTATTGGAAGGCAAAGTGATATTCAGGATACTGGAGTAGCGACCGGATTTTCATCTAACAGCCGGTATAAAAATAATCCGGCTCATAACGTTTATTATTTTCTGCCATTTCTATTGGGGATAATAGGCCTCATTTTCCACTTTCAGAAAGACTGGAAGCGAGCTCTGAGTGTACTGGCGTTATTTATAATGACGGGAATCGCCATTATTATCTATTTAAATCAATATCCGTTTCAACCACGTGAAAGGGATTATTCGTACGTAGGATCATTTTTCGCCTACTCTATATGGATAGGTATAGGTGTTACCGGATTGGTTGAACTGGCTAAAGACAGTCTTAAAAGAAATAAGTTCGTAATGTACGGACTGGTAGGACTCTGTTTTATTGCCGTACCTTTTAACATGTTGCGTGAAAATTATAATGACCATGACAGGAGTAAAAGATATGTGGCGTCCGATTATGCATATAATTTATTGAACTCCTGTGCTCCATATTCCATACTCTTTACAAATGGTGATAATGATACGTTTCCCTTATGGTACTTACAGGAAGTTCGGCATGTCAGGACCGATGTACGTGTTGTCTGTCTGAGTTTATTGGATACCAAATGGTATATCAAACAATTGCGGGACGAATGGTCGCATAAATCTCCCCCACTCCCCATTACGTTTACGAATAAACAACTTGATAAATTATCTCAGAAATTTAATTTCGATAAACCATCTGATTTTTACACACCACATCAGATAACCATCCCGGTTGATAAAAAGTATCTGAGATATCGTTTCGCGGATCCCAATGATACGGAGAAGTATGCTGAGGAGGGCCATATTGGGAAAGTTAAAAGGACCAATTATGTCCTGCGGTCACCAAAATTGGAGTATAGCATACCGATTGACTCTCTGGACAGTGTCGTAACATGGCACTATAAAGGACGTTACCTCGGACAAAATCGTTCCGGCAAGAAACTTTACTACACCATGATTCATGATGATGTAGTATTGAATATATTGAAAAATAACAAATGGGCCCGTCCCGTCTATTTCGCTGTAACGGTTGCACGTAACAGCCAATTGAATTTACAGTCCTATTTCAGGTTGCAGGGTGATGCTTATCGTGTGGTTCCTCATAAAAATCCAGGCCACAGTCCGTATGTCGATACAAAAATCAATGGTGAACGCCTCCGATCTTTTAAATTCAGAGGCTTGAATAATCCACATGTATATCTTGACGAAAATATACGCAGGATGGTCGACAATGACAGAGAGTTGATTGCCAATGAAGCAACAACGTTTCTATCGAAAAATGATCCGGACAGTGCTGTTAAATGGTTGAAATGGGGTGAAAGTAACATACCCTTCACTCATGTGCATGGTAGTCAGGGATCCATGATACGATACGCTTATAAATATGCGTTGGCCGGTGATACAGCGGATGCTGTTCGTTTAGGTGAAATGGCTTATCCCAAACTCAAATCCGAATTGGGTTATGCGATGACTGATCTTAATAAGTTAATGGCAAAAGTATCGGATTTGCAGACGGCAAGCAAAAAAGCCAGGATGAATGCCGATATTGATAAAAGCCGTAAACTGAAAGCACAGGCCTCAAATCTTTCTCAAAACAGGAAAAACCTACTAAGAAATGTTTATTATGCATCCAGCAGGTTGTTTGTTCTGCAGAGAATCTATTACATATCTAATGACACGACTAAGGCTAAGGATGTTGCAACAATAGGTGACAGCCTGACTCAAAATTTAGTAGGTTTCCCGAAAACGGCTGATCAGAATAAAAAACTTATTGATCGGATGTATATTAATTAAAAGTGAATCCCTTTTTTGAATTTTATCGTATGATATAAGAGATTTATTGTTAGCTGACAGAATAGTATATTATTTTGTTGCTTAATTATACTCTCTTACAATCAATCAGGATATATTAGAATCAGCATATTATGATAAATGAATTCAGTGCTGAAAACATCGACTTAATTGGTAAAATCTTTGATACAAAGGTTAAACGAATAGGTGACGTTTCAAGATTGGAAATTGTTAATGAACAATCGGGCAGAAAATTAGCCCTTGAAATTCATATCGGTCTCGATGTGGATGGAGAAACGATGAATATGGTATCGGTATATGCCCAAAACACTTTTCTTCAGCTGCATAATTGTACCGGTTTTATTGTTAGCGACCTCTTAAACCAGGTTACTTTTTTTGGAAAAAGCCAGGGAAAAGTTTCGGGTTTGATCGTTGAAAAAGAAGCCGGTTGTAGTTTATATGCCAATGTCAATGAATCGTTGCTTACCGGTGATTTTACCAAACTCCCTACAGAAGTCATGATGTGTAGTGTCGCATTGTCGTTAACGGATACTATTGATCTCGATGGTTTTAGTTTTGATGAGGATTAAATAACTCAATTCTCATATTTGAAACCTTTTTATATGACTCAAAATCCAGCATCCGGAATCATAAATCTGTTTAATGAGACAAACCTGGATGTTCCCATTAATGAAAAGGAAGCTCAAAACGTACTTTCCTCTGTGAGTGTAGGAGAATCCCGATCATTTAATTTCGTGGAACTTGTTTATGTTGATGAGGAAGGGATTATTGATGTAAACAGCAAATATCTTAACAGGGATTACGTAACTGATATAATCTCTTTTCACTATACCGAAGATGAAGCGGAGAGTATTGAGGGTACTTTATATTGTTGTGCACCACGGATATTTGAACAAGCAAAAGAATTTGAGCAACCCGTTAAGACTGAGTTTTTTCGTATATTGGTGCATGGATTACTGCATTTGATAGGTTATGATGACCAAACGGAGTCAGAAATACAATTGATGCATGGAAAAGAAAATTATTATCTGAATTTATTGAAGATGCCTTATGAGGAATAACGTTATTGATATTATTATTTATTTGATAGAGCATATCCAGGTTGGTGAGCATATTAATGATATCGATTTAAATACGTTTAAACAATATGACCGATCGGAAATAAGTGCTGCCTATTCATGGGTTCTGCAAAAAAATGATTCCGGTGAACTGGATAAGATGATTAAACGGAATAAAATCATCGGAACGAATAAATATCCTCATCGTATCCTGCATATTGCTGAACGAATGGTAATAACTACGGAAGCCTATGGTTTTTTATTGGAGTTAATGAATATCGGGCTACTTGACTATGAATCGATGGAAAAAATCATTGAAAAAGTCATGCTACATTCTACGGAACGTGTTTCACTGAATAAAATTAAGGAAGTCGTAACACACATGTTTTTTGAAAATGACGGTAATCCTTTCAAACCTTCCGATTTGCTTCGGGGCGATGAATCTATCAACTAATAATTTTCCTATTCGGAATTAATTCGATTTTGGCAATAACTCATCGTTATACCCTTCTTATTGTTGAGTCCCCCACTATTGCCCATATTATCCGAAAATTCAATATACCTTACCTGGAAGTTATTGCAACTGGAGGTTTCTGCTGGTACCCGAGATATAATTGGGAAAACGACCGGCTAACATACCAAGCGGACCCTGCTAAACGTGATATACGAAAAGAAATAAAAACCAAAGCACATTATGCTGATCGTATCATTATCGCTACCGATACGGATTCTGCCGGGGAATTTATAGCATTCACTATTAGCAGATATTTAAAAAGACATCAATTGCTCAGGGGACATCTTCAAACCCTTTCAAAATCTTCAGTCCTCGAGATACTGGAACATGTACAACCTTATGAAGAGCATAATGTTATAGGTTTAAAAAATCGTTTTATATGTAACCTGCTCATTCAAAAAAAGATGCAGCATAGGTTGGGTAAATTGGCCTGGATCAAATTATTAACGCTGAACTTGTTCA
>Ga0102944_1000531_pt1 | contig 29072 bp, 33 predicted proteins | sample SalPonD_shore_MG_FD_78172 | JGI IMG/M metagenome (GOLD analysis project Ga0102944, IMG submission 78172) | Salt pond soil microbial communities from South San Francisco under conditions of wetland restoration - Salt Pond MetaG... | ecosystem: Environmental > Aquatic > Marine > Intertidal zone >...
CAATGTCCAGGTAGTAGATCTCAGCTATTATCAATTGCTGTTAGTAAACCTCTGGTCAAATGTCTCAGGAACTGTATATATTGATAATTCAACACATGAGGCATCTATTGATATTATTAATGCGAACACGTGGACACGATTTCTGATCAATATCTCGACGTGGGATAGTTCATCTGAATTGTATATAAAAATCAAATATGCTTCTTCCCAGAATGTTGAGGCCAGACTCGATTATTTCAGAATTGAGCATCTGAGAGATTATTATTATTATTTGACCTCTGATAGCTATATCCCTGATTCCACTAATTCATCCCTGACATATCTGGTATATTCTGACAGTAATTATCTTGGCACAGCTCAGGACCTTGATCGGATCTATCTTGATCTTTCAGTGGGAAGTCATAACCTGACACTTCTTCCGATTGCTGATTCTCTATCAGATCAGACACTGCTGGCTGGGTCACCGATCCAGTATCTCTATACAATAGCAGAGTCTGATCTCACGACTATCACCATTGTCGATCAACAGGGCAAGTATATCGATGCAAGAACATTTGATATTTATATCAACTCACAGAGAATCAGATCTGATACATTCTTGTGGTCAGATACTTCTCAGACTGCAAATATTACAATAACAGATCGCTGGGGTAATATGTTGTATCAGAACACATCCCAATCGTTCAGCAGATTTATTGATCTGGTACTGACACTCTATTCTGTAAAAATCTGGAATAACCAGCCCAATCCCATTTATTTGAGTGTGACAAATGGGGCAGTATTTTCTGAGTGGCTACTTCCAGGTGAAGTCACCGAGTACAAACTCATGAGTGATACCTATAATTTCACGATAGAGTACTCAACTACTACTTCTTCTTTCTCAGCAGCCACGACAAACGGGACAAGTGTTCAATTTAATTATCTTGTCAATGCTGATACTGCCCTTGTAATTAATGGGAAATCAATTCAGGATGTCTTTGATAATGTACTAAGTCTCACACAGAATTTGAGTGATGTCAATGCGTCCCTGTCAAATCAGATCATTGATGTGCAGATTGATGTATCCAACGTCAACACGTCAATTTCAAACCAGCTCGTCAATGTCGATATTAACCTCTCCAATGTGAATACAACGCTGGGACAGCAATTATTGAATATTGACTCATCACTGACAAATCTGGATACAAATATCACACTACAACTGCAAGATATCAATGCAACTATTCTAAATATTGACTCTGATATATTCACCCAGACAAACCAGATCATTGCAAATCTGGCAAATGTCAATTCAACAATTTATTCTCAGACGCTGACGATGCTTGCTGATCTTTCAAATGTCAATTCTACATTATATGATCAGACTGTCTCAATTCTGAGCGATATTTCTAATGTTAATTCAACGCTGTATAGTCAGACTGTCTCCATGCTGTCACAGATATCCAATGTCAATTCGACTCTGTATTCTCAGACAGTCTCGATCGTGAGTGATCTGTCAAATATCAATTCTACACTGTATTCACAGACACTATCTATTCTGAGTGATCTGAGCAATGTTAATTCTACATTGTATAGTCAAACTGTCTCAATTCTGTCACAGGTATCGAATATGAACAGTACACTGTATTCACAGACACTCTCAATTATTGCAGACATACAGAATATCAATTCGACAATCTATGATCAGACAGTCTCTATTCTGAATGATATTTCAAACGTCAATTCTACATTGTATTCTCAGACAGTCTCGATCCTGAGTGATCTGAGTAATGTCAACTCAACGCTGTATTCTCAGACTATCTCAATCATGACTGATATTTCTAATATCAATTCTACATTGTATTCTCAGACTGTCTCAATCCTATCACAGATCTCAAATGTCAATAGTACGCTGTATGCTCAGACTGTATCACTGATGGCAGAGATTGATCTGACAAATGCGACACAGGTGGAGATTATGATCAATACACAGAAGATTTTCATCAATACAGGCAGGCTGCATTTTGATCTTATCAACAAGGCTGGAGTCGGGCTGTCATTTGAGACTGCAAAAATCTATATTAATGGCAGCAGGATCTACTCACCCCAGCAATTCTATTCGACTGGTGATTTTCTCAATATTACAGCGTACAGTTATTTTGATACGGTACTCTGCCAGATCAATGTTACTGTGACTGCGAAATTCAACCAGACACAGGATGTCTTTCTGACCATTCCATTGTTTACATGGCAATTTTCAAATAGCTACAAGTTTGATGTACTTGTCACCTTGACATCACTTGATAATGAGAATTTCACAATCCAGTTTGTAGTCCAGACCAATTCGAGCTCGCTTATTGATGCTTTCGAGGGGACATACACAGCCACCTTTGCCCCTGTGGGAGGATACAGCTACGATAATGGTACGCATATTCTGAGCTATTCAACACTGACAAAAACTGAGATATTGCGTCAGTCGCTGCCATCGATGACTGTTGTGACACGATTACACGCCGTAAAATTATCGCAGGCAAAAATATGGGAAAATACGATTGCATCAGTAATGATCGCAATTGTGGGTGTAACAAGCATCTCGGGTCTCCTGTTTGCAATCCTTTTCTTTGCCTTCAAGTGGTGGGGGGCAAATGTAGTCAAGGAGAATGTGATAAATCCTGCAGCGGACAAAGGTGCCAATCTGATTGGTTTTGATATTGATGAGAAAGGGGAAATCCGTCGGAAACGGTGACCGTAAATCTTGGAGTGTTCCCCAGGGAACAGTCAACAAATTGCATCAGAACTCCCCAAAAAATTCTATGAAATTGTATTACAACCTGCTATTAAATACTCTGAGCGGGGTTATTCGTCGACAAAATAGTCGACAGTGAAAACTTCATGAAACTACTGCGAACAAACAACTTGCTTGTTGCACTTGCCCTTGTTCTCATAGTCTCTTCGATGATCCCACAATCTCTTGCAGAGACCTCGGGATACATCCAAGACGGCAATGAAATAACCTGGAATGTCAACATGCATATCAAATACTGGTATCTTCCGAGCTCTCTGAGTACACAATCCGTGTCTCATAACACAGTTCAGATACAGAAAAATCTGGAAGCGAGGGCGTGGCGTCCTGTTCATGTGGAATGGGATAACAAACGACAGATGTATGCAGTGACTATGAACCTCTATTGGTCTACAGACTCGCATGCTATCAGCTTTGCGGATTATCGGGCAACCCATAATCGACCTGCAGGTGGCGTCCTTCATTTATCTGATCGAAACGATGCGAGTAATGACAACAAAAATCCTGTTGTTGATGTACTCCCGGATCAGCGTGCTGTTGAGGGATCTGTTTCACGGTCTCCTGTTGACGTGGCTGGAATCAAGGATTATCAGTACAAGAACAACACTGAGATTGATACTACATCCTCTGTAATTGTGGATGTGACAGATTATAACCATTCAATAGCAGATTGGATGCAAGTATCTGGTATGAAACAGACGTCAGGCGCAAATGCCACCATAGGTGTCATGTATGCCTATGCGAATGGGACATTGACTAATACGTGGACCAATTTCCTTTCTACTGATTTCTGGTATCAACGACAGAACTGGTTTGGTCAAATGACGATGCCATCTGCAACCGCTGATAGTCTGGGGAATAAAGCGACATATGTCGCAAAATTCAACTTCACAGACATCTCGCTTGAGCATTTCAAGACATACTCATTTGAGTCAAAATACTCTGATGCCCGTACGAATATCGATACCTTCTCGTATGATACACCTGCCCAATCCGGATTGAAACCATCCGGTTTGTGGAGCACCATATCATCAACTGTGAGCAACAATCTTGCAAAAATCCCTGTGCCTACCTCCACCCAAGATATTTCACAGGCTTCTGTTGGGTTCTCCGACCTGAAAGATAAGGCTCTTGCAGGTATCTCTTCAGCGACAGGTATCTCGACAGATTCCATCAAAGATCACCAGGTGATTGGTGCAACAGACAAATTTGTCGTCCCAGATGGGCTGACCCAAAACATACTAAGTGGTATGAAATCAGTCTACAAAGCTGGTTCTGAGGGTGCACAAGATTTATTCAGATCAGGCAATGAGTTTCTGAAATCATCTTCGATCAATATTGATCTGCCAGCTACCAAGTTTGGTGACGCAGCTGATGTCAGCCGAGATCTGACTGGCAATATCTTCAAGGGTATTGCATCGACAAGTCCTCTCGGATCACTGTTCATGAGTGGGAAAAATGGCACATCCTTATTTGACAAGGCAAAAAATGCACTGGGTCAGTTGCCACATAAAGCAGCAGGGATGTTCAACAAATTCAACCCTGGTGCATGGATCTCAAAAGCGGGTAAATATCTGAAATGGATTGTTGTTGCAATCATCATTATTCTCGTACTGATTGTTGCTCTGAAAATCTTCATGTAAACTCCACAAAAAATTCTATGAATTGTATTACAACCTGCTATTAAATACTCTGAGCGGGATTATTCGTCGACAAATCGACAGATGAATTATGGACTATCTGAAAAACACAATTAAATTCATTGCAGAGACTCCACGAGTTCTCATGCGACAGCCTGACGGGTTATGGCAGGCAAGCATACGAGGACTCATGGGATTTCCAGCAGAATCGCTGATGGAGGCAAAACTCCATGATCGCATTGACCTGATCCCTATCGTAGGAGACATCCCCTCCGGGTTCCGTATCCTCTACGACAAGGGCAACCGTGCCAATCAAGCACTTGACTGGATTGTTGGTATCGTTCCTGTTGTGGGTGATATCGCCGATTTTCTGTTCACCCGAGATACCAATGTCAAGCAGTGGGACAAACGCTCTGCAACCAAGCCTATGGGGACAGTCGAGACCGTTCTGACCGGGAAGGTACTACCAAACGTCGTGGACAAATATATTGGCAGATCCTCACGACCCTCAATCTGGAATGACAAAGGCGTTGTCAGTTAATCAAACAAAAACAGAGGTGCAATTTTGACAGAATTAGTATATCAATCAATACAACATCAGATCGGGTCAGACGAGGGCAATTTTGATGAATCCCATTATCCAATCCTGAATATCATCTCGCAGGATGCTTATCTCTTTTACGAGGATGAGACGGCTGGCCTGCGAAAATTCTCCGGGATTGTCTACGGCCACAAACAAGTTCACCAGAATGGGATGAATGAGATGATCATTGCCCAAGAAGAGATCAATGGAGAGAGAAAAAAATGGAAACGATTTCTCTTCACCTCATCGGATCCTAATGGCTCAATCACCAATCTTTTTGATCGGGTCCCTCGGAGAATGATCGACGAGCGGGCATCTAGAAGACTCTATTACTCAGGATTTGCAATTCTCGGATCAATTATTGTACTTCTCCTGTCCATACTTTTGTTCAACATCGAGATTGATCCTACCTATGGCAACTTTTTCGGTGCTGCAGGTATCATCACCACAGTTATCACCTATTTTGCATATCAGCTAAAACTGATGGGGAAGGATGTGGTCGATACCTGCAAGATTTTCGATGATGCTCCGCCTATAGTCATTTCGAGGAGCTACATTCACCCCTATAATTCTGAGATCAAGCGATTCTCGGGGGAGGTCCCGGTGATTTTTGTCAAATCTCAGAAAGTGACATTCTCTGCGATCCGTGGTTATTCGGTCTCGCAGATGGCCGTGAACATGGATTATGCAGCAGAGCTTGATCACTTTCGTAATGAAGTAGCCCAGGTTCAGCTCGAACTCTACAACGAGCTTGAACATGCAAAGAAGGGAGAGGAAAAAGCCATCAAGAACAAGTATGAGAATGCAATTAGTGAACTAAAAGAGATCACATTGCACAAATTATACAAGAAACATTCTGATCTCGTCTCCTCTGGTGATATGACAGAAATCATTCAAATGGTGAGATCAAAAATGGCAGATGCTCAATTCCGGCTGAAGGTAGCTGATGAGGTCCACCGACATACGAGAGAGAAGGAGGATGTCTTCACCAAGCTGACCCAGACGGAGATCGAGCGAGATGACTACAAAAAAGATGCTGCAGCGTGGAAGAGAAAAGCAAACCAGGATCTGAATAAGCAGGGTGAGATTGTCGCTATCAAACTGGCCCATATTCTGCAGAACAAGGCCAATTTTGAGAGTTATGTCAGTCCTGATCTGCCCAACCGAACAGATTCTTTTGATACAAACTTTAAATCCGCAATATTAACACTATTTCCTGTGATAATTGCCGTCTTCGTGTTCATCCTTGTCGGGAACTGGGTAGGGTCAGCTCTACGCCGTATGGGACAGTGGGCTCTCATAGTGTTTGTTCTGTTTGCATTTATAGTGATTATTGCAATTCTTTGGTTTGCATTCACTTATGCAAAGAATTACTTTGTAGACAAGGCAAATCGAACTACTGGAGTCTCGAAGGTGAGGATGGCATGAGATATTCACCAGTTGTGATCGCTGTGATCTTCCTCCTCATCATCAGCTCTCATGGGGTGAGGGCTGGCTCCACAGTCAAACAGGACTCCGGAATTCAGATTATTTATGACAATCATATCAATCAGGGCACCGACCTGGTCATCCAGATGCAGATCAATTTCAATTGCTCGTACGCCGATCTAGTGATACAATCAAATTCAACAGAATTGGAGACAGTTTGGTCAAAGAATTCATTTTCAGCGGTTGGAGAGTGGATAGATATTCGTATCACCAGTCAGCACATACCGGATGCCGGCAGTTACACGGGAAGAATCTCAGCACGTCGGTATGGTCAGTCAAATTTCAGTATCGTACAATCAATGTTTTTTGATTTCAAAGTGCGACAAGTTCTTGGAGTGGTAGGTACAGCGATCACTACAGCCACAATCGCTGGGTCGTACCTGGTCTTCTTCCTCCTGTATAAAGACAAGCAACGAGTACAGAAGCAACATTGGAATAAGATTTCTCTATTTGAATATATAAAACATTACAAATTCCTGATATTTGCTGTCATTATTATTCCTCTGATAGGTTTTGTAGTCTGGAGGTTTGTAATTTGAGTCACTATGATCAGATACTTCAGCAACAGGAGGCTCTTGCAAAATGGGGTGCTCAAGCTCACAAATCGGGGCAGTTGAACCGGGAACAAAGAGAGAAAATTAGAAAATCAATATTCAGGATTGTCGAGCGTGTACTTGATGAAGATGAGGAAAAAAGAATGCAATTGATTGAATCATCGAATTTATCGAGAAGTCTACTTGACACATATATTCACGACTATGGTAATCCAAAAGAGATCCCAGATTTTATTTTTGATTATTTGGATGATCTAGGAGAATGCATCAGATCTCTGGATATTGAGACACAAGAAGACAGCGATGATGACGAAGATATGAAAATACATGTGCTTCATGTTCTTTGTTCTGAGTGGTCCAGAGTTGCTTCAAAAATACTGCGTATTTCATTCGAGTACAGAGATCCCCCTATGCAGATTCCAAATATGTCAAATCATACTACAAAACCAAATGATGATGTTTTTCCACTTCCCTGATTTGTATTACAACTATTCTACACTTAGTTTAGTCATAAAATTCATATGAGTGACACTGCAGAGAGGCCACAATTCCACGAGTTGATAGAATACCAGGATCATTACACAATCAGAAAGGAAATGCAGACAAAATCGGGTGAGAAACGCCAACTGAATTTCACCATTCGGCCGGAGGAGATGGAGGGTTTCCACCGTCGTTTGAGTTCAGATCCTGCTCTCAAAAATATAGTCATGAAAAATATCAAGAATGTAAAAGTAGATGCTTCAATCGAGTATTCGATTATCAAACAATCAAATTCAATTGTCGATTGCTTTGGGATCCCTGAGAGTGGCAAGTCAACCATTCAGAAAATCGTGGGTTACAAGCTCTATCATCAGATTATCAAATTTGGATACAAGGCTAAACTAGAACTCACATTCAATTACGTAGCGACCATCCATCGGATCTGGAAATACTTCAAGGATGAGAATCGAGATCCTGACGAGATCCTCATTATTCAGCAGGATGAACAGAATGAACTGAGTGGTCCAGAGTCCCGTTCCTACCGAAAACAGATCAACAACCTGCTCAAAACAATGCGAAAAGCCCAAGTATTCGTGCTCTTTGCATCTCCTGATGATGTGACACTATCTGTCTGCAACATGAAGATCGAGGCCATTGCCAAGGATGAGGGCAATAGACTCAACTGGGCAATCTACTATGTTCCGATAAGAAAGAGTACCAAAAAACTGGTATTTGAGCCCAGTGGAACGCTTCTTCTAGAATACACTGAGGAAATTGAACGCTGGTATGATGAGCGTATGAATTATGATGAACTCAAGATGGAGTATATCATGGAGATTATCAACAATCGAGGGATGCAGTCTGTCGCCATTCCATTTGACATTATCGAGGACAACGCTAATCAACTTCTCGAGCGTGCAAAGAAAATTGGCATTCGTAACAAGTCCCAGATGGAGTCACTGGCCAAGACCATGGGGCTTGGGACCACCACAATCACCGAGGCATCGGTTGATCATGCAAAATTGCTGTGGGATATCTGGCAGGAGGAACAAAGAGAGAAGAAAGCTGCTCTCCTGGACAAGGAAAAATCGATCAAGCAGGAGGAGCAGGAAAAGAGGATCAGACGACTCGTAGTTGATGTTGCCGAGGAATTGTATTCAGAATTCAATTTTATGGATGGTGATTTCAAATCACAAAGCCAAATTGTCAAGGGATGGGTCATGGACAATTATCGGGGGGATTGGACGGATCTCATGCCGCATGTGTCGAGTATGTGGTACCTGGCCAAATACTGGCAGTTTTCCAATTTACCTAAAGTCGATGAATCGAAAATCACAGAGCAACTACAAGTCGCGCGCTCTGACGTTGATCGACTTCGAACAGCATTTGAGAAGGCTGTTTTCATGCGTCACAAAAATGCACTTCTAGCGCAACGTGCCGCCTACCTGTGCGTGCAAAATCCCGGCAAGAGTCACGACGAATGGACGAAAGCGAATGCCTCTACGGAGATGCGAGCAAGTCTAAACAAGAAGAACCTGAAGGACTCCACTTTTCGCCAGTACTGGGTGCAGCATTCTGATGACGAGGAATCGATCAGAAGAAACGGGAAGATCTGGGGTGATGCAGGGGAACTGTACTTTGCCTATATGATCCGGAGCATAGTCAAAAAGGGCAAAACGGAAGGTTGGCTGCCTGCCAGTCTTGCGATCGATTCCCCCTGTGCTGCCGAGGAGCGGACGTCTGCCTCTGCTGCCGTGACTACCACGGGGAACGAATCGCAGCTGGCCATCTACGATGTTGAAGTAAAAATCAATGGTGTCTCCATGGCTGCCATCAATGTCAAGTTCCACCGGCTCGACAACCAGAGCTTTCATCTCTCTCCCGAGTACCAGCATCATAATCCATGGCTGTTCCTCATCGACAAGTATGACCTCCAGGAATTCCTCATTCCTGCAGAATCCGGAAAGCAGTATCTTACCATACATGAGGGTAATCGATCGCAATCCCTGGGTGTGGAGGCATTTGTGCGGCTGCAGGTGGAGAGCTATCTGCAGGAGTATGGTGATGTCGGACCCGATGACCAGCCGGGTGCTGTTCCCCAGGGAACACAAACCAACTCAGCAGCTCAAACGTAATACAATGCTACATCATTCAGCAGCTCGCAGACGAGCATATGAGTGAAGAACTGGTTTCCTCCTATGGTCCCGTGCTGGGGAAGATCGTTGCGATCATTGTCGGCATCGGTGGCCTCTTTGCATTTTCCAAAACTGGCGTCAACAGCTATACCTTCGAGATTGGTGACAACCTCCTGACTCTCCTGCTCTCTGCCCTGTTCATCTTTTTCCTGCTGCAGGTCCTGAGTGCTAAAGGGGAGAGGCGTAATACACACAGAGATAATGAAACAGCCAAATAGAACAATCATGACACAGACAATCAAACTGAACAATCTCTCCGCTGTACTTCTGACCCTGCTTGTCATCTCGCTACTCTATGTTGGTATCGGGGGGCATTCTGTCAATCAGCAAGTTCCAAAATCTCAGACTGCAGATCCAGCAAAAACCTGCGATCCCCTGCAGGCACAGATCACCAGTGCTGAGATGAACTATACTCTGACCGTGGACAATACCACCTATGATATCGCCGTCGATCCGGTCAATGCCAAACTCTGGGTGAATAACAAAATGGAGAATCAGAGTTATTATGACACGGTGGTCCAGCTGCTGCTGACCTATCCGTTTTACAACATCACATACTTGCAGCTGCAACTCAACCAGCTGCTGGTGACTGGTCGGATCCATGGGGGGTGCATTGTATTTCCGGATTCAGTCGAGTATCATCTGCAGCTGGACCAGACAATTCTGGAATTCCAGATCAGTAGAGAAATTGACCAGCTGCTGAAATGGGTCTATGAGAATTTCAATAGCAATCTCAATTTTACGATGTTCTCTCTCGAGCTCAACTAGTCACTTCAAATAAACAGTTCATCCGCCTACCATACTAGATATAACTAGGGGCTCTCTTCTATTCTTGTGGTATCTACAGAACTTCTTGTTGGTGATGCTCGAACCCGGCTGCGAGAACTCAGCTCGAGATCAGTTGACCTCATTATTACATCTCCTCCTTATGGCTCAATCATCGAGTATTCCTCTCACCGGGATCAGATTGGTTTCAATCAGTCACTGCAGCAGTACTACCGATCGCTGCAACAAGTATTCGAGGAATGTGTTAGAATCCTCAAACCTGGCTGCCGCCTGGTGGTCAATATCGGAGATGAATTCATCAGGTCCTCTGCAGATTGTGATTTCCAGATTATACCTCATCATGCAAAAATCATCCAGTTGCTGCATGGTCAGCTGGGGCTCAAATACATGGGCGATGTCATCTGGTCCAAAGTCACTCGTAGCTCGACAAATGGTGGGGCCAAGATCCTCGGATCGGTCGATCGCCCTCGCACAGCTCACCACTTTGTCAATCACGAGTATGTTCTGATTTTCACCAAACCCGGGCAGGCTGCTGTTCCCCAGGGAACACTGGGAGAATCCACCTTTTCTCTCGAGCAGCGACAAAAATGGTTCACCGATACCTGGACCATTGCAGCAGAAAAAACTGTTCTCCATCCGGCCGCCTTTCCTCTCGAGCTGGCCGAGCGGTTGGTCCAGATGTACTCGTATGTCGGTGAGCTCGTCCTCGATCCCTTCGCAGGATCCGGGACAACTCTGCTGGCAGCTGCCATGCATGATCGGGATAGTATTGGAGTGGAGTTGGGCTTTGGTCCGGGCTGGCAGGAGGTTGTGAGATCAAGATTGCAACGTATCAAAATCATCAGATGAAGTTGTTTGGAATTGTGTTAATCCTTTGAGAAAAGATTCCAGCATTTCTACTCTGTGTTCCAAGTCTTTCAATTTTTTACTAAGGAACGTATTTTCCTCCGAAAGAAATATCGTCCCAAATTCTTCAATATTATCATTTGCCAAATTTACTAGAATTCTAAATACCTCGGCATCAGCTCCGACTCGTAACCAATCCTTGACTCTATCAAAACACCTCTCATCCCCACCACTAAGAGAGACTTTTACTGCCTTTGTCATATGGTACATCATCTTTTTTAGATTATAAGAATTATTCAGTTCCTTAGTTGGTATATTGTCATCAAAGTTTCACTCAAGACTCTTCGGCTTAATTAAATATGATAGTTGTGAATTCATATTATGGAGGTTTCAGAGTCTCAACAAATAATATTCCTCTACAGGTCAGAGATCAGGCAAACGGGTATGTTGCGACTGCAGAGAGAATTCGATGTGCAGGTCAGATTTGATTACTGCACGATGCGTAATGAAATCCTGTTCAAAGAAGAGGAGAAGCAGTCTCTAATTGATTTCATCAAAAAAGAAATGGAGAAACCAGGTATAAAATAATCAGGGCACAATCCAGTCAGGATTTACGGCACGGCCACAGATGCTGCAATAACTATCACCAACCCTTCCTGAAAGTTTACAGCATCTCCTCTGCTCAATCATAAATTCCACAGATGCTTGATCCGATTCATAATCCAGTATGCTTTTCTTCTTAATTTGTATTTTATCTCTCATGAGGTCCTGCTGAGGCGGATGAGGTAATTGATATAACATGTCTTTGCTCATCTGGGCCTGTGATCTCACAAATTGAAACATTGATTTATTATTTATAATCTCATCAAGAGCTGAGATCAATTCTTGGTCTTGGTATCGCACCAACCTTGAAATGATAATCCCAAATAATTTTATCACCTGGCTATTATTCTCAAGTAATTCAATAACGTAGACTGATTCATAGATGTCAATTTCATCTTTGCTAAAGGGGTATTTTTTGAGAACAAGATCCATAATTTGGATTATAATTTTATCCACCTGTTGATCAGTGCCAATACTGTCCTTGTAGGTTCCCATGAAGAAGACGAATAATGATGCAAAGACAAATATCAATGCAATTGGATTTCTGCCAGGAATAAAGATGATCACCGGGAGAAGTAGCATCAATCCCAAGCCCACAAATAATGAGAGATCATAATGAATCTCATTCTGGAGCCAGATGCGATACCACATCCTCTTCGCATCAAACATATTTTCTATTTTTAGTGTCTGGTTGATTGTCTCATAGGTCAGTTCCCTTCTTGTCTTTCCTATCATTCAATCAATGCATTCTCTAATTTTACAAATATCTTTGGTGAACGTGGTGGACTATGGTGAAAATCTTCAGGATAGAAGAATCAAGGAGAGGTATTACGGGGAGATATACTATGGTCTTATGAATTTTAATTACGCCGATATTCGGGGAGTTACTTTCGGCTGGGTCTGGGGGACTTTGGTTCGCATTTTTAATAGTGCATTTCACATTAAATAATATGGGGGATCAAAGCCCAAAAGTAATAAAACATGATATTAAATCACTACTAGTAATTTTTCTTGATCATCTTATCCAGGAGGGATTTGAGTTCGAAGAGACACTGGCCATTCAGAAGCGATTAAGTTCAGACGAGGACTCGGATATCATCCTGAAACTTTTTGGGATTTCTGGGATAGTTGATCGACTGCAGTCTGAATTTGATTCATTGTCTCTCGAAGTTCAGCAACTGAAAGATCAAGCTCTGAGTATTTTACAACAAGTTGAGAGACTTGTGAGCCCATAGAATTAACCTCGTCTCGAATCTCTTTATCTAGAGTCTCAACTTTCTCTTCAATCGAATCATGATTTTTACTGTAGAAAATAATTGCTTCTGCGACAGCCCTGGATCTATTCCCTGCAAATTTACCATCAGCAATTTTATTCAAAGCAGCAAGTTCAGCTTCTTCAATTGTAATGGAAATCGATACTTTTCCCAACAATATGATTTTGTACTGTTTTCTAATATTATTATATATTGTAGAATAATATTATGCAATAGTATTTTATATTGTAAAATCGTGTAAAATATTATGGAACGAGTAAGTGTTTCATTCACAGTATCAAGAAAGCTCCTTCAAGAGCTTGACAAGTTAGTGGCATCAGATACAGATTACAACAATCGATCACATGCTATCGCTTTGGGGATTGAGCTATTATTAGCGCAAAAAAATACCGAGGAGGCTCCTGCTTCATGAGTCTCTATCCCACCCTTCCTGGCACGGTCATACACAGTTATGATCAGCTGCCAGTCGCAGTCAGAACCCTTCTAGATCTCATATCAAATGAGGAAGTGACTGAGGTCGAGAAGATAGTTCTCAGAGACGCCCTGCGTGATCTCACCGAGACTGAGGAATTCGGACTGAAAACTCTCTGTCCGAAATGTCATGAGGATGGTCCCTGTTCATTCTGTATTGAGTCTGATCTCGAATATTGTGAGGCATGTATTGTCTATGTTGGCAAACTGGTCTGCAATATGGGAGATTGCAGCTATGAATTGAAGAAAGAGGAAGACATGATGGAGGGGGCTTGAATGGCAGGAGAAAGATATTATCTCATCGATCTCTACATCGATGGTCAGAGACAGGATTACTTCCCTCCTAAAGGCTTGACACTCGAAGAACGATTGGAAGATGTCAAGGAGTGGGCCAGCAGAGCCGGATTTGAAAAATATCATGTGGTTGTGAAACAACTAGAAAACTGGTATATTCACAAGTACGACCCAGTTTCTGACAAATTAAAACTTCATGCTCAGATATATATTGGCCAGATCTCCTCGTTCTCTGAGATCGTGGAACGTTTCACCGGGAGGATTGCCTATACTGGGAAGCTGGCAAAGAATGCCATCACTCAGCAGGAGGATACAACCTCATGAATATTCGGGAAATACTCCTCCTTCTGATAGCAGCACTTCTCATCACCGCTGCACTCTATTCTCTTTCCTTCTTTCAGATATTCTTCCCTCTGGTCGGCCTGCTGTTAATCTGGATGATGCTCAAACTGATGGTTGAGGAGTATCATGAACCTGCTCCGAGTGAGATCTACTATACCCCATACGCTTGTGAGGTGAGCGGTTTGGAGGAATCCCTCCGATCTGATGGATATGAGATTATTGCTGCAGATTGGAATCGCTATCTGCGATTGTTCATGATCGTAGCCAGGAGGGCAAATCTATGATCAGCAATGTCTCCCCCCTGCCTGTCGATCTGGATCGCCGTGGGTGCGCCCATTCAATTCTCACCAATCTCGAGATCAAGCAACATATGATCACGGTCGAACGAGTGGCCTGGGTCACCTATGATGCTGAAATGAATACTCCCTCTGGCTGGGAGTGGACGATCTGGGATCAGTTCGAGGTCTCCGAAGATCACAATTTTCTGATTGAATTTGAGAACACCGCCAGTTTTCTGCGACGCACACTTGAGCGTGAGATTTACGCAGGTCTCGAACTTCGTGACTTCCGTTTCCTCTATCAGAATCGCAGCTATTATTTTGATAATTGGGAGGACCTTGATCTCTTCTTATTAGTTGGGCGGGAAGTAAAATCCAAACCCGATGTCAATTTTGCACTTAGGAATCTGGTTGGTCAAACAAATCCTGATTCTGCGGAGGTCTTTCAACCAACTCAATCAGATACTGTTCCCCAGGGAACACAGCAAAAAAAGGGAAAACATCCGATCCGCCACCTGGTAGATTCTGCAGCCTCAATACTGTGCTCAACTCCCGAATCGGAATCTGTGGTGGTTGTTCTTGATAGTGAGGATCTCTATCTCCACTACAGAGCTCAGGCAGAACATGATGGTGTCGAGTTCTGTGAGGAATGCCTGCAACAATCATACCTCTACCAAGCACTCCACAATGGTGAGTGTGTCTGTAATGAATGTGTGAAGGATTTCTACAATCACGGCATCCTCACAGGCTACTGTCAGGGTTGTCAGATTGCATTCCCACTCCGGGATCAGAATCTCTGTAGATATCATTTCCCACATCTTGTGGATGTGATCGAGACTCGACCAGCACTTCCAGAAGAGTATAGCAATACTATTGCAAATATCTCACGTATCGAGGAGCTGCAGTTGGAGACTCATGAGTTTGCCAAGAAGCACAACATGAAAATGGAGTATGCCACCATGGCACAGCTGCAACTACTGCGTGGTTGGATCGATCGAAGTAGGAACGAGATTAGCAAGCTCATCCGTATCGCCGATCCTGCATTGTTGACGCTGCAACAGGAATTTGGCCATGATATCGGGCCAATCCGACTACTGGCTGAGGTCCTGGAACGATTGACCCAGCTGAATGCTGACCTCAATGTCAATCCTCCTCCGAGACGTATCTGCGATCAATGTGGGGCAATGCGACCAGAGAACGAGATGCGAAGAGTGGGGCAGACCGAGTTCTACTGCCTTGGCCCACATCAGACGGAGGAGATGTTTTAATGTATCGTCTCGCACTCCCACGCACTCTGTTGAGGTTTCTGTTCCGTCCCATACTGATACTGACCATGGCCCTGATTCCCCTGGTCTGGATATCCTACGTCGCTCAGGATTATGATTCCTATGAGTTGATCAGTATGTACATACTTGCACTAGTTACTCTGATACTTGTCCTTGCGATCCTGGTCCTATTCAGATTGGATCACAATCGAGGATTTTTCCTCAATTATGTTACATACAAGGTCGATACGGAGGCCCTGCCAAAATTCTCAGACCGAATGGAGCGAGAGGGTCGAGTAGTCACGCATATTCAATACGATCATGACGAGGATACCAATCTCGTCTGGGTTCTGCCGCTGGAGGAAGCATTATGACGGCAGAGCTCGATATCATACATTCAACTGAACTGCTCAACACCGGGCAGAGTCAGACGCAGCAACCATTGGGTGGTCTGCGTGAGAAGAGGCATTCAACAAGAAGCAAAACAACCATGACCTCCGCCTCTTCTCATTCTTCTTCTACTATCTTACAAAATGAATACACCAGTCTCTGTGCCTGGTGTAAACTCATCATTAGACTGGGCGGAAACTATATTACTCATAGTATCTGTCCAGAGTGCACAGAATTATTGAGTTGATCAAAAATGACCGAACAACCAACCAAAGAACAAATCATTAGACGCATTCAATTCAAACAAGTCCAGATTTGTCTGAATTGCAAAACAGAATACAAACTAGGTGAGCCAAGTCAAGATACGTACGGCTGCCTGAAATGTAGATCAAAGACTGATATGGAACTTATCCCACTGACCACATTGCAAATAATTGGAGGTCCTGGGGAAGTGGCTGAAGTCATCTCATTCCTCTCAAAAGATCGATCACTTGAACCGGATCAATTTGAAAAATTGCGGCTGGAGGTAATGCACACTCAAGAATTGCTGTATGAACTCGTCCGTGCAATTCTGGAAATCGATGACGATGGTGATGGCGAACCCGATTCAGAACCAGTAAACAGACGGGAGATATCATTCGATGATGAAGAGAATGATGGAACTGACTCTGTAGATGTCCCAAAACAGTCAGATGGCAAAGTCCCATGTCCTGAATGTGGTGACAAATATACTGAGAAGGGTCTGCCAATCCACATTGGTCGTATACACAAGGATCGAAAAACACCACCAGTCAATAAGGAACCAAAGCAATCGCCCGAGGAAAGTGAAAACGATAATTCTGATGATGCGATTGAGAGCTGGATACAGGCACAGGATGAGCAGTATCATGACCTTCTGCATGACAAAGCACTCAATGAAAAAATGGATCTCCCATCACTGCAGCAATATCTCTCTGATCTACCTGAACTAGATCAGGAAAATGAAATCGATCCCACAGCTCAGGAGGTTCTCGCTCTGATCCTTGAGAATGAGGAGATTGATCCTGATGATCTCGAGGAGATGTCTGATCTGGCCAGTTCCGAAATTGCAGCAGCAATTCATCAACTGCTGGATCTGAATGTAATCGAACGCCACACAACGACGGTAGGACCAGGTGTCTACTACACCCCGGTGGTCAGTTAGTTCGGAGGTGAATGGGAATATGGAAATGAAAGTTGAACAAATCCCTGGGCGAGTTGGTGACGTCTACGTACTCTTCCGACTCGAACCCTCTGAGATACAGAAAATCATCGAGGACAATGAAATCATTGATATTCTCGAAGAGCTCAACAATCTGTTCAATGCCCATTTTCCCACCTACCGGGCGCTCAAAACTCCAGTCCCCAGAAACTCCCCAAAGTGGCGCATACAATACCGAGCCCACCGCAATATCAAGCTGCATTTCAAAGCACTCAAACTGGCCATTATGGGGCGGATCGAGAACCTGTACTCGGTCAAGCTGGCAAAACATCATGGGCTCAAAATCAACGACTATGTATATCGTAGTTCACACAAATTCTTCAATCAGAGACATCTTGAAACAAGCAATTTCAGAAAACAAGATCTTCAAGCCAAGTCTCTGTATGAGACCTTCAAGCGGCTACATCTAGCTGATGAGAAGGAAATCAGTAATCTCAATGATCTCGGTACCTGCTACCAGATCTCCTATATCGATATCTCCAAGCTGCGTGAGGATATTGAGAAGAAACAAGCCGCAGCAAACTAAGGAATGAAAAACATGAGTAACTCAAACACAGTAGATAGAATAGATAGCGGCCTCGGTGAGAGTAATTGTGCTCTTTGCAAGAAGCCAATCGACATCCCAACAGAATGTAATAACAAGAAATGTGATGCAGTCCTCTGTAGTGATGAATGCCTTGAGATTCACAAGGAAGAACATATCCCTACCTCAGTCGAAGAGGTCCTGGCCAGCCGGCAAGAATGTGCTGCAGAGAAATGCACGCAAATCTTTGAGGTTGGTGATGAGCAGGAATGCCTGGCATGTGGCCGTCAATTTTGTTCACAAAATTGCCTGAACCCACACCTCGATATCCATGCTGCTCATATAAAAGAGGTGGAAGACGGGAGTATCTCTCTCATCTGTTCGAGAACTCGGACAGAGGTGAAATTAGAGAAAGTTCATCGTTTGACTAGCGCTCGATTGAATGGACATCATTTGGTGATGTGTACAGACTGTGAGCCATTTGAAGACGGAGAAATTCTATCAATTGTTAAATCTGGGAGTGTGTGGGAGCGTGGAACTTTTGTTGTTAGTGAACAATCCGATGTGATTCTCGTGGACTTCGAGGAATCTTCCCTAGGGGGTGAAAAAATCATCACTCCAATCGGGTTGGATGTTTGGGTTACTCCAAACAAACAAAGAGCTCTAAAGACACTGAAACTGAGTGATCTAGAGGTGGTTCGCTACAACCTTGATCAGAAGGAAGAACCCAAAATTCAGGGTGATAAAATCACCAAAGGTGATTGGGTTCGATACAACCCTGATCTCGATGAGGAGGCTCAGATCTGGGGAAATCCCGGTCAGCGGTTCCTTGTTCGAAAGGCCAAACCCAAGGTTTCCATCCTCGAGCTCGAGGTGGCACTTGGCCAGGTGGAATCAGTTGAGCTGCAGCAGTTTGTCAAAACCGATGAACCGGATGAAGATTATCTCGATTCCAGACTAGACTTTCTTCCAGATGCGATCGTAGAAGGCAATCATAAAGATATTCTGACCGAACTCCGCACCTATGCAATAGGAGAACAAAATCAGCAGCTTGTCAGGTATATGTTGGAAGAAGCAAACCTGATGGTACCGGAGTGGATACCGGAACAAGAGGGTGAGTGTGCCATCTGTTGGGAGGCTCACAATGCATTGGAATGTGCTGCCGATGTTTGTGTCTGTGACAAATGCAAAAAACACGATTTCGTTGAACTGTTGAAAAATTCGGAGGACAAGAAGACCACCAACCGGTTTCTGAATCAACTGAGGCTGCAGGCCGAGTCCCTATCCATTGAGCAAAAAACACAGATTGTCAATATCTGTGCAATGAAAGGTCTCACTCGTCCTGACTGGATTGGCACGTGGGATGATTCTGTTTCTGATGATGTTCCTCAGGGAACACTTTGTGCCGGGTGCGGGGATCCAATCACAGATACTCAAGACTCCCTCGCCTGCAGTGATCTGGCTGAAGATCCCGAGAAAGCCTGTGAACTCCTCATCCATGATAATGAGGATTGTTTCGATGCCCACTATGATTCGGAGCATCTCAAGGTCCCCTTGTGTGCTGGGTGTGGTAATGCTGCCAAGATGAGCAGCTATGGATCAACTGCCTCCTGTAATATTCGAGGTTGTGAGGTGATCATCTGCTTGGAGGATTATAATCCCAAAGAGGAGTGTTTGGCTGAACATCGAAAATCGCATGAGGTCATCCATACCTGCCCCAATTGCGATTCGGAGCATATTATCGAGGAACAACAGTGCGTCACACATTGTGAGGGGTATTTCTGCCGGGATCATTGTCTTGAAAGACATCTCAGGGATCTCGTCGAACCAGAGATCAAAAAGCTGGAGTACCTCATTGATGATCAACATACTGAAATCAGGACCTGGTATGGAAAGTTGGAACTCGGGGAATACAATCGACTTCTTGAGTCTAATCGATCACTAGCCGAACAACTACCTGATATTGAAAAAACCGATTATCTCGGTATTGAGAAACTTGGAGATCAGTATTCAAAACTGGATACAGAATTCAGAAAACTGACCAAGGAAGCCAGGGAAGCTGCACAAATCTGCAGAGGATGTCAATCACCTATCCTTGATGAGAAGCAGCAACTCGATTGTGATCTCTGCCCTTCGGCAATCCATGACAAGGAAGAGTGTATCACGGCTCATTCCGAGGCCCATGAGAAATACACGAATATGAAATACGGCGAATTTCCCGCCTGGATTGTTGACAACTCCCGCTTCCAGCCACGAACCCAGACTCCAGTTGATGAGGGATTTCTCAAACAACTGGAAGCCTACTATGAAGAATCCAACGGCAAATCTGGGAATTTCCAACCAGCCAACCTGGTCCTGATTAATGGGACCATCTACACTACCATTGGTCATCGTCGAACCAAGGGTTGCAAGATCCTCGGCTATCCTCTCCTCGCCTCACTTGAGTCAAAGACAGAGGAACAGGCAGATAAGGAGTCTATCGAGGACTTCATCCGCAAGGACCTCAATCTGGTCGACAAGATTTTTGCCATGGCCAGGATGTCGAAAGAGTATAATTGGTCACAGGAAAAGATTGGCCAGATGTTCGAGGAAGCCAGGTCATCTGTCAGCTATTTGATTGCGATGGCAGATCTCTTCAAGCCTGACCGGTTGGAGGAGCTGATATTTGACACCGAATTTTACATCGATGAGGATGGCATTCAACAATCTCGGCAGGTGGAGAAGAAACGCACTAGATCATATCTGCGTGCAATCCGAAAAATCATCGATCCTGAATTGGCGGAGACCTACCTCAAATTTGCCTATACTTATGATTGGTCCACCAAGGAGATTGATGAGTACGTCTCGATCCATCAGCAACTGAACGAATTTGCTTCGGAGATATCTGAGGACATTCGACAAGTAGTCTACGAAGAAACTAACTGGAATCGAGAAGTCATCCAGCGATTTGAATTGGAAGCTACTTCACTTCACGGGTTGGCTGTTGAATTACAAAACAAGACTGGAGTTCATGATGGTCGAACATTTGATATCGCAGTCACACTCATCGAAGAAAGATTGCAGCAGCTGATCAGTGAGCAGGGCATAGATTATGATTATCTCTTTCAGATACCTGAATACCGAAACCAGTTGGAATCTCAGTCTATGGTGGAGAAATATATCACTGCCGGGGAAATCTGGGAGTTGGAAAAGGATCTCAAAGCTGACAAGATCCGAGTCTATGGGCTTCTCGACAACCTGCTTGATGCGGTCTCATGGGGATTTGAATACCGTGACGAAATCCGCAACCAGAAGAACAATATCCTGCAGGCCAAATCTGCTGAGGCTATTGCTGAGGTGGAGCAGAAATACAATGATTTCAATCGAGCTTGGGAGGAACAACAACAACAGAAGGAACGTAAGGAAGCTCGCAAGGCAGAGAAAGCCAAGGAAGATGCAATCATCAACTGCCAGGAATGTGGAGCCAAACTGAACGATCCAATGCTGCAGAAACTAGAGATGTGTAAAAGCTGTGCTCAAAAAATCTCAGAGGATGCGAATAGTGATGTTGCTGCAGTCGCACAACTGGCCACGCAATCCGATCTCAAAATCGTGATCGATGAGGTGCACACACTAGATCTTCGTCAGTTGATGCGTGATCTGGAATATGTTTCTGAAAACTATTCTCCCGAGATCTATGCCGAGGCTGATGTCCTGGTAGATGAGATCCGAGATGCAGCTGAGGTCTACCGAGATCATTGTTATGCTGCTTTTCCATATCGTGCAGACAAGAAAGGTCTGAAGAAACAATCAGGCTATTATGTCTCCTCTGAGCCAGTCAACTCAACTCTCTTCTCTATCAAGAAACTGGCAGGAAAAATCCTGGTTGGAGACATACAGGGATATGAGACTGGTTTCTTTGACATGGAAGTCCACCTTGTGCACATTGTACTGATGAAAGCTGTCGGTGATCATGACGGGCGTGACTATCATTTGGTCCCCAGGATCTTGCCACTTTCACTCGAATATGGGCCTTTATTGCAGGACAAGGAGTCAGTATTCTCCTTCAGCATTAATGAATAGGGCGGCTGATCTAGAGTATGGCAGAAACCAATCAATTTTTCAAAATTTCAACAAATGGGGTCACTCATCAACGCAACCCCAACACGACAGCATCCACCTGGTGTGGCAGAGATATCGCTGGGGCAGAAGAAGCAATTGGTCCAGTCAGCTGCGGCAGCTGCATCAAGAGCATGGAATCTCAAAGTGGAAAAAAGTTACCAAGAAACCCGAACGATACGAATCATCCCTGCCATACATGTGGACTTACCGGATTCACCAAACAAGGTCTGTGGCAGCACAAGACCTATTCAAAAACTCATGCGCTGCTCGCAGAGGGAGATAGGAGACAGCTCTCCCTTATGCAATTTACCAACGAAAACTGTCTCAGGAATTGATATACAATGCTACACGACTTATGCAAACTAGACGAAGACGGAAACTGCGAACTCCACATTCATGAGGGTTACAAATTCGATCCGAGCCACAAACAAATCGGCTACGAAGATGATAAGGGTTATTTGGGAAATGACTATTACTGCCGCAGTAAGGCCTGGTTCCCCGGAGGAGAGATTGATGAAAATGTGACCTGTAGATTTTGCATTCTCAAATCTGAGGGCAATACACTGCACTACAAGAAAGTCTGGCCTGAGCAATTCAACCTGATAAATCAAGGCAGAAAGACCTTCGAGGTCAGAATTGGTGATACCAACTATCACGAGGGAGATTTGTTGGTATTGCAGGAATTCGACAAAGTGCAACCACGAGATCAGCGATATACAGGTCGTCAAATAGTCTTTGAGATTGGTTCTATCATGCATTTTACTGAGGTAGAGAACTTCTACAACAAAGCGGAGATCGAGTATTTTGGACTTGTAACTCTATCTCTCACAAATCGCAAAGAGACTATGTCTGAATTAAGATACGATGGAGAACTTCAAGTCCTTGACCTCAGGCAAAAAATCACTAGCTTTCAGGATCATGAATCCTTCTATGGGCTGCGAAAAGATCTGCAGCAACTACTTGATGAGGTCGACAAACATGAGAAAAGGAGGGCTTCCTGATGGGTCAGTACGAGGTATGCGAGATCCTCAAGGAGGGGGATTTCACCCAACGAGAGATCTTTGCAAGACATTCGACCTTGACCGAGGTATCCACCGTTCGCAGCTATATTCGAAAGCTGCTGGCCAAGGGAAATATCATTGAGATTGGAAACAAGTTCCACCTGGTTGAGGCTTATAGGGTTGCTGGCACCACCCTCCGGGATATCTGCCCTGGAAATTGTGGAGGTGAGTTCTGTGACTGATCATGAACCCGAGCTCGGTATTGATGTCTGCGTTGGATGTCAATCTCCTCTCGTGAAAGAGCAGATTGGGTATTGTGAATCCTGTCTGCAGCAACAGATGAATGATCATGAACTTGAGGAGTATCTTGATCCGGGCAGTCCAGATTATTTGCGAAAATATGCAGATAGGAAAAGACGCAGGATTGAGAGGTTTCTGAATAAGAAAAATATCAGACCAATCACTTTGTTTGAGGTCCTGGGCATATTCAGGAAGAAAACAAAGGCAAAAATTCATGCGATTATCTCCCCTGAGCTGGCTGCTATTGTAGATTACTCCCTGATCAGACGAGTATCCCGAATACAACCTGTAACCCAAGATAAGAAATCGTGGTTGACAGACTACTGGTATAAAAAATATGAATTGGAATTAAAGGAATTTGATTTTATTGTGGGTTTAGTATTCGAGGGAGAGAATCACTATGGATATTATTATAATGTCTATGATTACCCCAGTTCACTGGTATCCACTTTTGCCGTGGATGAAAGCCAGGAGGAGGGATCCATTTGAATTCAAATAAAAAATATCGCCCGAGTTTTATCAGGGCAAGCAAAAAATCGGCGGCTCTTGAGAAACTTGGAAGGAAGTTCTACCAAGATTTCGATCCAAGCTATCATCGTGAAAATAACTATCTGATGAAAGTTGAGAATGAGTTGAATATAGATAGGCAAACTCTCATGGTCAATGTGGGTCGATTGATCAATATGATTGTGACCCGTCGAGTAAGGAGGCGAATTCTGTGACTGAGCCAGAAGGATCTCGTATAGAGACGATAAAGCATATTCACTGGGATCATGTCTGTGGTCTGATCTCAACTCTGCAGCACCAGGGTCAAACCGAGATCACCAAGGAGGTGATTGGTCAGTTGATGAGTCTCCCCTATGTAGGAAATGAAGAAATCTACGAACGTGGCTACCAGCGTCTCAACTGTATAATACCTACTCATAATGGAGTACTAGCTCATAACGATGATTTGCACTCGACTCCGGCATCTCCCTATACAGAAAACGATGTGAAGGAGATCATGAATTTCCGCAAATATCTCAAGGGGGAGATGTCTGATAGCGAGAAAAAAATATTCGAGGGGTGGTCTCCATGACATTTGAGATAACCCTGGTCACACCGCCATTCACGATCCTTAAGTGTTCTCAGTGTAAGGAGAAAATCACGATCAAACACTGGGGGAATTATCACGACCGCATCAATGCTGCCAAGCGACAGGCGATGCGATATCATGAAAACCATGCCTGTAAGAATCATCTGGATTCTTGGCTAAAGAATTTCTCACCATCGATGAGGAGGCGAACTTATGGCTGGTGAAGTTGACAATACTCTCACAGAGCCAGCTGCAGATCATCATGTTCCCCAGGGAACAGATGAAGAGCTGACTGAAATTCTCCGAAAGATCAATGAGAATTTGGAGGAAATCAAGACATTGCTGCATGAGCAACGTCCCAGACCAAGGAGGAATGATCTCAATATCAGATGAGGAGCTCAAGGGCTACCTCTTCCGTCTCTATCCTTCCACCGTGAAGGAGATAGACGACCTTGTCAAAAAAAGCAGGAATTTTGATAGTCGTGCTGATTGGATCCGAACCAAAATCGAGTATCTCATCACGCATGATCTGGTCGATGAGATCCCATCAAATTTTGATACTGATGCAGTGGCCAAAGAATTGATGGTCCATCTCGGAAACAGAATCCAGTCTCACGAGAATCGAATGTATTCCAGAGTAGCAACACTAGAACAGGTCCTCGGGAAAATCATTCTCAAGATAGAATCGACTGATCCCGGAGTGGCAGAAGTGGCCAACTATCTGGACTCGATATCGCAGCAATTATACCGGGATCATCTCGAGGAAACACTGGCCATTTCACTGCCTGCTAAATTGGTGAAGTTGCTGCGATATACCTGGTATGGAGATTATCTCGCAGACTGGATTCGCCAGCAGCAGGAATTGATGACTCTCAGCTATGATGGCAGAATGATCCGCTGGAATGAGGAACGCATTATGGAGGTCTATCGCATTGAGTAGTTCTCAACTCAGTCCTGCAGATCTGTTAGTACTAGATCAGTTCGGCGATAACCTCGAAGCTGAGGGGCTACAAGAAAGTTCAATCGATCTCTATTCCTCCATGATGCGTCAAGCCTTCAAATACAATGCTCTTGACTCTGTTTCTAGATTTAACAAGTTCATCAACCTGCGTCGCAAAAAGCTCAGTGACAATGGCTTCAACTCTCAAATTGACGCTCTCTCCAGTTTTCAAAAACATGCTCAGTTTTTGAGTATTGATTTGGATCCTACACTACTCGAGAAGATCAAAGTTGTCTGCAGCTCTGCCAGGATATCAAACCCAACCCTGGTCCAAGATCGACGAGCATACACTCAGTCAGAAATTGAAGGGATAGAGAATCTAGAAACACAGGAATGGCGATGGCACTTCCTCCACATTGGTCTGAACTTTGGACTCCGTTCCAACGAGATCCGTTCTCTGGAATTTCCTGATTTTGATCTGAAAAACAAATTTCTGAACGTCCGTGCTGCAACAACTAAATCAAAGAAGTTCCGCTATATTCCTATCACTGCTGCAGTTTATCCAGTTGTCAAGACTCGGGTGAGTTTGAAGGCAGCACATCAGAAATTCTATTTGGAGGCAAGGAGAGGGAAGAAAGTATCAGATCGCTCAGCCCAGTACTGGATAAATGAGGAGGAACAGTTAGGCTTCAAAATCCTCGCTCACAATCTCAGGTATACTTTTGCCACTCAACTCTGGCTGGCCACGCACAATATTATCCTGATCCAGAAATACTTGGGTCATTCCTCACCCGAGATCACTTGGAATTATTTGAAGTTGAAACGTGAGGATCTAGATCAGGAGTTCCTCGATTTGAATTTTAAGGTGATATAATGAAGTATTCAAAACAGCGATATCGGATAGATATCACAACATCATATGAGCCTGTCCTACTCCCACTTGCTGATATCGATCCGATATCGATCGATCACAAAATTAGGAGGAGAGTCTTCTAGATGGCATCGATTTCTGATGACGAAATCGGACAAAATGATGTCCATTTTGACAGTACTTTTTTTGAAAACGATGTTGAATCCGAGAAGAAACAAATCCCCTGGAATCAGGTATGTTTTTTCATTTCGTATTTGCAGAAACAAAGCTCTCAACTCCCTGACCGAGTCACAATTGGTAGATTAGTAGGTTGTGAATACGAGCAATACCGGTCAGCATTCGATAAAGGGTATGGGAAGCGTCACCCCTGCATAGAAACTGAATATGGGGGTTTTCTCCGACATGATGATACTTTACATAATATTTCAAAAATGGCTCTGCAAATCGGACAAAAAGAAGCAGGGGTGGTGGCAGATATTGTCGGATTCTCAGGTCGCCGCTGCGATCTCCTGGGCTGGTTTGATCCCACTCGAGAATATGAGATTCATGCTGAAGTCCGAATGAGTCCAAAAGGTGTCCCAATTGTCCCAGAAATGATCTGGGATGATGAACACGAGTTTGACTGGGACTGGTGCAAGATCAGGATCTCCTTCCCAGCTGGCCGTGTCCGGGTGGAGATGTGTCCATTTCATAAGGATCACAAATATGGTCTCAATGATACGCAATACCGGGCGTATATAGATGAGATCACCCAGTTACTAAGGAAATTGATTGGATTTGCACCACTGATGCTGCTCGAGGTAATCAAGTTTGATCTGCAGCAGGATCATCGCTGTGAGTCATACGATGAACAGCATAATCGCAAACTCATCTATTCTATGCTCGGTTTGCAGGAATATGCAATCTGGAGAGATGATGCTCCTGAGAAGAATCACCGAAAAGAACTGATGGTCCTCAATTCAAATGGTGCTAAATACATCTACCCTGCAAAAGAGATCCTCGAGATGACTGACTACGAAACTGGACTCGGGGCAATGATCCACGTCGGTAATCTTGCAGATAGGCTCATGTTTGCCTATGATCATGCTATGCCCTATTTCCGTGATACAGTGGCCAATACAGTCAAGTTTCACAAAGCCCAGGCAGAGCTGAATCGAGAGCATGATGAAAAGATCAGTCAAGTGCACGATGGAGTCAACCAACTACGTGAGGACCTGGTCAATTCTAATCAATCTCTCGAGGACAAACTAGATCAGACTACGAGCCGGGTCCAGACAATTGCTGATGAGCATATGGGGATGATTTCCCGCTCGATGGAGACGATATCAAGGAATAGCGATACGACAACCCAGTATTTTGGTGTGGTGGCTGAGACACTGCAGACAGTATCGCAGACACAGATGGAGATATCAGATATTCTCTACGAGCTCGAGATCAAACATCAGGAATGGGAGGAGATTCCCAGACGGCTCAAATTGGACGTCATTTCTAGAATGGACGGACTAGAAATGTCCATGGTAGAAATTCACGAAACGATAGATCAGCACTTTGACGTCACATACGGAGCGCTCTATCAATTCTGGAAATACTGGCAGCACAAAAATGATAGTGCAGAATCGGAGAAACGTTCTAGACAAATCGGACATGAATCTATGAAAAATGATAGTTCTTCCCGTGGGCCTATACCGGATCCCAGATCGGGGCCACTAGGTCAGATTGATAGTGATATTATAGCAGCTGTGCAAAAAGTAGTGGCAGATGCACCTGGTCTGAACACCTCGGCCATAGTTAATCAGGTGACCGGGGCAACCAAGGCAATCAATGATGTCATCCGCCATCTGCGACACACAGGTGGTATTCGCTTCGAGCGGTACAAGAATTCCTACCGCTACTATCCGTCGGATCCTATTCGATCTGCTACTGTTCCCCAGGGAACACAATCAACTGGACCAACCTCGTATTTCGAGCCCTCTTCTAGTACGTCTACGAGAGATATTCATGGAGGATCAGGCTGATATGACCAAGATCAAGAGCTACCGCCTCGATCCGAAAATGATTGAGCTGGCCAAGGAGCGATTTGGTGTCGAGACTGAGACTGCTGCAATCCGCCAGGCATTGACTCATGTACTCACATGTCATACATTCGAGGAAGAGACTCTCTTCACCTATTCAGTCAAGGATTTTGTGGATATGTTTGGCGTACAGAAAAGTGCAGTCTACAGATATATTGAGGCAGGTGTACTCAATGCAACATATATAGGCGCATATGTCATTTTTCCCGAAGATATCATCACCTATCTTCAGCACTTTAATGACGAGATTCCAAGTGATGTCGTTGCACTCATTGGAAAATTTGGAACGGATTGCAATGAATTTCTCAGGCCCAAAGATGCGATTGAAAAATACGACATTGCCGAACGTACAATGTATGACTGGATCCAAAAGGGGAAGGTCAGATCACTCAGGGTTTCAAAATGTCGGTACTTAGTTTATGAGAAATCAGTTCGTCGTCGGGTCCTCAATCAACGCCCAACAGTGACGAAACAGGAATAGTTCAGCTTAGTCTTGTAATTCAAAGCTTGAACAGCAGGCAATCAACTGATATGCTATGAATGAACCAAAGTCAGATAGTCTTAGCTATACGGTGGCAAATGTACATCAACATGTACATTCTAGAATTACTACAAAGGGCAACAAAAATATACTTCTGGCTCATTCCACCACTGGGGGAGGTGTTTCGATTAAACATG
>Ga0102944_1000533_pt1 | contig 29032 bp, 24 predicted proteins | sample SalPonD_shore_MG_FD_78172 | JGI IMG/M metagenome (GOLD analysis project Ga0102944, IMG submission 78172) | Salt pond soil microbial communities from South San Francisco under conditions of wetland restoration - Salt Pond MetaG... | ecosystem: Environmental > Aquatic > Marine > Intertidal zone >...
GTGCGAAATTCACGCATCAGGCGATCCTTAATCATATTGGAGGTCACATAATCGCCATCAATGCCGGCAGACGGTGAATCGTTGACATGGAAGAACATTGTCATCGTCGGCTGATCAATATCATAATAATCCAGCGTAGTCATATCGGAAGTGGCTGTCAGGGTATCGCCGATATCTACTTTTTCGTACCCGGCCAGTGCAAATATATCGCCCGCCTCGGCTTCATCAACAGGCTCACGCTTTAAACCATTAAAAGTAAAAAGCTTGGTAGCTTTGGCTTTTTCTTTCAATTCACCGTTGCGATTCAACAACGCAATTTCCTGATTTTGTTTAATGGTTCCCTGCTCCACACGACCAATCGCAATACGTCCCACATAATCGTTCCAGTCGATACTGCTCACCAGCATCTTAAAGGGAGCTTCAACATTTTGCTCCGGTTCAGGAATATGGTCGATAATCTTGTCAAAAAGCGGAGTCAGATCCTCATTATCATCCTCTAGTTCTTCCTTGGCAATTCCATTGATACCTTCCGCGTAAATGATCGGAAAATCCAGCTGATCGTTCGTTGCATCAAGCATCACAAAAAGATCAAAAATCTCATTTAGTACGTCATCCGGACGAGCATCCTTGCGGTCAATTTTGTTGATTACAACAATCGGTTCGTATCCAAGTTGCAGCGACTTGCGCAAAACAAATTTCGTCTGAGGTAAAGGACCTTCGGCTGCATCCACCAGCAAGATAACGCCGTTGACCATCTTTAGGATTCGTTCAACTTCCCCACCGAAATCGGCGTGCCCGGGCGTATCCACAATATTGATTTTGGTTTCACCCCACTTGACTGCGGTATTTTTCGAGCTGATGGTGATTCCCTTTTCGCGCTCGAGATCTCCGGAGTCCATAACGCGCTCCTGCACCTCTTGATTCTCGCGGAACGTACCGCTTTGTTTAAGCATTTGATCAACCAGGGTTGTTTTGCCGTGGTCAACATGTGCGATAATCGCAATATTTCTAATATCTTTGTACATAACTGGTGTTGATTAAATAGGTCGGTCTTTTAACCGATGATTTGCAGCGTGCAAAGATACGGCTTTATTTGCGCAATTCATTATTATAAAATTCATTTCTTTTTTGATACTGGGAGCGGCACTAAAATTGCTCATCAGTACTCATTTTGGTATATATACAGAGTCATTTTTATGTAGATATTTGCACAAAAAAATTATTACTAATGGATTTAAAAATTAAAAATCAGCGTTTTGTCGTATGTGGAGCAAGCAGTGGATTTGGCCGGGCCATTGCTGAATTATTGTCGAATGAAGGTGCCAACGTGATCGCTATTGCACGAAGAAAAAACAAATTGAACGAACTGAAAGAGAAGTTTCCCGATTTGGTGACGACAGTAGCCGGTGACCTTACTGACGATGATACGCACAACAAAATTGAGGCTGCTATCGGAAATAAGCAATTGCATGGAGTAGTAATAAATTCCGGCGGCCCTCCTGCCCTGACGCCTCTCGAGACAGCTATTTTTGACTGGGATCAGGCCTACGAAAATGTAATGAGATGGAAAATCGAGCTGGTGCTCAGATTGGTCTCTTATTTTACATCAAAAAATTATGGCCGCATCCTGTTTATCGAAAGCCAATCAGTAAAACAACCTATTCCTTCTTTGGTTTTAAGTAATTCATTTAGAGCAGGGGTTGTGGGATTTTCTAAATCTCTTTCACAGGAAATTGCCGGAGAAGGTGTAACGGTAAATGTCCTTGCTCCCGGCTCTCATGACACGCCGGCAATTGAACGCGTTATCAAAAAAGCCAGTGAGGATTCCGACAAATCGATGGATGAAATCAGGAAGGAGATGGAGGCTTCGATACCGGTGGGACGTTTCGGCAAAGGAGAAGAAATTGCTTCGCTGGCCGGCTGGATTCTATCACCCCATGCCTCGTATGTAACAGGCCAGACTATCAGTCACGATGGTGGCAGTATTAAAGGGATCTTCGGTTGATGAATTTCAAATAAAGAACAAGGAAGTTTTAATTCTGAAGTTTTTGGTTTATACATTTAAAATTCCTTGACCCAAATTCTTTAGTTCATATGTGGTATCAAAAACAGTTTACACTTTCTCCTAAATCACGTGGATTCCATATCATCACAGACAAGATTCTTAGAGAAGTGCCGGAGATTAAAAAAATTGAAGTGGGTTTGGCACATGTATTTATCCAACATACCAGCGCTAGCCTGACGATCAACGAGAATGCAGATCCTTCAGTACGACGCGACTTTGCCACTCACTTTAAACGCATGGTCCCGGAGGATATGTCGCTATACGAGCATACGCTTGAAGGACCTGACGACATGACGTCTCATATAAAAAGCTCCCTTTTGGGACACTCGGTTACCATCCCTATAACCAATGGGAAACTGAACCTCGGAACCTGGCAGGGAATTTACCTGTGCGAGCATCGTAATCACGGTGGCAGCCGAAAACTGTTGGTGACGCTTCACGGTGAGAATAAATGATATCATGACGTAAAATATAAATCTATACAAAGACTGTCATCATGCATTTACGTATCACGAGTTGATCAAACTCCTTTGCGAATTCGAAGCAGTCGATTGAAAGCACTTGAAGGCCCATTAATGGGTAGTCTGCCATTATCATCACTGGCAAACTTAACGTCCTGAACCGAATAAAAGGCATGAGGATCGAAAGATTCGATAATTTTCTTGGCTTCCATCCATCGTTTTCGTTTTAACACGGTAAAGACAATTTCCACAGGCCCCAATCCTCCTTCGGCATCCACCCTGGTTAATATAAACCCGGCTTTCTTCAGCTTCTCAACAAGGGAATCCCCTTCCCTGGCTGTTATGATTCGGATAATAAGCGAGCCAACTTTAAGTTTGTTCTCAATGGAAATTCCCAAAAACGTGCCCGCCGAAAAGCCTGCAGCATAGGCAATATAATTAACCCAATTATTCAAGTGCTGAATCAGTTGGGCAACAACAATTATCCAGATAAGGACTTCGACAAATCCAAGTAAGGCCGCTCTAAGGCGCATCCCTTTCGAGACGAACAAGATACGAAGTGTACCGAGACTTACATCACAGATGCGAGCGAAGAAAATAAAGACCGGAAACAAAAAATTGGGAATGGACTCAAGCATGATGTTTTCTTTATAAGATACAAAAAAAGGATGTCTGCTCAACGAAGCTCTCCGACGCCAAAGGCTTTGTAGAGCAGACCTTGACGCAGTTGGGCGGAGAGGGAGGATCGACTTCGCTTAAAGCTTCGTCGACTGCAAGATTCTCTTCTTGAGGACTGCGCGTCCCGATCCGGTTTTAAAATATTTTTCCAGTTTCTTAGCCTTTTCTTGGGTACTCACCGCAACATACGCTTCTAATTTAAAGGGAGCATATGCTTTCGTAGCACAATTCTTACCTTCATTATGGCTTTTGAATCGTGTACCTAAATCCCCGGTAGACCCGATATAATGCCAATCTTGATTTTTACTTTTTAGTATATAAACATATATACATACGAAAAAAATAAGGCTTCCTTCAACAAACTCAATGACGAATTCGTTAAAAGAGGCCGAACAATCATACCTTTCGCTTAAAGCTTCGTTTGGAAATTCTTGCTCAACGAAGCTCTCCGACGCCAAACGCTTTGTAGAGCAGACCTTGGCGCAGTTGAGCGGAGAGGGAGGGATTCGAACCCTCGATACCCTGTTTAGGGTATACTCCCTTAGCAGGGGAGCGCTTTCGACCGCTCAGCCACCTCTCCAAGGGAAGTCGCAAATATAAGCCCCTTCGAAAATCTTATCAATGTAAAATTTGATTTTATTTATATGGGATGGAAACATAATTGAAATCCGGTAAAAAGTTCAGCACGATATCCGAGTTCTAAAAATACAGAAGTGCTAATGATCACCGTCCAAAATATAAATTTGTGCAAGATTGCGTCCCTCCTGGGCATAATCGAGTCCGTAACCCAATACAAAAAGCGTAGGTATTTTAAATCCTACATAATCAAGTTGTACATCATGGTGTGTTGCTTCCGACTTGTGCAATAATGTTACGGTTGCCAGTGAAGCCGGGTTTTTCTGTTGCAATTTGTCGAGCATGTATTTCATCGACAGCCCTGTATCCACAATATCTTCGACAAGTACCACGTGACGATTTTCAATGTTGGCATCAATATCTTTGAGATCAGTGACCTGCCCCGAGGATACCTTCTCATCGCCGTAACTGCTGAGCTTGAGAAAATCGACCTCGCATGGTATCTCAACATTGCGCATCAGATCCGAAAGAAAAATATAGGCTCCGTTTAACACACCAATAAAGATGGGATTTTTGCCTTCATACTTCATGGTAAGCTCTTTTCCCAACTCGGCCACTCGACGTGCCAATTCCTCCTCTGTCAGATAAATTTTAAATGTTTCACCATTACATTTGATCGCTTCCGGCTTGTATAGAGACATGAATTACGTTCTATGCTTTATCTTCAGGCAATATTTCGTCTGGTTATCACATTTGACCTGTTCCGAAATAGTGCCGGGTTGTGTCTGATTTTTTATTGGCGGAAAGATAATGGCACAGATTGATTTGTCAAAAGATTCTATGACAAGCGTTTCATCTTTATGAGCCGCGCTGATTTTTCGATTCGTCAGATGATCGGATACCAATTGATGTCCTTCCATCCCAAAAGGTTGAAATCGATCGCCGTGCTGCCAGCGACGCAGCGTTACCGGCCATGTTATTTTTTGGGGATCCAAATACAGCATGTTGCTGTAATCCGGTTCGTGAAAAGGGGCGATAGCCATTACCAGCGTCTCATGCTCAAATCCGGAGGCCTCTAATTGTGAATAGTCAAGCTTTTGCGAAGAAAATACTTCGGTATGGTTGCTTCGTATAACATAATGATTACGATCCCGCAAAATTGAAAATTCTTCGTTTAGTTGGATTTCCTTGCCGGTCTGAAGCTTGGAAAGTGTATCAAGCTGATTAAGGCTATCCTGCGAAATTTGCAAATCGGGATCTTGTTGCTTCAAAAGATATAGAATTACTGCTTTTTGCACTCCCGGTTTTAAAGAATGCATAGCTTCACGATCGATGCCTTCTATTGCCGAGATACGTTCGGCAATCCAATCAATTGCCTCTTCGTAATTACCTGCCTGTTGATTCACCCGGAGAATATTTTGCTTCCACCCCGGGAAAAAATCAGATACTTTTTCAAGCCAATCGTTGCGCAAAAAATTCCGGGCAAAATCGGATTCTAAATTCGACTCGTCAGTCCGGTAAGGAATGGCATGTTCTTCTGCATATGCTTCAATCTGCCTTCTTGAAATATGTAAAAACGGACGAAAGATAGTAGCATCCCAAATGTCCATGCCCGTCCAGCTGGCCAATCCGGCCCCGCGAAAGATTTTCTGGAGAATAGTCTCGACCTGGTCATCTTCGTGGTGCGCCACGGCAATAGCATCGGCATGTTGTACCTTTGCCATTTGCTTAAAAACATCATACCGAAAATTACGAGCCCACTGTTGAAAATTATGCCCATCGGCTTCTTGGGGATCTGCCCGTACGGTGTGGCACTCGAATCCCCACTCAAAAGCCATTTGCTCTACCAGTTCCTGGTCTTTATCGGAAGAGAGACCTCGCTTTTGATAATTGATATGCGAAACAAATGCAGGTACACCAAGCCTCTTGAATGCATACAGCAAACACATTGAATCAATACCACCGCTGACCCCAACAATAAAATGTGGTAACTTTTTTTCGAAAAACTGATCAATATTCTTTCTTACGGTCGTCTCAATCAATGATAAGTCGGATTTGCTCATAAGAAAAAGATTGGATTCCACCGTCATCATCCAGAACCAGTAATTTACCGGTCTCATCGATACCCAGCAATTTATAGGGATCCTCAAGCTGATTGTTATCGACAACCAGATTAATCCATTGGCCGTATCCTTCGATATTTCGATTGATAGCTTTTATCAAGCCAGATTGCCGGCGATGCCACAAGTTATACTTATATTCGATGCGGCTTAGTAATTCGCTAAGTACCTCTTCTCTTACCAAGGTTTCCCCTTTTTCAAGATATACCGAAGTGGATTTATCAGCGATCTTATCCGGAAATTCCTTTTGATTTACGTTAAATCCAATGCCAATAACAAGGCGATCCAGTTTATTCCCTGAAAATACTGTTTCTGTTAAAAATCCTGCTACCTTTTTGCCATTCAACATCACGTCATTCGGCCACTTGATATAAGCACATTTTTTTTGTTGCAGGCAGTGATTAAGATATTCCACCAGCGCCAGTGCACACGCGAGTGTCAACACGTGAAATCGTTCTGATGTCTGCGGTCTAAAAGCCAGAGAAAATGTTAAATTTTTCCCAATCTCCGATTCCCATTTGCGATCATATTGTCCTCTGCCATTAGTCTGGTTATCCGCAAGGCAAAGTAACCCATGTTTAACTTCCTCAGAAGGCATTTTTTTTGCATAGGTATTCGTGGATCCCAACTCCTCAAAATAGCATGCGTTTCGGCCCAGCCATTGGGTAGATAGTTTTTGATCTAAAGAACGCATGTCAAATTGAGAATTCAACAGGTTTATTTCTTAAAGTTATGAATAAAGGATCTATGCCTCTGCCAATTTACTTTTCAGCAAATCAATCTTGGCAACCGGGCTTGGATCAACCCCATCCAACATTGCCAGATAAAAGCTAGTCCAATCGGCTAACTGAACCAGGGAAAACAAACGCATCAAACGATTGCTGCCGCGTGTCTTAAGAACGTGCAGTGAGGCTACCTGATCTTCAATTAGCTCCCGCACGATTTCCATCCGCTGTTGTACGCGGGGATTATCTTCTTCGTCCCTCAACATCACAACCGACACCCGGCCGGTCAGATGAACGACACGCTCCCATCCTACAATTTCGTTATGATTCATTTCGGGCAATGTATTTCCGTACGACAAGGTTTTGGCATTTTCACCGAATTGACTGCGCCAACGTGTATTAACAGCTTCCATCATTGTTCCATCCGAATAGATAATGGGCAATGTGTTGTTTAATGCTCCGGCGAGATTCAAAGCTTCGTTGTCGTCCGGATTGGAGAGCAATTCATTTTGTTCTGACAGAAACTGTTGTGTATCCGATAGAATGCTATCTCCTTCATCCAAAATACCCAATAACTGAAAAATGCGATACAAAGGCACAAAATTATAAGCCAAGGCAGCACGTCCCGGTGAACCGCCCGGTACTTTAATATAGTCAAATTCTGCTTGGGCGGCCTTAAGCATCAAGTCTCCGCCCGAGGTTACACCAATAGCTTGTGCCCCTTTGTTACGTGCGTTTGCCAGCGCCGTGAGGGTTTCTTCGGTATTTCCGGAATAAGTGCAGGCAATAAACAAGGTATGTTCATCAACCCACCCGGGCGGTTCGTAATGTCGAATTACCTGCACCGGATATGGACAGGTTTTATAAGTATAGGCCCGAAGTAAATCGGCTCCCATGGCAGACCCTCCCATACCGGCAAAACAAATTTTCCTGATTATTTCAGTATCGATCATAAGATCAAGATCTCTGCTCAGTTCCATAGCCTCCTTCCACTGCCCGGGAAACCCCGTGAGGAAACGACGCATGTTTTGGCTATCTATCGACTGGATATATTCTAGATCCATGTTATCCGTTATCGGCCCTCGTATTTGTTGCGTTCCAGTTTGCAAAAAGTTCGTTAATCTCATCTAAGGTGTCACAAGCCAAGACATCCTTACTGAATTCTTTCATATCCGAAAGTGACCTCGACCGCAACCGTTGTTTAACAGTCGGCAACACAGTGGGACTCATGCTCAATTCGTTGATTCCCAGCCCCATCAGACAGCATGCAGAAATAGGATCAGCCGCCAACTCCCCACAAACACTTACGGGCGTATCGGTTTTTTGCCCCGCCTCCGCCACCTGGTTGATCAAATTCCATACGGCCGGATGTCGCTGATCATACAATGTAGAGATTCGCTCGTTACCGCGATCAACCGCCAACACATATTGCGTTAAATCATTCGTGCCGATACTTAAAAAGTCGGCATGTTTGGCAAAAAACTCTGCCTGCAGGGCTACATTCGGTACTTCAATCATGATACCCAATTGCACTTGCTCATCAATATCAACGCCATCATCCTTTAATTCTTGCTGAACAGATTGCATTAACTCTCTGACTTGAAACAACTGATCTACAGTTGATATCATTGGGATGAGGATTCGTACGCATCCTTCATATTCAGCCGCCGTTTTTAGTATGGCTCTCAACTGATCTTTCAGCAATCCCTCGTTATCCAGCAGCATGCGGATTCCGCGCCATCCCAAAAAAGGGTTTTGCTCTTTCTTGCTCCCGCGCAAAAGCTTATCCCCGCCTGCATCAAAAAGCCTGATAATCACCGGTTGCGGAGCTGTACCTTCCACGATGGCCTGATAGAATGCCTGCTGTTTTTGTTGATCACCGAAATGTTCCTGACGCAAATAAATCGATTCAGTTCGCAACAATCCAATACCATCAGCTTTATATTTTTTAATCATACTCAGCTCTTCGGCAAACTCAATATTAGCACGTAAGACAAACGGTTTGTTGTCTTGTGTAACATTTGGCTTCTCACAAATTGCCTGGAAATCCGTCTCAGCCTGAATCTGCTGGTCAATGAGATCCTGGTATTTATTGAGCGTAGATTCACCCGGATTTATAATGACTTCGCCCGTCTGCCCGTCTAATACTATCTGCTTATCGGCATTCAGAATTTTTGTAATGTTTTTTAGTCCCACGACCATGGGAATATTCATGGCCCGGGCAATAATTGCAGCGTGCGAAGTAGTTCCTCCCCGGTCTACGATAATCCCCTTTATATGACGATCCGAAAATTCAATCACTTCTCTCGGACTCAATTCACGCGCAACCAAGATCGTACCTTGTTTAACTTCATCAGCCTCGTGATTATGCAGAATCTGGATTAGTCGATCCCGCGTATCGGCAATATCCACAGAGCGTTCATGGTACATCTCTTCATGATTTTGTCTCATCACGCTAAGATACTGCTCGAACACTTTTTGGATAGCTGAATCCGCCGGTTGGTTATGCTCTGATATTTCACTTTCCACTCGCTCACACAGTTCGGGATCGTTGATCATCTCGATCTGCGTCTGGATCAACTCTTCTGCACTTCCGTCATTTTGGGCCTCAAGCATCTGTTTCAGCTCTTTTTCCGCCCGATCACGAGCCTCATGAAATTCTGCAATCTGTTTTTTAACACCCCGGTCATTCACTCTAAAGTTGGAAACAATCGGACGATTTCGTCTGTACAGGCTGGTCTTTCCTATAACAATCCCCGGGGATCCCGGAGTACCGGATATTGCAAATTCATGATTATTGGATTTACTCATTTTCGTCCTTATAAACCTCTCCAAATCCACTGTCAATTAGCTCCACAATCGATTCAACGGCTTCTTCCTCGTCCGGGCCATCGAGCTCCAGATCTAATTCGGCGCCTTTCTCAGCTGCAAGCGTCATAACTCCCTAAATACTCTTGCCATTAACCTTATAACCATACATATGAATAAAAAAATCTGATTTGTACTTACTTGCCAATTTTACCAAAGCTGAGGCTGGTCGGGCGTGAAGTCCGGCATCATTTTTAATCGTTACTTTCTTTCGTATCATTCGAGAGTCTAATATTTACCGCATAAGATGCCAATAATTACTTAAACTATCCATTCAGTTATCAGTTATCAGTTATCAGTTATCAGTTATCAGTTATCAGTTATCAGAGGCTGCCGGTTTGCAAATTCAGTGTCAAATCAAAATGCATTACCCGATTTTTAATTTCCTGATTTTTCATTTTTAATTGATTACTGTTCACTGTGTTACTGGACACTGTTAACTGTAAGATTGTTTTATTAATTTGTGGTTCATTTTCAAAAGAAATAAATGACTTAATTCATGTCCGTAACAAAAAAAGATGTCGATTATGTAGCAGATCTGGCTCGGCTACAATTTTCTGATAAAGAGTCCGAGTCGCTGGTCAATGATCTGAACCAAATTCTGGATTACATGAATACGCTCGAAGAGGTAGACACCTCGGATGTAGAACCGCTTGAGCATGTAATTGACCTGGAATACCGGCTTCGGGATGATAACGCCAAGGAACCGCTCTCCCATGAGGATGCACTCAAGAATGCTCCGGATGCCGATTCGGATTACTTTCGCGTGCCCAGGGTTATTGAGTGATGACTAAAAAACATCAAGACTTGAAAGAAGATTTTATCTCCCGGCTTTCCGAACGGACCCAACACGGAATTGCCCTGCTGATATTATTTCTGATGCCGCTCATTTTATATTCGGCCATCTTTTTTGGCGGCAAACATTTTATGGGAAATGATGTCATACAATGGCGTGCCGGGGCCCAATCCGTAATTGCATATAAGCAACAGCATAATGATAATCATCCCCTTTGGGACAGCAACATGTTCTCGGGAATGCCTTCTTATGTTGTTGATAACCCCGCGCCCCCTCCGAATATTGATTCTTTTATCAAATGGATATCGGGACACGCCAAACCGATTCCGTTTTTATGGATATTACTTGCAGGCGCTTATTGTTTTTTTATAATCCAGGGGCTCCGCCCCTTTTCATCGGCCCTCGGATCAATCCTGATTGGCTTTACCACCTACATTCCGATAATTATTGAGGCCGGTCACTATAATAAGTTTGTAGCTTTCTGTTTTGTGCCCTGGATATTTTTCGGATATTACCTTGTCAGCCGATCCGAAAAAAAATGGTGGGCATTCTTCATCTTTGCACTGGCTATGACTTTGGAGCTGCGAGCCCACCATCCCCAGGTAACCTATTACTTTATGTATTTGTTGGGCTTTTGGTGGATTTACGACACATGGCTTTTCTACAAAAAAGATCAAATTAAAGAATGGATTCAGCGCACCGGAATTGCCATTGGTGGCGGCATCTTATCTATATTGTGCAGTATTGACGTCTACTGGCGCCTATATGAATATGCACATTACAGTACCCGGGGGGGATCCACACTTGACACCTCTCATGCTGCCGGACTTTCCATGCAATATGCGTTTAGCTGGTCACAGGGAATCGGAGAATTATTTACGCTCATCATTCCCGGTCTTTACGGCGGATCATCCGGGCAGGTCTACTGGGGACCGAAACCTTTTACCAGCGGTCCTCATTATTTTGGGGCCATCGCCTTTGTGCTGGCATTGATAGGACTTTTTCGCTACCGAAATAAGTTGAAGTATCTATTCTTTGGCGTCGGAACATTGACCATGTTTTTCTCACTTGGTTCCCATTTCACGCTGCTGAATAGTTTGATGTTCAATTATGTGCCATACTTCAACAAATTCCGTACGCCCGAAATGTGGCTGATCGTCACGGTATTCTGTTATTCTATTCTAGCCGTTTATGGCATTCAGGCACTTTTCGATATCGCTAAAGACCGAACTAAGTCTATCAAAGAACTATACTTGCCCTTAGGCATTGCCTTGGGACTCGGACTTATTTTCACCTTGGGAAGCGGTTCGTTGCTATCTTTTCAAAAACCCGGAGAAATACAACAGTATTCTCAGCAACTGGCACAGCAGAACAATCTTTCACCGGACAATCCACAGGTACGGAATCGCATTCAATCCTATATTAATTCACGCCTTAAACCCAAGCGAAAAGATATGGCCAGTAGCGATTCAATTCGCTATTTAGTGCTGGTGCTTTTGGGCGCCGGGCTTATTGTGGGATTTGTAAATGGCAAGCTCAGCAAAGGATACTTGTTGGCGGGTCTGGTTTTATTAACTGCTTACGACATGCTTCGCGTGGATGCCCGCTATACCAGCGAGGACAATATGGTGCCGGATCGTGTCTCCGCAGAACAAGTCATTAGGCAACGCGAGCAGCCATCCGATAAATTTATAGTACAACATATCAACAGTGGACAAGGCTATCCATATCGTGTGTACCCGCTGAATAGGAATCCTTTTAATAACGCAATACCGTGCTATTTTTATCCCTCCATCGGGGGCTACACCGGAGCCAAGCTTGCACATTACCAGGATTTGATCGACCATCTTCTGATGAATGGGAATCAAGGCTTCAACGATCCCATTCTGGATATGTTGAATGTGAAATATATCACTACCGGGCAGGAATTGCCATTTGATGGTTATAGCCAGGTGTTTAGCCAAAAAGGACAGTACGTCTACCGTAATGACAACGTACTGCCAAAAGCCTTTTGGGTGGATTCAGTACAGACCGTATCTTCGCCACAAAAGGCAGTCGATCTCATGAAGCCGGGTACCGGTTTTAATCCCCATAAAAAAGCGGTTGTTGAAACGAATGATGCAATTTCTGCAGCATCCGATTCAGCTGCGGATGTTTCCGTTAAGAACTATAACGCTAAAACGATCGAGCTTTCTACTTCGTCGGCCTCACAAAAATTCCTTGTGTTAAGCGAAATCTATTATCCCGAAGGATGGCATGCGACCATTGATGGGAAACCGGCCAAAATTTATAAAACGGACTTCGTACTTCGGGGCCTCCAAGTACCGGCCGGCAATCACGCAATCAAGATGACTTTTGAACCGGCATCAGATGTTTGGGGCGGCCGTATTGCTTGGTTTGGGCATATCATCTTGTGGATAACGGGAATCGGAGCGCTGATAATTTGGTATAATGAGCGGGACGAACATACAATCGAAGAAGAAGCTTAAAATTCGATATACATTCATTTCCAGATCTTACCGGCAATTATCCTCTTTATCTCATCCATGTATCGAAATGGAGGTACATAGCCTACAAACTCTGTAAAATTCAAGGGTTTGTCTTCAGCTCTCCTAATATTATATAGCTGATATTTTTTCTGGGCTTTATTCATCAGTGATTTATGCTTCTTATAAAATTGCAGGTATCCTTTAAAAGCAGACTGATGAGTAATTTGATCTTCACTGTGACCCAAATAAACCGTCTGTAACGGTTCTTGGACATTTAAAATAGGTCCGTACTCTTTGCACAGCCTAATCCAGAGGTCGTAATCCTGAGCTGCCTCTAAATCGGGATCAAAGCCTCCTACTTCCAACACCCGATCACGTCGTGCCAATACTTGATTACCCACTTGGTTGGTAAATAATAGCGTATACAGATCAATAATCCTCTTTTTTTTCCAGACTTTTTCGGCATGAGGATAAACCATTGTTATATCCGAAGTAACGCAGGCATACTCATCAGAGTAAGCCGCTACCATCTTTTCAATACGTTCTTCATGCCACTTGTCGTCGTCATCCAATCCGGCGACAAAGGTTCCATTCGCCTCCTGAATCCCCCTGTTACGTGCCCGGCAGGCCCCTAGCGAAGTCTCGTTACGGATATACTTTATTGATCTGATATCCTTATAACCTTCTATAACACGCGGCGTTTGATCGGTAGAGCCATCATCCACGATAATCAACTCCAGATTATCATAAGTCTGTACAACTACCGAATCGAGAGCACGACTCAGCAAATCGGCTCGATTACAGGTCGTCACTACAGCAGAAACAAGAGGCTGCTTCTTACTCATTGCAAGCGTTAGGGTTAAAATTCAAAATTCGCATTCTTGCTCGAAAAAAATGTATTTTCAGGCTTCGAATAAACAACAAGCCTTATGTCTGAACAACCAATTATAACCTTTATCATTTGTACATATAACCGGGCCCGGTATCTCGATGAAACATTAAACTCTTTAAGAGAAAATGATTTTACCAATTCTAATTGCAAGCTTTTGGTGGTCGACAATAATTCATCAGATGAGACACCAGCTGTTGTTAAGAAACACCGGGAATCTTTGGGTAAAGATGGTAAAGCCATTCATTATATCAAAGAAACAAATCAGGGTTTATCTTATGCCCGAAATCGGGGCATTCAGGAGGCAACAACCCCCTATGTGGTTTTTCTGGATGATGATATCGTTGCCACGAACACATTTATTTCAGCCTGGCAATCTTTTTTTATACGATATCCGGAGGCGATAGCCGCCGGAGGCAAAATACACGTGCAATTCGACGATCCTCGTCCAAACTGGATGTCTCATTTTCTGCTACCCCTGCTTGGATATCATGACCTTGGGGATACTTTTAAAAAATATTCAGGAAGCAGTTATCCATTTGGCGGAAATATGGGATTTAAAAAATCAATTTTTAAAAAAATCGGCTTATTTCACACCGATCTGGGGCGAAAGGGGGAATCACTGAATGCCGGTGAAGAAAAAGAATTATTCCGGAGGTTGCGAGAACGCTCAGTTAATATTTATTATCTGCCTGAAGCTTTTATTTATCACAGGGTCAACAGCAGTCGCCTGACGTTAGATTATATCCGGGAACAGGCACTTGGCCTTGGCCAAAGCATGAGGTTGCGTCTGGAAAATGCCTCTAGTACGATATTTTTTAAAAATTGGATAATCGAATTTGGAAAATTACTGTCTTCCTTTCCACTGGCCGCCGTTTATTTATTAAGTTTTCAGCCTGCAAAAGCCGGTATGTTATTTCGCTTTCGCTGGTGGATATGGAAAGGATACAAAAATCAGGTCTAAAATAAGATGTTTGAAAAATTCTTAAGGAATGCAGTCTCTAAATTATTTTGGGGATTCTTTCGACATGTCCTATCAGATAAACAATATGCAAAAGTGCGCTATTGGCTGGAAACCGGAAGAACCCTGCATTTAAAAAATCCGAAACTTTTTACCGAAAAAATTCAATACATTAAACTTTTTGAACATAGTGACATTCGAAAGAAATTTGCAAATCGTTATGCGGTAAGAGAGTTTGTAACCCAAAAAATTGGGCGAAGCCACCTAATTCCCCTTATCGGTAACTACAACAAAATGACCCCTGATATCTGGGAAACGTTACCCAATCAATTTGTTCTAAAGGCAAACCATGGTAGTGAAATGATCGAAATTATCAGGGATAAACAAAGCACCAACTATGAACAAATCCGATCTGTAACCCATAAATGGAAAAACACCAGTTATTATAAATTTGGTAGGGAATGGGCCTATAAAGAGGTTCCTCGGACTATTGTAGCGGAAGAGCTGATTTTAGATTCGGAAAACTCAATCCCAAAAGATTTTAAATTTTTTTGTTTTGACGGGGTAGTCGAAATCATTCAAATTGATTTTGATCGTTTTGAAAAGCACCGGCAAAATTTATTTGACCGGAACTTCAATCCGATTGACGGAACGTTACTCAGCCCTCCCTACTCCGGCCCCGTTGCAAAACCGGAATTACTGGACGAAGCAGTGAATATTGCTGAAGTTCTTGCGGAGGGCATAAACTTTATCCGGGTTGATTTGTATCTGCTTAAAAACAAGGTCTATTTTGGCGAATTAACGAACTATCCTCTTAATGGATTTGTGCCATTTAAACCAATGTCGCTAGAACAGAAATTCGGATCGTTGATTAAATTACAAAAGAGTCAATAAATTCTTGATGATTAACTTTTTTGCGACTAAAAAACTTTCCTAAAAAAATTAGTTCTCTCCATAACACGACTCCATGAAAAGAATACATATTGTTGGTGTCAGCCCTCGTACAGGTACAACACTAATGACAGAAGCCATAAAAACCTGTTTTGATATTGATTATTATACTACGCATGAAGACCAACTGTTTACTCGGGCGCCGGGCAATCCTGAAATCTATCTTACAAAATGTCCCAGGGATATTATGATTGTTGGGCCAAGCCTAAAGGTAGACCCCAATCTATATGTTATCTGTATGATTCGAGATCCCAGGGATATTGTCTGTAGCAAACACAAAAAGGATCCCGATCGTTATTGGGCCAGCTTAAAATATTGGAAAACCTATAGCAAGGTGGTTAGAAGCTTAGCCGATCATCCCAGATTTATACCGGTTTACTATGAATCTTTTGTTTCAGATCCCGATGAAGTTCAGACGATGATTTCTGAAAAAATACCGTTTTTGAAGCAAAAAATACGTTTTAGTGAATATCATGAAGCGGCTACCGTCTCTGACTCATCAGAAGAAGCACTCCGAGGAGTAAGGCCTATTAAACCTGTCAGCGTGGGTAAATGGAAAAGCCATAAACCACGTGTTGCGGGCCAGTTACAACAACACGGCGCCATTACAAGAGACCTGATTAATTTTGGTTATGAGACAAACGATGAGTGGTTAAATGAGCTCCGGGGTATTAAACCGGATCTCAGCCCGAGTCATTATTCGGAGTATATGACCTTTATGGATAAGCAAATACTTAAATTCGGAAGAAATTTGGAAGCGGCAAGACGTATTATCGAACTTTTAATAAGAAGACGCATAAGAATAACCCATCCTAAAAAATGGTTCCGATAACTACCTGAGAACTATTCAGTAATTTTTACTAACCTAACAACTTAATAATCGGTTTGATGATTAAGATATATACTTTTGAACTTGAACATAGAATTCAACCCCTGATTCATTGGGCATAATAATCCGACAAAGTGTAAAAAATACGATTATCTCTTATGTTGGGATTGCTCTAGGTTTTGTAACCACCATTCTACTATTTCCCCGGATATTATCCCCTACTCAATATGGGTTGACACGACTATTGATCTCCCTGGCAATGATTGGCGCTCAATTTTGTCAGCTTGGAATGAAAAATGTAATCATCCGGTACTTTCCCTACTTCGACCAAATGAAAGGTTCGAGATATAACCTTTTATTCCTTTCCTTAATCGTTCCTTTACTGGGATTCCTGGTATTTTCCATTCTATTCATCCTTTTCAAAAATACATTTATTTACTATTTCAGGGACCAATCCGCACTCTTTACAACCTATTACTTCTATTTGCTTCCACTGCTTTTATCGGTGCTCTTCTTCGAAGTTCTTAACAATTATATTCGAGCATTGAAAGATGCCGTTACCGGTTCATTTCTCAACGAAATAGTTGTTCGTTCATTAACAATTATTTTATTAGGCTGCTTCTATTTCAAACTGATCAATTTCAGTTATTTCATAATCCTGTTTGTGCTGGCCTATAGTGTTCAACCTTTGTACATCTTATTCTATCTTTACTCTCATGGAGAATTGTCGTTCTCTATTCCTTTTAGATACAGCAAACGACGATTTGCAAAACTTATTAGTGTATATGGGATGTATTCGTTGCTAGGCGGACTTAGTACCATGCTGGTCGGTAACATTGATATCCTTATGCTTAGTTCAATGACAAACCTCAAAAATACGGCGGTTTATTTCGTAGCTTTTGCCGTTACCTCGGTAATTTCAGTACCACAACGATCCATAATTAAAATTGGGTTTCCCGTTTTAGCCGATTTTCTAAAGGAAAAAAAATATCCGGAAATAGCTTCTATGTATAAACGCACTTCAATTGTTCAAATAACATTTGGAAGCTTAATATTTATTGGCATATGGGCTAATATGCACAATCTCATGTACTTATTGCCAACTCAATATCACGGTGCAAAATGGATCATTATTACCATAGGGTTGGCTAAGTTATTTGATATGTCAACCGGTATAAACGGGGGGATTATTTCTAATTCCAAATATTATCGCTTTGATCTTTATATCAATCTATTTCTGGTGCTTTTAGCCGTTGCCACTAATTATCTGCTGATACCGATCTATGGGATGATGGGAGCTGCAATAGCAACGGCCATATCAATTTTCACGTATAATTTCGTCAAATTTCTTTTTGTCTGGATAAAGTTCTCAATGCAACCTTTTCAATGGAATGCCATAGCCATACTTATAGTTGCAGCAGTTTGCCTCTTGTTATCATTTCAGATTCCCTATTTATTAAACTTTTGGATAGATGTTACGGTAAGATCTGTGACTATAACCGCCTTATTTATCAGCCTGATCCTATTATTTGATCTTTCAATTGATGTTAAAAATCTGGTTAAGCAAGTTTATAAACGTGCCAACATATCCTCCAGGATTTAATCCGAATTTTTCGTACTGCAAATCTTAATTACGTATAAATGATATCATTTCGGCTATGAAAGCAATTCATATCATTAATCCCGGTACAAATTCACACCTTGAAATCAATAATGCCCCCACTCCGGAACCGGGCGCAAATGAAATCCTTGTAAAGATTAAAGCAACGGCTCTAAATCGTGCAGACCTGCTGCAACGTTCAGGGAACTATCCTCCCCCGGAAGGGGCCAGCGATATATTGGGACTTGAGATGGCGGGCATCGTAGATAAGGTGGGCAAAAATGTAACTAAATGGCAATCAGGTAATCGGGTTTTTGCCTTGCTGGCCGGTGGCGGATACGCTGAATACTGTGTGATTCATCAAGATATGGCGATGCCTGTTCCCGAAAATTTATCTTTTACGGAAGCCGCAGCTATCCCGGAAACATTTCTGACGGCTTTCCAGGCGTTGGATTGGCTTGGAGAACTAAAAGAAGATGAAGCTGTTCTTATTCATGCAGCAGGTAGCGGCGTGGGCACTTCAGCTATTCAGTTAGCCCATCACATGATAGGATCACAAATTGTTGCAACGGCCGGAAAAGAACATAAGCTGAAAACAGCCCGAGAGTTGGGAGCTATTTATGCATACAATTATAAAGAGCAGGACTTTTCAAAAGAAATTCAGAAAGATATGGGATCGGACTCCATTCACCTGATCATCGATTTTATCGGGGCCCCTTACTGGAAGCAGAATATCGATGTGTTGGCTACTGATGGGCGGGTGGTTTATCTGTCATTTCTGGGCGGACATAAGCTGGAAAATATGAGCCTCGCTCCTATCCTTCGCAAACGATTAAAAATTATGGGCTCTACTCTCCGATCTCGCTCGCTGGATTATAAAATAGCCCTTACACAAGATTTTGCTGATAAGACGCTGCATTTATTTGAAAATGACACCTTAAAACCAGTCATCGACTCCGAATACAATTGGACGGAAGCCGAACAAGCCCACCGGCGAATGGCCGATAACAAAAATACCGGCAAAATCGTATTGAAGGGGATGTAATTTTAGACAGCCACTGATCTGCACACGATCCTAACGGATTTAGGAGAAAGATTTAAGTAGGGACGTATTGCAATACGTCCCTACTTATAACAAATTCTAGGAATCTCTGTCCCAATTCCTAGGATTAGTTCTGATATATTTTCTTATGATATTCAATTCATACAAATTTTGAATAATATGGTCATAATAATTTCGCTGCCAAATCTTGTCAACGGGCTGATTATTAATTTTATTAATTTGTCGGGATACCGTTGATTTATATCCTCGTATAATCGCTCCTAAATTATTTGATGGGGATCGGAACTTATCCTGCTTAATTTTAACATCAGCAATTTTATTGGTTATAACTATTATCCCATGCAAATGATTAGGCATCACAATAAATTCATCTATTTTAAAATTGGTTCGTAAAATTTCTGTTCGTTGCCATTCACGTTCGGCTATTTTCCCAAATTTATTCAGGAGCATTTTTTTCTTAACAATTTCGCCGAATAGATGATATCGATTATTAACACATATCGTCACAAAGTAATACCCTGACTTGGAATAATCGTATCCATTTAGTCTTATCGAACGTCTGTTATATTTAAAATTATTCATACTTTACCTTTTTTAATCTGTGGCTACAAGTAAAACCCTCAATCAGGCAACTCCTTACAAATTGGCTAAGGATTTCTGAATACAGACTATTATCTTTGGGGCGAATATTTTACAACAGAAATAATCCGTATTCATGGCTCAACCCACATTCAGCACTCACCAGGGAATGGTGGATATCCTGCCCGGTGAAGTCGAAAAATGGCAAAATGTCGAACGTCTCATTCACGAGGTGGCAAAAAAGTTCAATTTCGAAGAAATCCGTACCCCCATCATGGAACAAACCGAACTTATTGCCCGTGGGGTGGGACAGTTGACGGATATTGTCTCAAAAGAAATGTTTGCCTTTGAACGGGGTGACGACCAGTATGTGCTGCGTCCGGAATGTACGGCACCGGTAGCACGTGCCTTTATCCAGCATCACTTAGAACAACGAGGCGGCTCACAGAACCTGTACTATATCGGACCCATGTTCCGCGCAGAAAAACCCCAAAAAGGTCGTCAACGCCAATTCCACCAGTTCGGGGCCGAAGTTATCGGGGCTCCGGATCCCGCAGCCGATGTGGATATTATTGCTTTTATGATGGCCATTTACGAGCAGATTGGAATCACGAATACGACACTTAAGATAAATTCTGTTGGTGACCCTGAGAGCCGACGGGATTACAAAAAAGTACTTAAAAATCACTTCAGACCTCATCTTTCTGAGCTTAGTGAAATTTCGCAGGAGCGTTTTGAGAAAAATCCTATGCGAATTCTTGATTCTAAAGAGGAAGAAGACCAACCCTTAATTGAGTCGGCACCGGTCATTACTGATTATCTGAATGAGGCCACAGCCAAACATTACGAGGAGGTCAAAGAATTACTGACTGATCTTGAAATTCCCTTCGCCGAAGACCCACATTTAGTTCGGGGGTTGGATTATTACACCCGAACAGCATTTGAACTGATAAGTCCTGACCTTGGGGCACAGGATGCCTTGGGTGCCGGTGGCCGATACGATTTGCTCATTGAAGAAATCGGCGGACAACCCACTCCTGCCGTGGGATTCGCCGCAGGAATGGAGCGTCTGATGATTGCATGCGAAGAGCTTGATATTCAATTGACAGAGGAACAAACGCTTGATGTTTATATAGTAACCATTGGAGACAAAGCCCGAAAATGGGCGATCAAGCATCTGCGGAAACTCCGTCAGACGGGCCTTTCCGCATCGATGGATTATATCGGACGGTCCGTAAAATCCCAGATGAAAGATGCCGACCGGGAAAATGCGCGGTATTCCATCATCGTCGGAGAGAACGAACTTGATGAAGGCAAGTTTACTTTGCGGGATATGAAAGCAAGTGAAGAAAATGCTTATACGTTTGAAGAAATTCTGGCAAAACTTACCGGTAATTAACATCTGTCGCCTATGAAACTAAAGAAAAAACATTATTTCATAGGGATCATCGTATTGGTATGTCTCATCCTCGCATATCATTTCTACGCCGCTTACCAGGCAGAACAACAGATTGATACGGCTATACAGGAGCAAACGTCAAAAATGAAAAACATTTCGGTGCAATACTCATCCATCAACATTGCTCCTTTTGTAGGAAAGGTATCGATCGATGACTTAACATTCATCCTGGGTAATAACATAGAACGGGCCCAAAAGTTACAATTCAGGGCCAGTTATATCGATTTTCTGAATATTTATATCGGTGGAATCAAATATGGGCTTCAAAATCTGGACCGCGCCCAAATTACTTTAACGCGGCCGTCTTACGTCAACCAATCCAATCTGGAAGAAGTAAAAGCCGATACTCTTCACATCACTTATAACGGCAATGCACTTGACGGACTTCAAAGTGCTATTAACGGAATTCCTTTCAACTCCCCCCAGGAAATTGATGCCCATAGTTCAGGACTAATCTTCCAATTCCCGAATACGACCCTGTATAAACTTACGGCAAAAAATTTCAGCTATTCCGGTATGATAAAATCCGGCATGCAGAACTTTTGGACAAATGGCACTCATCAGTTCGGGATGGACTCGCTTACCTGGACGCCTTCGCAGTCATTCCAGGATTCCTATAGTTTTTTTATCAAAGGATTTGGCTATGATACCGATGCCATTCCATTTAAATCTGCACACCTAAATTATGAACCGGCCTCTCAGCCCCGAACGATTCATGTTGAATCAACGATAAAATCCGATCTAGCACTCGTCTCCGGATCGGGAGCTATTCAGCTAAAAAAACCCTTTGGCCAATCAAAATTGGAGAATATGGGTATTTCAATTACTGAATTCTCTCAAAAATTCAGCCGGGTAATCAAGAATATGGAAAAACTGTTGTCGGTATCTCTAAACTCTGATAATCAGGGTATTACGCTAAAACTGGATGGCACAGTTGCAAATCCTCACATCGTCAAGTAAGTGGCTAAGTTTCTTTGAGTTTTCCTATTTTTAAATTAATCTGATATTATCATAAAAGAGTTTTACTCACTCTCATTAAGTTTAAGAGATAATTGGACGCATGAGTGAACACATCCTAATCGGACTGGTAAGCATTATCTTATTTGGCGTTGGCGCCCAGTGGATCGCTTGGCGCAGCAAACTTCCGGCAATCCTCCTTTTACTCGTAGCAGGAATCATAGCAGGCCCGGTAACGGGGCTCTTGCATCCCGATGAGCTGATGGGCGATCTTCTTGGGCCTTTCATTTCGATCTCAGTAGGCATCATTCTGTTTGAAGGAGGCCTCAGCCTGCGTTATTCAGAACTTCGCGACATCGGCGGAGCCGTCATCAAACTCGTCAGCATCGGCGTTATCGTGACCTGGGTTATCAGCGCAGTCTTTGCCTATTCCTTGCTGGGGATGAACACCGAACTTGCCATTCTGCTCGGCGCTATTCTTGTTGTGACAGGTCCCACCGTTATCATTCCCCTGATGAGGCAAGTACGCCCCACTGGACAAGTAGGCTCGGTGCTAAAGTGGGAAGGCATCGTCATTGATCCCATCGGAGCCATGCTCGCCGTACTCGTTTTCGAAGTCATATTTACCAACAGCCTCGGAGAGGCTACCAGCCTTGCTCTGTCAAACATTTTCAAAACCATCTTTTTCGGTACCCTGATTGGACTGGCCGGTGCCGGGCTCATCTATATTCTGCTCAAACGGTATATGCTGCCCGACTTTCTTCAAAACCCCGTTAACCTGATGATTGTGATACTCGTGTTCGGGCTCTCGAATATGTTTCAGCATGAATCCGGTCTACTGGCAACTACTATTATGGGGATCGCCTTAGCCAATCAAAAATCAGCACGCATCCAACATATCGTTGAATTCAAAGAAAATCTGCGCGTACTTTTACTTTCCGCCCTTTTTATTTTGCTGGCCGGACGCATTGAACTTTCCGAGCTAGTCAGCCATTTAAACTGGTCGGTATTTGCATTTATTGGGATACTGATTTTTGTAGCTCGTCCGCTATCCGTTTACCTTTCAACAATTGGCTCCAAGCTGAGCAATAAAGAAAAATTATTTTTGAGTTGGATGGCTCCACGCGGCGTTGTTGCAGCTTCCATTTCGGCCCTTTTTGCTATTGAACTCGTCCAAAGTGGCTATTCCGAAGCAGAACAAATCGTACCCATCATCTTCATCATAATCATAAGTACTGTAGCTATTTATGGATTATCAGCCCCCGCTGTAGCCCGTTACCTGGGAGTGGCCAAGCCCGTACCGCGAGGGTTTTTAATCTTAGGTGCCCATCACTGGGGACGCGAAATAGCCAAATTTCTTCAAGATCATGGTTTCAAAGTCCTGCTGGCCGATTCCAATTGGTCCAACATCAACAAAGCACGCCAAAAAGGGTTGGACACCTATTACGGAAACTTGCTGGCAGAATATGCTATTGATGAGATCGACCTGGATGGAATTGGAAAGTTATTGGCCATCACTCCAAATGATGAAGTTAATTCTCTGACAGTAATACGCTTCACAGAGGTTTTTGGTCGTTCCGAAGTATTCCAGCTACCGGCTCTTGCCAATGGCAGGCAACAAGAGCGAGAAGTGCCCGATAACCTGAGCGGTCGTATCCTCTTTGATAAAACCCTCAATTTCGACGTGTTTTCGCAAAGAATCGATGAAGGCGCTTCTTTTGAAACAGTGGAATTGGTTAAAGGTCTTACGCAATCCGAGTTTGATAAGAAATTTGATACTGATGTGCCTTTATTCATTCTTACCAGAGCTGGGGGAGCCCTGCCAATTACAATTGATCACACGCCGTTGCCCAGTGCCGGTGATAAGATTCTCGTCCTAACCAATCCCAAAACAAAAAAAGTTGAATCCAATGTGGAAGGCGGCAACACGGATACCTTTGATGATGCCTGATGCAGAATTTATTTCTATTATTCTTCCACTATTGGGATGGAAATAAGATCACTCAAAATTACTATGGATTCCTGGAATATCTGGATTGATACCGGCGGTACTTTTACCGATTGCATTGCACAGAATCCCCACGGGCAGATCCGATATGTCAAGGTTTTGAGTAACAGCAGTCTCCGCGGGAAGGTCGTAAAGATTTTATCCCCGCAAAGGATTGAGATTCGTCAAAATTGGAAAGCACCTGATGATTTTATAGCCGGGCTTACTTTTCGAGTACTTCACCACGACAGCCCGGCTTTAACTGTCGATTCTTTCGACGCCAAGCAATCGATAATCGTATTCAAAGATTCATTTTCAAAAGAAGCACTTGAAAAAGGGGCGGCCTTCGAAATTCTGTCTGATGAAGAAGCTCCAATTCTAGCCGCACGCCTTGCCACCCAAACTCCCCGCAACCGTACTTTGCCTCCGATCCGGTTGAGGTTAGCAACGACAAAAGGAACGAATGCCCTGTTGGAAAAGAAAGGAGCACCTACGCTTTTACTCATTACAAAAGGTTTTGGGGATTTTCTTGATATCGGCGACCAAAAACGTCCCGATCTTTTTGCCTTTGATATTAAAAAACCGCCTCCCCTTTTTGATGAAGTTAGAGAGGTTTTCGAACGGCTGGATGCAGGAGGAACGGTTATCCAACAGGTAAATAAAGCCTCCCTTGCCGATTCGGTTCAGGATTTTCTATCGCAGCCTAATGCTTCCGTGGCTATCTGCCTGATGCACAGTTATAAAAATAATGTGCACGAAAAAGAACTTGAAAAATGGCTCACAGATCTAGGAGTAAAATATATTTCCTGTTCATCAGACATGAGTCCATCGATAAAATTATTGCCACGCGCTCAGACGACGATAGTTAACGCTTACCTTGAACCCGTACTGCAAAGATATTTAAGATCAGTTCAGTCGACCTTATCCAATGGCTCAATTTTTGTTATGAACAGCGCTGCGGGACTGGTATCTTCAACGAATTTCAAGCCAAAAGACAGCCTGCTCAGCGGTCCGGCCGGAGGGGTTATCGGGGCTGCTTCCATCGGACGCGAATCCGGCCAGGAACAAGTTATATCCCTAGATATGGGAGGAACAAGCACCGACGTAGCCCGATATGATACCGGATTTGACTACCAGTTTGAACATACCGTTGGAAATGCCAATATCAAAGCACCTGCTTTAGCAATCGAAACCGTGGCTGCCGGTGGCGGGTCAATCTGTACATTTGACGGGCAAAAACTTACGGTAGGGCCTGACAGTGCCGGAGCTCATCCCGGCCCCTCTTGTTATGATGCCGGCGGCCCATTTACACTTACAGATGTGAATCTGCTGCTTGGGCGGTTACAACCCAGAAATTTCAGCATCCCGATCTCCTTAAAGTCTGCCGAACAAAAGTTTGAGGAACTGCTGGAGGAGATAAAATCTGCCGGTAATTCAACTGATAGAAACGAAGTACTCAATGGCTTTCTTCAAATTGCCAATGAACGGATGGCTAATGCTATCAACAAGGTTTCGCTGCAAAAAGGTTATAATCCTTCAGATTACGCACTCGTGGCTTTTGGCGGTGCAGGGGCTCAACATGCGACCGCTATTGCTTCATTATTGGATATCAAATCCGTCTTGGTCCCGGATAAAGCCGGACTTCTTAGTGCTTATGGACTAGGGAACGCATCAGTCGAAGCGTTTGCCGAGCGGCAGGTGTTAGAACTTCTGAAGGATGCCGAAGCTTCGCTTGATTCGATGTTCAACAAACTGATAAAACGGGCGAAAAATGAATTGTTGAAGGAATTTTCAGGAGATAAAGAAGCCATTCGTATTAAAAGGCGTATGGCATTCATGAGGTTAAAGGGACAGGAATCTAGCCTGGAAATAAAATGCGATGATATCAAAAATCTGGAAGCGGATTTTAAAGAAGCGTATCGGAGCCGGTATGGCCACTGGATTAAAAATCGAGAGATTGAAGTCGAATCCCTGCGGGTAGTAGCAGCTGCAAATCCAGGCGCTGAGATAAATACGGAAATTCCCAAAGCAACCGCCCGGCCAACTGCAGATTATATTACTGAGGTACAATTTGAGCAGTCGTCATACTCAACGCCCGTTTTTCAACGCGCCGATTTACAATTTGGTCATAGAATTGATGGACCGGCTATCATTCTGGATCCCTATAGCACAACCATTATAGAGCCCCAATGGCTTGGTGAAATTCAAAGGAATGGTACCATTAAGCTCATCCGCAGGGAATCCTCTTCTTACAGTCATACTGCTGACTACTCCGAAGCCATAAACCTCGAACTGTTTACGAATCGTTTTTCTACAATTGCAGAGGAAATGGGTCAAATGATGCGTCGCACGGCCCTGTCGGTCAATATTAAAGAACGGCTGGATTTTTCCTGTGCTTTGTTAAACGAAAACGGTGAACTGGTCGTAAACGCGCCGCATATCCCCGTTCATTTGGGCGCACTGGGGTTGTGCATCCGCCGACTCAAGGAGAGTATCTCAATGACCCCCGGTGATGTTGTTGTAACCAATCATCCTCACTTCGGCGGTTCTCATTTGCCCGACATTACGGTGGCGACTCCCATTTTTGTTAAAAATAGTCTTTTAGGATATACGGCATGCAGGGCTCATCATGCAGAACTTGGCGGCACGCGCCCCGGTTCTATGCCTCCGGATGCAACTTCACTGGCCGAAGAAGGTGTGGTCATCCCACCATCCTATCTGGTTAAAAGCGGTAAAGCTCAATGGAATGAATTAGAAAAAATGCTATCTGAAGCTGCATATCCAAGTCGGGCAATTGAAGAAAATTTGGCTGACTTGCAAGCGGCTGTTGCAGCTAATCATCAGGGAGCCCAATCACTTAAGCGTTTGGCTGAGAACGAAGGTACTGATACCGTAAGACATTATATGTCGGCTTTAAGATTAAGAGCTGCCGAAAAAACAAGAACTATGATCAAAAATCTTCCGCATATGTCAGAAAAAAGCGTTGAGTTCCTGGATGACGGGAGTCGGCTTTGTGCTCATATTCAAACGAAAAACGATAAGCTCATTATTGATTTCGAAGGTACCGCAAGTGTGCACCCTGGCAACCTAAATGCAACACCGGCTATTGTACAGAGCGTTATAATGTACGTTCTTCGATGCCTGATCCATGATTCTATTCCCCTTAATGAAGGAATACTGGATACAGTTGAAATGAATCTGCCGGAAGGGATTCTTAATCCTAATTTTAAAAAATCTCCCGAAAACTGCCCTGCCGTAGTCGGCGGGAATACCGAAACAAGTCAGCGACTTGTAGATCTACTGCTTAAACCCTTTGAACAAATTGCCTGTAGTCAGGGCACGATGAATAATGTTCTATTTGGGAATGAATCTTTCGGCTATTATGAAACAATTGGCGGGGGAACCGGTGCAGGACCCGGGTTTGATGGGTGCGATGCCATCCATCATCACATGACAAATACAGCAGGAACTGATCCCGAAGTTCTGGAACATCGTTATCCGGTGCAATTGGAACGCTATGAAATCCGAAGAAATTCAGGAGGAAGCGGCAAACATCACGGCGGCAATGGAATAACACGCGAACTCAAATTCCTGGAACCGGTAAGTCTTTCTGTCCTATCCCAACATCGCAAGCAAAAGCCCTACGGTCTAAAAGGTGGAAAAACCGGCCAATGCGGAGAACAATACATTATTCTTAAAAACGGTACCCGGCTAAACCTTAACTCAATTGATGGTGCGGAGCTATCAACGGGAGATCGTTTTATTATCCATACACCCGGCGGTGGAGGATTTGGCGAATGAACTTTATATTAAAATTTAAGTCTTTTCGCTTGATTACCTGTTCGCACCAATCAAATCCGATATGTCACTAATTTGTGCGCTTTTGTCACTGTCGGTTTGATTTAAAATCCAATTATCAAAAAAATACGTGCATATCGTTAAAAGTAATATTATTCTACATATAATCGCTCATAAAACTGGACAATAATGGTCAAAGGATATGCCTACCTCCTGCTTATTAGCTTGATCGGTTTTTCACTTTCATGCAGCACATCCAAGCAAACAACTTCGAAACAACCAAAACCTTCGCAGTATTATACGACTTCATTTCCCACTCATGACGTATCTAAACTGCTGAAAGATGCACAGGAATCCATTTTAAGGATTTTGGTTACCAGCTCATACAACACCTATACATTTGCGGATCAACAAATTACATTGCCGGATATTAAAACGAACAATCCGAAAGACATTGCTGTGGAATCATTTTCCAGCGAGCAAAGCACAGCCGGCACGGCAATCATACTGCAATATAATCTCGATCAGGTTTTACTGATTACATGTAATCATGTCGTTTCATCCCCCGATACCGTAATCAACTATTACAAAGGTGAAGGTATCCCCGAAGAAAAATTCATCAAATCCATTAGCATTAAACAACGACAAAATAATCTGATATTTAGTCCCAAGGATCTCCAGGGATTTGATGTCATAACCTCTGATTCCTACGCTGATCTGGCCCTGTTATCTACCAAGTTAAGCAATCACATAAAATCGCTTAAGCATCCCCTGACTTTCGATGCCGGCAATAATGATTTTTTGCAGATGGGTTCGTTTCTATATGTGATGGGATATCCCAAGGGTTACCTGATGCTCACGCGCGGTATTGCAAGTAATTCCGAACCGCAGAATAGACGTTTTTTTGTATCTGATGCTCTCTTTAATCCTGGGATCAGCGGCGGATTAGTTTTTGCAACCAATGACAATTTTCAGTCATTTGAATGGCTGGGGATGGCTCGCTCTGCTGCAGCGGATAACGAAGATTATATCGTTCCCAAGCCGGAACCGGACAAGTATGGTCAAATTGCGCGCCCCTACAATGATTCGCTTTTCGTCCAACAAAAGACAAAAATTTCATATGGGATAACCCAGGCGATTCCTATTAATGGAATCAAAAATTTCATGAATGCAAATAGGAA